>Ga0209377_1000253_pt1 | contig 33701 bp, 32 predicted proteins | sample GraSoiAngelo_141_FD_185898 | JGI IMG/M metagenome (GOLD analysis project Ga0209377, IMG submission 185898) | Grasslands soil microbial communities from the Angelo Coastal Reserve, California, USA - 14_0929_12_40cm (SPAdes) (version 2) | ecosystem: Environmental > Terrestrial > Soil > Grasslands ...
CAAGTTAAAAAAGACTTGCAATCTTTGGCGGCTCGGCTCAGACTCGCGGCATCCAGATAAGGATGCGAACTTTTTTATTGACTTGGACGCTCCATCATGTTTGGAGTGGAAAACAAAAACTTAACCAAAAGGAGAAATAAATGAAAAGATTAGTGTCATGCCTGTTAGGGTTCGGGGTGATCGCTTCGGCAGCTTTTGCCGGGGTTGGCTATTCCGGCAAAGAAATGAAACAGGTAGCTGCTCCACCACCCTGCCCGGAGTGGTACGCCGATAGAGAATTTAATGTTAGCCTTTGGGGTACCTACGTCTTCACAGGAAGTAAGTGGGAAAATGACCGCTACCTGGAGTCCGATCACGCCTGGGGCGGTGGTATCGATCTCAAATACTTTTTCATGCGTTACATTGGCGTGGGAATTGAAGGCTGGGCGGTTGATGCCAGACGGCGTGTCCTGGATGCCAATGAATTTGAGGCGCCAGGAGAGGAGTTTTTCTTCGCTACAAGCAGCCATGAATCGCGCGCCGTGGGCGCCGTCTTAGGCACCTTGACGTTGCGTTACCCGATCCACTGCACCCGCTTTTCGCCCTACATTTTTGGCGGCGGCGGTGCGATCTTTGGCGGCGGTCAAAGGGATACGTTTACGGACAGTGAAAACCCTGACGTTCTCACTAATTTTCACTCCGGCAGCGAGACGCGGGCGATCGGTCAGGTCGGCGGCGGCATGGAAGTTCGGTTAACGCCGCACATTGGCTGGGTCAGCGACTTCAGCTGGAATTTTGTGGACGGGCCCCATAACAACTTCGGCATGGTCCGCACTGGCGTGAATTTCGCCTTTTAAGCATCGGCAATATCATTTGCTACAGCGGCGTCCGGAACACCGGACGCCGCTTTTTTTCATTCGCGTATCGCAAGGAGCGGCGGTTTCCCAACCGCCGAGGGGTTCAGGCGGTCTCCTGAATCAGAGCATTGATTGGGATTTGCGAACGCTGACATGCGCACGAAATTATCCTGATGTCATTTGTCGAAACCTTGGACAATTTGCCTCTAAGGAAATCGGAGCTCGTTCAGCACTTCGAGCAACTGATCGCCTCGAAATCCGACCCGGAGCTCGAAGCGATGGCGCAAGCTTCGCGCTCACTTACGCTACAAAACTTTGGACGGACGATGCGCCTGTTCGCTCCGCTATATCTTTCCAACGAATGCATCAACAATTGTCGCTATTGCGGTTTCTCGCGCGACAATCCGATCCTGCGTGTCACCCTCGAGGTGGATGAAGTGGTTGCCGAAGCCCAGCATCTCGCTCGTCAAGGATTTCGGCAGATCCTTCTCGTCGCCGGCGAGCATCCGAAATTTGTGAGCCGCGATTATCTGGCCGAATGCGTGCGTGCGCTCGCCCCCGACTTTTCGTCAATCTCTATCGAGGTCGGCCCGATGGAGACTGAGGATTATGTGCTGATTGTCGAGGCCGGCGCGGAGGGACTCGTGGTTTATCAGGAAACCTACAATCGTGGGGTGTATGCTGAGATGCATACAGCCGGGCCGAAACGCGATTTTAACTTTCGGCTCGAGTGCGCCGAGCGCGGTTATGCAGCCGGATTTCGCCGGCTCGGCATCGGCGCACTCATCGGCTTGTCACATTGGCAGGACGAAGCCATCGCGCTCGCAGCGCATTTGGAATATTTATTCAAACACTGCTGGCAGGCGCAAATTACCGTGAGCTTGCCTCGTTTGCGTCCGGCGGCAGGCGAATTCCGTCCGCTTTTCTCGATGACCGATCGCGAACTGACCCAGTTGGTTTGCGCATTGCGGATTACTTTTCCGCAGCTGGGCATTGTGCTCAGCACCCGTGAGCGCGCGTCGCTGCGGGATTCGCTGGCTTTAATCGGTGTTACGATGATGAGCGCTGGCAGTCACACGGAGCCCGGCGGTTATACACGGCAAGGCCGCGAACATCTGCATCGCACTGTGCGCGGTCGGATCGTTGCGCCGGAATATCAGGACGGCGAAGACCAACTCGCCACCGGACAATTCGAAATCAGCGACGAACGTTCCCCGGCCGAAGTCGCCGCAGTCCTTCGCCGGCGCGGACTTGAACCTATTTGGAAAGACTGGGACCAGGCGCTTCAAGGAGCGACGGCTTCCTAGCCGCCGCTGGAACATGACGGCTCGGAAGGCGTCATTCCTTGGCATGCGATGAAGATTTTGCTCAACGGCGAACTCGTGGATGCGCGCGAAGCCAAAACAATCGCAGAGCTAATCGACCGTTACGAATTGCCGGCGCAATCTATTTTGGTGGAATACAACGGCCTCGCGGTGCATCGACACGAATGGTCACAGCGACCGTTGTCCGAAGGCGACTGCATCGAATTCATCCGCGTCGTCGCAGGCGGGTGAAAGAGTTATATGCGCGATTGTTACAAGAGATTGTCGCCCTTACGAAGGCCCTCACTAGGACCCAGACTTGGAGCGAGTGAAGTAATGGGTCTCTATCGTTAGACCTACCCAGCGCTTTTTACAACCACTCGCATTCCGTCGGTTTGGATTACGGTGACAGGTGTTTGTGGGGCGATGAATTCACCTTCGGTGACAACATCGACAACGTGATCGGCGAAACGCGCTTTGCCGCTCGGTCGCAAAACAGTGACTGCGGTGCCTTGCGTTCCAGGCGTCAGCGCGAGTGCGGTCGCGAATTGTCGTGGTACGCTAGCCAGCGATGGACCGGCTGGATTTGAGTCCATCAAGGCGAATCGCCGATAAATGCTCGTGCGCGGCAGATAGCGCGCGAGCAGAGCGATGACGATGAATGATCCGACAATGGCGATGAACATGTTGAGCAAAGGCACCGCGAGCATTTTGCCGCTCGGAAAAAAGTTCTGACCCGGATAGCGATCAATCATCGTCCAGAGCAGTGATGCGAGCATGAGAAAAACACCGAGGACCCCGAAGACGATCGTCGTGTGGGCGAAGAAAAGTATCTCGATCAACACGAGAACCATTCCGAGAACGAACAGCGCGACGACTTCCCAGCCGGCGAGGCCGGCCAGATAATGGCCGAGGAAGAACAGCGCGAAACAAATCGCAGAGATGATCCCGGGCCATGTTGCGCCGGGAATCTTGAACTCGAGATACGCACCGAGGATTCCGCCGAGCAGCAGCAGCGGCGCAAGCGCAGTGATCCAAAACGCAATTTGCTCGAAGCCAGTTGGCTCGATCGTGACGATGTTGCCTTTGAGTCCCGCTTTTTTGGTGAGATCGCCAATCGAATCAGCGATGCCTTCTACGAGTAGCGGTTTACCATTGATCTGTTCGGTCGCCTCCTGCGCATTAAGAGTCAGCACCGCTCCCTTGGGATGAACGACGCGGTCGCCGATTTTTACTTCCTTATCTTTGTTCATGAAGGCCTCGGCGATATCGGGATTGTGACCGTTCTTGATCGCGGAACCACGGATGAGCGCGGACCAATATGAAATCGTCTTCTCCTTCGCCGTACTGGGAAGATCTTCACCCGTCGGGAGAATTGGCGCAGCGGCGCCAATTGCGCTTACCGGCGCCATAAAAATGTGCTGCGTGGCGATTGCGATAATCGCGCCGGCCGATCCAGCGTTTGTGTTGATGAAAGTGTAAGTGGGGATCTTGGTTTGATTGAGCGCATTCACGATATCCGCCGCCGTGTCGAGCCGCCCGCCATATGTGTTCATCTCGAAAACGATCGCGGAGGCTTCGTTGCTCTCGGCTGTTTTCACCGCGCGCCGCAAAAACGCCAGCATTGAGGGCGCAACCTCGCCTCGCAAAGGCACCGCAGCCACATCGCCTTTGCGAATCGGCTCGCGCCCTGGCGCTGTCGCTGTGCCAGCCAGCGAGCAAACCAGAATGGCGATCAACAGTTTCGTTCTCACAACTTGGAGATTGAGTCGCACTGCGTAAGTTTGGCATCGCTTCCAAAGCTAAACGAGGCAAAAATAATCAGACGCGCATGGGGAGCATTCCTTCGGAAACAATCGAGCAAATCGCCGCCGCGAACGATATCGTCGAAGTAATCGGTTCGTATTTTCCACTGAAACGCGCGGGAGCGAATTTTAAGGCCCTCTGCCCGTTTCATCAGGAGAAAACGCCGTCGTTCATCGTGAGCGCGAGCCGGCAGACATTCCATTGCTTTGGGTGCGGCGCGGGCGGGAGCGTTTTCCGGTTCGTGATGGATTACGAGCACATTGATTTCCCGTCAGCAGTGCGCAAACTCGCCGCGCGCGCTGGGATCACCGCAGTCGAGAAATCCCGTGGGTACGCAGCGGACGATGAAGAGCGCCAACGCGAATTGCGCGAGCGTTTGCTCAAATTGCATGCTGAAGCTGCGAAATGGTTCCATGAAAACCTGATCAAGAGAGAAGTAGGCGACGCGGCACGAAAATATATGCGGGCCCGGGGGATCACAGTGGAGACCGCGAAGCGCTGGCAACTCGGCTACGCGCCCGACGGGTGGGACGCATTTGGCAGTTGGGCACGCGGTCGGGGCTATGATGTCCGCGACCTGATCGCAAGCGGACTCGTCAAAGTGAAGGACGAGAGCGACTCGACTGCGTCTGAGGGATCGGGAACTGCGCAGAGGACAGCGCACGCTAAAGCCTCATACGATCGGTTTCGTGGACGAATCATGTTCCCGATTTGCAACGACGTCGGTGAAGTAATCGCTTTCAGTGGACGCCTTCTGGAAGACGAACAGGGCGCAGCGAAATATTTGAACTCGCCTGAAACGGGGCTTTTTCGAAAGGGCAGCGTCCTTTTTGGGCTGGACAAAACCAAGCGCGCCCTAATCGAGGCCAACTGTGCAGTTGTTTGCGAAGGGCAGCTCGATTTGATCAGTCTGTTTGAATCTGGAATCACGAATGTCGTCGCGCCCCAGGGCACGGCGTTCACTGAGAGCCAGGCACGGATCTTGAAGCGCTTCGTCAACGAAGTTGTGCTTTGCTTTGACGCCGACAGAGCAGGCCAGAAGGCCGCCGAACGTTCGCTCGACGCCTTGCTCCAGAACGACTTGATTGTGCGCATGGCTAAAATGCCGGTGGGCGAAGATCCGGACTCGCTCGTCCGGCGCGAAGGCAAAGAGGCCTTTGAAAGGCGCATTGCAGGCGCGCGCGATTTTTTCGATTACTGGATCGAGCGCGAGACCGCCAACATCGATCTCGCCTCGTTCGGAGCCAAGATACAGCTGGCCAGACGCCTGGCTGAGACCATTTCGCGCGTCCGCGATCCACTCATGCGCGGAGAAGTCATAAGCAAAGTGAGTGCACGTCTCGGTGTGCCCGCCCAGGATTTTCAGGCGCTCGTATCCAGGCAAAGGGGCACCGAACCTTTTTTGGCTCGGGACCATCCGCCCGAAAGGGATGCCACTGGCGTGATGGCGCCCGCGCCGCGGCACGACATCTCCATGCTTTGCGTTTTGGCGCTACGCGATGAAACGGCTCGAGACTTTCTTCGCCAACAAAACTGGCGCGAGATTCTTGCGAACGTGCCGGACGGAGAACCTCTCGTGCGTATTCTCGAGAGTGACTTGCGTCCGGGCGACGCGGCCTCGCTAAACGCCTTTATGGTGACGCTTTCTCCGGCAGATGAACGGTTGGTTTCTTCGTGGCTGCTGCAAAAAGTGCCCGCAAACGCTGGAGCGATGGTCGAAAAATGGTGGCTCGGCATTCGGCAGGCCGTGTTGCGCCGCCAGCTCAGTGTGGCGACGAACCAGATAAAGCTTCCGGAGCTGAGCACCGGGGACATCATAAATTTGCAAAAACAAATCCTTGACCTGCAGGAACAGCTCCACGAGCTTTCGCAGCCCGCCGGCGCGGCCGACAATTAGTTGTCGATCTATTGCCGCGCGGAAGGTCGAACGTCCTTAGTCAAAATCCGTAACCGCACAATCTTGGCCAGGCATTCGAAACGAAGGGGAGGCAGCCGACAGTCGTCGGCGCGACGGCTTGACCGAAGCCAGCGTAAGCGCGGTGTACCAAGAAGATCTATCGCTGTCGGAGCGAATCCGAAGAGACAACCAAGAATCACTGCGCTGAAAATCGCGCGCGTCACGCCCGCCTCGAAGCGATCTAATAATGGACCGTTGCCCGATCCGGCACGGGTCGCGTCGGCGTCCGGTTTGTATTCGGCTATTGAAGTCCAGAATCGCATTCGCGAACTGATCAAGCTGGCAAAAGAACAAGGCTATCTCACATTTGACGATCTAAACGAGGCGTTGCCCGAGGGAGTCACCGACGCCGATGAACTGGATCTGATCCTGACGCGGCTGCGCCGCCTCGAGATCGACATCATCGAAGCGTCCGAAGTGGATCGCTACAAAGACGGTAAGAAAGACGCAGACGAGGACGAGGAGGAGGATGAGAGAACGGAACCCAAGGTTGATATTCTCGACGACCCGGTGCGGATGTATCTCAAGCAGATGGGCCAGGTTCCACTTCTGACCCGGGAACAGGAAGTCGAAATATCCAAACGAATTGAAGACGCCGAAGCGATGGTGCAGAAGCAGATCAGTCGCTTTGGTTTCGTTGCACGCGCCCATCTGGACCTGGCCCGGAAGCTAGTCGAGGGCCGCGAACGGTTCGACCGCGTTATTCTCGATAAGAAAATCGAGAGCCGCGAAAGATACATGAAGAACCTCCCCCGTCTGTGCAAACAGGTGGAGCAATTAAGCGCGTCGATCGCCCAACGATTTTGTGAGCTTGCGCGCAACTCCTCAAAAAAACGATCCCATAAAGTGAGGGCATTGCAAAGAACGTTGACTTCGCTGCAGAGGATTTATCCGCATTTTTACCTGAAGCAGAGAGTGACAGAGGAATTTGTGCACCTGGCGGACGACGCGCACCACACGTCGCTTTACCTGCGAACCGAGATGGCGAAAAATCCTCGCAGTCAAAAACGGCGGCTTCAGGTTCAGAACAAGATCCGCGAGTTAGAAAAGAGCCTGTGGTTTTTGCTTTCCGACTATGCCGAAGAGTATCGGACGTTGAAAGGTTGGCTGCGCCAGGCATTCAAGGCCAAAACCGAAATGGTGGAGGCCAATCTCCGCCTCGTTATTTCCATCGCAAAAAAATATACCAATCGCGGCCTTTCTTTTCTGGACCTGATTCAGGAAGGCAATATGGGATTAATGAAGGCGGTCGAGAAATTCGAATACCGGCGAGGATACAAGTTTTCCACTTATGCGACGTGGTGGATTCGCCAGGCGATTACGCGCTCCATTGCCGATCAGGCGCGCACGATCCGAATACCCGTGCACATGATAGAGACGATCAACAAGCTCATGCGTGTGCAAAAACAGCTCGTGCAGGAATACGGACGAGAACCTACGCCCGAAGAAGTGGCCGAAGAAGTGCTCCTGCCAGTGGATCGTGTTCGGGCGGTCCTGAAGATGGCGCAGCAACCAATCTCGCTCCAGTCCCCCGTGGGCGAGAGCGATGAAACTAATTTTGGCGACTTTATTGAGGACAGAGGCGCGGAAAACCCGAGCGACATGACTGCCATTGTTTTGCTGAAGGAGAAAATTAAGGACGTCCTGGAGACGCTCACCGATCGGGAACGGCAAGTGCTCGAGCAACGATTTGGGTTAATCGATGGCTACAGCCGAACGTTGGAGGAAGTAGGCCGACAGTTCCAAGTTACCCGCGAGCGCATTCGTCAGATCGAAGCAAAGGCCTTGCGCAAAATGCGGCATCCGACTCGTATCCGACAACTTGAGGGTTTCCTTGAAGCCCCAGGAATATAATGTGAATCTTCAGCGCCCTTTCGAGCGCAACTTCCGATGCTGCAAACAGTTCAATTCACTGGAGACTATGGAACCTGAAGATGACAAACAGTTGTGGGATGTTTTGGGCCGCGTTCCCGAGCCCACCCTTTCTCCATTCTTCGCCCGGAACGTGGTAAGAAAGATCCGCCAGGAAGCGACTCGTTTGGAGAGGGCGCGGAACTGGTTTAGCCTGCGGAGACTTGTTGCAGCGTCCGCTGTGGCAATCATCGTGGTCGGCATGGCTATCGCCACGCATCATCCAATCTCGAAGACAGCGTCCGGAAACGATTTAGACGTGGTGGCTAAGATCGATCCACAGGATTATGACGTCGTGGCTGATCTGGATGAATTGATCGCCTTGGATGAAAATAACGTGTGGGAAGAGAAGCCGACGTTGTGAACTAATCGTCGCTTTGTCGGTTTTGGCTTTATCCTGCGCTGCCGCGCAAGCGCAACCGCAATCGCATCGCCCCGCTGGTCGGCCAATGGGGGGACCTCCTCGCGGCGGCGGCCTACCGCCAAACCAAAGCATACGTGAACGGTGGCTTGCAATGCCTCCAGAGGCTCGACAAAATTTCCGGCGCAACGCCGAGCGTTGGATGCACATGAGTCCGGAAGAGCGCAACGTCATGCGTCAACGAGAGAACCTGCGCCGCCAGACCATCCAGCGGGAGACCGAAGCAGCACTTCGCGACTCCGGTCTCTACCTGAGTCCGCAGGAACGCGCTCAATTTGAATCCCGCTACATTCAGGAACGCCGGAAAGTCGAACAAGCGCTCCGGCAGCAGTTTGAAACGGAACGGCAAAAGGAACTGCCGGCACTAATTCAGCAGCTGAAGAAAGAGTTCCAAATTGACCAGCCAACTAAGGGTCCGGCGACAAAACCAGCAGAATCGCCTAAGTCAAAGAAGTAGCCGCCGCCCGTTTTTTCCCTGCAAAAGAGGCGCTCCTGAAAAAACGGAAACTGGCCTGAGATTGCTCTCGAGCCAGCTCGTTCTGGATTTTTAGATCCTACGTCACCTCAGTACCGGTAATAATGATGGTGACGATGGTGGCGGTAGTAACGGTGCCCGCCGTACCAGTAATAAGGCCTGTAGTAGCCATAGTACGGCCGGTAATAACGATACGGATAATAGTAGCCGTAGGGGTAATATCCGTAGTAGCCCGGTCCGACCCCAATGCTGAAGGAGACTTGAGCATCGGAGCGTGGCACCGCAGCAAAGCTCAAGCCCCCCGCCACCAGTCCAATTAACAGAAGTTTCTTCATTATTTTACCTCCTAGTGATTAAACAGGAGGCACCGGCAAAGGTTTCCCGCTTTTACCCGTGCGCCACGACTTCGGGATATGCTATTTATGCAAACACTTTGTCCAATCCGCTCATATGAAACGTGGCGAAGTCGCAGCGCATTCGCCGAGTTTGCGGCTCCCCGGCCTGGGAACGCGATTACTGGTCCTCCTGTTAATATTGGACCGAGATAAAGTTGCACTTTGTCAATGAGACGCGCATCGAGCGCCTGGCCGAGCACGTCTCCGCCTCCTTCAATTAACACGCTGGTGATACCTCGTTTGCCAAGATTTTTCAGCACGTTAGCCAGAGATTTTCCTTTGTAGATGAGCGTTCGTGCAGCCAACTGGTCGGAAAACAAACGAGCGCGCCGTGGAAGTTTGCCTGAACGGGTCAGCACAACACGCCAGGGTTGTCGCGCCCGGTGCGCGCCACGTACGGTTAAGCGTGGGTTGTCCGCGCGTACGGTTTCCGCTCCAACGAGCACCGCGTCCACGTGCGCGCGAAGCTCACATGCGTGGCGCCGGGCGGAACGCCCGGTGATCCAGCGAGGCTCAATAGCAGGCCGCGTCAATCGACCATCAAGCGACATCCCGCACTTTGCGATGACGAATGGCCGCCCGGTGACAATCCACTTGTTGAAAGCCTCGTTGAGCCGCGCGCACTCATCAGCTAGAATGCCCTGCCGGACTTTGACGCCCGCAGCTCGCAATTGCACGATGCCTTTACCGGAGTGGCACGGATTTACGTCAGTCGCGCCGACAACAACGTTTCTGACTCCAGCCTTGAGTATCGCATCTGTGCATGGAGCAGTGCGCCCAGCCGTGGAACACGGCTCGAGAGTCACGTACAGCGTGGCGCGCGCGGGCACGAGTGCACCGAAATCGCGGAGGCACTCAATCTCAGCGTGATCGCGGCCCGCTCCCAGATGGTGTCCTTTCGCTACTATTCGATTGTTTATGACCAGAACCGCTCCAACAGCCGGATTTGGGCTCGTCTGGCCAAGCGCCTTTTTTGCCTCGTTTAGCGCAGCGTGCATGAACTTTTCGTCTCGCTCTGTCGTCATTGCTTTGAGAAATGAATAATTGTTCTCAGTTGGCGAAGCAACGCGAGGGTTCCCGGAGCAACCGCTAGTCGCCCGGGGAACGAACATCTCAACACTATGTGCGCGAACGTTTCCAATGTCCCGAAAACTGTTTAACCCGTCGCGTTTCCGCGAACGCCGAAGGCATTCGGCGCCGACATAGACGCCCTACAACTGTCTTATTGATTATTATCAATCGCTTGCGGGGCAAGGTTCCTCAGCTGGATCTGGTCGCTCACTTCCTGGATTTTTGACTCCTGTTCTCTCACGGTCGCAGCCAGAGCTGCGATTTCCCTCTTTAGTTCCCGCACCGTCGTGTGCTCCTTCAGAAATTCGTTGAGTAGCATAGTGTTTACGGCGTCGTAACGAACCATGTCGATATCGCCGTGCTTGTCGCGCACCACGAGATCCGGGTTGACCTCGGCTACGTCCTCGGCAATCAAACCGAATTGCGGCGCGCCTGTCCCCGTTTTTTCATAAGCTAGTTCCTTTTCTTAATTTTGGGCTTCCTTTTACAAAGGGATTCTGGACCGCATGCTGCGGGAAATTGACATAGCCGTTAAGCGACGACTACTGAGCGCGGCTGGTGGGATCCACTCCGGCAAAAGTCAGGAAGTCGATCATACGAAAGCTTTGCGGCGTGCCGTCATGCGTCGGTAGCGTTGGTAACCAATTGGGTTGCACGCTGAGGTAAGAGTCAGGGTCTAGCTGGAGCAATCCGACAAATACTTCGGCCACCGCTTACGGCTCTTTGAACTCGCCTGCGTGCTCGTGCGTCTTGACACGCGAGAACTTTTCAGAGCAAACCACTCCCGCAAGTGGTCAACAATCCTAAATCCACGCCCCCCGCAACAAAGCAGCGGCATTTCACAATCAACAGTCACGATTCTTGCGGGCGAACAATCTGGATTGCTGACGCGCATCGCGGCGACGGAAAGCGTTTTGTTGTGCGTGCGGATGAAAAGCTGACTGCGTTTCTGGAACTTGAAAGAGCAATTGGAATCAACATTCCAGGGCTTTCAGAAATAACCGGAATAAAGCGCCAAGAGGCTTATTAGAAAGAAAGCTAAACCTCTGCGCAAAAAGCCGGCGACGTGATGCACGCGGTGCTATCGGCCTCTCTCGATTGATTTGATCAGAGTTACGTTGGCTCGCTCGTATTGATTCATGTTATTGAAAACGCGATCCTGATCGTCATCTACACCGCGATAATAATTGCCCAGCGTTTGGGCAAAGGCGATTCCCCTCGGACGCGAGAATTTGTAGCCCTTCCGGGCAAATATTTCGTTTCGGGCTCGCCATAAATCAGCAGAGCTAAGGCTCGAAAGGTCAGTCGCACTCAGATAGCGAGAGCTTGAATCCGGGAAGAGCCATGGTCCGCGCGCGGGCGCAATCGATGGCTGAGCAATCGTCGGTGAGTTACTCACAGGAAACCCTTCCTTTGCCCCGACTTCTTGCTGCGGTTGCTCGGCACGCGCGACATCTTCCGTGGGCAACACCGTCAGATCTTTGGCGGCCTTGCGTTGCGGTTGTGTTGCAATCGGCTCCGGCTGTTTGCTGGCCGCTTCATCTTCCGTCGGGTTAACAATTGGGATCTGTCTTTCAGCCTGGACGGATCTGCTCAACTTCTCTGGTGCTACTTCTCTTTTGTGTCCAAAATACCATCCCGCACCGCCGACAATCATTAAGACCGCGATTGCGACAGCGATCAGAGTTGATTTACGCGAAGATGGTGGGGAAATTTGCGCCGTTGCCGTCGGACTCTCTCTCTCGGTCTGACCTAGCACGGGGAGGATTAGGCGACCTGCTGGTGAGGATGACATCTGTTTCATCAATGTTTGCAACGTCCCGCAAAAAACCGCTACGACGGAACCGAATTGAATTTTGTCGCCATCCTTCAACTCAGCGCCACTAATAGAAACGCCATTGATCTGTGTCCCGTTTGTTGAATGCAAATCTTTCAGCCAATAGGAGTCGGCGACTCTCGCGAGTATCGCGTGCTGCGCTGATACCGCTGGGTCGTCAATGACTATGTGGTTCAACGGAGCACTGCCAATCGTGACAATATCGCGAGTCAACTCATGCGTTACGAGATCAACTTCCTCGCGGTTCACAACCAAGCGAGCCATCTTACCCTCCTATGAGTTCACTCCCCGGGGACCCCAGTTGGGGGGCCTTTCGTGCTTCCTGACGCGCGACCAAGCTCCAAGCAGAAAGTGCCGCGCGGGAAGGAAACACGTCCTTCCAAGTTTGTTCTACGGAAACAGCAGAACGAAGTTCTCCCGGCGGTTAAACCTCTTTGTTCGCCAGCTTCGGGCGCCTTGGAGCCCTTAGCGTACGATCGGTTCCAGTGCCGCTTTGGTATTTCCGATTAGCACGCCAATGAAGGGCCAGACACTAACAGTGCCGCCAGCGATCAATTTCAGAACCGTGAACGTGCTGGGCATCACAGCGCCCTTTCATATTATTTTGTGGTTGTTGTGTGGAGACTAAAACAAGCACTATTCACCGATTTGAAACAGTGTACGATCATCGGCCGCAGGACTCAGCGCATCCGGTCTGTTCTGGGGCTCTGTAACAGCGGACGCATGCCAAAAAGACGGGAAGCGATTCAATGTTCGAACAGACACTCGGAGGACAATCCAAAAAGATCGGTATCGACGTAATCCGGGAGGCTCAACGACTGCGGGGCCAGGAATTAAACGGGGACTATCCCGGTCCGGTGTTTATGAATCAGCACGGAGCTCCCAGGCACCCGCCTCTCCGCACCGTGTACAGCCCGCAGTCGCTGCCAAACCACATTGTTTGAAACAACGGTCGCGGTCTGGGGTTGCGAAAAAGACTTCAAATTCCGAAAAAGCGTCGGGATATCTTACGATTCGCTCTGGGCGACAGCCTACAGCGCCATCCTGCGTCGGCGCACTTCCCCTTTAGGCTTGTTGAGGAGATAACGAACGCGGCGTGACACAATCATTTTCAAAATCTTTTACTTTCGAGCATTTCACCTATGAATAGGGGGGAGCGGGCAACGGGAATCGAACCCGCATGGCCAGCTTGGAAGGCTGGAACTTTACCATTAAGCTATGCCCGCGCTTTTCTTAGAGCTGAAAATTGACTTGGGACTCGTGAATAGTCAAAAGCGATTGCCGCACATTGCGGCGCGGTCGGCGGTTGCGCCCTACGGTTCGAATGCGGCCGCGACCAGGGTGGCATTGTGGCCACCGAAACCAAATGAGTTATTTAAAGCAATGCGCACCTTCTTTTCGCGTGCGACGTTGGGTGTGTAATCGAGGTCGCATTCTTCTCCCGGATTTTCCAGGTTGATTGTTGGCGGGATGACCGAATCGCGGATAGCGAGCGCGCAAGCGGCCATTTCAATTCCGCCGGCGCCGCCTAACAAGTGGCCGGTCATCGACTTGGTAGAGCTGATCGCGACCTTGTGGGCATGCTCTCCAAACACCTGTTTTATCGCGCGTGTCTCGCAGATATCACCGATATCAGTCGACGTAGCATGCGCGTTGATGTAATCGACCTGATCAGGCGATAGACGTGCATGCTCTAACGCCAATTGCATGGCACGCGCAGCACCTTGGCCGTCTGGGGGCGGAGCCGTCATGTGATACGCGTCCGCAGAAAGACCGTATCCTGTGAGTTCGCAGTAAATCTTCGCTCCACGCGCCTTGGCGTGTTCCAATTCCTCCACCACAACGATTCCTGCGCCTTCGCTGACAACGAAACCATCTCGGTCACGATCAAATGGGCGCGAGGCGCGTTCAGGTTCATCATTGCGCGTGCTCAACGCCCTCATGGCAGAAAATCCGGCAAGACCAATCTCGACGATGGACGCCTCCGAACCGCCGGCGAGGAAAATGTCGGCATCGCCAAACTTGATGATTCGCCACGACTCGCCGATGGCGTTGTTTGCTGTCGCGCAGGCAGTAACGATACACATGTTGGGGCCGTGCAGGCCGAACTCCATCGAGATGAGGCCACTTGCCATGTTGCTGAGCAACATTGGAATCGTGAATGGCGAATTCCGGGAAGGTCCTTTGGTCAGGAGGATTGTCAGCTGATCCTGGAGGGTTTTCAGTCCGCCGATTCCACTACTGACGAGGACACCGAAACGGTCGCGCTGTTTGAGATTTTCTACATCAATTCCGCTGTCTTCAAGGGCCATTTTTGATGCTGCCACCGCGAGTTGCGAAAATCGATCGGTACGGCGGACATCCTTCGGATTTTTGAAAAATGGCTTTGGATCGAAACCGCGGACTTGCCCGCCGATTTTGCAATCGTACGCCGCCGTATCGAATGCATCGATTGTATGGATGCCACTGACCCCATGCTTGAGATTGGACCAAAACGTCTCCACGTCGTTGCCCACTGGCGTGAGCACGCCAATGCCAGTGATAACAACTCTGCGATCGGTCATGGCGATGAATCGTTAAAGCGTGATGCGACGAAAGGTCAAAAGGTCAGCTCGTTCCCATGCCCACACTTTGAACGGTTTGAAAGAGTTTTCCTTCGGTCTTGATAGAAGGCGCGATGATAATCTCCGTTTGCTGAAATTCCGCAATATTTCGAGCGCCAACGTTGCCCATGCAGGTAGTAATCGCACCAACCAAATTTTGGCTGCCATCGTCAACCTCTGCCGGACCAAACAGGATCTGTTTCAGCGAACCCGTGGCGCCCACCCTGATGCGGGTTCCTCGCGGAAGATTGGCGTGCGGCGTGGCCATTCCCCAATGGTATCCACAGCCAGGCGCTTCGTGCGCCTTGGCGAAGGCACTTCCCACCATTACAGCGTCCGCACCGCAGGCGAGCGCCTTGCAAACATCGCCACCTCTGCTCATTCCGCCATCAGTGATGATTGGCACATAGCGCGATGTTTTTTTGAAGTAAGCGTCGCGCGCCGCCGCGCAATCAACTGTCGCAGTAACCTGCGGAACACCGAGTCCAAGCACACCGCGCGAGGTGCAAGCCGCACCTGGGCCGACACCGACCAAAACCGCGGCCGGCCCACACTCCATAATTTCGAAAGTCACGTCATACCCTACAGTGTTTCCGACAATCACGGGAATGCGCATCTCACGGCAAAACTTTTCCAGATCGAGCGACTTGTACTCCGACGAAATGTGTCGCACCGTCGACACCGTGCTTTGTACGACGAAAACGTCCGCACCAGCCTCCTGCGCGATCTTGCCGAATTCGGCCGCTCGCTGAGGAATGGAACTAACCGCCGCCAACACGCCGCCGTCTTTAATGTGGCGCACACGCGCCGCGATTAGATCTTCTTGAATGGGTTCTTGGTAAATTCGTTGCAGCAGCGCTGTGATCTCGGATTTATCGGCTTCGACGATTTTTTGCAGCACCTCCTGGGGATTCTTGTAGCGGGTTTGCACTCCCTCGAGATTCAAAACGGCCAAACCGCCCAATTTGTTCATGGCGATAGCGAAGCGGACATCGACAACTCCGTCCATGGCGCTGGCAAGGATGGGAATTTTCAATTCGAGCGGCTCCGCTTCTCTGCGCGATAAACGGAAAGTGAGATCGACTTCGTTCGGGTTGATTGTCACGCGCCCGGGTACCAGCGCGATTTCATCAAATCCGTAGGTCACCCGTGCTTTGCGATTCCGGCCTATCCACATTCCCATGTTAAATTTGCTCCATTCTAAATCGTTCGTTTAAGCTTCCACAGCGCGGGCAACGGGGAAGCAGGGCGTCCGTTCGATCTTCAAATTCGAACGCGCACATCACGCAGCGCAGCCGATACTGCAGAGCCCGTCGCTCCCGCCTCCGGCGATTCCATTCTCCCACTATCCAAAGGAGAAAAACCGCCGCAAGAAAAAGCAGCAAATAAATCGTGACCAGGGCGGCGAGGCTAACTCGAATCACGGCGTAGCGCTGCCTGGCCGCCTTGCGTGCGGACGTGTAATGTCGCTGCCCCACTCAATTGTTGCGATCCCCCAGGTCAAAAGCGCATCAGGCTTGCTGTCGCCTGGAGCGTTTTTGGGAAAACGGCAACGCGCGAGATAAAGGCGCGCTTGTTCGTCCAATGCCGGATCCCCTGAGGAATTCATAGGAAAACAAAACCGAATTTCTCCAAGTTTGCTTACGGCAACGCGAAAACAAATTGCTTCAGGCGTTTCTCCAGTTGAAGCGTCGAACTTGAGCGGTGGCAATGTCGCAACTCCCAAGGCGTCGAGCTCGCTTGAAAACGAAACGGACGTTGGGATCGGGCCGGCAGCGGAAGCGTTTTGTTGGCGAATAAGCGGTACAGGGCCCGGCGGCTGAGAGTCGGGCGCGCGCGAATCGACTTCGAAGGGTGGAAGTTCCTTCAGAGTTAGTTCCATCGCGTGATACGACGGGACATGCTCAACCTTTGGCAGAGCGCGGAGCCTCGTTTCCAGCGGGCGATGAGTCGTAAAAGCAACCCCAGGATCTTCTGCGTCGATCCAGCGAAGCAGCGTGCGACCCTCTTCAGATGCAGGAGTGATCAAAGCGATACGAGCCGGCGGTGGCAGAAGCGTGACTGTGGGCGGGTAAACCACTTGGAAAATATAAAAGCAGGTGGCGTGTGCCAATAAGGAAAGCGCCAGAAAGGCCAGGAGCGCTCCTTTTCTTGTCCGAAGTGAATCCCAACTAAAAAGCAGCGGTTCGGGCTCGGGAGTGAGATTGTTCATCGCGGCGGAGCGGCGGCAAGTGACACGGATGTGATGCCGTGTTCGAGAGCAGCATTCATTACTTCGGCAACCGTTTCGTAAGAGGTGAAACGATCCGCCTTGATGATGATTGATTTGCCTTCGCGCTTGGCCGCGTCCAACAACGGCCCGAGTTGTTCCATGGTGACGCGCTGGTCACGGAAATAGATGGCTGGAACTACGCCACCCGTGATGCTGATGATTTGCTGGTTAGTTTGTGGGCCAAGCGTAAAACGAGAGAACGGCATTGAAACGGAAATCCCCTGTTGCAAAATAAAATTCGAACTCAGCAACAGAAAAAAAACCAAAAGGAAAGCGACGTTCACCAGCGCCACGAGCACAAGCGAGCCGAAGTTATAATTAATTGTGCGCTCGAGTTTCATCAACGAGGACGCTTTAAATCTTGAGTGTGGCCGCGCCTCCTTAAAACTAAAAACTTACAACCCTTTTTGATTTACAAATCCCGACGCGCTTCAACCTCACGTGCCGTCTCATCGGCTGGTTGAAAGCTAATGATCCCGCTAATCGGGCGGCTCTCGGTCAACATGTGGACAATCTCGATCCCTGCCCGCTCCATGTCATGGAGCATGTTATTCACGCGCGAAGAAAGGTAACTGTAAGCAACAAAAGTCGGAGTAGCTACAACCAGACCAGCTGCAGCCGTTAGCAAACTCTTGTACACTCCGCTGGAAAGCTCAGTCACCGTGGCGTAGCCGCCGCTTGAGGCAATTGTCGCAAATGCGTCGATCATGCCGGCGACCGTCCCCAGCAACCCGAGTAATGGCGTCAGGAAAGCGATCGTAGCGAGCACTGGAAGAAATCGTTCCAGCTTCGGCACTTCGAGTTGGGCGGATTCTTGCACGATGTCGCGCAATTCTGCTCGAGGTGCGTCGTGTCGGATAATCGCCGCATGAATCACGCGTGCTACCGGACCTGGAGTGCCGGCTGATTCATGGAGCGCCTCTGCAAAATTGCGTCGCCGAATCAGATTCGACAATCCCTTGAGGAATTCGCCCACATGAATTGTTGCACGATGAAAGTAAAAGAGGCGCTCGGCGAAGACCGCGATCGCGATGATACTACACACCACAATCGGCCACATTAAAAGGCCGCCCTTTTGGATGTAATCAATCACGCTTTTTTGTAGTCTTCTTTGCAGGCTGTGGCAAGCCAACAGCCAGATGTCGATGCGACTGGTCGCTCAATGCATGGTTAGCGTTTGGTGATTTCCCAAATGAGTTCGCTCATCGGGCGCCTTTGTCTCGTGCTTTGGGAGAAGAAGACGGGCGGATCTTGCCAGCGCTGGTTCCACCTACCAGTTTGCCGGACGCGTCAAACACGGAATAACCGGTTTGCTTGCCAGACGCGTCGTAACTGTACACAATCTTGTGCAAAAGCGTGCCGTTTTCGGAGCTTTGGGTCTCTTCCAAAAGGCGTCCCCCATCGTCATACTTGTAACGGCTCTTGAAACGCAACCGGCCATCAGGTCCGGAGATTTCCCCGCTGGAAAAACGTCCTGCCTCATCCAGCTCGTAACGAATCGTTTCGCGGAGTTTGCCATCTGGGTTCGTGGTTGTCGCCACGGCTTTGTGCTGCGCGTTGTCGAACTTGTAAACGGTGCGCGAACCATCTGGGTGCATTGAAACGGTCACGCGCACAGCGTCACCTTGCGTTTGCGCTGTAGACTGGCTCAATCCGACATCGGTGCCGCAGACGGCAAGCGTACAAGCCATTGTCACCCCCATTTTGAAAAATTTCATGATCCGGGGAGCTTACGGTTGAGGTGAGTCGGCGCAAACAGGCCTGAAATTTTTTATTGACCTCGCGGTGGGAAGGTGGTTAAAAGTGGGGTCAAGTGGAGCAAAATGGATGAATTCTCCACTCGATTCATGGACAACGATTCTCCACCCGAACGCTTCTACGCCGGAGAGTTCCGGCATTCCATCGACGAGAAAAACCGAATCACGATTCCTTCTCGCTGGCGTCGGGACAAGGCAGAGGAATTCATTCTCCTGCCGGAAGCGACTCATCAATTTCTGCTCGTCATGTCGCCATACGAGTTTGCGCGAATGAGTTCGGCGGCAGAAATAAACCAGGGCGTTTCTGCGCGGGATCGCCGAATTTTTTTGCGCCATCTGCATTCACGCGCCCAGCACGCGATCGCGGACCGGCAGGGGCGTCTTGTTCTATCCGAAGAGCTTTGCCGGAAGATCGGTCTGAAGGATGAAGTTGCCTTGGTCGGTAACCGGGGGCGGTTTGAGATTTGGAATCTGCAACGTTGGAAGCGAGCGCACGAGGAGGAGACGGCTACTTACCAGCACGTGGCAAACGTCATTGGCTTATAATCAGATGCTTGTTCAAAACGTCATCAATACATTTTGGTTTGAGCGGCCTTTGTGGATGGCCGTTGATCCGTTTACTGCCGAAGAGGAGGCACCCGAAGTGGAGGAATTCATATATCACCGTCCAGTGCTTGAGCGTGAAGTGCTGGAATTACTCGAACCGAAGCCGGGCTCACTTATCGTAGATGCCACATGTGGTGGCGGTGGCCACACGGAAGCGTTTTTGGGGAGCGGGGCCAACGTTCTGGCGCTGGACCGGGATCCCGACGCGGTCCAATACGTCAGTGAGCAACTGGCACGCTTCGGCGATCGCCTCGCCGTGCGACAGGCGAATTTCAGGTGCGCACTCAGTCTCCTCGATGAGCTAGGAATTCGCACGATAGGGGGGGCGCTTCTTGATCTTGGTGTCTCTTCGCGGCAACTCGAAAATGCCGAGCGCGGGTTCAGCTTCATGCGAAACGGTCCCCTCGATATGCGCATGGATCCGCGAGGTCAACTAACCGCTGCCACGATCGTAAACGAATACAGTGAGGAACAGTTGACGCGGTTGTTTCGCGAACTGGGAGAGGAGCCAGCAGCGCGTCGCATTGCAAGCCTGATCGTAAAGATGCGAAAAACTGCACCGTTTCGCGAAACTCTGCCGCTGGCGCGCGCTATCGAAAAACTGGTCGGCCGTCACGGCCGTCATCATCCGGCTACCCAGGTGTTTCAAGCGCTGCGGATGGAGGTAAATGACGAGCTCGGCGCGCTCGAAGAGGGCCTGCGAGTGTTTGCTGCGCGCCTTGAGCGCGGCGGGCGTATTGCGGTGATCGCTTTTCATTCGCTGGAGGATCGGATCGTCAAGAATTTCTTCCGCGATCGTAGCCGGGAATGGCTCGACAAGCCGGAGTGGCCCGCGCCGCAGCGCAACCCGGATTACGATCTTAAACTAATCACACCAAAACCGGTTGAGCCGACCGAAGAGGAACGGCGCACGAACCCCAGGTCACGCAGCGCAAAATTGCGCGTGGCTGAAAAAATCTAAATGAACCGTTCGCGTCGAAGAAATTGCAATACAGTCAACGCGGCGTCGCTGGCGCGTTGGATTGTGGTGACGGCGTTTCTGGCGTTGGCTGGTCTGAGCTATGTCTATTTGACGCTTCAACTCTACCACCTGGGCGAGCGCAGGAAGGCGATCGAAAACGAACTCGCTGCTCTGCGCACGCAAAACGACATGGCCGGCGCACAAATCGCGGCTTTGACCTCGCGGTCGGCATTGCAACGCCGTTTGAAAGAAGGCTATTTGAAAATGGTGCCGATTTCGGAAGCCAGCATTGTGCGGCTCACCATGCCTGCCCGCTCAGCGGACGACGATGCGATCCAACCTGTAGCCAACGCCTCCGGCACAAAATGAAATCACACAGTCGAACCCGTTGCGTGCTGGTGTGCGCTGCTTTTATCGGGCTGTTCAGCGTTTTTTCATTTCGTTTAATCTATCTACAGGCAATCAAGCACGACGAGTACGCCGGTCTTGCCGCTGAAAAGCACGTCTATAAGCAAATCATCCACGGAGAACGCGGCACGATCCTCGACGCGAATAGTGAAGTCCTCGCGCACAACATTCCTGTTCAAACCGTAGTGGCCGACGCCACACATCTTAACAACCGGCAGGCAATCGTTGATCTCGTGAGCGCGGAACTCAAGCTCCCACCCGCGCAGGTCGCCGAAAAGTTAGGCAGTGATCGCCGCTACATCGTAATTAAGCGTGAAGTACCCGAGGCGCAGGCAGGCGCGCTGCGTGAAAAACTTCGTGCCGCTAATCTGCGCGGAATCTATCTCGAGCATGACGCCACTCGTATTTACCCAAACGGCTCGATGCTTTGCCATGTCATTGGATTCACCGACTTCGACCATCGTGGTATCCAGGGAGTGGAAGCTTCGATGGAGGAATATCTTCATGGGCAGGATGGTTTTCGCTTCATCGAACACAACCGCGCTGGCCAGGAAATCGTACCTTATCGTGGGCAGGAGCGACCGCCGCGCGACGGCTATCAGGTTCATCTGACTGTCGATCTTAGTTTGCAGAATATTGTTGAGAACGAGATCGACGCTGCGATGCAGGAATATTCTCCTCAAAAGGCGACGATTATTCTGATGCGGCCGCAAACGGGCGAAATTCTGGCACTGGCTAATCGGCCGGATTTCGATTTAAACCTCCGCGCCGAGGCGAAGCCCGAAGAAATGAAAAACCGGGCCATCATCGACATGATGGAGCCCGGCTCCACCTTTAAGATCGTTGCCGCAGCCGCTGCTCTCAACGAACGCAAACTGCGACCCGATTCGACGATCTTTTGCGAGAACGGTCTTTGGAATTTCGGCGGCTCAGCCTTACACGATCATCGCGCATTTTCGTATCTGAGTGTCCGCGACATTCTCGTCAAATCGAGCAATATCGGCGCAGCCAAACTTGCCTTGAGCGTGGGCGAGCAACGATTCTACGAATACATACGCCGATTCGGTTTTGGCGAGCGGACCGGAATCGAGCTGCCGGGTGAAATCGGTGGACTCATCCGACCGCCGCGAGCGTGGAGTAAAATCTCGATCACCCGTATTCCGATGGGACACGAAGTCGGGGTGACCCCGTTACAAATGACCGTGGCGATGGCTGTGATTGCCAATGGAGGCAAATTAATCACGCCACGCATCATAAAATCGATTACCACGCCGGAAGGGAAAACGATCAGCTCACTTTCCCCTGTAGAGCTGCGGCAGGTGATTTCTCCGGAAACCGCAAGAGAAATCGGTGACGCCCTGCGCGGTGTGGTAAGCGATCGCGGTACCGCTGCCGCCGCTGCTGTTCCCGGTTTTACGATTGCAGGCAAAACCGGAACCGCGCAAAAGGTTGATCCTCGAGGGGGATACGAGCAGGGAAAATATGTTGTTTCTTTCGCTGGTTATCTGCCGGCGGACCATCCGGAGTTTGTCGGTCTGGTGGTGCTCGACGATGCGCACACTAGCAAACCCGAGCTTAACTACGGCGGACTCATCGCCGGACCAATTTTTTCCCGGGTGGCGGAAAAGGCGGCCCGCTATCTAGATCTTGAGCCGCATGAGGAGATTCGCAAAGCGATTCCCGTACAGCGAGTCGAAAAAACAACGCCGGCGGAACGAATCCGCAAGACCGGATCGGCGGAACGAGTCGCCTTAACCAATGCGTCGCGCAATTGAACACCTCGCCATGGTTCGCGGCTGCGAATCGGTCCCGTTGCGGACATGTTAAAGCCTCATGCAGCTCAAGACTCTCCTCTCCGCGACTGCAGTTCGCCAGATCATCGGGACACTTGATCGCACGGTGGAAAACATCGCGTATGACTCGCGCCGCGTGCAAAGGAATGGCATGTTCGTGGCATTGCGGGGCGAGAAATCCGATGGCCACGAATTCATCGGTCAGGCAATCGAAAAAGGCGCATCGGTAATCGTTGCCGAACGGGAGGAACAAAATCCCCGCGCAACTTGTCTTGTCGTCGAGAATACGCGTACCGCGCTCGCTGATTTTGCAGCAACCCTTTACGGGCACCCGGAGCGCAAACTAAAACTGGCGGCAGCCACCGGTACGAACGGCAAAACCACCACTACGTTTCTCATCAGGCACATTTGTGAAAATTCCGGCTTGCGTTGCGGATTAATCGGAACGGTGCGCTACGAGATCGGCGAGCGGGTGCTGCCGGCCATTCGCACTACGCCGGAATCGCTCGATTTACAGGAGCTATTGGCCCAGATCGTCAACGCGGGTTGTAAGGCAGCGGCGGTGGAAGTTTCTTCGCATGCGCTTGCGCAGGATCGCACGCGTGGAATCGAATGGAACGTCGCCGTCTTTACAAATCTTACGCAGGACCATCTCGATTTTCATGGGACCATGAAAAGCTATTTCGAATCCAAGATGAAGCTCTTCACAGGACTCGCGAGTCAGAAAAGAAAGCGCAAACCAACAGCAATTGTAAATATTGATGACCGCTACGGCGAACAACTCCTCGACAAAATCGACAAGCGCGTTGCAGTGATCACTTACGGAATGGGGATGCGCGCAGATTTCCGCGCTTCAAATTATCGCGTTGAGTCCAGCGGCACCTCCTATCAGTTGGATGCTCGCGGAAAGAGCTATCTGGTCCGCGTTCCGTTGATTGGCCGATTTAATGTCACAAATTCGGTGGCGGCGCTGGCTGCGGCCAATGCTCTTGGAATCAATCTGCGCGATGCTGTGTTTAGCCTTGGCAGGTCGCCGCAAGTGCCGGGACGCCTGGAGCTGGTTGCGGCAAAGCGGCAGTTTCAGGTTTTTGTCGATTACGCCCACACGCCTGACGCCTTAGGCAACGTGCTCAAAACTCTGCGCGAGCTTGACCCGCATCGGTTGATTGCCGTTTTTGGTTGTGGTGGAAATCGCGACCGGCAGAAACGTCCGTTGATGGCCCAAACAGTGGATCGCCATGCCGATTACGCCATCATTACCTCGGACAATCCGCGCAAAGAAAATCCGGACACGATCGTCGCCGAAATCGAAAAGGGATTTCGATCGACTCACTATGAAAAAATTGTCGATCGCACTCAGGCCATTAATCGCGCCATTGAGCTGGCACGCCCGCGCGACATTATCTTGATCGCCGGCAAGGGGCACGAAAATTATCAGGAGTTCGCAGATCACACCATCCCGTTCGACGATATTCAAGTCGCGCGACGTGCGATCGAGGATCATCCAGTGGAGTTTTCATCTTGATCAGGATGGCTGTGCTACTTTTGCTATGAATCCACTTCCGCTTTCTCAGATTGCCCAATGGGCCGGAGGCTCGCTTTCGTCCGGAGACGGAACTGTTGTAATCGATAAGGTCAGCACGGATTCGCGCACGATTAAGCGCGGCGAACTATTCGTCGCGTTGCGCGGCGAAAAATTTGACGGACACAATTTCATCGAAGCCGTCGCAACGAGCGGAGCGGCTGGCGCGATCGTTGATTTCAATTGGAACGCAAAAGTGCCGCAGAATTTCGCGCTTATTCGTGCAAACGACACGTTGCAGGCGTACCAGCAACTTGCTGCCAACTACCGGAAGTCACTGGCACTACGTGTGGTCGCAATAACCGGAAGCAACGGCAAAACGAGTACGAAGGATTTCGCCGCGGCGGTTCTCGCTCGCCGGTTTCAAGTCACGAAGACACAAGGAAATTTTAATAATCACGTCGGCCTGCCTCGAACAATTCTGGAAGCCACGTCGCGGGACGAAGTCGCAGTCTGGGAAATTGGAATGAATCACCCGGGCGAAGTTGCGGCGCTGGCCAAAGTAGCTGCGCCCGACGTCAGCATCATTACAAACGTTGGCGTCGCGCATATCGAGTTTATGGGATCGCGCGAAAGAATTGCCGGGGAGAAAGGCGCGCTTGCAGAGGCCGTGGGCGCCGAGGGAACGGTCATCTTAAACGCTGACGATCCATTTACCCGGGACATCGCGGCTCGCACGCAGGGCAAAGTGATTTTGGCAGGCACGACTGCTGGCATGATTCGCGCAAGCGAGGTCAATCAGAGCGGGAGCGGAACAGATTTTACGATTCTCGAAGGCGCGCATCGCTGCCGGGCCCAATTACCTGTGCCTGGGTTGCATATGGTGCAGAACGCGCTGCTGGCCATTGCGGCCGGTCGCGTCTTCGGTCTTTCGCTGGAAGAATGCGCTGCGGGCCTGGTCGCCGCGCCACTCACGAAGGCGCGTTTACAAGTCAAGGAAGTCCGCGGCGTGCAGTTTCTCGACGACAGCTACAACGCAAATCCCGATTCTATGAAAGCGGCGTTGCGAACATTAGTTGAGCTGGACGCTGAGGGGCAACGGATCGCCGTGTTGGGCGAGATGCTTGAATTGGGCGACGAATCGGAGCGCGGACACCGCGAAGTAGGCGAAACGGCGGCCGCGTTAAAGGTTGACCATCTGATTGCCATTGGAAATGTGGCCGCCACCATCGCAGAAGCGGCACGACGGGCCGGGCTTCAGAACAGCTCGACTGTGGCATCAACTGCCGAAGCAGCTGAACTGTTAGGCGAGCTCGCCGCACCAGGCGACCTCATCCTCATCAAGGGCAGTCGCCTGGCGCGCACAGAGCAAGTGATTGAAGCGTTCCGCAATCCGCAATCCATAGTTGCCAATTCGCCATGATGTACTTCCTCCATCACCTGAGCGATCGGTTCATCGGGTTCAATGTTTTCCTTTATGTCACGTTCCGGGCCATTGCCGCGGCAGTGACGGCATTCTTGCTCACGTTGATCTTTGGAAACTTCATTATTCGAATCCTGATCGCGCTGAAATTGGGACAACCGATTCGTGGAGCGGCCGAGGTTCACCGCCTCGCCGAACTGCACGGCGGCAAGCAAGGAACGCCCACCATGGGTGGCGTGCTGGTTATTGGCTCCGTCTTTGTGTCCAGTCTTATCTGGGCGCGCCTTGATAACCGCTTCGTTTGGCTGGTCCTGTTTTGCATGGTTTATCTCGGTGCTCTCGGGTTCGCTGATGATTATCTTAAGGTGACGAAGAAGAAGTCCGATGGCATCAGCGGCCGGATCAAACTGGTTTTTCAGATTGCTCTTGCCTTAATTGTCACAGCCGTTTTCCTCACCAGTCCGCTACTGGAAGTGCAGGCGCGTTCTCTCTATGTGCCATTCGTCAAGGCCCCGGTCATTGCGAACATGGGCTGGTTTACCTTCGTATTTTTTCTCCTCGTCATTGTGGGTTCCTCGAATGCGGTCAATCTTACCGACGGGCTCGACGGTTTGGCGATTGGGTGCACCATCACCGTGGCATTTGCTTATGCTTTGCTTTCCTACGCCGCTGGAAATTTCCGAATCGCTGAATATTTACAGGTTCCGTTCTATCCGTTTGCCGGGGAACTGACTGTCGTCTGCTCCGCACTGATCGGTGCGGGTCTGGGCTTCCTCTGGTTTAATTGTTTTCCAGCGAAAGTTTTCATGGGCGATACCGGGTCGCTCTCTCTCGGCGGCACGATTGGCGTCGTGGCGATCTGTTGCAAGCAGGAGCTGCTCCTGGTTGTGGTAGGCGGCGTTTTCGTGATCGAAGCCGTCTCGGTGATTTTGCAGGTGATGAGTTTCAAACTCACGGGCAAGCGGATTTTCGTCATGTCTCCGCTTCATCATCACTTCGAATTGACAGGCTGGAAGGAAAATACGGTCATCGTTCGGTTTTGGATTCTCTCGATCATCTTTGCCTTGCTCGGTCTCGCAACACTGAAACTGAGGTAAAACGTGCGCTACAAAAATCAGAATATCGCCGTTCTTGGTGCGGGATTAAGCGGGAGCGCTGCGGCGCTGCTGCTCATATCGGAGGGTGCGCAAGTTACAGTGCTCGATAGTGCCGAAGAGAAGAACTTACTTAAATCGACCATCGACAATCTGCGAGCACAGAATGTCCGTGTAATCTGCAGAGCGGCAGCGGATGCCGCGGCGACTACTTATCACATGGCGGTCTTAAGTCCGGGCATCGATCCGGCTTCTCGATTGGTGCGCAATTTCTCATCGCGCGGAATCGACATCATCAGCGAGCTCGAACTCGGTTGGCGCTTTTGCGATAAAATTCCGGTCATCGCAGTCACGGGCACGAACGGCAAAACGACAACTACCGAATTGCTCGCTCAAACGCTGAATGCTTGCGGCCAACGAACGATTGCCTGCGGAAATATTGGGAAACCGCTGTCCGAAGTTGCGCGCGAGAAGCAGCCATTCGACGTGCTCACGGTAGAGGTGAGCTCGTTCCAACTGGAAACGATTCGCACCTTTCATCCATCCATCAGTCTCTGGCTTAACTTCGCTCCGGACCATCTCGATCGTTATCGTTCGGTAGCAGAATATCGCGCGGCCAAGCTGCGCATTTTTGAAAATCAAACCAATGCCGATGTGGCAGTCGTGAATGCCATAGAGAAAATACCGAATATCCGCCCGCGCACGATCACGTTTAGCGCCTACGCTAATGGTGGAGACTTCCGACTCTCAGAAGGAGCGATTCTTTACGGCGACGAATCAGTCTTGCGATTGGCAAATACCAAGCTGCGCGGCTTGCATAACATCGAGAATTTAATGGCGACCCTTGCAGTCGGCATGGCGCGAGGTTTGTCGTTCGAGCAGATGGTGCCGCCGCTTTCTGCTTATGAGCCGCGTCCGCATCGGTGCGAATTTGTGCGCGAAGTCAACGGCGTCGCCTATGTAAACGATTCCAAGGCGACCAACCTCGATGCAGTGGACAAGGCATTGCGCGCGCAAACCAAGCCCGTCATTCTGATCGCCGGCGGTAAGGACAAGGGATTTAGTTTTGATCCGCTTCGATCCCTCGTAAAGGAGAAGGTCAAATCCACGATTTTGATCGGCGAAATAGCCGACAGCATCAAGCGCTCCTGGGCTGACGCGGTCGAATCCGAGATTGCAAGCTCGCTTGCCGACGCGGTCGAGCGTGCGCATTCCAGCGCAAAACCTGGGGAAATGGTTCTTTTCTCTCCGGGGACATCATCGTTCGACATGTTCAAAAGCTACGCCGATCGAGGCGATCAATTTCGCGCGCTCGTTCGCGCGTTGCCGGAAACCTAATGATGAAAGTTCCGCGCTTCTTCAGACATAGAAAACTCTGGGCCGCGACTGCGCGCCGCTCGTCGGCAGCGTCTGCCGGAATGGACTTTGAAGAAATGCCGGAGCCGAACATGAAATTGTCGCGAGCGCTGCTGATTGTTTTGCTTCTGCACGTAGTCGCCGTGTCGGGAATTATCGCGTTCAACGCGATCAAAACCCGGGAGAGTTCGTTCGTTCCGGCATCCTCGGCGAACGCGGAACCTAAACCCTCCGCGACGGTGAGCGCAGTAATTCACGCTGATGGCGCCAAGCCGCAAACTGCAGTGGTGCAAAAAGAGAATCCGCCCCGCGAGGATCTAAAACCTTCACATTCGCCTTCGAAATTATCTTCAAAAGACGACCACGCGACCGCGCCCTCCGTCGCGAAAGCTGCCGCGGCCAAGCCTGTGCCTTCTGGAAAAACGTACGTCGTGAAGAAGGGCGATAATCCGGTGACGATCGCAAGAAAACTAAAGGTCCCTTACAACGATCTGATCGCGCTCAACCATATCGAGGATGCGCGCAAATTACGGATTGGCCAAAAGCTGTTAATCCCCAAGGCAACAAAGTCAAAAACGACGAACGAAAAAGCAGCGAACCCCAGGAAAAATGAAGTTCGCCACACAAAGCAACAAGCGCGCTCGACCTGATTATGCATCGTAAGAGCGCCTATATCCTTTTTCTCGCCGTGCTGGGGCTTCTCGTCATTGGGATTGTCATGCTTTTTAGCACGAGTGCGTTTGCGCGCGACAGCCACGGAGACGTCTATTTTTTCATCAGACGGCAGGCGATTTGGTTCGGAGTTGGCCTTGCAGTCTGCATCGTTGGTGCGCTGACGGATTATCACTTTTGGCAGCGTACATGGTGGCTGTGGTTTACATTGGCGCTCGTCGCATTATTGCTTTGTTATTTTCCGCACATCGGGATGCGCCTTAACGGATCGCGCCGTTGGATCGCTGTTGGCCCGGTAACCTTTCAGCCCTCGGAACTCGCGAAGCTGGCCGCAGTCGTTTTCCTTGCTGCCTGGTTTGCGCGACGCGAAGACGCAGGGAGCAATGTCTTCTTTGGACTCATTCTTCCCCTTGCAATCATTAGCCTCCCGGCGGCTCTTGTTCTCGGAGAAGTCGATCTGGGGACGACGGCCTTGCTCGGAACCACTGCTTTTGTGGTCATGTTCGTTGCCGGTACCAATCCATTATGGCTCGGTATGATATCGTTCGCCGGCCTTGGCGGGCTTCTGATCATTGCCAGCCGAATCTCCGAGCGAATGGGGCGACTCTCCGCCTTTCTTCATCCGCAAAACTACAAGGAAGACGCTGGCTTGCAGCAGATGCAGGCATTGATCGCCTGGGGCAGTGGCGGAATGGAGGGACTGGGCCTTGGTAACGGTCGTCAAAAAATGCTTTATCTGCCGTACGCGCATACAGATTTCATTTTTCCAATTATTGGCGAAGAGCTTGGCCTGCGGTTCAGTTTGCTCGTGATCTTTTTGTTCGTGGTCATCATTGTTTGCGGCATCCTAATCGCGCTGCACTCCAAGGATCGGTTCGGCCTTCTTCTTGGCTGTGGCGTCGTTTCGCTGCTCGCTTTGCAGGCCGCAGTCAATATCGGTGTGACGACATCGCTTCTGCCGAACAAAGGGTTGCCGCTGCCGTTCATTAGTTATGGTGGTTCGAACCTGGTCGCATGCATGTTCGGGATCGGTTTATTACTGAACATATATCGCCAGGGCATCCTTGAGCCGCCGCACAAGAAACCTGTGGCCATGCGGGTGCGAGTAACGCCACGTATTTAGCGTCGATGAGTTTAATAGGTGTATAAATCGTATAAGTCGGAGAATCAGATCTTATGAATGCAATCATCGCATGCGGAGGAACTGGCGGACATCTTTTTCCCGGGATCGCCGTGGCGGAAGTGCTGCGCGACCGGGGCCATGAAGTGATGCTGTTAGTTTCCGAGAAGGATATTGACGCTCTGGCCCTCTCAGGTCGTGAAAGTTTCCGAGTGGAAAAATTGCCGACCGTAGGACTGCCGTCGCCATTTTCTCCGGCATTTTTCGGTTTCCTTGGTCGTTTTTACGAAAGCCTGGCGCTTTGCCGGTCGATTTACCGGACATTTAAGCCTCAGGTCGTTCTGGGCATGGGGGGATTCACTTCTACAGCGCCGGTATTGGCCGGGCGGATGCGCGGCATTCCCACCTTTATTCACGAGTCGAACGCCGTGCCTGGAAAAGCCAACCGTTTGACAGCGCGAATAGTCCGCACGGTCATGCTCGGCTTTAAGGAATGCGCGCCTTTTTTTCCAAAAACAAACACAGAAATTACAGGCACTCCAGTCCGGACCGAGCTTGTGCGTTTGAATCGACGGGAGGCGCGTCAAAAACTCGGACTCCAAGAAGATCTCATGACGGTCCTTGTGATGGGAGGCAGCCAGGGCGCCAGCGGAATTAATCAGGCGATGATTAAAGCGCTGCCGTTTTTGCGGGGCGCTTCAGTGCAGGTAATTCATCTTTCCGGCGCGCGCGATGAACGTCTAGTTTCGGATAACTATCGGCGGGAGAATGTTCCCGCGCGCATTGCTGCCTTTCATCATCGAATGGAAGAAGCTTACAGCGCCGCCGATCTCGTCGTTGCGCGGGCGGGTGCAGCTAGTCTGGCAGAGTTCGCCGCCTTTTCGTTGCCCGGCATCCTGATTCCATTTCCCTATGCGACTGACGATCATCAAACCCGCAACGCGGAGATCTATGCTCGCGTCCAGGCCGCTATTCTCCTCAAGGAGTCAGAAGTCTCGGGCGAGTTACTTGCGCGCAAGATTCGGGAGTTAATCGAGGATCCAGAGCAGATTCAACAGATGGCTGCAAATTCTTCGCGGCTCGCGCCGCAGGACGCGGCCGGGCGTGTGGTCACGACGATGGAGAGATATACGACTCATGAAGCCCGTCTCTGAAGATTACAGCGTGACTGCGCAGCCTCCGCTGCACACCGGCTCCGCAGCAGCGAGCATGCGTACTCTGCCGCTTGATCTGCCAGCATTCCTCACGCGTGAGCAGCACCGGATTCATCTGGTTGGCGTAGCAGGCAGTGGCATGAGCGGTATCGCCGCGCTTTTGATCGAACTGGGGCACGCCGTCAGCGGCTCAGACAAGGTTAGCACAACGGAAACTGATCGATTGCAGCGGCTCGGTCTGCGTTTTCACGAGCAGCACCTACCGGAACATGCCAGCACTGCTGACCTCATTATCTTTTCTTCTGCAATCAGGAGCGACAATCCAATTCTTGGTAGCGCGCGCGATGCGGGAAAGCCGATCGTGCGCCGCGCAGAAGCGTTGGCCGCAATCATGCGCAGCAAACGCGGCATCGTCATCGCTGGAATGCATGGCAAAACGACAACCTCATCAATGGCCGCGCACGTCCTGCGCGAAGGTGGGCTGCATCCATCGCATTACGTTGGCGCCGAGATTCCAATTCTCGGAAGTAACGCGCATTGGGATCCGCGTGGCGAATATTTCGTTGCCGAAGGAGACGAGAGCGACGGCACTATCGCGCTTTTTCACCCGGAGCACACGCTCATTCTGAATATCGAGGAGGAGCATCTGGATTTTTATGCTGATCTCGGCGCGATTGAAAACGTTTTCGCGCAATTGATGGCGCAAACGGCCGGCAAGGTTTTTTATAACGTCGACGATGAGAATGCCGCGCGGTTATTCCGATCTTTCACGCGCGGAATTTCCTATGGTTTTGGCGAGACGGCCGATTATCGCGCTGCGGATATCCGGCTGAAGGACTTTAGTTCGACGTTCCGGGTCAATCATCGAGGACAAGATCTCGGCGAAGCAACGTTGAATGTCCCCGGACAACATAACGTTCACAACGCGCTGGGAGTCGTCGCGCTGGCATCAGAGCTCGGCATCGCGTTTGAAAAAATCGCGAAATCGCTCGCAAAGTTTGAGCACGCGCGACGGCGCTTCGAAATCAAGTACGACAGCCCGCGATTTCTTTTGGTGGACGATTACGGACATCACCCGACGGAAATCCGCGCCACGCTAAAGACGGCGAGATCGGTCGGGCGCAAGCGCGTGCTAACCATATTTCAACCGCACCGTTATTCGCGGACAAAAGCATTGCGGAAGGAATTTGGCCGCGCGTTCGATGATGCGGATCGCGTGGTGGTAACGGATATTTATGGATCGAACGAAGCACCGATTCCGGGAGTGACCGGACAAGTGATCGTTGACGAAATCGTTGCGCACGGACATCGCGGTGTCAGCTACGAATCCCGTTTGGAATGGGTCCGCCGGGCTATCGGAAACATGCTCGAGTCCGGCGACCTCGTTTTGAGTCTGGGTGCCGGAAATATTCACGAGCAGTTATCTGCCCTCGCTGCCGACTTGGTTACTGCTGAAAAGTTGAAAGAGATCATGGGCGAAGATGGTGAAGTCTGCCTCTATGAGCCGCTCTCGAAACATACGACTCTTCGAGTAGGCGGCCCTGCGCAATTCTGGGCCGAGCCGCGAAATGAGAAAGCCTTCGCGAAGTTGATTCGGTTTTGCCGGGAGGAAAATCTTCCCCTTTTCGTGATGGGCCGCGGGTCGAATCTCCTGGTTCGCGATGGCGGCATTCGCGGCGCAGTTGTTCATCCGTGCGGTGGCGATTTCGAGAAGATCGAGATCAACGGAGTCGAGATCACCGCCGGCGCTGGGGCGAAATTGAAAGAAGTTGCTTACGCGGGCAAAGCGGCCGGCATTGGCGGGCTAGAGTGGTTGGAAGGAATTCCGGGCACGGTCGGAGGCGGCTTGCGCATGAACGCGGGCGCGATGGGCATGCAAACCTTCGACAATGTTGTGCGTGTTCGCTATCTCGATGCGAATGGCGAGGTACACACAAAAACACGGGACGAACTTGAAGTGTATTACCGGAATTTCCCGTTGTTGGCGAAAAATTTTGCAGTGTCCGCCGTTTTTCGTGGCGAGCCTGCGCCGCTCGAAGAAATTGTTCGCAAGCTGCAAGCGTCACAGGAAAAACGGCGGACGTCACAGCCGGCAGCGAAAAGCGCGGGCTGTATCTTTAAGAATCCGGACACATGTCCTGCGGGAAAACTGGTTGACGAGTTGGGACTGAAAAATTTGGCTGTCGGAAAAGCTCGGGTCTCGAAGGTTCACGGGAATTTCATTGTCAATGACGGCGGCGCGACAGCGGCAGAAATGCTGGAGTTAATCGAAGAGATCAAGGCGACTGCGCGGGCTAAGCGCGGAATCGAACTGGAAACCGAAGTGCAAATCGTGGGAGAGACGGGCTGACGATGGCGACAGATAAAATTTTACCGAAAAAAATTGCGGTGTTGATGGGCGGCCCTGGATCTGAGCGCGATGTGTCGTTGGCGACTGGTCGCGGCGTTTCTAAAGCGCTTCGCTCGTTAGGTGCAGAAGTCGTCGATGTCGATGTTCGTGATGAAAACTTCGCGCTCCCGAAAGATGTCGATCTTGCGTTCATCACCATTCACGGAACTTTCGGCGAAGACGGTCAGCTCCAGGAGATTCTGGAAGAGCGCGGAGTGCCTTACACCGGTGACGCTGTCGAGTCGAGCCGCGCGGCATTCGATAAGATTTTGTCGAAAAAAAAATTTCGCGAGCACAACGTTGTCACTCCGGAATGGGAAGTCGTCGAAGTCGGCCAGCAGCCAACGATCTTGGTTCCGCTGGTGGTAAAGCCGGCGAGACAAGGTTCTACCGTTGGCGTGGTGATTGTAAAAAACGCGAGCGAACTTGATTTGGCGATGACGGAGGCCGGCAAGTACGATCGCAAATTGCTGATAGAAAAATTTGTGCCGGGTCGCGAGTTGACGATAGGTGTTCTTGGTGATCAGGCCCTGCCGATTCTTGAAATAATTCCAAAGG
>Ga0209377_1000257_pt1 | contig 33565 bp, 33 predicted proteins | sample GraSoiAngelo_141_FD_185898 | JGI IMG/M metagenome (GOLD analysis project Ga0209377, IMG submission 185898) | Grasslands soil microbial communities from the Angelo Coastal Reserve, California, USA - 14_0929_12_40cm (SPAdes) (version 2) | ecosystem: Environmental > Terrestrial > Soil > Grasslands ...
GAGCTGCGTCCGGCGACCAGGAGCTTGCCGTCGGGGTCCAGGGTCGCCGCGAAAGCGCTCGCATCGACCGAAGGCAGGCTCGTCACCGTGATGCCGTTGCTGCCGAACGTCGAATCCAGTGTCCCGTTCGCGTTGTACCGGATCACCATGATGCTCGCAGGGGCCGTGAAGCTGCTGCCCACCGCGATGATCTTGCCGTCCGGCTGCAGGACGACCGCGAAAGCGATATCGTCCTGGGAGGCATTGACGTCGGTCATCACGACGCCCTGTGTGCCAAAACCCGTGTCGGGCGTGCCGGGTGCACCAGTCGCACCGGTCGCGTTGTACCTCGCGAGCGTAACCGCGGTCGGCGCCGCATTGGTTGTCGTCGTCTTATCGCCGCAGGCGGCGAGGGCCACGGACAAGAGAAGGACGGGAAGGGCGAATCCCGTGCACGATGAGATTTTCAGGTCCATATGCGCTCCGTTTCCAGGCACAAGCTTAGTGCAATCCGGATGCCTGCGTGCATTACAATTTGTAACCAGCGGGCCTCGAACTAGGGAGCGGCGACATGAGCACAGCCATCAAAACGGTGCTGATCTACGGCTACGGCGTCATGGGCCGCGGCGTCGCGAAGACATTCGCCGACGCAGGCTTCGCAACCCTCGTGAAGAGCAGCCGCGCGGGACAGCTCGAGGGGTTGCCGGCGACGACGAGCGTAGTGGAACAGTTGCCGAAAGAGGCGCCGGACCTCGTCATCGAGTTCGTGCCCGAGGACGTTCCCGTCAAGCAGGCCGTCTACGCCGAAGTCGAGGCGGCCTATCCGGGCGAAGCGCCGCTGATCGCGACCGGGACCTCGGGACTCGATCTGGTCGAGCTCGCGCGCAAGATGAAGCGCCCCGAGCGCTTTCTCGGCATTCATTACTTCATGCCGGCCGATACCGCGCCGGTCGTCGAAGTGATGGCGGGGCTCGCGACCTCCCGCGCCGAAGTGGACCGCGTGGCGGACGCGCTCAGGCGAACCGGCAAGGAGCCGGTGGTGCTCTACAAGCCCATCGTCGGCTTCCTCGTCAACCGCCTTCAGCACGCGATCCTGCACGAAGCCTATTACCTGATCGAGGCGGGCGTCGCCTCCGCCGAGGACATCGACCACGCTGCGCGGAGAATGCTCGCGCCGCGCATGTGCCTGAACGGGCTCATCCAGCAGAAGGACATCAGCGGCCTCAAGATCCACGCCGACGCCCAGGAGTCGATCGTGCCGAAGCTGTTCCACAACGCGACCCCCAATCCGATGCTCCAGACGATGGTCGCCCTCGGCCGCACCGGGCTCTCGGCGGGCAAAGGTTTCTACGACTGGAGCGGCTGCGACGTGGAAGGCGTGCGCAGACAAGCTTCGAGCCAGCTCGGCAAGCTGCTCGAATTCCTGCGGAGCGGAATCGGCCCGCCCGCGCCGAGGACGCAGCCGAAGGCGCTCTCGAGGTAGCGCGGGCTATCCGTGCTCTCTTCCCTTAAACACCCACATCGGATCGGTCTTGCCCGCGCGCTTGAACCCGCACTTGCGGTAGAACGAGATCGCTTCCGCCTCGGCGATCAGTATGTGCTGGTGAAATCCGCGATACCGCTTCATCAGCCGTTTCATCAGCTCCCGCCCGATGCCCCGGCCCTGGAACTCGGGCAGCACCAGCATATGCGGGTAGTACACGACGAGGCTTCCGTCCGAAAGGGCGTTTCCCAGGCCGACTAGCGAGCCCTTGACCCACGCCGAGACAACGCGATGCGAGCGCTTGAGGGCGCGCATAAGACGATCGGGTTTCCTTGCCGCAGACCATTGGACGGACCGGTACAGGCGCAGCACCTCCGACTTCGGCAAAGACTTCGTCACGCGATAGCGCACCCGCACTGGGTCGTCCCTCCTCGACCTTTTGCCGGGCATTGGCTACTCCCCGCTCATGGTGATATGGCCGGGTTGGCTCCGAACGCGCGCTAGCCATGCCTTCACGGCGGGAAAGCGCGAGAGCTCGAAGCCTCCTTCGTGGGCTACGTGCGTGTAGGCATAGAGGCCGATGTCGGCGATCGTGTAGCGCTCGGCCACGAAGAAGCTGCGGCTCGCCAGATGTTGCTCCATGACCTCGAGCGCGGCGTACCCGGGCGCCATCTTCTCCTGGAGCTTGGTCTCGTATTTCTCCGGGCGGCCGAGGAAACGGACGATGTAGCGCGCCACCGCGATATAGGGCTCGTGGCTGTACTGCTCGAAGAAGAGCCACTGGAGGACCTGCGCGTGAAGCAGGCGCTCGGAAGGCAGCAAAGGCGTTCCCTCCGCCAGATAGTGGAGGATCGCGTCCGACTCCGGAAGGTAGATCCCTTCCTCTATCTCGAGTAGTGGAATCTTGCCGTTCGGGTTCTTCGAAAGAAAGGCCGATGTCCGCGTCTGCTTCTCGAGAATGTCCAGGTGCACCCACTCGTGCGGCCGCCCGAGCTGGGCGAGCAGCAGCTTCACCTTGTAGCAGTTCCCGGACTGCAGATCCCCGTAGACGCGTAACATCCCGATCGTCAGTCTACCCTTTTCAGAATCGATTTCTCAAGGAGCGCGGAGATCTCCTTCGCCGCCGCGGGCTCGAGCGTGCCCTTGGCGAGCGCGAGGGGAATGGTGCGCAGGCTCAGGATGCGGTAGAGCTCGAGCGAATCGGGCGCTTGCCTTGCGAGGACGTCGAGGTGCCTGCGGATGGTTCCCGCGTCGCCGCGCGCGATCGCGCTGCCCAGGCCGCCCGCCGCGCCGAGCTTCTCCACGTTGTCCGCGGTGCCGCGCAAAAGGGGCAGGAGCGCGGCGAGCGCGTCGGCCTCCGCGATGCCGAGCTTCCCCCACAGCGCGACGGCCTCCTGGATCAGCGCGATCACGAAGGCGCCGGAGAAATTGGCAGCGGCGTGATACAGCGCGCGCCCGCCTTCGGGCAGGCGCAGCGGCTTTGCGTGCAAGGCGCGCGCGAGCCGCGCCAGCCTTTGCACGAGCGCATCGGGGCCCGCGAGAGCGATCGCGCAGCCCGCGAGCCCGCCGGGATCTCCTGCCTCTCCGAACATGTGCAGCGGATGAAAACCTCCCGCGAGCGCGCCGTCGGCGACGGCTTTTCGCAGAACGTCGAGATCAGCGGCGCCGCTGCAGTGCACGCAGGCCGAGCCTGCGCGCCACCTGAGGCTCGATGCGACCGCTTCGATCGCATCGTCGGGCACGGTGAGGAGCGCGATGTCGGTGCGGTCCGCGACCTCCTGCGGCGCGCAGGCCCGCGCCCCGCGAACCCGCTTCGCGAGCCTTTGCGCCGAGGCGATTCTCCGGCTCGCGATAGCGACGACGTTCACTCCCGCGCGAGCGAAGCCGGACGCGAGCCCGGTTGCGACGCGGCCCGCGCCGATGAAGCCGAGCGTGATTTTTTTCCGGGGCATTTGTTACGAATTGTACGAGAGGAGTGCGGGAGCTGTCGCCCGCGGGCGACAATTGCAGATCATTCGAGGCGCGGGGTCAACGCCGGCGGCACGCTCGCGTTTATCGGGTACATGTCCGCAGCCATGGACATCAACTCTGAGCGAGGTTCCAAATGAAAAAGCTGATCGCAGTCCTGATGCTGGCCGCATTCGCAGGCACGACTCTCAACGTCGCAGCGCAGACCCCCGCCACGCCGGCGGCACCCGCGCAATCCGCGACCCCGGCGACACCCGCCAAAACGACGAGCAAGAAGACCGCCAAGTCGGAAGGCAAGAAAAAGGCGAAAGCCAAAGGCAAGAAGGCCGAAGCCAAGAGCTGAAGTTGCACCGGCCCTGACGGGCCGCGCAGGGCCAGAAAGGCGGGAGCTCCCCGCCTTTCTGTTTTTGTGGATACAATCGCGGGCCTGAGCCCATCCGCGCAAACTTGAAATCCTCGGATTACGACCCCATCTTGCCGCTACCATGAAACGCATCGTTCTCTTCCTCGCCACCAACTTGGCCGTGGTGCTGCTGCTGTCGATCGTGGCGAGCGTGCTCGGCGTGGACCGCTTCCTCACTCAGAGCGGCCTCGATCTCGAATCGCTCCTGTGGTTCTCGCTGCTGATGGGTTTTGGCGGCTCGTTCATATCGCTCCTTTTCTCCAAGCAAATCGCGCTGTGGTCCACGGGCGCGCACGTCATAACGTCGCCCGAAGGCGCGCACGAGCAGTGGCTGGTGGCCACGGTGCGGCGTCTCGCCGACAAGGCCGGAATCGGCATGCCCGAAGTCGCCGTGTACGAAGGCGAGCCGAACGCCTTTGCGACCGGCGCGTTCAAGAATTCTTCGCTGGTCGCGGTCTCGACCGGCTTGCTCGAATCGATGAGCCGCGAGGAGGTCGAGGCGGTGCTCGGCCACGAGATCACCCACGTCGCCAACGGCGACATGGTGACCCTCACGCTCGTCCAGGGCGTGCTCAATACCTTCGTGTTCTTTCTGTCACGCGTCGTGGGCTTCATCGTGGACAAGGCCGTGTTCCGCACCGAGCGCGGCATCGGGCCGGGTTATTACATCACGGTGTTCGTCAGCCAGATCGTGTTCGGGATACTGGCCTCGATCATCGTCTTTTGGTTCTCGCGCCAGCGCGAATTCCGCGCGGACGCAGGCTCGGCGCGGCTCCTCGGCACCCCGCGGCCGATGATTGGCGCGCTGACCCGCCTCGGAAGCATGCAGCCGGGTGCGCTGCCGCAGTCGATTGCCACGGCGGGCGTGAACGGCTCTCGAGGGTGGGCGGCTCTTTTCTCCAGCCACCCGCCGATCGAGGAGCGCATCGCCGCCCTGCAGGGGCGCCAGTAGGGGAATACGTCTACAGCGGGTTCTTCGCGGTGACCGCGTAGAACTCGTGCACTTCACCCCGGGTGCGGGGGCTGTGCACCCGGCAGAGTGAGAATACGACATAGGATCTCAGCGGCGCGGTCACTGCCGCCTCGCGCCCTTCGACCTCGACGGCGGCGAGATCGAGCCGGCTTTCCGACGCCGTAATCGCCACGTCTCCCTCGACGCGCCCGCCGGTCATGACGATGGTGGAGTTGCGCGCGTAGAGACCAGTCTCGCCGCCACCGATGCGGCTGTCGTCTATGGTGACGGTGGAATCGACGATGCGCAGCTCGCGCACGCGCGCGTTGCGGATTTGGACCCGCTGGCAACCGTCGAGCGACAAGCTGTAGTACTCGCCCTCGAACACCCGATTGCGCTCGCGCTGGCAGCTTGCGTCGCCGTGCTTCGCCATTGGAGCGGCGGTGCCCGGCGCCGGCGTCAGACCGTGCTCCAGGAACGGTTCGAGCGCCGCGCGAAAGCGCTCGGGCGCTTCGAGCATCGGCTCGTGTGCCGCGCGCTCGATCACCGCCAACTGCGCGCGCGGCAATTTCAGCGCGAGCACTTTGCCGGTGCGAGACGGCGCGAGCGTGTCCTGCGCGCCCCATATGATCAGGGTGTCGGCGCGGACCTTGGGCAACTCCCGGCGAAGATCCTCAATCACCACGGCGAGGCCGGCGATCTTCGCGGGATCGGCACCCAGCAAAGTTTCGCGCAGTTGCGGGCTCGACAGGATGAATTGCGGGTCGAGATGCAGCTGCTCGAGCGGCGCGAGGAGCTTGCGCGCGAGGTTGGTAAGCCAGTCGAGCGGCTCGGCGGCGGGCGGCACGAATTCCAGTCCCAAGTGCGCGAGGTACTGGCTGGTGACGGAATATCGATGCAGCACACCGGGCGCATCGATCACGACGAGGCGTCGCACGTCCTCCGGATACGTCGCCGCGTAGCGCAGCGACACCACCGCGCCCATCGAATGCCCGACGAGCACGAACGGGCCGCGCAGGAAGCGATCGGCCACGTGCTTGAGGACGCGCGCGTAGTTGCCGGGCGAATAGAGGACGTTCGCCTTGTCGGATTGCCCGAAGCCCGGCAGATCCACGGCAACGACGTGAAAAGACTTCTGCAGCCAGGCGATATGGTCGCGGAAATCGCGCGCCGCCTCATCGCCGATCCCGTGCACCAGCAGGATCTCGCGCGCATTGCCGCGGCCGGCCTCGTAGACGACCATCTGCCCGCCGAACACGGGTTCGTCTATGCGGCGGGCCTCCGTCCCCGGAACACGCGTTTCCTGCGCGGCCGCGGGGAGAGCCCCCACCGTCGAAGCGAGCAATGCCGCGACGAGAAGAGCACGCCACGAATTCGGCGCTAAAAATCGAGACAGCACTAGGTCGGTCTCAACGCGTAGCGGCCGTCCTTCTCTCTGATCAGGCGCCCGGCTTCGCGCAGCGCTTCGAGCGCGAGCACGACCTCGCGCCCGTCGCGGCTCGCAAGCGCCGCCATCAGCGCTTCGAACGTCTTCGGTCCGTCCGCGAGCGCTGCTTCGACTGAGGGGAAACGCCCGCCTTCGAAGCGCGGCGGCTCGGGGATCCGATGTTCGATCGAGATCTCCCCGCCCGGCGCGGCCCACGGCAAAGTGAGATCGAAACCCGCTTTGGCGCCGGTCCGCGCCCCGGAGAGCGAAGGATCGAGCGGCAGGGTGCGGAAGCCCGACTGCACCACGAGGTCGCGGTCCGCCTGGAAGCGCGTCGCGAGCGCCCAGTCCATCTGCTCGTCGGAAAAAATATCGACGTCCGGGTCGACGACGAGCACGTGCTTCACGTTGGCGAGGCAGCCGAAGGCTGCGGCGATCGCGTTGCGCGCCTCGCCCGGAACGCGCTGGCGCAGGGCGATGCGCAAGTTGTACATGCCGCCGCTGGCGGGCGTCGCGTACACGGCTTTCGTCTCGCGCACCGCCGTCTCCAGGGCGCGCCACACCATCACCTCGGTGCGCAGCGCATTGAGCTGCGCCGTATCGGTGCGGGCGAGGTTCCGTCCGCCGATCGTGGCGGTCTGGAAGAGCGCGTCGCGGCGCCGCGTGACGGCGCTGAGATGGAACACGGGATTCTGCTTCACGCCGCCGTAATAGCCGAGGAACTCGCCGTAGGGGCCTTCGGCCTCGACGTGACCGCGCTCGTCGAGATACCCCTCGAGCACCCATTCGGCGTCGGCCGGAACGCGGATATCGCAGCTGACGCACTTCATCACCGCGAGCGGCGCGCCGCGCAGGCTCGCCAGGAGCCCCAGCTCGTCCACCGGCAGGCGCATCACCGCGGCGACGTAGTCGGCAGGGTGCGAACCGACGACGAAGGCGACCGGCAGCCGTTGCCCCTGCCTCGTCGCCGCCTCGTAGAGCGCGCGCAGGTCGGAGGGCGAATTCAGATCGACGCCGGCCTCGCGCCGGCCGCGCAGCATCAGGCGGCGCACGCCGACGTTGGTCCAGCCGTTCGAGGGATCGACGGCGAAATCGATCGAAGCGGAAACGTAGGGACCGCCGTCCATGCCGTGCTGCAGGTTGACCGGCAACGCGGTCAGGTCCGCCTTGTCGCCGGTGAGCACGATTTCCTGCGCAGGTGCCGACTCCCGCGGCACTTCGACCACTTGTGGCGTCGCACGCAAGCGGCGAAGCACTTCGGCGAGAAGCTGACCGGGCGCGACGCCGAAGGCGCGCGCCAGGCGCGCGCGGCTGCCCATGACGTTGCCGACGAGCTGCGCGCCTTCGCGGCCGACGCGCTCGAACAGCACCGCCTTGGCGTTGCCCTCGAGCGCCGGGGCGACCTCCGCGAGCTCCGCGGCTCCCGCCTTCACTTCGAGCTCGCCCGTCTGTCGCAAATCCTCTACAAAGTCGCGCAGCCTGAACCGCTCGAGGTCGATCCCGGTTTCGCGGGCGCCGGTTTTCACCGCTGCGACTCCTCCTCGCCAAAATCAACGGCGTATCGTACCACCGCGGAGAGGGCGGCTATTGCGTTGCGCCAGCATCGCCCCGGGTCTACACTAGTTTCACGACATCGACAGGCCCGGATCCACCCGGCCGCACATCCAAAGGAGGCTCCATGGCAAGCATCAAATTCGCCGTCGACGGAAGATCGGTGACGGTCAACGCCGACCCGAGCATGCCGCTCCTGTACGCGCTGCGCAACGACCTCGGGATGAGCAATCCGCACTTCGGCTGCGGACTCGCGCAGTGCGGCGCGTGCACCGTGCATCTGGACGGCGAGCCGGTGCGCTCCTGCGTGATGCCGCTCTCGGCCGTGACCGGAAGGAAGGTGACCACGCTCCGGGGCCTCGGCACCCCCGAAAAGCCGCATCCGCTGCAGGCCGCCTACGTCGAAGAGCAGGTGCCGCAGTGCGGCTACTGCATCAACGGCTGGATCATGACCGCGGCGGCGTTCCTGAAAAAGAAGCCGAAGGCGACCGATGCCGAGATCCGGGACGCGCTTGCCGGGCTCAAGTGCCGCTGCGCGACGCATGCGGCGATCATGCGCGCGATCAAGCGCGCCCAAACGCAAATGGCCTAGGAGAATGACATGAACGCACGCATCGATCTGTCACTTTCCCGCCGCGAGTTCCTGAAGGCTTCCGGAGCGCTCGTCGTCTCCGCGGGCGGGCCGGCCTTCATCGGCGAGACGCTCGCGCAAACCGCCGCAGTTTCGACCGGAAGCAAGCCGCCGCTTCTGCCGACCGAGCTCGATTCCTGGGTGGCGATCGCGCCCAACGGCCGCGTCACCGCCTTCTTCGGCAAGATGGACATGGGCCAGTCCCTGGACATCGCGATCGCGCAGATCGTCGCCGACGAGCTCGACGTCGACGTCGCCAAAGTCGACGTCGTCATGGGCGATACCGCGCTCACCTGCAACCAGGGAGGAGCCTCCGGCAGCACCGGAATCCAGACCGGCGCCCGCCCCTTGCGCAGCGCGGCGGCCGAAGCGCGCCGGCTGCTGGTGCAGTCCGCTTCGCAGAAGCTCGGACTCCCGGTCGAGCAGTTGCGCGTTGACGACGGCGTGGTAGCCGCCGTTTCCGATCCCGCCAAGAAGGCGAGCTATGCCGAGCTGATCGGCGGCCGCCATTTCCACCACCAGGTCGAATGGAACAAGCAGATCGGCAATCCCATGGACATCAAGGTCGAGGCGAAACCGAAGTCGCCTTCCGAATACCGGGTCGTCGGGAAATCCTTGACGCGCCGCGACCTGCCCGGCAAGGTCTACCGCACCGAGAAGTACGTGACCGATGTCTCTCTCCCGAAGATGCTTCACGCCCGGGTCATCCGGTGCTCGCGCGCAGCCTGCACCGTTGCGGGCGTCGATGAAAGCTCCATCAAAAATGTGAAAGGCGCACGCGTGGTCCGTGAAAAGGATTTCGTGGCGGTGGTGGCCGATCACGAGTGGAACGCGGTGCGCGCCTCGCGCATGCTCAAGATCTCCTGGAAGGAAGCGAAAAAGGATCCTTTCCCGCCGATGGCGGAGATCTACGACCACATCCGCAAGGCGCCCGTGGTGAAGCGCGAGGACGCGGTCAAGAAGGGCGACTTGGACGGCGCGTTCAAGACCGCAGCGAGAGTCGTGGAAGCCGAGTACGAATGGCCGTTCCAGTCGCACGCGAGCATGGGCCCCGCCTGCGCGGTCGCCGACGTGCGCGCGGACGGCGTCACCGTCTGGACCGGCTCGCAAAAACCGCACTTCGTCCAGACCGGCGTGGCGCGGCTCCTCGACGTGCCGCCCGAGAAAGTGCGCGCCATCTGGGTCACCGGACCCGGATCCTACGGGCGCAACGACGCCGGCGACGCGGCGCTCGATGCAGCGCTCCTCTCCAAGCTCACGGGGCGCCCGGTGCGCGTGCAGGGTATGAGGAACGACGGCATCGCCTGGGACCCGAAGGGCCCGGCGTCGGTGCACCGCGGCCGCGCTGCGCTCGATGCCTCGGGAAAAGTGATCGGATACGAGTTCGTTTCCAAGGGCTTCTCGCGCAGGAACATCGATACGAACGAATCGGATCCGCGCGACAGCCTCGCCGGCATGGCTATCGGCCTGCCGCCCAAACCGAGCCTCGACTTCGGCGTGCCCGCCGAATCCTACGGCTTCGACAACAAGCTGCTCGCCTGGGAAGTGATCCCCCCGCTCCTCGAAGCCAGCTCGCCGCTCAGGAGCTCGCACCTGCGCGATCCCGTGGGGCCGCAGATCCAGTTCGGCAGCGAGCAGTTCATCGACGAGTTGGCCGCCGCGGCGGGCGAAGACCCGGTCGCATTCCGCCTTAAATACGTCACCGCTCCGCGCGACGCAGCGGTCATCAAGGCGGCCGCCGAGAAAGCCGGCTGGCAGCCGCGGCAAGCGCCGCGCGCCGACCGCTCGGGCGACACCCTGTCCGGGCGCGGAATCGCCTACGCGCAGCGCAACGGCACCATCGTGGCGGTGGTCGCGGAGATCGAAGTCGAGCGCAAGAGCGGGCGCATCTGGGGGAAGAAATTCACGGTCGCGCACGACTGCGGCCTCGTCATCAACCCCGAGGGGCTGCGCTACACCATCGAAGGCAACGTCGTGCAGGGGCTGTCGCGCACGCTTTTCGAGGAGGTGCGCTTCGATCGCGAGAAGGTGACCAGCGTCGACTGGCTGAGCTATCCGATCCTTGAGATCCGCGACGCGCCCGAGACCATCGAGGTCGTGCTGATCAACCATCCGGAGCTTGCGCCCACGGGGGCGGGCGAGCCGTCGATCCGCGTCATCCCGGCGGCGGTGGCGAACGCGTTCTTCGACGCGACCGGCGTGCGGCTGCGGCGCGTCCCGCTCACGCCGGAGCGGGTGAAGGCCGCGCTCGCGCGGGCTTAGAGTCCGATGCGGCCGCCAGGGAGAGACCTGATGAATACCGTCATTTGCCGCACCGTAGCCGCCGCTTGTTTCGCACTTTTCACGGCGGCCGCGTACGCTCAAGGGGCCGTGGCGCTGGCCGGCCAGGTCAGCTCCGCCGATGAAGGGGCGATGGAAGGCGTCGTCGTCAGCGCCAAGCGGGACGGCTCGACGATCAGCATCAGCGTCGTCACGGACGCTCAAGGGCGCTTCGCTTTTCCGGCAGCGCGGCTCGAGCCCGGACGCTACAGCTTGAAGGCGCGCGCCGCGGGCTTCGAGATCGACGGAGCCAGGGCCGCGGACGTCGCGGCCGGGAGTGTGGCCGGCACCGACATCAAGCTCAGGAAGGTGAAAAATCTTTCCGCCCACCTGACCAATGCCGAATGGATGTCGAGCATGCCGGGCACGGACGAGCAGAAGCGCTTCCTGCTCAACTGCAACGGCTGCCACACGCTCGAGCGCATCATGAAGTCGGCGTACGATGCCGACGGCTTCATGCAGATCTTCCAGCGCATGGCCGCTTACTATCCCGGCAGCACGCCGCTGAAGCCGCAGCGGCTCGCCGGCACGGCGACGCGCGACGTCCAGCGCGGCGGCAGCGGCAGGAAGACCGCGGAATGGCTCGCCAGCGTAAACTTGAGCCAGCAGCAGACCTGGTCGTTCCCGCTGAAAACCCAGCCGCGGCTTACCGGCAGGTCCACGCGCGTGATCATCACGGAATACGACCTGCCGAATCCACTGATCCAGCCGCACGACGTGATGCTCGATCGCGAGGGCAATGCCTGGTACTCCGACTTCGGCCAGATGTTCCTCGGCAAGATGGACCCGAAGACCGGCAAGGTGACGCAATATCCGATCCCCGTGGTCAAGCCGGGATGGTCCGAAGGCACGCTCGATCTCGAGTTCGACCGCGACGACAACCCCTGGGTGGGTGTGATGTACCAGAGCGCGATCGCGAAATTCGACAGGAAGACCGAGAAATTCCAGATGTGGTCGACGCCCAAGGAATGGGACACGGATGCCGGCCAGCTCGGCCACATCGCGATCGAAGGCACCCCCTCGGACAGCAAGGTGTGGATCAAGAACTCAGACGGCGGGCATATCTACCGCCTCGATCTCGTCTCCAACAAGATGGAGAACCTCGGGGCCTTCAAGGATCCGCGCAGCGGCAAGCGCATCGGCACCTACGGGATCCACTCGGACGCGCAGAACAACGCTTATCTGCTCGACTTCGCCGCCGGCAACATCGTCAAGATCGACGGCAAGACGAAAAACGTGAGCATCTACCTGACCCCGACCCCGGACTCCCGCCCGCGGCGCGGGCGCGTCGATCACCAGGGCCGGTTGTGGTTCGCCGAATATCAGGGCAACGCCATCGGCATGTTCGATCCCAGGACCGAGCGCATCACGGAGTGGAAGGTGCCGACGCCGTGGAGCGCGCCCTATGACGCGGTGGCCGGCCGCAACGGCGAGGCCTGGACGGGGTCCATGCTGACCGACCGCGTGTCGCGTCTCGACATCGCGAGCGGCCAGTACACCGAATACATGCTCCCGCGCCCGACCAACATCCGCCGCGTCTATCTAGACGATTCGAAGAGCCCCGGCACGCTCTGGATCGGCAGCAACCACGGCGCGTCGATCGTCAAGGTCGAGCCGCTCGATTAGCTCTTGAGGCCGACCGAGCCCACCGTCGCCGCGATCGTGCGCGAGCAGACGGGCGCCGCGTGGTCACGTGCGCGTGATCTATGCAGCGAGGGGCGCGTGACGGTGGACGGCGAGCGGTGCCTCGACCCGGCCCTGCGCGTTCCGCCCGGCGCGGTGGTGATCGTCGACGAACGCGCGGCTAAGCTCCGCAACGGCGCCCTGCCCGAGAGCGCGATCGCGTACTTCGACCGCGACCTCGTCGTCGTCGACAAGCCCGCAGGAATGCTGAGCGTCGCCTACGAGCCGGGCGACAAGGACACGCTCGCCGACTGCACGCGAGCCTTGCTGCGGCGAATGCGCGGACGCGGCTTCGACCGCGCGCTCGGCGTGGTTCACCGTCTCGACAAGGACACGAGCGGCCTGATCGTGTTCGCACGCACCGCGGACGCGAAGCGCATCCTGGCGGCGCAGTTCCGCGCGCACGACATCGAGCGCGTCTATCATGCGATCGCGCACGGCGAGGTCGCCGCGAAGCGCATCGAAACTCGTCTGGTCACGGATCGCGGCGACGGAATCCGCGGCTCCTACGGGCACTTCCGGCGTCCCAGGGGCGGAATTCCGCCCGAGGCGAAGCGTTCGGTCACGCACGTCCAACCGATCTCTCCGCTCGCGGGTGCGACCCTGGTCGAGTGCCGCCTGGAAACCGGGCGGCAGCACCAGATTCGCATCCACCTATCCGAGCTCGGCCATCCCCTGGTCGGCGAACGCGTGTACATCCGCGACTACGCGGGTCCAAAGATCGAATCGGCGCGGCCCATGCTCCACGCACGCGTTCTCGGATTCGTGCATCCGCGAACGGGCCAGCGCATGTCGTTCGAGCGCGAAGCACCCGAGGACTTCCGCGCGATGATCGAATCGCTTCGTCCGAGGCGCCGCTGACGCATGAGCGCAAGCGACCCTGGCAAGCTCGACCGCATCGCCGCCGATGCCCGCCGAGCCGCCGAGAAGCGCGAGCGCGGCTACAGGGAACGGGCGCTGAAGATCTACCCCTGGATCTGTGGGCGCTGCGCCCGCGAGTTCACGCGCGCCAACGTGCGCGAGCTGACCGTCCACCACCGGGACCACAATCACGACAACAACCCGCCCGACGGCAGCAACTGGGAGCTGCTGTGTCTGTACTGTCACGACAACGAACACCAGCGGCATCTGGAAGCGGCTGGCCGGGGAAGCAGCCCCGCGGCCGGTGGCCGCGCGTCGACCTACGCTCCCTTCGCGGATCTCAAGGAACTGCTAGCCAAGAACCGGCCCCCGAAGTAATACAGACTTCTGGAATAGGGGCGTATTGCTGGATCACTCCTTGTATTTGTCGTGATGCCGGACCCAGCCGAGCGGCGAGCCATTCTCGTCGCGCCCCTTGGGCACCCAGTCGAGATAGTTGTACGCGGTGTTCACGAGGTCGATGCCGCGCGCGTAGGCCGAGTAGGTGTGGAACAGCTTGCCGTCGGGATCCTTGAAGAAAACGCTCGCGCCTTCGCGCTCGGTTGCGATCGGGTTCTGCCTCGTGTAGTTGTAGAGAGCTTTCTCCGCGGCAACCTCCTCCGGCGTGAAAGCGACGCCGTAGTCCCGGTTGAAGTCGTTGCCGCCGGACGACACCCACTTGAAGCTCCAGCCCATGCGCTTCTTGAACGCCTCGAGCTTGGGCAGCGCGGCGCGCGAGATCGCGACCATCGTGGTATCGCGCTGCCTCAGGTGCGCGATGATGCCGTTGAAGTTGTCCGCCCAGAACGAGCAGGCCGGGCAGCCCTCCGGCCAGTCGGCGCCGAACATGAAGTGGTAGACGATGAGCTGGCTCTTGCCGGCGAAGAGGTCGGCGAGGGTCTCCTGTCCCTTGGGGCCGTCGAAGACGTATTCCTTCTCGACCTTCTCCCAGGGGAGCTCGCGCCGCTCGGCGCTCAGCGCATCGCGCTCGCGGGTGAAAGCCTTTTCCCGGGCGAGAAAGCGCTGGCGTGCTTTCACCCACTCTTCGTGGGAGACGACGGGATGCGCGCTCATAGCCGCGCCTCGTATTCGCCCTTGAGCTTCGCGTGCGTGGTCCAGAAGGGCCGCGGCTGGACGCCGTTCAAGCGGTCGGCGAGGATGCCCACGTGCGCGTCCCAGCCGCCCGCGACGTTGACCATCGTCTTGCGGTCCACGACGCGGCGATGGGTGATGACGAGCAGGACGTCCCTGCCGCGAGGCTCCAGCTCGAACGTCACTTCCGATTCCGGACCGGCGGGCCCGAAGGTGTAACTCAGGAGGCGGGGAGGCTCCACGCGCGTGATCGTTTCGGACCAATCGCTCTTCTTGCTCTTGTACTCGTCGGGCGTCTTCTCCGACGAAATGTTCGAGTGATCGAAATGCAGGTCTGCTTTTCCGCCGACGCGCAGGTCGAACGCGCCGCTCGCGAACCAGGTCGCGCGCTTGTCGGATTCGGTGAGGTAGGCCCAGACGCGCTCGATCGGTCCGGGGAGCAGGCGCTCGAGACGCACCGTGCCCGGCTCGGTTGAAGTGCCCATCTTGGAAGTGCTCATGTCGTTCATTTCTTGCTCCTTCGGTTTGATGACGGGGTCGATTTTTCTTTCGCGGCCGCCACGGCATCCTCCGCGCGCAGTGCCGCCTCGAGGGCGTCGAGCCTCTCGGTCCAGAAGATCCGGTGGCGCTCCATCCATTCCGCGGCGCTCTCCATCGGCGCGGGATTGAAGGTGAGGAAGTGCTCGCGTCCCGACACGCGGCGCCGCACGAGCGCGGCGCGCTCGAGGATGCGGATGTGCTTGGAGACGGAGTTGAGCGAGATGTCGAACGGTTCGGCGAGCTCGGTCACGCGAGCCTCGCCCTTGGAGAGGCGCTGCAGGATGCCCCGGCGGGTGGGATCCGCGAGGGCGATCAGGGTGTGGTCGAGGTCCATGGCTGCATTATTAACCCTTTTGGGTGAATAATGCAATAGGCCCCTCAAAATATCGCTTCCCTCAGGCTAACGCCCGCGGTGCAGCTCGTCGAACGAATCGATGCTGCGCTCGAGGTCGGCGAGCAGTGCGAGCTGGCCGGCAGGCTGCTCGACCGTGCCCTGCGTCGCTATCGCGCGCAGCAGCGCCGTGACGCTCCCCGCCTCCTCCCGATAGCCTCCGCGCTCGACCACCGCCGCGCCGTGCTTAGCGTGAAGGTAATCGAGGATCTGCCGCTCGAAATCCTGCAGCCTCACGCCCACACCGACGCCGCAGGAGCAGCCCGAGCCGAACATGACATGACCCTGCGCGAGTTTGGCCCACTTCCCCAGCAGCCGCGTCGCTTCGACTGCAGCAGAAAGCTTCTTTGCGGCCACGCGTGCGGCTAGACGCAGTACACGTCCAGCATCGTCGGGATGTAGTCGTTCTGCAGCAGGATCTTCTTGCGCGCGATGCGCCAGTCGCCGCCGCGCAGCACGAGCTCGTGCTCGCTCCGCCCGAAGAACGCATGGCTCTCGCGAGAGCGCGGAAAGAAGACGTGGGTCACCCAGGTGGAGTCGAGCCGCAGCCGGTCCGCGGGCGACTCCGCAGGAAGGACGCTGCCGAGGACGTGAGCGGTACGCGGCATCGGCGTCGAGGCCGCGGATTTTCCCGAGCGGATGCGCACGATCCGGTCTTCCAGTCCCGCGCGGCTGGCGTAATAGATGTGCGAGAGCTCGGCCCGCGGATTCGTCGTCGGCGTGCCGTCCGCCTTCCACGCCGGCATCCAGTACTCGCAGTCCTCGACGAAGAGCGCGAGCCAGTCGTCCCAGCGTTGCTCGTCGAGCAGCCGCGCTTCGCGGTGCACCAGCTCGACGCCCGCGGCGAGCGATCCGCCTTGAGCGCGGGCGTTCACGGATAAGCCTTCCTGCCGGCGACGCCCGCCTGGATCAGGCGCGCCCACTCGCGGTAAGGCGCGTGGAAGCCGACTTCGCTGAACATCTCGAAGCGGCCTCGCACGCTCGCCTCGGGCCGGATTCCGATCGCGTTCGCTACCTCGTCCGCGCCGGCTTTCATCGCCGCCATACCCCGCGCGTAACCCTGCAAAAAGGAAATCGGCTGGGCCCCGAAACCGCTCTGGCAGCCTTCATAGGTCACGGTGTCGTCCGGCGTCGCCAGGCCCCCGGGATTGAAGAAATCCTCGAACTGGCGCAGGCGCCAGGCGCGCAGCTCCGGCGCCTCGCCGATCGGGGCGAGGCACCAGCTTTTCATCTCGGTGCGGTCGGCTGCGAGCGGCCTGAAGGTGCGCAGCATCAGCGTGATCGCGTCCGCGATTTGCATGTTGGGAAAGACGTGCACGTTGCGCGCTTTGAGCATCCACTCGGCGCGCAGCGCTCCCGCGCGTGCGCGGATCTCGGCGAGCGACGGGTAGATCGGCCGCTTCTCGGGCTCGGGCTGCTCGAGCCAGGTCGCGGCGTGGCCGTGGGCGAGCGCGAAGGCCCCGCCGTCGGCCGAGTTGCGCTTCGCCCAGTCGTACTGCCGCGCCTCCAGGTGGCCCTCGCCTCCGCGGCGACGCGCCTGCAGGTCCATGTAGGAGAGGTGCGTCGTGGTCAGGTGATAGGGATCGAGACCGTTATCGAGCTGCAGCTTCCAGTTGCCGCGATAGGTATACACCGAGCGCCCGGGGATGAACTCCAGGCCCTTCGGCCCCTGATCCGCAACGACGTCGATGAAGAAGCGCATGTCGCCGAGGAAATCCCCGAGCGGCGGAACCTCGTCGGAGAGGCTCCCGAAGATAAACCCCTTGTAGCTCGCCACGCGCGCAAGGGGCACCAGGTCGTGGTCCTCGGCGTCGAACGCAGGTCGATAGCTGCCGGTCTTGCGGTCCTTGATGTCGACGTTCTTCCCTGCCGCGTCGTACGCCCAGCCGTGATACGGACAGACGTGATATTTGGCGTTGCCTTCCTCGGCAGCACACAGCATCGCGCCCTTGTGGCGGCAGACATTGACGAAAGCACCCAGGCGCGCCTGTGCGTCGCGCGTCGCGAGCACGGGCGTCCTCCCGATATGAGCGGTGACGAAATCGTTGGGCTTCGCGATCTGCGACTCGAGCGCGAGGAAATTCCAGGTGCGCTCGAAGATGAATTTCTGCTCCAGCTCGAAAAGCTCCGGATCGGAATACACGTCGCGATGCACGCGGAAAACGCCTTCCGCGGGGCGGTCGTCCACGTAGAGCCTGATGTCCTTGAGGTCCATGCGCTCGCGCTAGCTCGGAACAATTGTCTCAGATATCCGCGGCGTTGGTATCATCCGCGCACGATGAAGAAGCTCCGGCCGTCCCACCGCCGATACCCGCCGCGCGCTTCCCCACGCACGCGCCTCGCCGCCGACATCGGCGGAACGTTTACCGACATCGTGGCCTTCGACGAAAAGGCCGGGCGGCTGTTCTTGGGCAAGGCGCTCTCGACGCCCGCGCGGCTGGTCGACGGCATCTCCCACGGCATGGAGAGAGCCGGCGCGAGCTTCGCGGGCGCCGAGGCCTTCCTCCACGGCTCGACCATCGCGATCAACACCATGCTCGAGCGCACCGGGGCCAAGGCTGCGCTTCTCACTACGGAGGGTTTTCGCGACGTCTACGAGATCGGGCGCATCAACCGGCCCGACGCGTACAACCTCTACTTCAGGAAACACGTGCCGCTCATCGAGCGCGCGCTGCGCTTCGAGGTGCGCGAGCGCATCACGGCCGAAGGGGAAATATACGTGGCGCTCGACGAGTCGAGCGTGCACGCCGCCTGCGACCGGCTCGAAGCGGCGGGCGTCGAGGCGGTCGCGATCATGTTCCTTCACTCATACGTCAACCCCGCGCACGAGACGCGCACCAGGGAGATCGTGCGCGAGCGCCTGCCTCGCGCCTTCGTGACCGCCTCGCACGAGCTGTCCCGCGAATACCGCGAGTTCGAGCGCTGCTCGACCGTGGTCGCGAACGCCTACATCGGTCCGGTCGTGAGCGAGTATGTGCGCGGGATCGACGAGCGCCTGGAGCGATCCGGTTTCGAAGGATCGTTTCTCCTGGTGCAATCGACCGGCGGACTCTACGAATCGCACCAGGCGAGGACGCAGTGCGTGCGCATGCTCGAATCGGGCCCGGCCGCCGGCGTCGTCGGCGCGCAGGCGCTTTGCAGCGCGCTCGATATCACCGACGCCGTTGCCTTCGACATGGGAGGCACCACGGCGAAGGCGGGAGTCATCTACCGGGGCGAGGCGCTTACGACCGGGGCCGCGCTCGTCGGAGGCTACGCGCAGGCGCTTCCGGTGCAGATCCCGATGATGGACATCTTCGAGGTCGGCACGGGCGGCGGCAGCATCGCCGCCGTGGACGCTAGCCGCGCACTCAGGGTCGGTCCCCAAAGCGCGGGCGCAGACCCCGGCCCCGCCTGCTATGCGCTGGGCGGAAATCGGCCCACGGTAACCGACGCCAATCTCGTGCTGGGGCGCCTGGGTGCGGAGCGTTTCTTGAGCGGCGAGATGAAGCTGGATGCGCGCGCCGCAGAGCGCGCCATTCGCGAGCACATCGCCGCGCCGCTGGGCCTGGAGGTCATCCACGCCGCGGAAGGTATCCTGCGCGTCGCGGCAACGGCCATGTCCTACGCGGTGAAGGCGGTATCGACCGAGCGGGGTCTCGACGCCGCCGCTTTCACCCTCATCGCCTACGGTGGGGCGGGCCCTCTGCACGCAGCTATCATTGCGCGGGAAATCGGCATGCGTCGCGTGATCGTTCCGCGCGCGCCCGGACATTTCTGCGCCTTCGGCATGCTGTTCGCGGACTTGCGCTACGACTTCGTGCGCACCTGGTTCACGCGGCTCGCCGACGCATCGTTCGATGCGATCGAAAAAGTCTACGAGTCGCTGGTCGCGGAAGGCCGGGCCGCGCTCGAGACGAGCGGGGTGCAGGCCCGGCGCGTGGCCGCCGCGCGCGCCGCCGACATGCGCTACGTCGGACAGGAGCACCCCGTGACGGTGGAGCTGCCCGCCGAAGTCTTTCGCCGGCGCAGCCGCGATGCATTGAAGCGGCGCTTCGACGCGGAGCACTTGCGGCGCTACGGCACCTGCGCGCCGGAAGAAGCCGCAGAGATCGTGAGCCTGCGCGCGACGGTGACGGGCGCGATGAAGAAACCGCCGCTCGAGCGCATCGCGCGCGGCGGGCGAACGCCGCTCTCCTCCGCGCACAGCGGCAAGCGCAAGGTTTACTTTGCCGAGCTCGGGCGGTCGCTCGCGACGCCGAGCTACGCGCGCGAGGGCCTGAGAGCGGGGAACCGCATCGTGGGGCCGGCACTCATAGAGGAACACGCTTCGACGACTGTCGTGCTGCCTGGAGACCGCCTCCAGGTGGACGAATTCGGCGACCTCGTCATCGAAGTCGGCCGGAGAACGAAATGAAACGCGCCAAAACGAAACGGCGGGTCGGGGCGGACGCCGTCCTGACGGAGATCGTGCGCAACGGCGTCATCGCCGCGACCGAGGAGATGAAGACCAACCTCATGCGCACCGCCTACAACATGATCGTCTACGAGGCGCTCGATTTCACCGTGGGCCTCTATACGGCCGAGGGCGAGACGGTGTCGATTGGTCTGGGACTGCCGAGCTTTATCCGCGGGATGGCAGAGACAGTGAAGGCAAAACTCAGGCACTTCGGGAAAGATGGAATCGAGCCCGGCGATATCCTCGTCACCAACGACGCTTACACCACGGGTAGCCATCTCTACCATTTCACCTTCAGTCTGCCGATCTTCCACAAGGGGAAGCTCTCGGGATTCGCCTGCTGCATGGCGCACTGGACCGACGTCGGCGGCGTGCTCGGCGGCGTGACCACCGACATCTACTCGGAGGGCCTTCAGATCCCGATCGTGAAGTACGCCAAGGCGGGCGTGGTGAACCAGGACCTCGTCGACATCATCCGCATGAACGTGAGGATCCCCGAGCGCGCCATGGGGGACCTGCGCGCCCAGATCACCGCGGTCAAGACGGGCGAACGCCGCTTTCTCGAGTTGCTAGACCGCTACGGGCGCGAAGAAGTGCTAGCCGCGATCGCGAACATCATGGACCAGTCGGAAGCCGCGGCGCGCGCGCGCACGCGTACCGTTCCCGACGGCGTGTACGAAGCCGAGTCGTTCATGGACGACGACGGCGTGGAGATCGGCAAGCCCGTGCCCGTCAAAGTGCGCGTGGTGAAGAGGGGCGATGAGATGACGATCGACCTCTCGCAGATGAGCCCGCAGGTGCGCGGCTTCTACAATTCCGGCGCAACCACCGGTTATTCCTGCGCGCAGGTCGCCTACAAATGCCTGACCTCGCCCACCGACTATCCGATCAACGAAGGGAGCTTCCGCCCGCTCAAGGTGATCCTCGCTCCCGGCACCGTAGTGAGCGCGGTGAAACCGGCGGCGATGCGCTGGTGGATGACTTTCCCGATGACCGTCGTCGACACGGTCTTCAGGGCATTGGAAAAGGCGATCCCGGATCGCACCATCGCCGCGCACCATGCCGATCTGCTCGTCTGCCTGATCAACGGCGTTTCGCCGAAGGACGGAAGGCTTTTCCTCGCCGGCATCGGCCCCTCGGGCGGCGGCTTCGGCGCGAAGCTGACCGAGGACGGCATGAACGCCACGGTGTGCCTGAACGACGGCGACACGCACAACCATCCGATAGAGCAGATGGAAGCGAAGTACCCGGTGCTTTTCGAGCGGCACGCGCTGCGCGAGGATTCGGGAGGCGCGGGCCGCTACCGGGGGGGCTTGGGTACCGAGCAGGTGGTGCAGGCGCGCGCGCCCATCAACATCAACGTGCAGGTCGATCGCGTGCACTGCGCGCCCTGGGGATTGGCCGGCGGCCACCCCGGCGCAGGCAATCAGGTCTGCGTGCGCTCAGGCGGAAAGGAAATCTCCGACCTTCCCAATGCAAAAGTCCTCATGAAAAGGCTCAATCCTGGCGACGCGATCACCCTTCGCGCCGGCGGCGGCGGCGGCTTCGGCCCTCCCGAGGAGCGCGATCCGGACAAGGTGGCGAACGACGTGCGCCAGGGCTACATCAGCCGCGACATCGCCGGGGAGATCTATCGCGTCGCATTGGACGCCGCGGGGAACGTCGACCGCAAAGGGACCGAACTCCTGAGACGCGAACAAAAAAAGCCCGCTTGAGGCGGGCTTTTTCGGAAAGCTGCAACTCAGCGCCGGGTCTGCGCGTCGTGTTTCTCGTGGTAAATGCGCTTGCTCTGCTTGTTCTCCGCCTTCTGGATGCGCCGCTGCTCGTTCGGCCCGACCTTTCCGTCGGCACCCGCGCGCGCTTCCGCGCGATCGACGCGTGCCTGGCCGCGCTCCAGCCCTCCGACCTCGCGGTTGGTGAGCTGGCCGGACTGGACCCCCTGCTCGATGCGCCGCTCCTGGTTGACGTTGCGCTGAACATCGGCCTGCATGCGCTGCGAGGAGGCCGAGTTGGGATTGCCCCGGGCAGCGTTGTTTTCGAGCCGGTTGATGTCGCGGCTCTCCTGGTTCTGCGCGCGCTCGATGCGCGCCTTCTCAGCGGGACTCAGCTTCCCGTCCTTCATGGCGTTCGACTCCATGCGGTCGATGCGCGCTTCGCCCTTCTCGAGCTGCGACGCCTCGCGGGTATTGAGCGATCCGCTTTTCAGCCCCTGTTCGATACGGCGCTGCTGGTTCACGTCGCGCTGCACCTCCGAGCCGACCGTCTGGGCCGAAGCTCCGGCCGAAAACAGACCGGCGACTGCAACTGCGATGACCGTAGCTGCTGCTTTCATGTTGCCTCCTTGAAGGTTCTCACGAAAAATCTCCCCGAGCGATTAACGCCCGTCCGGGCCGTCGGTCTACCCTGCGAATGGTAAAAAAATGTAACATGGCAGCATAGCTTCGAAATCGAATCCAACGGGGGAGGTTCGGCATGGATCCGATGGCAATGCTCGCGCTCGCCACCGCCGTCTTTCTTGCCACGCACTACGTCTCGAGCACCCCGCTGCGGTCGGGGCTGGTGGCGCTGCTGGGTGAAAACGCCTATCTGGGCCTCTACACGCTCGTTTCCCTGGTGACGCTCGCGTGGATGATCTGGGCCTATGTCAAGGCGCCCTACGAGCGGCTGTGGGTCGGGGACGAATTCAAGGTGTGGGCGGTGGTGCTGATGCCCGTGTCGCTGGTGCTCATCGCCTGCGGCGCGCTGATCCGCAACCCGAGCGCAGTGCGCCAGGAACGCGCGGTCCGGTACATGGACGAGCCGCGCGGCATCCTGCGCGTCACGCGCCATCCCATCCTGTGGGGGATCGCGCTCTGGGCGGCGGTGCATCTGATCTCCCGCGGGGACACCGCGTCGCTGATTTTCTTCGGCGGATTTCTGCTGCTCGCGGTATCGGGCACCGTGCTCCAGGACAGTCGCAAGGACAGAACGATCGGCGTGGACTGGAAGCGCTTCACCATGACCACTTCCAACTTTCCGTTCGCAGCGATCATGCAGGGGCGCAACCACTTCAGGTTCGACGAAATCGGGTGGGGGAAAGTGCTCGCCGGGCTCGCGCTGTACTTCGTGCTCGCATTCCTGCATCCCTATCTGTTCGGCGCGAGACCTTATTGAGGGTGGCGGTAATCGCATGAGCACCGCCCGCGGTCTGCGGCTTACAATTGCGGTTTCGTCGAAAGAACAAGGCTTATGACCCAGGAAGAACTCCTCGTCCTCCGGAAGCAACCGGCCCTCGCGACGGGCACGCTCAGCGAACGCATCGTCGCCGAAAAACAGGGGCCGGTCGGCTGGCTCACGTTCAACAATCCCGCCCGGAGGAACGCCATTTCCATCGACATGTGGGAGGCGATCCCGAAGGTGCTCGACCGCTTCGAGCAGGACCCCGAGGTCCGCGTGATCGTGCTGAAGGGCGAGGGCGACAAGGCCTTCGTCTCGGGCGCGGACGTCTCCCAATACGAGAAACAGCGCTCGAGCGCCGAGGGCATCCAGTACTACGAGGAGATCGCAGGACGGGTTGCCGAGCGCCTGCAGAGCTGCGACAAGGTGATCATCGCCATGATCCGCGGCTATTGCCTCGGCGCGGGGGTCAACATCGCGCTCTGCTGCGACCTGCGGATCGCCGCGGAGGACGCGAAGCTCGGCATTCCCGCGGCTAAGCTCGGCCTGGGCTATCGCGCCGCCTCGCTGAAGAACCTCATCGACATCATAGGCCCGGCGTACGCGCGCGAAGTGCTGATCACCGGACGCCATTTCAGCGCCGGAGAGGCGAAAGCGATGGGTCTCGTGCACCGTGCGGTACCGGTGGCGGAGCTGGAATCGCTCGTCCTCGAGTATTGCGCGATGATTTCGGAGAACGCGCCTCTCACGATCCGCGCTTCGAAGCGCGTGGTGCGCGAGCTGTTGAAACTGAGCCCGGCGTTCGACGCTGAAGCTTGTGCCGCACTCGTCAAGCAATGCTTCGAGAGCCAGGATTACATCGAAGGCCGCAGAGCCTTCATGGAGAAGCGCAAGCCCGTGTTCCAGGGAAAATAGGCGCCGCAAAAGGAGAAGGAGCATGAAGATCATCATTGCGCTCTGCGCGGCGCTCGCCATCGCCGCGAACGCGGCGGCGCAGGGCTATCCCAGCCGGCCGATCACCCTCGTCGTCGGCTTCGCACCGGGCGGCGGAACCGACACCGTGGCACGCGTCATGCAGAAGAAGCTCGGCGAGTATCTCGGCCAGACCATCGTCGTCGAGAACCGCGCCGGCGCTGGCGGCATCATCGCTGCGGACCTGGTCTCCAAGGCCGCGCCGGACGGCTATACGATTCTCCTCGCAACCATCGCGGCGCTCGCCGTCGCGCCGCACCTCAACTCGAAGCTGCCGTACAACCCCTTGCGGGACTTCGCGCCGATCTCCATGGCGACGGTCTCGGGCAACGTCCTCGTGGTGCATCCCTCGCTGCCGGCCAAGACCATCGCGGAGTACGTGAAGGAGGCCAACAGCCGGCCCGGCGGCCTCCCCTACGGCACTTCCGGTGTCGGCAGCGCCGGCAACCTCGCGGGCGAGCTTTTCCGGCTGACCGCGAAAGCCAATCTCATCCACGTACCATACAAGGGCGGCGGCCCGGCGATGAGCGACCTGCTCGGCGGGCAGATCCCCTCTGTGTTCGCCTCCGCGACCACGGCAACGCCGCAGGTGAAAGCGGGCAAGCTGCGTGCACTCGGAACGACCGCGGCAAAGCGCTCGGCGACCATGCCCGATGTGCCTACGATCGCGGAGCAGGGCTATCCGGGGTATGAGGCGACGAACTGGTACGCGTTCGTGGCCCCCGCGAGGACGCCGAGGGACATCGTCGCCCGGCTGAATCGCGAAATAGTGAAAACGCTGCGCGATCCCGAAACCCACGACGCGATTTTCAAGCAGGGCGAAGAACCGACGCCGTCGACCCCCGAGGAACTCGCGCAGCACATGGCGCGCGAGTACGCCACCTGGGGCCGCGTGATCAAGGAAGCCGGAATCCCCGTCGAGCAGTAACCGGGCCAACCGTGGTCTGTCCCCGGTTTCAATCCATGCGCACCGCGATCTTGCCGAGGTGCGCGTTGGATTCCATGTAGGTTTTCGCCGCCGGAAGCTCGGAGAAAGGGAAGACGCGGTCGACGAGCGGCCGGATCTTCCCCGCCGCGATGAAGGGGAGGATATCGGCGGCGAATACGCGCACGGTGACGGCGCGCTGCTCGGCGTTGCGCAGCCGGTTGCTGACGCCGAACAAGGTGAGGCGCTTGGTGTGCAGCGCCTCGATGTCGATCTCGCTTTTCAGCACGCCATCCACGTAGCCGACGGTCGCGTGCCTGCCTTCGTAGGCGAGCGCGCGGATGGTCTCCGCGAATACCGAGCCTCCGACGTTGTTCACGACGAGGTTGGCGCCCTTGCCATCGGTCGCTTTCATCACCGCTTCTGCAAAATCCGGCGAGCGCGTACGGATCCCGGCGTCGAGCCCGAACGCTCTCAGCTTGTCGAGCTTCTCCGCAGAGCCCGAGGTTCCGATCACCTTCGCACCCAGCGCCTTGGCGGTTTGCAGCGCGGCGACGCCGACCCCCGCAGATATGCCGGTGACGAGCAGCCATTCCCCGGACTTGAGGCGCCCTTGAGCGATCAGCATGTCGTGCACCACCATGAAGGCGAGCGGGATCGATCCCGCTTCCTCCCAGGAAAGATTCGCAGGCATCGCGATCGCCTCGCGCGCGTCCATGAGCGCGTACTCGGCGAAGGCTCCCGTGCAGCGCCCCATGACGCGCTCGCCCGTCTTGAAGCCGGTGACTCCAGCCCCGAGCTTGGCGACCTCGCCCGCGCCTTCGTTGCCGGCGGCCTTTGCCGCGCCGCCTGCCTTGACGCTGTGCCCGACGATCAGCTCGCCGCGGTTCAAGCCCGCCGCGTGCATGCGCACCAGCAGCTGTCCCGGCCCGGGCTCGGGCACTGGCGCCTCGCGCAACTCAAGAGCCGTTGTCCCCGATTCGGGGCGGATCCAATACGATTTCATTTCATTGCCTCCCGTGCGGCCCCGGTGAGCCGCAGAATGTGCATTCCGGTGTTGGCGCGGTCGACGGCGTAGATGTAGCCGCGCTCATCGACCTCGACGTTGTTGGTCTGGATCGCGATCTTGCAGCGTTCCTCCGCCCCCTTGCCGACGCAGCGCTTCTCGGTCCTCGCCGTGACGGCGGGAATGTAATAGGCGACCTCCCTGGGACGAAAGGGATCACGGATGTCGAGTGCGCGCACCCCGGCGTTGAAATGCGCGAAGAACATGATGCGCTTGTAATACACGGGAGCGAAGCTCTCGTTCGAGGAGTGCGTGCCGAAGCGGCCACCGCGATTGCAGAAGTCCCCGTTTTTCTCGGGCACGGCCCAGCTCGACACGCCGACCGGCCGCGTCTCGTCGGTGACGTCGACGAAGATGACCATCTGGCGAGCCTCCTGGCACTCGTTGCGGAAGGTTTCGCCGGTCACGACGACGAAATCGCGCTTGCGCGCGTCCTTGTCCTTCGCGAATTCCGCGATCTCCATGCCGAGCACGGGAAAGCTGGTGTGCGCGCCGAATTGCGGCGGGAAGTCGAGGCGCGCGACCTGAGGATAGAAGAGGTTCCCGGGCGTGGGCTCCTTCGGGCCGTTCAGGAGCTTGTCCCGGTCGACGATCTGCAATACCCCTTTGCTGTTTGCACCATAGGCGAAATAGACGCGGTTGTGTTTCGCGCCGCTCGAAATGGGTCCGTGCAGCGTGCTCGGCACCGGGCCGCTCGCGCCCGGCTCGTGCCCTGGGAGCCCGAAGTTGCGGATGAAAAGAGGTTTCGCCGGATCGGAGAGATCGTAGACCTGCGGATGGCGCCGCGCCCGCCAGCCTTCGGCGCCCGAAACGAGAAACGCGATGCCCGTGTCGCACTCCCACCAGCTCTTGTGGGTGCCCTTGAGCTTGCCGACGACGGTGGTCAGGATCGCCGGCTTCGCCGGGTCTGTCATGTCCCAGATCTCATGCGCCGTGTCGCCGTAGCTGCGCAGCAGATACACCTTGTTCTTGTCGCCCTTGGGCAGCTCCGAGCCGTCGCACACGCGCACCATCTGCGCGCCGCCCGCCTCGTCCTTCCCCGCCTCGCCTGGAATATGGGCGAGATAGCGCGGGCTCTTCGGATCGCTCACATCGAGGATCGAGGTGCCGTTCGGCTCCTCCGCGCCGCTCAGGGGATTGCGCGCGAGCCCGCCGTGATGCCCGACGTACGCGATCCAGCGACCGCCTTGCCGATGGACGAGCGGCTGGTAGGCGCTGCGCCCCTGGAGGTCGTGATAGCCGACGAGTTCCATATCGTGCTTTTCGGCCTGCGCCGCAGATTGGGCGAACGCGCCTCCGCACAGTAGGAGCAGGGCGAACGTGCAGTACCGATGTCTCATTGCAATCCTCTTCAGTCGACCTTGGCGCCGACGTCTTTCACCAGCTTCGCGTATTTCGCGTATTCGCTGCGGATCTCGGCGGCGAATTCGTCGGGCGTGGTGATCCAGGGCTCGACGCCGCCCGCGTTCGTCAGCCTTTCCCTGATGTCGGGAGCGAGGAGCGCTCTATTCACCTCCGCGCGCAGGCGGGCGAGCGCGGCTTCCGGAGTGCCGGCCGGCGCGAACAAGCCGTACCACTGGACCATGACGAAGTCGGGATAGGACTCGGCGATCGTCGGCACCTCCGGCAAAATGCGCGAGCGCTGCGGTCCGGTGAAGGCGAGCGCGCGCAGGCGGCCCGCCTTGATCTGCGGCGCGGTGGAGGTGCCCGACATCATCACCGCGACCTCGCCGGCGACGGTCGCCGTGGTCGCCGGCGCGCCTCCCTTGTACGGGATGTGGATCATGTCGATCCCGGCGCGCGCCTTCAGGCGCTCCATGGTGAGGTGATGCTGGCTGCCGTTGCCCCCCGAGGCGTACTGCAGCGGGGGGTGGGCGCGGCGCGCGTATTCGATGAACTCCGGAAATGTCCGCGCCGGGACCGAGGGATTGACCACCATGAAAAACCCGTTGGAGACGAGGCTCGCCACCGGAACGAGGTCCTTCTGGGGATCGAAGGGCATCGTCGCGTAAAGGTGCGGGTTGATCACCATCAGGCTGTCCATGCCGAGGAGCAGCGTGTGGCCGTCCGAGGGCGATCTTGCGACCAGCTCGCCGGCGAGGTTGCCGTTGCCGCCGACGCGGTTCTCCACCACCACGGGCTGGCCGAGCGCATCGCCGAGCTTGGGCGCGATCAGGCGCGCGACGATGTCCGGTCCGCCCCCCGGCGGAATCGGCACGAGCAGGCGGATCGGCCGGGACGGGTACTGCGCGGCTGCGCCGTGACAGAGCAGCGAGGCGATGAGCGCGATGAAGAGGCGAGAGAAGAAGCAGCGCATCGGTTCAACGTTCACTAGAGCCTCGCTCAGTGAGCCGACCTAAGGTGTTCCGCCTTCCACCGCATCGCCGCGTGGATTCTTACTCGGCCGCTCGGGTGATCGAAGAAGACAAACTCCTCGACGGGCCCGGGATCGAGCTTGCGATAGTCACCCAGTTTCAAGTCGATCAATGCCTCGCCGTCGGGTTGCTTGGCCGCGTTCAGGCCGAAGATATCCGCCTCGTATTCCATGGTGCGGATATACGTGTTCGTGATGGGCGTGAGCACGAACGCGTAGATCGAGATGAGAAGAGCGAAGAGCGGCAGCGCGGCGACGTCGTCCACGCCGCGCACCCGCAACGAGCCCCCCCAGCGGGTCAGCGCCCGGCCGACCGCCCACCGCAGAAAGGCAAAGCCGAGAACGGTCAACACGCCGAAGAACAAGATCTGCTTGTACGCGTGATTGAGGACGTAGTGCCCGATTTCGTGTCCCATCACGGTTTCAATTTCCGGGAGGGTGCAGCGCTTGAGCAGGTTGTCGTTCAGGGTGATGCGCTCGGTGCCGAGAAAGCCGCTGACGTTGGCGCTGACGCGCGTCGATTGCCGCGAGGCATCCATCACGTACACGTTGCTGGCGGGGATGCCGTTGGCCCGTGCCATGCTCAGGATCGGGTCCTTGATGCGCGGGTCGTCGAGTTCGGTGTATTTGTTGAAAAGCGGCGCGATATAGACCGGGGCGATCACGGCAGTGAACATCTGGAAGACGATCGTCACCACGCTGCCCCAGATCCACCAGCTTCGCGGTGCGCGCCGCAGCACGCCGTAGATCACGATCAGGAACAGGCCGCCGAGCACGATTCCGACCGCCAGCATCTTCAGCTTGTCGCCGAGCCAGGGGCCGAACGTCTGGGTCGCCAGACCATACGCGTGCTCGCGCACAAAGCCTTCATACGCGGTGAGAGGAAACACGACGACTGAAGTGACGGTGACGAACTGAACCCAGTAAAGAAATGTCTGCAGCGGCTTGAAGCGGGTGATGCGCTCCGCCAGGTCGCGCATGCGGGCCGACCATCCCGTGGAAAGCAGGAGAAAACACACTGCGGCCGAAGCCAGGAAGTCCCAAAGCAGAAGCCAGTAGCCGCCTTCGAAATAAGCGTCGGAGCGTGCCCTCTTGTCGGGCGGGACCGTAGCCAGGTAGGCGTTCGTGGCCGTCAGCGGGTCGAAGTGGTCGCTCGCCTGAGCTGCGGAGGGAACGGGAAGTTGCTCTTCGGCGGCCGCAGCACTCTGCGCGTAGAGACACGCACCGAAAAGCAACGGAGAGAATAGGGCTAAGTATCTTTTCATGTTTGCGCGCTAACTACCCTGTCGCGCGTTCACTTAATGGGCACCGGCCGATCGCCCGCCTCGCCGATCCCGTTCAGGTACAGCTCCCACACTTGGAGATTTTTCTCGCAGGCACCGACCACCGCGTCCTCCATGTGCAGCTGCTTCGCAAATCGCTCGACCGCCCGCCAGCCCGCATCGGAATGTTCGATATCCGCTTCTTCGTGCAACTCGAAGAACTCGAGCTCGCCATCCGACAGCCCAAAGAGCTTCCCCCAGCGCTCCCGCTCCAGTCCGAACCAGCCGTGTTTCTTCATGATGCCGGTGCCGTAGCCGGGGACGTTCGCGCGTTCGGCGCAGGTGTTGGCGACGATGCCTTCCAGCCAGTGCCGGTTCGCCATCAGGCCCTCCCAGGCGACCCAGGCGAGCTGCGTGGTGGCAATGGGCGTAGCCGCGCGGATCTCGCTGCGCTTCAAGCCGATTCGCGTCCCCAGATCCTCCAGAATCTCCCAGTGGGCCCTGCCGCCGCCGTGCTCGTGGTCGGCGATCACCTCTTCGCTGCATGCGCGGATGATGCCGATGCGCGTATCCCAATCGGGGCAGTTGGTTGCGACCTTGAGCTTCAGCACGGAATTGCGCTCGCGCGTGTTGAGCCGGTGCTGCATGGCGAACATGCGCGCACGGCCCTTGGTCAACTCCTCGCGGAAATAGCGCGTGCGTCGCGAGAAGTCGTCGACCGCCCGGTCCAGCCGCGCAAGCACGCTTTTCCCGGGCATGGTCTCTTCAGAATTTCGCGATCTCGCGGGCGGCACCGGTAAGCTGCAGGATGTGCATCCCGGTGTTCGCGCGATCGACGATGTAGATGTAGCCGCGGTCGTCGACCTCGAGGTTGTTGGTCTGGATCGCGACCTTGCAGCGCTCGGCGCCGTCGGGCATTTTCACGCAGCGCTTGTCGGTCTTGCCGGTCCTCGCGGGAATGTAGTAGCCGACCTCCTTCGGTTGATAGGGGTCGCGGATGTCGATGGCGCGCACGCCGGCATTGAACCAGGCGACGAACACCAGGCGCTTCGCGTACATCGGCGGCTGGTTTTCGTTCGGCGAGTGCGCGCCGAAGCGGCCGCCGCGGGAGCAGAAATTTCCGCTCGCCTCCGGAACGTTGAAATTCGAGACGTTGAAGGGCTGGGACTCGACCGTCACGTCCGCGATCCACACTCTCTGGCGCGTTTCACGGCACTCGTTCACGATCTGCTCGTTGACGATCATCACGAAATCGCCCACGGCACCCTGTGCGTCTTTCGAGAACTCGGGCAGCGGGATGCGCATCAGGGGCAGCGTCGTATGCGCGCCGTTGGTCGGCTGCAGATCGAGCCTGCCCACCTGCGGATAGAGCAGGTTCTGCTCGGTCGGCTCCTTGGGTCCGTTGAGCAATTTCTCCCGGTCGACGATCTGCAGCACCCCGTCCTTGTTCGTGCTGTAGCCGAAATAGACGCGGTTGCCCTTGGGGCCGGTGGAGATAGGGCCGTGCAGATCGGCCGGAGTCGGGCCGGTCGCTCCCGGCTGCTGCCCGGGCAGGCCGAAATTGCGGATGAAGACCGGATTCAAGGGGTCGGAGAGATCGTACACCTGCGTCATGCGCCGCACGCGCCAGCCTTCGATCCCGGAGACCAGGTAGGCGATCCCGCTGTCGCACTCCCACCAGTTCTTGTGGGTCCCATTCAAGCCCTTGATGATCGTGGTGAGCAAGGCCGGCTTCGCCGGATCGGTCACGTCCCAGATTTCGTGCGCGGCGTTGCCGAGGGTGCGAAGGAGGTACACCTTGCTCTTGTCGCCTTTGGGAAGCTCGCTGCCGTCGCACACGCGCACCATCTGCGCCCCGCCAGCCTCCGCCATCCCGGGCTCGCCGGGAATGTGAGCGAGGTAGCCGGGTTTTTTCGGATCGGTCACATCGACGATGGACGTTCCGTTGTGCTCCTTGTTTCCCGTGAGCGGGTTGAAGATGTTGTCGCCGTGATGGCCGACATAGGCGATCCAGCGGTTCCCCTGCTTGTGGATGATCGGCTGATAGGCGCTGCGCCCCTGGAGATCGTTGTAGCCGACGAGCTCCATGTTGCGCTTTTCGGCCTTGTTCTGCGCCAGGGCCGGCGTGAGCAGGACAGCGAATACCGTAATCCCAACGGTACCCTTCGTGCAAAAGCTCCACATGCTTTCCTCCTGGGGTGATCTTTCTAAACTTCTTATCTGCCGCGCCTCGAGCTCGAACCGCGGCGTTTGTGACGCCGATCGGCACTTCGCGCGGGCTTTTTCGGTACATAGCCGATCGCCTCGACTTCGAGCCCGCAGTCCATCGGGGTGCGCCCGGCCTGGATGCGCGTCCTCGCGGGCAGGGTGTCGCGTCCCGAAAAATACGTGCGGTAGATCCGGTCGAACTCCTCGGCGTCGCGCTGATCGCGCAGCCACACGATGACCTTCAGCAGGCAATCCATGTTCGAGCCGGCCGCTTCGACCAGTTTCTTCATGTTGTCCATCACCAGGCGCACCTGCTCGGCGAAAGGCGGGTTCGGAAAAGGCGGAAGAGGGCGCCCCTGTTCCCGGGCCTCGCGCACCGCCTGCGAAAACGTCTCGTCGAACGGCGGCAGGCCCGAAATGAAGATCAGGTCGCCGTGACGCACGCACAGGTTGAAGGGCGCATTCGTCGCGGGCAGGCCGGCGTCGTAATTGTGCTTTTCCATCGTCTTCTGCCGTGCGCCGAATGGTATGACGCCCCCGGCGCACGCGCAACGCCAGTCTGCGACCCGGCTACAGCGCCGGGGACTCGTTCCAGGTGCCCGAACGGCCGCGAGGCGCTCTATTTGCAAGCCCGTCCCCGATTGCCTAGGATTCGGTCCTGATGAAAACGGATTCCGCGCGGCGCAACTTCCTTCGGACCGGCGCCTGCGCGTTGGGAGCTTTGCTCATGGCTCAGAAATCACCCGCGGCGAACGGCCCGCTTGCGCGGCGCGTCCCGAAAACCGGCGAAGCCATCCCCGCGGTCGGCCTGGGCACTTGGCAGGTGTTCGACGTCGCCTCCGATGCAAACGAGAAGGCGCAGGCCCGGGAGGCCCTGAAGGTGTTCGTCGAGCTGGGCGGTCGCGTGATCGACAGCTCACCGATGTACGGCTCCTCCGAATCCGTGACCGGCGAGCTCGCCGCGGCGCTCGGCATCGGGGCCAAGCTCTTCGTTGCGACCAAGGTCTGGACGAGCGGCAAGCAGGCCGGCATCCGCCAGATGGAGGACTCGATGAGGAAGCTCCGCGTCGAGCGCCTGGACCTGATGCAAGTGCACAATCTGGTGGACGCGGGAACGCACTTGGCGACGCTGCGCGACTGGAAGAAAGCCGGACGCGTACGCTACCTCGGCGTGACGCACTATCACGCCGGCGCGCACGGCGACCTGGAAAAGTACATCAAGCCGGGAGAGATCGACTTCGTCCAGGTGAACTACTCGCTCGCGGAGCCCGAAGCCGACCGGCGATTGCTCGCCGTCGCCGCGGACAGCCGCACCGCGGTGATCGTCAACCGGCCCTTCGCGGAGGGTGCGATGTTCCGCCGCGTCAAGGACAAGCCCGTGCCGGATTGGGCGAAGGAGATCGGCTGCGCGAGCTGGGCCCAGTTCTTCCTCAAATGGATCCTCGGACATCCCTCCGTGACCTGCGCGATTCCCGGAACGCGCAACCCCAAGCACGTGGCGGACAACCTAGGCGCCGCCTCGGGGCCGCTTCCGGACCAGGCGATGCGCCGGCGAATGTCGGTATACTTCGAATCGCTCTGAACTAAATCGGTCGCTGACGAAACTTCCCGGCAGTCCCCCGGCCGGGAGGGGAAACCCTGGCGTGCGCACGCTCTATTTCCTCATCTTCATCACCCTGCTCAACCACTGCGTGTTCGCGGGAATGCGTGTGTCGGTATCGCTCTATGCCATTCACCTGCACGCGACGCCGTTCACGGTCGGCGTGCTGATGGCCCTGTACGCCTTGCTGCCGATGCTCTCGGCGGTCAGTATGGGACGCCTGATCGACCGCATCGGCGCTCGAGT
>Ga0209377_1000258_pt1 | contig 33536 bp, 24 predicted proteins | sample GraSoiAngelo_141_FD_185898 | JGI IMG/M metagenome (GOLD analysis project Ga0209377, IMG submission 185898) | Grasslands soil microbial communities from the Angelo Coastal Reserve, California, USA - 14_0929_12_40cm (SPAdes) (version 2) | ecosystem: Environmental > Terrestrial > Soil > Grasslands ...
CAATTTCTTGGCTATCAAACTGCGCTGCAAGTTTCGCAACGCGCTCTTGCCACTCGCTGCTGCTCATCTTCAGAGCCTGGGTGTTCTTCGTGTCGGCCGGTTTCTGTGGTGGCAGCCGCGTCGGCTGCGCAGGCGGCACGCCTGCCGCTACAGGATCTGCAGAGTCGCTCTTGATCCACTCCATTTCGGTGTACGTGCCGCTGGTCTGCTTCATCCGCGTTACACTTCGGTGCGTTCGCAGTTCGGCTTCGGCGCGCCGCTTCAACTCGCCATGAAATCGCTGATCGTGAGCGTACAGCTCCGTGATTAAACGTTCGGCCAGGACCGGTCTGGCCAGGCACTCAGCGATCACAAAGGGATCGTTGCCCAGCGCCGCGAAGAGTTCGCGCAACACACCGGGTTGCTTGGTATGAGTGGCGATGCGCTCCACCTCGCGTTGCAATTGATCGGGAGTGATCGGTCGTTGCCAGTAATCCTCCAGCGCCTGCGAGTTGCGCAGATAGCCTTCGACGTTTTTCTCGATCGCTTCGTGCGACATAACTCCATCCAGTGGCGGTTTGGGGCCGGCATTTGCTTTTGGCCAGATGCGATGACGCCAGTAAACTTCCTCGATCGCGCGCTGATACGCCACGCGATCCGCAAACGTCAACGTTCGCGCGCTTCGAATCGCAGATCCAGCCGCAGGCGCGACGCCCTCTTTTCCATTCATGCCCAAGGCTGCGTTATTTTCCGGCGCTGGAACCTTCGGATGACGGCTAGGCACGTTAATCGCCGATGAGACAGCAACAATCACGCACGAAACAAGCAGCGCAGTTGCGCTACCGCGGAGAATGTAAGCGCTAATTTTGCTTTTGATTTTCACAGACCCATCAAGCCTGGCGATTGAGTCCTAACAATTCGGAGAGATCTTGCCGTCTTTCGCGCGACAATAGCAAAACAAATTTTACTAAATTGGTGAAAAAGCGTTTGATCACTCCATCACACGGCTATTTCAGCGGTTCGCGTCTGGCACAGATGCCCTACAACTCGTGCGGAGTGCGGCCGGCGCGGAATGCTGAGGAGCCATTCCATGTCAAGCCTCCAGAGTTCTGTGTTGTGTCTTTGCTCGTCCAGCACAAGAAAATGTAGCTCCGGCTGGCCCCCTCAGAACAAAATCTTCTACTGGTGCAACAAAGCGTCAGGAATCTGTTCCGAAAACTCAAGCCGGCGCAATGGAATCATGTTTTTGAGTGGCAAAAACTTAAAGTAGAATGAAGCAAACATAAAGTGGACTTGCTTTCTGTGGTGGCCGCCCCGAAACCATTCGCGGGTGCGGAGGCGGACACTTTGAGGCGGATGCGCGCGGCTTGCTTTCCAATATTTTGCTCTTAGATTTTTTTATGCCTGAGCGCATTCAAAAGCCGGTGGAACCGGCTCCGTGGGGACCAAAGCAAGGCGATGGCGGAGGGCCGCGTTCGCCGGACGTTTCGAGGCCGGACACGAAGGAGCTCTTGAAAAAAATGCGCAAGGTCGATCCCAACCAATCGAAGCGCTATCGCCAGCGCACGGGTCAATAATGGATCCCTTACCGGTGGCGCTTGACCAGAATTCTTCTGGGGCAGCCGGCGATTTTGCTGCGCTGCTGCGACGCAAAGGTTTGCTGGGCCCGGCGGCGATCAGTCCGATTCCACAGGCTGGCACACAAAAAACGTGGCAGCCGACTGAGGCGACCACGATTCTGGCTTTCAAATTTTCAGGCGGCGTTTTGGTAGCGGGCGACCGCCGCGCGACAGCTGGTAACACGGTTGTTTACGATCGTGCCGACAAAGTCCTGGAAATCGATCGGCATTCGATCATGGCCATTGCCGGCGTGCCGGCAACCGCGTGGGAAATGGCGCGCGTGCTGGAACACTCATTCCAATATTTCCGGCGAACTCAACTTCAGGAAATGAGCGTCGACGGAAAAGTGCGCGCTTTGTCGAAGCTGTTGCGCGACAATTTCGGCTTCGTCATTCAAGGCGTGGGCGTAGTGGTACCAATTTTCGCAACTTACGATTCTCATCCGAAACCCGAGGCGCGTCTTTACTTTTACGACGCGATGGGCGCGCAATTCGAGGCGACTGATTACGCAGCAACCGGATCGGGATCGCCTGCGGTGCGCGGCATTCTTTATTATGCAAACAACTGGGGCGCGACGCCGCTGCACAAATTGAATGAAGACGAGGCGGTATCAATCGCATTGCGCGCGCTGGATACCGCTGCGGAATCCGACACATCGACTGGCGGCGTAGATCGCAGCGGGAAAATTTATCCGCTTATCAAGATCGTATCGCGCGAAGGCATCACTACTTTGCCGGAAAGCAAAATCGCTGCCGTATTCAAGCAAACAGTTGCATGATCGAAGAGCCGTATCGTTGGGTCGAAGCCATCGCCAATCGCCGCGAGTATATCGAGGCACAGCTCGCGCCCGGCAGTCCCATCGCAGCGCTTGGGTATCGCGATGGCATTCTGTTTCTCACCCTCAGCCAGACGCGGCAGAAGATTTTTGAAATCTACGATCGGATTGCATTGGGAGCGATTGGTCACCCCGGCGATATCGAGCGGTTACGAATGGCAGCGATTGAACTGGCCAGCACCGAAGGCTTCACCCGATCCGCTGCAGACGTTTCACTGCGGCGGCTGGTGCATTATTCGCTTAGTCCCGTGATGAAGAGCGCGTTTGAACAAGTTTATGGCCCGCCTTACCTGGCGCGGATGCTCTTTGCCGAGGTCGGCGGACGGCCCGAGGAAGACTTGTTTTTACGAGTGGAGTATGACGGCGAGATCGCGACTAATGGCGCGACGTACGCGCAAGCGCCTCAGGATTTCGCAGTGCTCAGCGGCACGCGACGATCACGAGAACTCATGGAAGCGTTTCTGAAAGATCAGCATGCGCCGGATGCAACCTTTCAGACGACGCTGAACTCTGCGCTGGACGCGTGGAGTATCGGGCACATGTCTTTGCAGGCTGGCGATACAAGCGAGCTGCCCGAACGTGCCGCTCTGTTAAGATATCGGCGGGAAAAGCTCTCCAATAGCGGAATCGAAGCGGCACTGATCGAGCGTGATTCGAGCAGAGCAATTCGTTATCATTCTTTGTCCGATACGGAATTGCGGTCGCTGATTCACGATTAAGGTTATGCAGAGAAATTTTCTTCAATCTGTAACGCATGAAACGAGTGCTTCGAAATGTGCTGGCCCTGGCGGGCTTGTTGTTGATCGTTGCATCCTTCGTCTGGATGCAGCTCCATCGCACGGAGCGACAGAGGGCCGGACCACAGCCGAGAACGACCTCGCCTTCAGCTGCATCCAAACCGTTTGCAGTAGTCGTTCTTGATCCCGGACACGGTGGCCGCGACTCGGGAGCAATGTGCGGAGGCATGCTGGAAAAAGATCTCACTCTCGACGTAACGCGCCGGATCGACCGGCTCCTGAACTCGGAAGGAATCGCTGCATTGATGACACGCGTTGGAGACACCTATGTCTCGCTCGCGGATCGGGCAGCATTGGCAAATAGGGCGAGAAATTGCATTTTTATCAGCATTCATTTCAACGAAGACAATAAGCCAGTGGCCAGCGGCGTGGAGACATACTACGCCGCGCACCAAATCACTGCAGGCTCGTTGCTCGCTTCGTGGTTCCCTTTCCTGTGGCGACCGCTTTCGGATTCGCCGAACCCAGAGAGCCAGAATCTCGCGGGATTTATCCAGGAAGCATTAGTTGCGCGCACGCGCGCCATAGATCGCGGTACACAGGCCAGACAATTTTTCGTGATCGCGAATGTGACTTCTCCTGCGGCTTTGGTTGAGGGCGGATTTCTCACGAACAAGGAAGACATTTCCAAGCTCGGTAGCGAGGACTATCGCGACCAGATTGCCGCGGCCGTTGCCGACGGCATTTTACGTTATCGTGACGCGGCGAGCCAGCGGAAGTCAGCACTGGCGGCGACTGCCCGATGAAGGCGCTGAATAGGCGAAAAAGCAGCGCGTCAAAATAACATCGCAATGACAACAAAAATTGCTGCCGTGATCTTTCTTGGGTCTGTCATGCTAATACGCGCCGATCAGCTGGTCGAACGTGCGCAGCAGGCGTTGAAAGATCAAGGGTTCTATTATGGGGAAGTCACCGGTGAAATGAATGCGAATGTAACCGCAGCCATTCGCCGCTATCAAATTCGCAATGGACTGCAGGTTAGCGGGCAGCTCAATGCCGAGACGCTTCAGTCACTTGGAATCGACTCTTCCGCCTCCGAGCCACCGGGAGCAAAGCCTGCGTCGCCCCGCCCTGCTGCGCCCCCCAGACCAGGCCAAGGACCTGCCGACGAAACGGCGAATACGACGCCTGCTCCCCCGGTTCAAGCGTTCGGCAACGCGCCGCAAGACCAACAAGTTTATCCATCCAATCCGGTTATGCCGGGCGCTTCACCGGGAGGAGTGCTTGCCGGCACGCCATTCGAGGCTGCGCCTCCTGGTGTGCAACGCAATGTGGTGTTCTCGGCCCAAATCGCGCTAGCCCGGCGCGGCCTTTATCATGACGAGATCAATGGAGTGTACGGCCCAGCGATGGAATTTTCCTTGCGCGCCTATCAATCGCGCACCCGGCTGCCGGTAACCGGCCGACTCGATCTGGAAACGTTAGCGGCGCTCCAGTTATTGCCCGGAGGACGCGCGCCAATGTTTTATCCGCCGCGGCGCCGTGCGCGTCCCGGGCCACCTGTCCGCAGGGAATGGGTCCCTGAATAACGTAACGCGCGGCTCCGGCTCGCCGCGCCGGGCGAAACCGCATGCGTTATCTTGGATTATCGAAATGCACCGATTGTAGGTCGGCAAAGACTGTACCGACAAAAATTTGCGCTTCAATGCGAAGCAGAAGTCGCTCTGCATCATCCGACACCCAGATGCTCGCGCGACGAAATTTCTTGTGGGGCTCCAACTCGAGATGCTTGCCGATGCGTTTCAACTTCAAATCAAGTTTAATTGCGTTGTAAGTGCCGGCGCGCACGGAGATTTTTTCCCGGCCGACGACGCTGAGGGTAGCAAGATAGGCATTGGTGGCCGGGTAAACTACAATGCGATAGACACTGCGATCATTGAGCGGCTGGCTGCGCAAATAGAGCGCAGCCGAGTGGAGGTCGAGCAGGTTAGGCAAACTAAATTGGCGAGTCGTTGTCTTGGCAGCGGCCCCTTCGCCTTCTGTTCTTGTCCGAGTCACTTCCGCGGCTGTGAAAGTGAGGTTGGTGACGATTTTTTTCGATCGATAATTCTCTGTCTGCTGCGTTTCAATCGGATGCAGCGTTTCCGCATTGGCGACTGCCCGATGGTTCACGTCCAATTTCCATAGCGCGCGAACAAAGCCAATCGTTCGGCCCGTTCCGTCGAACTGAAATTTGTCGCCGGTCGGCTTGCTAAAGTGAACGTCACCGGTTGCTGCGGTGAGCCCAGACCACCCGAACCGATACGATGCACGCAGGGGCCGCAGTTCCGGAAAATTTCCAGCCGGCTCTTTGCTAAGGGTCGCCTCCCAATTGGCCGACAGCGAACCAGCAAAGAGCGCGACTAACAGCGCGATCACGCACGGTGTCGGTCGCAACTTGATTCGAATACGCATTCTGGGACTTTGGCCGCCGCCCACACTGCATGGAGTGAGCGGTCGCTAACTGTACGCAAAAATACACGCGAGTTTAGCCCGCGTGTATTAATTAGAATCTTCCAGCGTTAAGGTTTCGAAGCTCTCGCTGGCGTCGCAGAAGCAGTTGTCCCGGTTTTTGCAGTCGAAGCTGTGGCGCGGCCCGGTTTGTTGAGAACGGCAATCACATCATTCGTAAAATCGATGTTGTCGTGTGAGTACATCAAAACCGGTACGCCATTGATGCTCATTCCTGATTTGTCGAATACCAGGTCAAAATTGTTTGCTTTGACTTTCTCCATCACAACATCGGTGATTTCCTTTACGATTCCCTCGCGCATCCGCATCAACTGTTCCTGTAATTGCCGTTCGCGCGTTTGACGGAAATCGCTGATCTCTCGCTCCATGTTCTTGATCTTGGCAATCTTGTCATCACGATCTTTTGCCGTTTGCGTCTTCCTATCCGCGCTCAGGGCAGGTGACTCGAGCTGCTTGTTCAGATTATTGATTTCGTCGAGCGCCTTTTTGTAATCTTCCGCCCTGTCGTCGTATTCTTTACGTGCGGAATTTTTCGCATCATTGATTTTAGCTTCCGCCTCCCTGGTCTTGTTGTATTCCTTGAACGCGCGCTGCATATCGACCGTTCCGATTTTCAGCGTGCCTTGTGCAAAGACCGCGACCGGAAAGGCCAGCATCAGCGCAGACAATATGGACAGAGATTTTTTCATAAAACAGACCATACCCTGAGCGGAATCCGGTTAGACTGCAACCAGATATATTCGTTCAAAATTGATAGCCCACATTGAAGTTGAAATGACCGCCCCCATGGTAGCCGTCACGCAGTAATGGGTACCCATAATCGAGGCGCAGCGGGCCAATTGGCAAATCAAGCCGGATTCCCACACCGATGTCTGAAGCGATGTGGTTAAACCCGAACGCCCATGAGCTGGTGTTCACGAAACCGGTGTCGTAAAAAACTGCGCCGCGCGCTTTTTCGATAATCGGGAAAGTCCATTCAATCGTTGTCCGCGCCATGGATTGACCACCCGTCGGTTCGCCGTTCTCATCCTGTGGACCGACCTCGCGAAATGGAAAGCCGCGGAGATTGTTTGATCCACCAAGATAGAGCCGCTCGTAAATTGGAACGCCGCTGCCGGGGCCCCAATGGCTTACCGTCGCGATTTCGCCGTTGATCAGCAGAATGGTGTCCCACGGCAGATGGAAATATTTCGACCCTTCCAGATCCAGTCCGTAAAGCTGGATGTCGCCTCCGAGAAAACCACCGGTGATAAGCGGCGAAAAGGTGATCCGTTGGCCACGGCGCGAGAGCAAAGGGTTATCGCGCGAATCAAACACAATGCTGGCAAAAACCTTGCTCTCGAGAGTCGAGCCCGCTTGCGACTGGATGAAGTCAGATGCGCTGCCAGACACATCAAAAATATCGACGTCCTGCAGCGTATATCCCAGAGTGCCGTACGTGTAAGCATTGAGCGGTTTCCGCATCTCGATCATGAATCCGTAATTGCGCTGGTTATATTCGTTGCTCAAATAATTTGCTTCGGTGTAAAAAAGCTGACCGGTAAGCGCGAGGCGTCGATCGAGGAAGTACGGTTCGGTTAAGGTCATAATGAGATCTTTCCGCTGAGTGCCGTACTGGATACGCAAGCGGAATTTTTGGCCTCCTCCGGTGAAGGAAGGCCAGTTGAAAAGATCGAAATTACCTTGGGTGAGTTCGGCAAACCCGACCAGCTTGTCAACCGTACTGAAGCCACCGCCGAAGCTTAGCGACCCGGTTCGTTTTTCCTGCACCAGGATCGTGAGATCTTTGCGGCCAGGGATGTCCGTTTCTTCCGGGTAGGTCTCTACCTTTGCGAAGTACCCCAGGTTGTCCAGCCGTTTCTTGGTCAGATCCACGCGAACAGTGTTGAAAACGTCCCCGGGAGCAACGAGCACTTCGCGACGGATCACCTTGTCCTTGGTGCGCGTGTTGCCCTCGATATTTATCCGGTTAACAAACGAGCGGACGCCCTCGTCGATTTTATAATGCACATCGATCTGCACGGGACCCGCCGGCGCGCCTTCCGGCAAAACTACGAGATCAACATAACCGCCACTGCCGTATGCGTCCGCCACCGCCTTGGCATCATCGCGCAGCTGTTTCGGCGAATAGACGCTGCCCTCCTTCATCTTTAACAGCTTGCGAATTCTGTCCTCGGTGGTGTTTTGATAGCCGGAAATGGTCAGCTTTCGCACGTGATATTGCGGGCCTTCGACAATCGGGATTGTAATGATCATCGGACCCTTCTCGGTGCGTTCCCTGCGGGGGGTCTTTATTTCCACATCGATGTAGCCGTGGTCTTGGTAAAACTCGCGGAGTTTGTCCATGTCCTGTTCCAGCTGGACCTCATCCAAACGGCCGGTTTTATCCACGAAATAAATTAGCGACCGGCCGCGCGTCTTCATTTGTTTGCGCAAGACTTTCTCGCTGAAGTGGGCGTTTCCCTCGAACTGGACCTGCTTCACCGCTCCTCTGACGCCTTCATTGACTGTGAAAACAACGCGCGCTGTGCCACGCTTTTCATCAATCGGATCAACACGAAACTGAACGCTAACGTCAGTGAATCCCTGCCCCTGATACACGTCGATGATTTTTTGACGCGCTTCTTCCAGTTGTTGTTCGTCAACCGCGCGGTTGAGTGGCAATTTGATTTCTTTCCGCAATCTCTTTGGTTTGATCCGTTCGGCTCCGGTAATTTCGATCTCGCGTAGAATGGCACGTGTCTGCACGGCAACGATCACCTTGACTCCATCGCCTTCGGGCTGCGCAAAAATGCGAACGTTCCGAATGGCGCCGGTCTTATAAAGTGCCGCGACGTCCTGCTCGACCACTTGGCTGGAATACGGTTGCCCCACTTTTGTGCGCATTTGAGCCAGAATCCGTTCTTTGCTGACCGCTTGCGCGCCAGTGTACTGCACGTCGATGGAGCGAATGATCGGAGGTGCCGGCGCTGATTGGGGCGCTTGCGCGCGCGCGATTAGCGCGCCAAACAATGCACAGATTGAGGCCACCCAAACTGCAAACCGCGGGGGGCGCATCCATCTAGAAACGTATCTCATAGGTTAAGAAGCGCAGCCCCGCGCAACGTACCCACGCAGGACAAGCGAGCTATATCGGGAAGAAGCTGCCAATCGTCAAGGTGAGATTTTCGCGGAATTGGGCCGTTTGTCCATGACGTTGGCTCGGACTGTTAATTCAAGAGTTGGTACCAATTATTGCGCCGGCGCGGTTCGTACCCCGCATCGGAAATGAGCGATTCAATTTCCGCGGCGGTAAGCCGAAATGTTGTCCCGGCGCTGCTCACCACATTCTCTTCCATCATTACCGAGCCGAAATCGTTAGCGCCATATCGCAGCGCGATCTGGCCGATCCCCGGACCTTGCGTGACCCAGGAGCTTTGGACGTTTTCAATGTTGTCGAGGAAAATCCGGGCCAGCGCTTGTGTCCGGAGATACTCCGAGACGCCGGTCGGCTGGTTCACCTTCAGCACCGTATGCTGCGGTTGAAAGGTCCAGCAAATAAACGCGGTGAATCCGCCGCTGCGGTCCTGTTGATCGCGAATGCGTCGCAAATGTTCGACTCGATCTTCGATTGTCTCGACGTGACCGAACATCATCGTCGCGCTCGATTTCAATCCAAGCTCGTGCGCTACCTGCATCACTTCTAACCATTCATCGCTGTTGATCTTTAACGGCGAAATCTTCTTCCGCACTCGATCCACCAAAATTTCACCGCCGCCGCCCGGAATTGAGCCAAGCCCGGCTTTCTTGAATTCCGAAATCACCTCTCGCAAGGGCATGCGAAAGGTTTCGGCGAAATGTTGAAACTCCGGGGGGCTGAATCCATGGATATTAATGTGCGGATATTTCTGCCGGATGTGCTGCAATAGATCGATGTACCATTGGAACGGCAATTTCGGATGGTGGCCGCCCTGCATCAGGATTTGAACCCCGCCCGCCGCAGAAAGTTCGTCCAACTTCTGATCGATTTGCTCGAACGAAAGCACGTAATGGTCTTCGTCTCGTTCCGTCCTATAAAACGCGCAGAATTTGCAGTAAACGTTGCAGACATTGGTGTAATTGATGTTCCGATCGACGATATAGGTCACGATCTCACGCCCGTGGCCGCCATAACTTTTCGCCTTTGCCAGATCCCGTCTGGCGTTCGCAAGGGCGCCCAGTTCCTCAAGTGGCCAGCGATACAACTGGAGCACGTCGTCTGTCGAAATCCGTTCGCCCGCGAGAACGCTTTCCGTGAGCACATCTCGATTAATCGAAACCATCGCAGGCCAATTCTAGATGCGGCTGACGGAATTCGCACGCACCAAACTGCAGGGCGTTTCTGTCAAACGCCAGCTATGGATGTTTCACAGAGGCGACATACAATTCATGCAACGCGTCGTCGAGCGAATCGCATCCGCGACGCCAAAGAACCAAAGTCAGTCGTGCGGGAGCTTGCAGCGGTTTACGGGCAGACGAACCAATTAGGTCTCGACTTTTTCGAGAACAGTTTGCAGCTCATGCAGGTCGATTGGTTTAACCAGGTGAAGATCGAATCCCGCTTCCCTGGAGCGCCGAATGTCCTCCTCAGTGCCGAACCCGGTGATCGCGACGGCTTTGTTTGGCCGCTTCTCGCCAGCTCGCGAGATCACTTCGTAACCTGTTCCGTCAGGAAGACCGATGTCACATAACAGCACATCGATGGATCCGGACGCGAGAATTTCCAGCGCCTTCTGTATGTTATCTGCAGTAACGACCTGATGACCGAAATGGGTTAGCAGGCGCGACAACGTATGTCGCGTGTCCTGGTGGTCTTCTACAAGCAGGATGCGTAACGGCTTCGGCGCATGCTTTGGACCCTTGGAATCCAGAGCGGTTTTCGCAACTTCCTCCGACATCGTTTCAAGCGTCACCTTAAAAGTGGCGCCAAAGCTCCGGCCTCGACTCTCCGCTTCGATCGTGCCTTGGTGAAGGTCAACAAGATGTTTGCAAATTGCGAGACCCAGCCCGAGACCTCCAAATTGACGGCTCACGGAAGCATCCGCCTGTTCGAACGGCCTAAAAAGCGACGCCAGCCGCTCTGGTTCAATTCCAATCCCGTTGTCCGCTATCTCGAAGTGAAAGCAGTCACTCTCATCGTTAAAGGTGCGGATCGCGATCTGGCCACCCTCTGACGTGAATTTGACGGCATTGTTGATTAAGTTCCAAAACACCTGTTGAAGTCGGATACAATCCGCCAGGATGTAATGCTGTTTCGCGTTGAGTTCGGTCGAGAGTTTTAACTTTTTTGCCGCAATGGCTGAACTTGCGGTTTCGATTGCATCACGAATCACAGTGTGCGCGTCGCAACCTTCGAGATCGAGGTGAAGCTTGCCGCGCGTGACGCGGGTGAGATCGAGCAGATCGTCGATGAGACGTGCCTGCAATTGCACATTGCGCTTAATTATTTGCACATCCTGTACGAACTCCGGCGGAAGTTTTTCGGCGTTATCTCCCAGGTAGGTTGCTGCTGCCAGGGCGGGCGTCAGCGGCGTGCGTAGTTCATGGCTGAGCGCCGCGAGAAAATCATCCTTGGCCTTGCTCGCTTTTTGCGCGGCGATTTTTTCCGCTTCAAATTCCCGGCTGCGAACCTGGTCGGTGATATCGCGTGTGACCTTGGAATATCCGCGGACGTTGCGCTTCTCGTCGATCAGTGCCGTGAGCACTACTTCGGCTTCAAAAGTCGATCCATCTTTGCGGACGCGCAGGCCCTGATCCCGAATATATCCTCGACGGGCTGCTTCGCGGAGATTGCGCTGCGGCTTTCCCGCCGCGACGTCATCCGCCGTGTAGAAGCACGCAAAGTTTTTCCCGACAATTTCCTCGGCTGTGTACCCTTTGATTTTCTGTGCGCCTGTGTTCCACGTCACTATATTGCCACTCGCATCGAGCATGTAGATCGCGTATTCCTCGACGCTATCTACCAGGATGTGGAACTGCTCCGCAGTGTCGTACACTTCTGAGTTGTTGGGTCGATTGAGAGACATCAGTCACGAAGGCGATGTTGCATAGGAATCGGAGCCCTTGTGTCGTCTGGTTCCCCATGACCGCAATTTTGATGAGCGAGCTGCCCTTTTTAACGCCTTTGCTTCCGCGCGCGTGTAGTACCAAGTCGTTTGCGGATCGCCTTTGTCGCTGGCGGGTGCGAGAGCGCTAACGCTCGAGCGAGGTCTGCTTCATCAGTAAGATCGAGACGCAGCGGGGTAATCGACACCCACTTGTGTTCGACTGCCCAGCGGTCAGTCCCTTCCGCGGCGCCTTGTAATGGAATGACCGTGAACCAAAAGATCGAGCGTCCCATTGGATCCTTGTCGGGTACGACTTTGCCGTCGTAGTGCCGCACGGATTGGCGCGTCCAACGAATGCCTTTCGGTTTCTCGGGAAGGTTCACATTCACTAAAGACAGCGTTTTGTTTGGCATGACCAGATCGAGCACCTTGGCCACGTAAGGCTCGAGCGCTGCAAAATCCGGCTCACGATTGTCGCTTACGTTTGTGCTGAAAGCGATGCCACGCGACCCAAGTAGTGCCGCCTGTTTCGCTGCTGCCAGCGTGCCGGAATGCCAGCATGAGTTCCCAAGGTTGAGGCCGAGATTGATGCCTGAAAGAACAAGGTCGACGTGTTCCCAGCGATGCGTGCCGAGGGCGACGCAATCCGCAGGCGGGGCGTGCCGTTGACGCTGTACGCCTCGAACTCCCCGACATGAACACGCTTGAACCGCAATGGCCGTGATGAGGTGATCGCATGGCTCATTGACGATTGCTCGACATCCGGCGCCACGATGCGCACATCACCAAAACGCGCTGCCGCTTTCGCCAGCGGCAAAATCCCCGGACTATAAATACCGTCATCATTCGAGATCAGAATTCGCATTTTCACACATTAACAACGCGTGTCGGCCTGTTCTTGGCCGAATACGTTGTAAACATTCGTCGGGGCCTTTCTGAAAGTCTCCGAGCGACCTGTTGCGCCACAGATTTTTACAAATCCATGCCGAAGAAACGTGCGGGTTACTGCAAGGGCAGGTTTTGTCGGGTCGCGGGGGGCCGATGAACTGCTGAGAGCCGGTTATGCACTCCGAGTTTTGGACAATTTAGCGGGCCAAGTGCAAACACTCGCGTCGATATTCCCAACTGGCTATATCCTGTAAGATTGGGTATGAGATTTTGGCGGAAGAATGGCCATCGCGTTTTGGTGGTCGGCATTTTCCAAAGCCTGGGAGCCGGTCGGGCGGTACTGCAGAATCTCCATCGCGCTCGGTTTCGCCGCGCCGCCGCGATCCACGCTTCGGCCAAAGGCCGGCAGCGGGTCGAAGAACATGGGATTTCGGTGATCGCCGGATCGACCGCCGCTTCGGTTCTTGGTCTGGCCCTTGGCGCGTTTATCTTCTGGCAGCGCGGAATGCTGGCCGATTACCGGCCAGTCGGGTTAGTCCTGCCATTCGCTGCGTTTGCGTTAGCGGGTGCAATCACCGGCTGGATTCTCATCCAATTGCTTCGGGAGCATGTCGATTCGGAGAGCTTCGCGAGATTCACGAACACGATCCTGCCGAATGAAACGGTCGTTCTAGCTGAAGTCGGAGCGAGCGAGTCCTCGCGCGTGCTGGCGATTTTACGGGGAGTGGAAGCCGAGGCGCCGGTGACGTTCGGTTTTTATCCGCCGCCACCTTTCTCTATCGAATCGACCGCGAGACCGCTAAGTCATGAACTGTCTTCGAGTCAGCGTCTGGTGGAAAAGGCGGCTAGCCTTGCACACGCAATCGCGGTCAGCCGCACAGCGAAGCCGCGGGGGCCATCTTTCCTGCACCGGTTACTCGAAATCGAGAACGCGCTGGAATGGACGAACATGAGTCTCACCATGTCGGCTGAGGCGCACCACGCCTTCACGCTTTCGGCGGAGTGGCTGCTCGATAACGCTTATTTGATTCGCGAACAGGTGGCCGATCTGCGCAAGAGTCTCCCGCAAAAATATTATGGAAAGCTGCCTCTGATCGCCAGCGGCCCAGGTGCCGGGCTGCCCCGGGTTTATCAGGTTGCCGCGGAAATGGTCACCGAAACCGACGGAGCTTTGGAGCCCGAGATCATCCGGAGATTTTTGAGCGCGTTTCAAGCGATCACGCCACTGGATATCGGAGAACTCTGGGCTCTTCCGCTGATGTTGCGATTGCAGTTGCTCGAATGTCTTCGCACGCTCGCGATACAGGTCGACCAACAGCAAAGAGAAAGCGAGGAGGCCGATTTCTGGGCAAATCGGCTCATCGCCGCCGCCCGTCACAGCTCACCGCGATTGCTCAAAATAATGGAAGAACTCGTGGAACGGTATCCGGAGCCGACGCCGCATTTTGCGAGCGAACTGGTGGCGCATCTCTACGACGACGAGGGAGCGCTCCCAGTGGTGAGCGGCTGGCTGGAACGCTCGCTCCGTTCACCGCTGCTCGAGGTCATGCAGCAGGAACATCGGCACCAAGCCGTACAGCAGACCGCCCTTACCAATGCAATCAATAGTTGTCGCCGCCTTGCGCAAATCCAGTGGCGGGAACTTTTCCAATCGACCAGCTGGGCGGACAGCGAGTTGGCTGCAGATCCGGCCGGCGTTTACGCCCGGATGGATTTTGAGACGCGTGATCGATGCCGGAGCGCGGTGGAGGAAATCGCCCGATGGTCAAATTGTTCGGAACAAAAAACTATCGATCACGCCCTCGCGCTGGCGAAGGCCGCGCAGGACGAAGTTGCGCGCCATGTCGGCTATTACCTGATTGACGCGGGTCGGCCGGTGCTCGAGCAGGCTACCGGCGCCAGAGTTTCCCTGGCGGAACGATCGCGCCGATGGATTCGTGCCCATGCGACGAGCGCGTACTTCGGAAGCCTTTTGCTGCTCATGGCCGCCTTAGTGGCGGCTCCTCTCCTTTTCGTCGCTGGGTTGGTGCCTTGGGTGACACTGGGGCTCCTGGGACTTCTGCTACTCTTGCCTGCGAGTGAGCTAGCGGTGCTGGTCGCGAATTATTTCGTGACCTCGCTCCTGCCGCCGCAGGTTTTGCCGAAAATGTCCTTCGAAAAAGAAGGCATCCCCGATGATTGCCGCACGCTGGTGGTAGTGCCGATGCTGCTGACCACTCCGAGCGCGATCCAAAACCAACTCGGCCGCCTTGAAATTCATTACCTCGGAAACACGGATCCGAATCTGCGCTTTTCACTCCTGTCAGATTTTTCTGACGCACCGCGGCAGAGCATGCCGGAGGACGCAGAATATATCGACATCGTGGCACGCGGTATCGAGGAATTGAATCGCCGACACGGAGCGGGGCACTTCTTTCTTTTCCATCGCGGTCGCGTGTGGAGCGAGAGCGAGCAACGCTGGATCGGCTGGGAGCGCAAGCGCGGCAAGCTTGAGCAACTCAATCAATTTCTCATCGGCGAATCCACGCCCGAACTGGAGGGATTTCTCTACGCGGGCGATCGTACGCAGCTCGAAGGGGTTCGCTTTGTCATCACCTTGGATGCCGATACCCAACTGCTGCGCGACACCGCCCGGAGGATGATCGAAACTCTCGCGCATCCGCTGAATCAGGCGCGGCTCTCACCAGATGGTCGCCAGGTAGTTCGCGGATACACGGTCATTCAACCTAGCGTCAGCGCGTCGCTTCCGAGCGCAACGGCCACATGGTTCTCACGCATCTTTGCTGATCCGCGCGGGATTGATCCTTACACGCACGCGGTCTCCGACGTTTACCAGGATTTGTTCGCAGAAGGCAGTTATCACGGCAAGGGCATTTACGACTTGCGGACGTTTCACCGCCTCTTATCAGGACGATTTCCAACGGCGCACTTGTTGAGCCATGATCTACTGGAAGGATGTTATGTCCGCGTGGGACTGGCGACGGACATTGAGCTACTGGACGTCTTCCCGAATAGTTACATCGCCTGGTGGAGTAGGCAGCACCGCTGGATTCGCGGCGACTGGCAAATCATTGACTGGCTCAAGTCTTGCGTGCCCGTGGGCAGCGGCAGGATGGAACCCAATCCGCTTTCCGCTTTCAATCGTTGGAAGATCTTCGACAATCTGCGCCGGAGTCTGGTGCCACCGGCGATCATAGCCCTCCTCCTGGTCGGTTGGTTTTGGACACCTGCTCCGATTCTTTGGAGCGCGATCATCGCGGGCCTGATGTTGTGGCCGGTCCTAAATGCTTTCCTTGCGCTATTGTTCCATCCGCCGCCGCCCGGAACGAGATTTTGGCGCGACCCGCGCGACCGTCTCCTGCGCGTCATGCTGACGGTTATTTTTCTGGCGGATAATGCCGCAATGGCGCTCGATGCGATTGTTCGCGTCATTTACCGGCGAACGACGTCGCATCGGCTGCTGCTGGAATGGGAGACTGCGGCAGACGCTCACCGGCGCGCGAGAAGTCGGCAACTGCAATTTATTCTCAGCAGGCTTTGGATTCCCGCTGCCTGCGTGCTCCTTTTTGTCGGCGCGATGTCGCGGGGAACCGCGGCGATGGTAGCTGCCGCCCCCTTCCTTTTATTGGGGGCTCTCTTTCCCGTGGCGGTGATGGTGATCAATCGGCTGGCAAAGAGTTGGCGTGGCGGGACGCTAACGTCAGATGATCGCCGATTCCTGCGCGCCGTCGCGCGACGAACTTGGAGATACTTCGATGATTTTGTCGGACCACAGACGTCCTGGTTGCCGCCTGACAATGTCCAGGAAACGCCAAGACGGGAAATTTTCATGCGCACTTCACCAACGAACATTGGTCTGTCCATGCTGGCGACGGTGTCGGCGAATGATTTCGGTTACATCACCATCGATGATTTGGTGGAGCGCAACCTCCGCACGCTTGAAACCCTGAATCGCCTCGAGCGTTTCGAAGGCCATCTTTTTAATTGGTACGACCTGAGCACGCTGGAGCCTTTGCGTCCACGCTACGTCTCCGCTGTCGACAGCGGGAATTTGGTTGCCAGCCTCTGGACTTTCGAAACCAGTTGTAATGAGTTGGCCGCGCGTCCCCTTCTGGATGACGCCGCTTTGCGAGGAATAGCAGACACTCTAGGCGTGCTTCGTCAAATCGCACCCAACCACGAAGAAGCGGAACGCCCTTTGGCGTTTCTTCGCTTGGAGCGTCTCACCAGGGACCGGCCGGCGAATTTGCAAGAAATCATTCTACGAATAAGGGCAGCTCGACAGCCCGCGCAGGATCTTCTGCTCCACTACCGCGGACAAGAAACCGATCCGCGCGCTTATTGGGCGCAACAAATTTCGAAGCAGGTCGCGGCGTGGAATGGTGTCATCGATAAATATCTTCGGCCGGTGGAAATTCTGATGTCGCCGCCCGCGCAATTGATGTCGCTAGGCGAAGCGACGCACGAATCCCGGCGGGAAGCGCTCGCGGCCACCTTTTCGCTACACAACATTGCCATCGAGGGCATCTCTGGGTTGGTGCCGCTGCTTCCTTTTTATCAGAGGCGAGAGGACCAGGAAATATCTCGCGACGTGCGCGAGTGGCTCGACCTTCTCGTCACAGAGGCTGACCGTTCGCGCCGGAACGCCTCGGAGCAGCTCGCGCAATTGGACGAATTGATCGCCCAGAGCCAGGAACTTGAAGGCGGCATGGGGCTGCGATTTCTGTACGATGAGGAACGGCGAATGCTTGCCATTGGGTATCAGGTGGCTGAGCGCCGGCTTGACACCTCGTTTTACGATCTGCTCGCTAGCGAAGCGCGCTTAACGAGTTTCCTGGCCATCGCGCGCGGAGAAGTGCCAGTAGAACATTGGTGGGCTTTGAGCCGGCCCTTTGGGTCCGCATACGGGCGGCTGCCGCTTCTGTCCTGGAGCGGGACGATGTTCGAATATTTGATGCCGCTGTTGTTCACTCAGACGCATGAGAATTCGCTGCTCGATCGCGCCTGTTACGACGCAGTGCGCTGTCAGATTGGCTATGCCCGGCAAAACCGCGTGCCGTGGGGCATTTCGGAATCCGCCTTCAGTGCGCTCGACCGACACAACGTTTATCAATACCGAGCCTTTGGCGTACCGGCGCTGGCTTTGAAGCGTGGGCAGGACGAAGACCTGGTGGTCGCACCGTATGCCGCCGCGCTTGCTCTCGGCGTGGAACCGGCCGCCGCGATAAAGAATCTGCGGCGGCTCGCAAATCTGGGCGACTCAGCGCTGCTCGCAGACTACGGGTACTACGAAGCGATCGATTATTCGCGACGCACGGAACTCGACGGCGCTGCGGGAATCATTATCCACTGTTACATGGTTCATCACCAGGGAATGTCGCTCCTGGCTTATGGCAACGCCTTACATGACAACGCGATGCGGAGGCGGTTTCATTCCGATCCGCGTATTCGTGCCACCGAGCCGCTCTTACACGAGCACATCCCGGAACAAATTTTGCCGACCACCGGTGAGGCACATGAAGAACGACCTGTGCGCCAGACGATCGCGACGGTCGGCGCCCCCGCTTTGGCGCAAACGCCGGACATCGCTTCGCCGCGCACTCATCTTCTCTCCAATGGAACCTGCTCCGTTACGGTGACCAATTCCGGCGGCGGCTACCTGCGTTGGCTGGACTTGGACGTGACGCGCTGGCGCGCCGACGCCACCTGCGACGTGTCGGGCTCGTTTTGTTACATCCGGGATTTGGAAAGCGGAACGACTTGGAGCAACACCCATCAACCGGTGAGATCTCCTGAGCGCCGTTACACCTGGAATTTCACCCCGGACAAGGCAGAGTTTCGGCGAAGAAGTGGACCGTGCGAGACGATCACGGAAATTGTCGTCTCCGCGGAAGACGACGCGGAAGTCCGGCGCGTGACTTTGGTGAACACATCGCGCAAAACATGCGAGCTGGAGCTGACGAGTTACTTGGAGCTGGCTCTTGCGCCGCATCGGACAGATCGCGCACATCCCGCTTTCAACAAGCTCTTCATCGAAACTGAGTGGCTGCCCCGTTGCGAAGCCCTAGTCGCCCGGCGCCGCCTCCGGGGTTCCGACGACCGGCCTGTCTGGGCCGCGCACCTCATGGTCCCAGAATCTTCGATCGAGGCGGCGGAATTTGAAACCGATCGCGCCCAGTTTCTCGGCCGAGGCCGCACGCTGGAAAATCCCGAAGCGCTCACCCGCCACCTAACCAGCAGCATCGGCGCCGTGCTCGATCCGATCTTCAGTCTGCGCCGGCGCGTCACGATTCTGCCTAACCAACGATTTCAGTTCGCGCTCGTTACAGTGGTGGCAGACTCCCGTGAAGGTGTTGTCACATTGGCGGAGCGCTACTCTGAGTTTCACACTTGTGCGCGTGCGTTTGAGACCGCTTGGACGCATTCCCAGTTGGAGATGCGTCGGCTCCATATCCGCCGAGCCGACGCGCAAACCTTTCAACAACTGGCAGGCCTCATTATCTTTCCACAGGCCCAACTCCGACCGCCGCCGGCGCGTCTCGGCCGCCGCGCCGAGGGTCAGCGAGCGCTTTGGCGACAAGGCATTTCGGGGGATCTGCCGATCGTCGTCGTCATGATTGGTCATCTCCGTGACATGGAAATCGTGCGAGAGATATTGACCGCACATACTTTCTGGCACCTGCGCGGCCTGAAGGTCGATCTCGTTCTCGTGAGCGAGGAACTGCCGAGTTACGACGAACCATTGACCGAAAATCTGCGCCGACTGACCGAAGCGCAGGCGCACTTGACCGGTGTCGATCAACCCGGCGGGGTGTATCTCCGGTCGGCGACAAAAATTTCAAAAGAGGAGCTGATCGCGCTTCAAGCGGCGGCACGGATGGTTCTGGTCGCAGCTCGCGGCACATTGCGCCAACAACTTGCCGCGACCGCCCCCGCAGTTTCGAAACCGCGGCAGCTAGCGCCTGGGCGCCAGTTCCGCGAAGAGCCTTCTGCACCTCTGCCTTTCATGGAACTGAAATACTTTAACGGCGTCGGCGGCTTTACCGAGGACGGGAAGGAATTCGTAATTTATCTGGGGCCAAGCACACGCACGCCGCTTCCCTGGATCAATATCATGGCGAATCCGAAGTTCGGCGCATTGATTTCCGAGTCCGGCGCGGAATGTGTCTGGGGCCGCAATAGCCAGAACGATCGTCTCACGCCTTGGTTCAACGATCCGATCTCCGATCCACCCGGAACCGCCATCTACATTCGCGATGATGAGATCGGTGTCGTGTGGTCGCCGACACCCAAACCGATTTGGGAGAAGGACGCGTATCGTGCGCGACACGGTCAGGGCTACACAATGTTTGAACACAACAGCCACGCGATCGAACAACATCTGCTCACCTTCGTGCCGGTCGATGATGCCGGGGGACAGCCGGTTCGCTTGCAGCGGCTGCGGTTGCGCAACAATTCGTCGCGCCGACGAAAGCTGACTGTCACCGCCTACGCCACTCTCGTTCTCGGACCCGATCCAGAGGAAACCGGTATGCATATCGTTACGAAATGGGATTTGCAAAGCCAGAGCCTGTTTGCCCGTAATTCCTACAACCCGGAATTTTGCGAATGCATCACGTTTGCCACTTCGGCTCCAACGCCTGGTTCGTTCACCGCTGATCGCGCCGGATTCATCGGGCGTAACCACTCGCTGCGCGATCCGGCCGCGATGGGGCACGAACGATTGACCGGCGACGTTGGCGCCGGCCTCGACCCCTGCGCGGCCGTGCAGATGGTAGTTGAGATTGAACCGGGAGACACCGCCGAAATGACTTTTCTTCTCGGGCAGGCGGACGACGAAGAAAAAGCACGTGGACTCGTTGCTCGCTTTCGCGATCCTGCGAACGTCGAAGCCGCATTCCAGGAAACGCGCAATTGGTGGGAACGGCTCCTAAGCACGATCGAAATGGAAACACCCGAGCTTTCCACGAACTTTCTGCTCAACCGCTGGTTGCTTTACCAGACCCTCAGCTGCCGAGTTTGGGGTCGCTCAGCGCTTTATCAATCGAGTGGCGCTTACGGGTTCCGTGATCAGTTGCAGGACGTGATGGCCCTCGTGCACGCCGCGCCACACCTGGCTCGCGACCACATCCTGCGCGCAGCCGCGCGGCAATTCGTGGAAGGTGATGTCCAGCATTGGTGGCATCCAGAGTCCGGCGCGGGTGTCCGCACCCGAATCTCCGACGATTTCCTCTGGCTCCCCTTTGTTACTGCGCACTACGTCCGCACCACTCGCGACGCGGCCATTCTCGATCAAATAGTCCCGTTCCTCGAAGCCAAACCACTCGAGGCCCAGCAGACGGAAAGCCTCTCGATTCCGGCCGCCTCCCCCACGGAGGGTACGCTGCTTGAGCATTGCCGCCGCGCCGTCGCGCGCTCGGCCACCGCCGGTCCGCGTGGACTCCCGCTGATCGGAGGAGGCGATTGGAACGACGGCCTCAACCGGGTTGGACTGGGCCGTAAGGGCGAGAGCGTCTGGCTCGCCTGGTTTGAAATTTGTGTCCTTAGAGATTTCGCAGAATTGCTCGCCCTGCGCGAACTCCATGACGAAGCGCAGGGCTGTCGCACCCGCGCCGCCCAACTCGCACAAACCGTCGACGCTCAAGCTTGGGACGGTGCATGGTATCGCAGGGGATACTTTGACGATGGCACGCCTTTCGGATCCAGGGAGAACGCCGAAGGCCGCATCGATTCGCTCCCGCAAAGCTGGGCTGCCATTTCCGGCGCAGGCGACACGGATCGCGTAAACGTCGCGCTGCGATCGCTGGAGGAAAAGCTTGTGCGTGAAGCCGATGATCTAATTTTGCTCTTTACTCCGCCATTCGACAAAACCACCGCCGATGTTGGCTACATCAAGGGTTACCCGCCCGGCGTGCGGGAAAACGGCGGCCAATACACGCATGCCGCCACGTGGGTGGCCATGGCTTTTGCCCGCCAGGGCGATGGCGATAGAGCCGTCCGACTCTTGCGGATGCTGAATCCTGTTGAGCATGCCCGCGACGAGAAGGATTGCGAACGCTACAAAGTCGAGCCGTACGTCATCCCGGGCGACGTTTACTCTTTAGCCGGCCACGTTGGGCGGGGTGGCTGGACTTGGTACACCGGCGCGGCGGCCTGGACGTATCGCGTCTGGCTCGAAGAAATTCTGGGATTCCAACGCTGCGGCGACAAGCTCAGGATCAATCCGGTGATACCGACGGATTGGGCCGGCTTCCAACTGCGATACCGTTTCCAGAACACAACTTATCGCATCGCGGTGGAGAATCCCGACCATTGTTCCCACGGAGTTGTCCTCGTCGAGGTAGATGGGATTGCCGTGCCCGACAAAATCGTGACGTTGCGCGACGACGCATTGGGTCATGAAGTGCGTGTTGTCTTGGGAACCAAAACGCCGGCGTAAGGGATCGTCTGCTCTCCGATTACCATCCCCGGTCGGGCGCCGGACCGCCGGATTTCGTTCCGCGGGTCCGCCACGCGTTTCATGTGCATCCACGCAGCACAGAAATCAGAATCATAATTGGCAACAACAACGATGCCCAAAGTAAAATGCGAACCGCGAGGGCCCGCTTTATCCGACGGCCAGTGACGCTTGTTTCATCTGCCCTTTTACTCCAAAGCCGCACCTAAGATTCATCGCTAACCAAACAGGGATCGGTCTTACGGTGCTATTTTCTCGGAGGCGCCGCGGGTTCGCACCGCTTGTATCCAGCTTCGCAATTCGTCAACCGGCATGAAGTTAACGATTCGTTCGGCTGGAAGTTTTGCCCGAAGTGCAGCAGCCAAGCCCAGTTCAATAAATTCCAGCTGCCACGGATGATGAGCATCGGTACCGAGTGAGATCCGGGTTCCGTGCTTTCGCGCAATTTTGAGCAGGGCAACATTCAAGTCCTGTCGATCGGGATAGCAGTCAACTTCCAATGCTTTGTCGAGCTGGGTAGCTTCTGCAAAAATGCGCGGCCAGTCTGCGCGCAAGCCGATCCGAAAATTGTAAATCCGACCGCGCGGGTGACCCAGTATCTGAATGTGTGGGGTGCGCAGTGCTGCAAGGTAACGCTCCGTCTGGTCTTCAAGCATCCGCAATGAGGAATGAAAGGACGCCAGGACAAGATCGAGAGCTGATAAGGAATGAGGAGACATGTCTCCTTCGCCGCACCTGTTAAGGTTCATCTCGAGGGAACGAAGAACTACCAGGTTTCTGCGGGATTTTCGAAGTACCATGTTGAGCTTCTCTATTTCCGCTCCCTGTTTTTCCAGCGCTCGTTCGTCGATGCCGCCGGCGATCTTTAAACCTTTCGAATGATCAGTGATCGCAATGTATTGATATGATCTCGCTGTTGCCGCGTCGGCCATTTCGCCAATCGTGCCCGATCCATCACTCCAGCGGCTGTGCATTTGCAAATCGCCGCGCAAGTTCTTTGCCCATTCCGGTTTCTTTGCCAGTAGCTGTCTCGCTTCAGCGAGAGAAATAAAGTCGCGGCGAATCGCGGGAGTCTTTCCGGACAAACGAGAAGGTCTATCAAGCCAGCGCCGGATTTGTTTTTCGATAAACGAGCCAATCGCGCGCAGCTCGGTCAGCGATCGGTTCTGCTCCGCAAGCTCAGCTACCTCTTGCGGCCACAGAAAAGCGCTGCGGGAAGCTCGCCGAAACGCGCGTGCGAGAAAGCCACTCTCGCGTTTCGCCTGCAGGGCAAGCAGCTCCGCAATCTGAATATTCGAGAGCACATTTGAGAATCGATCCCGATTGGCATTTCAGCGGCTTTCCCGACAACCGGCGCGAGACATCGCTGTCTGGTTGCACCCATTTCCTCGCCGAATGCGATTTTAATAATGATGGCTGAGACGGCGGAGGAAATTTCACGGAAGCCTGAAATTCGCAAGGAGCTGCAGCGGGCGACTGGCGAGAAGCGTCCCGAAAAGGTAAAGGCGTGCGGCAGAGATAAATTTTGGTTCGTTGCACACGCGCTAATTCTTGCTGGTTGCGCTGTGGTCTACTGGCTCCTCAGCGTGAAGCTAATCGCGCTTCCGCAGGCAGGTATGAACATCGCGGAGCGACTGCTACGGGGCACAGCGCTGATCGTAATCGTCCTCGCCATCGCACGGGCTATTTCAGTCTATGCACTGGCCCGGATTGAGGACTCTTCCACTCGTTTCACACTTCAGCGCGTGATGCATCTGATCGTCGCGCTTGCTATCGCGGTCATCGCCATATCAATTATTTTCGTTAATTGGTATGGGGCGCTTGCCGCACTGGGGATTGGCTCAATTATCATTGGCCTCGCGCTGCAAACGCCGATGAAAAGCTTCATCGCCTGGATTTACATCCTCGTTCGCCAACCGTTCAGAGTAGGTGATCGCATACAGATCGGTGACGCCACGGGCGACGTAATCGATGTTGGGTACCTCGACACCACTCTATGGGAATTTGGCGGCAAATACATTTCCGGCGATCATCCGAGCGGTCGCATCATCAAGTTTCCGAATGAGAAGGTGCTCGACGAAATTGTTTACAATTATTCGTGGCCGCTTTTTCCCTACATTTGGAACGAAATTAGATTCCAAGTCGCTTACAACGCCGACCTCGAGTTCATCGCCAGCACGATGCAGAAGATTACTGAGGAAGAGCTAGGCAAGGAAATGATAGCACGCGTACAAACATTTCGGGATTTGCTCGCTCGGACGCCCGTCGATGAACTGGAAGTTCACGAGCGACCGCGTGTGATCTTTCGGGTAAGCGACAATACCTGGCTGGAAGCGATTGTCCGTTACCTTGTTCAACCCCGTGAAGCTGGTCGCGTTAAAACGCGGCTGATCAAAAAACTTCTCGCTGCACTTAACACCGCTCCCGACAAGGTAATGTTCCCGGCAGGCGCGAATCGTTGAGCTGATTGAGTCAACAGTGCACTCGCCAGAAGCGCGTCGCTAGTTCTCCCAGCGGACGATCCAAGAGTGAAAACGGGCCCGTCGCAGCAGGCGATGTTGGGGATGCTGTATCCTTTATTGCTGTGAAGAAGGTGTTGGCTTCCCCGGGACGCTTGCAGCGTCCCCTACAGGAGGTGGCTTTGTAGCCGCTGCTTTCGCGGCCGCAGCTTTTGCTGCTGCTTCGGCGGCAGCTTTCTTCTTCGCTTCAGCAACCGCTGCTGCGTCCGCGAGATTTTTATCAACCGCTGCCGCCTCGAGTGGATGAATCTTGTGATAGTAATCGTTCGATTTCGAAAGTTCTTCTTTCCGTGATAACAGTGCATCGAACCGTTCGCGCTTACTCAGTTCGAATTCCTTGTCCATCTTGATTGCCTCGAATGGACAAACTTCCACGCAAATCTGACAGCTCATGCACACCGAGATGTCGATATCGAACACCTTTGGATAAAACTGCGGTTTGCCCATGTAATCGGGCTTCTTGTCATCGCTCTTTACGATGTAGATGCACTGCGGCGGGCATTCTTTCTCGCAAATCTTGCACGCTACGCAGCGCAAGCCCGCGTGCGGATCGTCGCCGTCGTAAATGAGAAATGGAAAATTACGATAGTTCTCCGGCAACGGATTCCGTTCTTCCGGATACTGAATCGTGATCAGCCGCTCCTTGTCGAAATAACTTCCGACGAAGTTCCGCGCGGTCACCGCCATTCCCTTGAGTATGCCCGTGCCGATCATCGATCTACTTCTCCCATCACAATATCGACGCTCCCCAGAATTACCATCACGTCGGCAACGGTATGGCCGAGGCAAAGGTCTTCGAGCACGGTCAGATTAATGAAGCTCGGCGGACGGACGCGGTAGCGATATGGATTCGGCCCGCCGTCACTGATGAGATAAAATCCCAGCTCGCCTTTGGGCGCTTCAATGCGGCCGTACGCTTCGCCTGCGGGCGGACGAAATGCGCGAACCTTCACTTTTGGATTCACGATCGGCCCCGGCTGAATTTGTGCGAATGCTTGCTTGAGAATCCCAACGCTCTCACGCATCTCGAGCGCGCGCATCATCAAGCGATCATAAGTGTCACCATGATTGCCTAACGGAATTCGAAATTTAAAGCGCGGATAAAATCCGTAGCCATCGACCTTGCGAACGTCGTAATTCACGCCCGAAGCGCGCAACATGGGGCCCGTGATTCCGGCGCTGATCGCCAACTCGGCGGAGAGTTTGCCAACATTTTGTGTGCGCCCGATGACGATCTCGTTGCCGAGAATCAGTTCCTCGAACTCGTCGAGAAATTCCGGGAAGCGATCGACAATCTGTTTCGCCCGGGCGAGCCACTCCTCGCTCGCGTCCAAGCGGCACCCGCCGAAACGCATGTAGTCGCACATCATCCGTGAACCGGCTAAGGACTCGAAAAGATCGAGAATTTTCTCGCGCTCGCGGAACGCGTACATGAGTGGCGTGCCCCACGCGCCCATGTCGCTCAACAAAAACCCGAGAAGCGACGCGTGATTTTGGAGCCGCGTGAGCTCGGCGAGAATGACGCGCAAATATTCGGCGCGCTCAGGAACTTCGATGCCGGCGAGTTTCTCGACGCTGAGCGCGTAGGCCCAGTTGTTGCTCATCGAACAAAAATAGTCGAGCCGATCAGTGTACGGCATCGAGCCGAGATAACTTGTGTGCTCACCGATTTGCTCGTGGTTGCGGTGCAAATAACCAAACACCGGTTTGAGTTTTCGCACGATCTCACCCTCTAGCGCGACATTCATGCGAAAGACGCCATGGGTCGATGGGTGCTGCGGCCCCATCGAGACTTCAAGCAGTTCGCCTTCGAGCCGCGAGGCCATCGTTACGGGCGGCCGCTCCATGGCTTCGATTGTTTGAACAGTCGCGTCCATGCGCCGTTTCAACCCTTCAACGCTTTAAAGGTTCAACGATGCCTTCCGCTCCATCCATCTGCGGTCTCGGCGGGTAATGGTGCTTCGCTCTCGCCAGCACATCATCGTGCGGCGTCGGTTCCCATTCAAAATCGTCCGGCTGCACATAATCTTTGCGCATCGGATGATCTTCGAACTCGTCCCACATCAAAATCCGTCGCAAATCGGGATGGCCATCAAAATGAATCCCGTAGAGATCATAAATTTCGCGTTCCTGAAATTCCGCGCTGCGCCAGACCGGCGTGAGCGACGACAACCGCGCGCACTCAGCTCGATCAGCGGTGCGCGTTCGAATGATCACCGGTCCATGTTTGTGGGTCATCGAATAAAGGTGATAAACCGCCTCGAGATAGCCCGGAATTTCCTCCTCGGTCGTCTGATCAACTTCTTTCTCCACGCCCTCGACCAGTGTTTTTACTTTTATCGTTTTCTTCACGACCCGATCGAGCCAATCGACGCCCGTGACATTGGAACAAAAATCGAGCCGCAGGGCCGGATCGACGCGCAAAAATCTTGCAGTCGCTACCGCATGCTCGTTATCAATCAAAAGCGAATCCTGCTGAGACGGGCTGCCGTTCGCAACGATTTCAATCTTCGCCCCAGGCACGGCAGCTTCGATGCGGGATTTTATTTGATCCAGAGATTCCATCATCCAGGCGCCGTCATCTCGAGCGAAATCGAGGGATCCCGCAGCCTTACCTTCCAGATTGCGCACCGGCATTCCTCGACTCCGCTTCGCTCCACTCGGAATGACAAAGACAGAGTCATCGTTCGATGCGTGGCGGATGAAACACGCCAGCGTTTGCCGGTGGTTCCAGATCATGCACGCCAAATTTCGGCACTGGAAATTCGCTCGGCTGCTCCGGCTTCAAGAATTCGGCCTTGTCAGCGCCAGTCAATTTTTGTTCATCGATCTTGCGTTGCAATTCCATGAACGCGTGCAAGAGCGCTTCCGGCCGAGGCGGGCAGCCGGGGATGTAAACATCGACCGGAATATAGCGGTCGATACCTTTGAGCACGTTGTAGCCTTGCTTAAATGGCCCTCCCGAGATCGCGCAAGCGCCCATGGAGATAACGTATTTTGGATCGGCCATCTGGTTGTAGAGACGCACAATTTGTGGCGCCATTTTCTTGGTCACTGTTCCGGCGACGATCATTAGATCCGCCTGGCGCGGCGAAGGTCGGAAAACTTCACCGCCAAAGCGCGCGATGTCATAGCGCGATGCTGCCGTTGCGATCATTTCAATCGCGCAACAGGCAAGCCCGAATTGCAGCGGCCAGATCGAGTTCTTGCGTCCCCAGTTGTACAGCTCCTGCATCGATGTGACCCAGACTCCCTGCCGTTGCAGTTCAGTGCGTAATGCTTCGTCGATTTGGCTCATGGCCGAGTGAAATGTTAAAAACTTAGAAGGTTAAATCAGATTCGTTGCGTCGCAGCCGCTTTCCCTTTTTAGCAATTTAATCTTTTTAACTGTTTTAACCAGCGCTCTAGCGCTCCCATTGCAAACAGCCCTTACCCCACGCCCAAACCAAGCCCTCGATCAGCAGGAATAAGAAAATCAAAATGGCAATGAACGCGCCGAAGGGCAATCCGGTAAAGGCGACCGCAAACGGCACGAGAAAAACGGCCTCCACGTCGAAGATCAAAAAAATGATGGCGTAAAGATAGTACTGCGAGCGGAACTGAATGTGTGCTTCACCAACAGACTCGACGCCGCATTCATATATCGCGTTTTTTTCCACGCCTGGTTTTGGCGGTTGAAAGAATCGCCGCCACACCCATGCCAAAGCGAGCGGGATCAATGGAAAGGCCAGTGCTACACCAACGAAAACAACGATAAACAAATACGGATTCGGCGTCATTCTCGGAGACTAAATCTTAAATGCATCGTTGTGGCCTTCCTCGATGCAACGCTAACAGATAGCCACTCTGGACCTGCCTACTCGCTCGATTTCCTGCCAAACCACCGCCGCTTTTTTGGCTTCGCCTCCTCCGGCGGTGCGGGTTCCCCGGCTGGTTTTTCTTCTTTTTCAGCCGGTTCTTGTTCTTTTGGCTCTACCCGCTCCGGTTCGATTTGCTCTGCCTCTGGTTCAGCTGGTTTCTTTTTCCGCTTCTTTTTCTCTGTCGCCTTTTCCTCGACTACCTCTGCCATATCAACCCACTCGATGAAAGCCATGCGGGCAGAGTCGCTCTTGCGATAGCCAAGCTTTACAATGCGCGTGTAACCGCCATTGCGTTCCGCTGACTTTGGCGCGATATCGTCGAATAATTTCTTTACCGCATTCTTTTGCCGTAGCGTAGCAAGAGCGGTGCGACGTGCGTGAATCGATCCATTTTTCCCGAGCGTAACCATTCGCTCGGCAAGCGGTCGAACAGCCCTGGCTTTGGCCAGCGTGGTTTTGATACGTTGATGTTCAATCAACGAGCAAATCTGATTCGCCAACAGCGCTTTGCGGTGCTCAGCCGTGCGCCCAAGCTTGATTGTCTTTTTTTGATGCCTCATCGTAGCGAACAATTCTCAACCAAACGTTATTCTGCCGGAGCCGGTGCGCTTGGTCCGGCGCCATCGCCGCTCACTGGCATATCAATCAAACCAGGATCAAATTTCATACCGAGACTCAAACCAAGATGTTGTAGCTTATCCTTGATTTCGTTTAATGATTTCTTGCCAAAATTGCGATACTTGAGCATTTCGGCCTCGGTTTTTTGCGCAAGTTGACCAACGGTGGTGATATTCGCGTTATTAAGGCAATTGGCAGCGCGCACACTCAGTTCGATCTCATTCACACTCATATTGAGCAGTTTCTTTAGCTTGAGATTTTCTTCGCTCACCCCAGCCGGCGTCTGATCGAATTCGAGAACTTCCTCGTTGTAGTGGACAAAGATGTCGAGATGGTGCCGCAAAATGGCGGAGGCCTGGAGCAATGCATCATCCGGCGTCAAACGACCGTCGGTCCAGATTTCCAGAATGAGCTTATCATAATCTGTGCGCTGACCGACACGCGTGTTTTCAATGGCGTACTTGACACGTGTGACCGGTGAAAAGATAGAATCGATGGGGATCAAACCGATGGGCTGATCGGCGCGCTTGTTTTCCTCAGCAGTGGCAAAGCCGCGGCCGACGCGCACGTCAAACTCAGCATCAAATTTGTGTTTTCGATCCAGTGTGCAGATCACTTGCTTCGGATTCAGCACTTCAAAACCCTGAACGGTCTGGATGTCGCCGGCCGTCACTTCGCCTTCCTTGTTTGTAACAAGGGACAGTTTCTTCGGCTCGTGATCCTGACCGTCCGCTTTGAACCTTACTTTCTTGAGGTTAAGCACGATGTCGGTCACGTCTTCGACGACGCTTGGCAGCGTCGCAAACTCATGTTGCGCGCCTGTAATTTTTACTGCCGTAATGGCCGCGCCTTCCAGAGAGGAAAGCAGAACCCGCCGAAGCGAATTCCCAACGGTGTGACCGTAACCGGCTTCAAACGGCTCGGCGGCAAATTTGGCATAGGTATCTGTGGCCGTGCTCTCGTCTTTGACGAGGGTCTTCGGCATTTCAAAACGACCGTAACGGATTGGCATATGTATCAGTCAGCGATTTAACGAGTGAGTGATTTAGTGATTTTGTCAGAGACAAATCTCCGGATCATAATCGCTAAATCGCCAAATTCCTATCGCCGGGTTCCCCCTGGCGAGTGCGGCCTCGCATCCAGCGACGGAGACCCAGGGACCAACGGCGTAATTTCAAAAACTCGCTGCGGAGCTAGGAATAAAGACGATCCCGGCGACTTTGCAAGCGGAACATTGGCCTTGCCGTGCGCCCGCCAGCTAAATATCACTGCGAGTCGTGCCGTCGCGTGCAGTTTTGAAGCACAACCGGATGTCGCGAGAAATTTGCTGGCTTTACGGGGCGAATATGCATGTAATTAGCTCAACGCGTTATATCACCACCTATGATTGATGAATTGAAACTATGGCAATTCGCTAAGTCGATGGACCAGCGAATAGCCTCCGAGAGGACACCGGAGGTGCACTGCGAAGATCTCATGAGGGACTTCGGCTTCGAGTACCCGTTTTGGAACGAGCTAAATTCGTGGGCGGCGCGCGCTCGACTGCCGTTTCTGTTCAACCCGAAAGACTATTATTCCGCCGACCTGCACGCTCGCATGATTATTTTTTCTGCGAGATGATTTCGAGATGCGACGCAACGGTCGGACCAATCTCTCTGCAGCTAACCGTGGTTGGCATAATGGCTAGCTTTCATGAGAACGTTGCCGATCTTCCGAAGCGTCATGATCGTCAGCGCTAACTGAGCTCCTTCTCGCTAGGTGCGCCTCCATAATGGACGAGCGAATAATCGATGCAGAAGTCGTCGAGGAGCGCATCGTAACTTGCCCGCAGTGTCATCGTCGCAACCGCCTGTACAAGCGTAATGATACGGGCGTGTATAAGTGCGGCGCATGCCACGCCGCAGTGCCGAACCCGTTTGTCGCGTCGAAAAGCGGGCTATCGATGCGCAACATTGGCATCGCTGCCGCATCAGTGATTGCGCTGCTAGTAATCATCGCCGCAATTGCCAGGAATTCTTCTTCGCTGTCGCCCTCCGTTGCGCCAGTCTCTGAGGGTACATTTCCGCCGGCGGCGGTGCCGCAGGCTGACGTCGGGACATTCGTTCCAGAAAACAACCTCATTCTCTTCGACGCTTATCCCGATAGCAGATTCCGAGGCCAGCTGACAGTGAATAATGGCACTTCCAGTCAGGCAGTCGCGAAGCTCGTGGACATTCAGGCAGACCGGAAGATTCTTTCTTTCGTCATCAGTGCACGGCAGATAGCGACGATCTACGGGATTCCCGACGGCACTTACCAACTGCTGTTCGCCTTCGGCGATCAGCTTTACGTCGGTACAGATCGCTTTCACTCCCCGCACGGCTTTTCGAAATTCGTGCGCCAGCTCACATTGGACACGAGAGTTACAGATGATTCGGTCTACTGGAGCCAGCTCTCGGTCACACTTCATCCCGTCATCTCGGGGAACGCGAAGACAAGTTCCATTTCACAGAAGGAGTTCGAGCGTTATTGACCTACTGATGTCACATCTAATCAATTGCCGCAGCTTGTCACCTACCGACTACCCTTCGGCGATTTGATCTGGCAATTCATCGGCGTTTGCCGACGGCTGCGGAAAATGCGCGGCCAGCACTTTGCCGATTTCTTCAATCGCTCCGACCAGCGCGTGGCTGAATTTCTCGTTTTGAAAATGGGTCCGCATTCCTTCGACAATGCGCTGCCAAAACTCGTCGCCACATTTCTCGTGAATGGCTTTATCGCCAACAACAGCGAACTTGTGCTCGCGTGGCGCCACGAAAATTAAAACCGCATTGCGCTGTTGAGTCTTGTGCATTTGGAGCCGCTGAAATTTTTTCTGCGCAACAATCAGGGGATCGGCATTCAATTTGCCGCGCTGAACATAAACACGAATTTCCCCCGAAGTTTTTGATTCACCTTCGCGAATCGCGTGCACGATCCGGTCATGCTCAAGCTTGCTGAGGAATTCTCTGCTTCGCATTTGCTACCAGCTCGATCCCGCTCCTCCTCCGCCAAAACTGCCTCCGCCGCCGCTGAATCCACTAAAGCCGCCCCCGCCTCCCGACGACCAGCCTCCTCCGCCTCCCGTCGGTAAAAATACCGGACCCCCGCGGCCGGATGAATAGCCGTAACCGCCAAGTCGGCGTATCACTCTAGAGATAATGATGAGCACCAAGAGAAAAATCAGGAAGGGCAAAAGGCCGGAAACGCCGCTGCCACGGCGCTGTTCGGCAACCGTTTTTCCCGATCCCTTGTACTCGCCACGGATGGCCTTGAAGATTAGATCGATCCCACTGGCGAGCCCGGCCTCATAATTGTCAGCCCGGAATAGTGGCTTGATGTGACGCTCCGTAATATCGAATGCCGTGGCATCCGGGAGCGCGCCTTCCAAGCCGTAGCCGACCTGGATAAACAGCTTGCGGTCTTGGATGAACACAAAGAGCACCACGCCGTTGCGGCGCTCCTTTTGACCGACGCCCCACGTCTGTGCGACGCGCTGGGTGTAGTCCGCGATGTCCGAGTCGCTTTGCATCTTGGGAAAAACCGCAACCACGACTTGATCGGAAGTTTCCCGCTCGAATTGTGCGAGCTGCTCGTTAAAGCGATCAGCGGCTTCCCTTGAAACAACGCCAGCGTAATCGTTGAAGTAACGATCGGGTTTCGGCGGAATCACTTCCGTGGCATGCAAGCTAATTGGCAGCAAGCCAGCGAAGGCCGCGATGAACAGCCTGAATTGTCTCGCGCGAAATCCTTGTAATGGCAGCCGTGTCGGCTCCTGGATTGCAGGCGATACGCCCGCTACTACAGCAGGATCGAGAATCACCTTACGGCGACGCGGTCGCTGCAGGCGCGGCAGGAGCCGGTGTGCCGAATTGGACTGCGGGTGCCCGCTCCGCGCCGGGTGGTGGCCTGAAATATGGCCTATCCGCAAAACCAAGTGTGCGGGCGACCAGATTTGTCGGGAAACTGCGCACCGCGATGTTGTAGTCTTGCACCGTCTTGTTGAAGTTGCCGCGTTCGACCGAGATCCGGTTCTCGGTTCCTTCCAGTTGCGCCTGTAAGCTGAGAAAATTCTGGTTCGCCTTTAACTCCGGATAGCGCTCCACCACAACCAGCAGACGCGACAGCGCGTTGCTCAGTTCTCCTTGAGCCGCTTGAAATTTGTCCACCTGCGCCTGATCCGTCGGCGCTTTGTTTGGATCGATTTGCGTTTGCACGCGCCCCACGCTCGCCCGCGCATTCGTCACTTCGGTGAGAGTCGACTTCTCGAAATTGGCCGCGCCCGAAACTGTGTTCACCAGATTCGGAATCAAATCTGCGCGCCTTTGGTAAACGTTTTGCACCTGCGCCCAGCTTTGATCGACAGTTTGCTGCAGGCGTACGAGACGATTGTAAGTGCCGGCAATCGAAATAGCCGCAACTACCACGA
>Ga0209377_1000261_pt1 | contig 33328 bp, 29 predicted proteins | sample GraSoiAngelo_141_FD_185898 | JGI IMG/M metagenome (GOLD analysis project Ga0209377, IMG submission 185898) | Grasslands soil microbial communities from the Angelo Coastal Reserve, California, USA - 14_0929_12_40cm (SPAdes) (version 2) | ecosystem: Environmental > Terrestrial > Soil > Grasslands ...
CCCCGGGGTTCGTCGGCGTGTTCGAGGCGGCGACGCGAGGTACGCTCGGGATCTACGGTGTGGACGCGACCCGGGCGGTGAGCTTCGCGGTGGCCTATCACATCGGCACCTTCTTTCCGATCACGCTGCTCGGACTCGCTTCGCTCTCGCGGATGCGCCTCCATCTCGCCGAGCTGCGGAGCGCGGCCGCGGCGGAAGACTGACCTGTGGCGCCGTCGGATCGGCTCCGCATCGCGGCGCACGCCAAGGTCAACCTCCTGCTCCGCATTCTCGCGCGCGAAGCGCCGGCGGGCTATCACCAGATCGAGACGGCGTTCACCCTGCTGGAGCTGGCGGACGAGCTCGTGGTCACGCGCACCGCCAGCGGGGGGGGCGGGGGGGGCATCGCGCTGACGGTGCACGGACCCGAGCTGGGGCCGCCGGAGCAGAACCTCGCGGTGCGGGCCGCGCGCGCCGTCCTGGAGGCCACCGGGCACAAGTTCGGCGTCGCGCTCGAGCTGACGAAACGCATTCCCGTGCGGTCGGGCCTTGGCGGCGGATCGAGCGACGCAGCGGCCGCGCTGCATGCGGTGAACGCGCTCGCTGGTAACGTCGTCCCGCGCCACGAGCTGCTCCACTTCGCCACGCGGCTCGGCGCCGACGTCGCGTTCTTCGCGAGCGGGGCGCCTGCGGCGCTCGCGTGGGGCCGAGGCGAGCGGCAGTTCCGGGTCCCGGCCCCGCCCGCCGCGCCCGCGCTCGTAGCCCTGGTGCTCCCGCCCTTCAGCGTCGCCACCCCCGATGCGTACGGCTGGTGGGACGAAATGCATCCGGAACCCGCGCCGCGGGGGCCGCTCCTGCTCGACGCCGACGCGTTCAGCGGGTGGGGCAGCATTGGGCGACTCGGCGGCAACGACTTCGAGATCCCCGTCTTCGGGAAGCATCCGCCGCTGCGCGTCCTGTACGAGCGACTGGCCGGAACCCATCCGTATTGGGTGAGGCTCTGCGGCTCGGGAAGCGCCGTGGCCGCGGTGTACGCGAACGAAGGGCTGCGGGACGATGCGGCCATGCTGCTGGGCGAGAAACACCAGCGGCTGATCAAGACGACCACCAGGGCCGTCGCCGCGCCGGGTCCCGAGCCGGCATAGGGTCTCAGAAGGAACGCGCGAGCGTGATTCCGCGAGCCCCGGTCAAGCAGCGCGCGTCAAGCGAAACGGGGGCCGGACCGGCCCGTCAACCGGTGCCGGAGGCGCCGCTGGATGCGGTGCAGCGCGCTCAGCACGCGCATGGCGACGACCAGCGCGCGGGGCGGTGCGTTCACCGGCGCGTCCGGCACGCCGGCGATGTTTCGGCTCTTCGCGTGGAGGCGGCACGCCTCCCAATCGAACCGCCAGATGTCGTCGAGCCAGAATTTTCGCGCGCCGTGCTCGTTCAGGTGCCGGAGCACCTCGAAATCGTACCAGTGGTACTGCTCCTGCACGACGGTGCGCATGTCGATCCCCGCGTCCTCCCAGCCGCGGAACCAGTCGGCGGGGCAGTGCTCCAACCGGCCCGCTCCCGTGAAGTCGACGTGCATGGCATAGCGGAGGCGGCGCTTGAACACCCAGGGACACGTGCCGCGGACGTTCTCGATCACGCTGTACCAGCGGAGCTTCGCCGCCAGGGCGGTGGGCCGCAGGGCGGAGTAGTGGAGCACCACGATGTCGTCGAGCAGCAGGCGGCGCGCGTACTCCGGAATGGGAACGCGTACGCTGTGCATGTCGCGCGGCGCGTGCTCCACGTCGTCGTCCACATATCCCAGCGGCGTGAGCCGGTCGTGCCGCATGCACTGATCGGGCGTCTCGTACAGATCGACGCGCTCGAAGCACACGATGGTCCCAGGCCGGGCGGCCAGCATCATGCGCCAGCTCGGCGTGTCCACGGCGTTCGCCGCGAGGATCTCGTCCGCATCGAGCGCCAGGATGACGCGCGGGGACGGAACGAGAGCGCGCGCGTGGCGGAGCAGCAACAGCTGGCGGTCCCGCTCGTTGAATTCGTCGGTCGGGTTGTCGATGACTCGGACCTTGGGATATCGGCTGCAGATGGCGCGACTGTCGTCCGTCGAGCGCTGGTCGGCGATGATGATGTGGTCCGCGAATCTGCTGGTCACCGTGAGGAACCGCTCGAGGATCCACGCCTCGTTGCGGACCGGCGTGACAACAACGACGCGAACAAGGTCGGACACGGTTTTACGATACGACGGCGGGAGCGAAAGGGAAACGGTGCGAGGGGTTTGCGGCGCCCGAACCGCACTCGCATACTGGTGCAGTGAACCTCGCCGGCTTCCAGACAGTCTGCGATGAGGGGTGGCGCCGGGTCAACGGCACCCCAGGCTACCTCGCCGAGCGGGAGGCGCGGTTTCTGATGCTCGCCGCCGCTCGCGCGCCCGCCGAGGGAGCGATCGTCGAAATCGGGAGCTTCAAGGGCCGCTCCACGGTCGGGCTCGCCTATGTGGCGCAGCGCTACGGACTAGGAGACGTGGTCGCGATCGACCCGCACACGTCGCCCTCCACGACCGATCCCGACCTCGGAACCCAGAGGTCCTCGTACGACGAGTTCCAGGAGAACTTGCGCCGGGCGGGCGTGGCGGATGCCGTGGAGTGCCGCCGCGCGTTCTCCCATGAGGTGGCGCGTACTTGGACCCGGCCGATCCGGCTGCTCTGGATCGACGGCGACCACGTCTACGAAGCCGTGAAGCAGGACCTCGCGCTGTTTCGCCCCTACCTCGCGCCGGGCGCCATCGTGGCAATGCACGACGTGCTGGGGACGTGGCCGGGGCCGCTGCGCGTGTTCGTCGAGGACGTGCTGGGCTCGGACGACTTCGGGCCCGCCGGCTGCTTCAAGTCGATCGGCTGGGCGCAGTACCGGCCGGCGGACGGACGCGCCTGGCGATTCCGCTGGCGTCGGCGGCGGCTCGCGGCGGCCGCGCGCCAGCTCATTCCGGTGGCACAGGCGGGCTGGGTGACGACCGGGGTCGCCCGGTGGCGCCAGAAGTTCTGGTGGAGGCTCTTGCCGCACGGCGCCGTCGATCCCGCCCGGTGGGCCGCGCAGGTGGCGATCAAGTAGCGGCCCCGGACCCGGTACGATATTGTGATAGGCGAGGCACGCGAGGAGGACCGATGCCGGAGCAGCTGGTCGGGACCGTCGTCCACTACTTCAAAGGACCGAGTGTCGCCGTCGTGCGCGTGACCGAGGGCGCGCTGGCGGTCGGCGACAGCATCCGCTTCCACGGCCACACGACCGACTTCACCGAGCAGATCACCTCGATGGAAGTGAACCATCAGAAAGTCCCGCTGGCGAAGGCCGGCGACGAGGTCGCCATCCAGGTGGCCGACCGCACGCGCCAGCACGATCAGGTCTTCAAGGTGACCCCATGAACGAAGAAGCGTTCAATCTGTCCGTGCGCAAGTTTCTCAAGCATTTCGGCGTCACTGCGCAGCGCGAAATCGAGAAGAGCGTCGACGCCGCGTTGAGCGCCGGCAAGCTCAAAGGCACCGAGACCCTGAAAGCGCGGGCCCGGCTCGAGATCCAGGGGTTGCCGACGAACCTGGTGATCGAGCAGGACATCACGTTAGCGTAGCGCCGACATGCGGCCACCCACGCTCGCGGCGGTGATGCTCACGCTCGCCTGCGCGTCGTCCCCCGAGCCGGCGTCCACACCCACCCCCGCTTCGGATTCCGCTGCCCTCGCTCGCGCCGCGCCGCGTGCCGCGGTCACCGCCCGCGAGCAGTACTATGACATCGATGGCTCGAGCGCTGGCGCGCTGCGTAATCAGATCAGCCGGCTCGGCCCCAAGGACGAGAGCGGCACATCACACGACGCGTTGACCGTGTGGAGCCTCGAGTGGACCTACGGCACGGCCCAGCGAGCAGACAGCTGTGCCCTGCGCGATGTGAAGGTCACGCTCAACGTCTCGGTGACCCTACCCCGCTGGAAGCCACCCCCGACGGCAACTGCCGAGCTCCTGAAGACGTGGCAGGCCTACTTGAAGGCAGTCCGGCTCCATGAGGCCGGGCACCGGACGATCGCCGAGCGCAATGCCCGTGAGGTGATGGCCGCGCTCACGGCGCTTCGCGGGGCGTCGTGCCAGAGGCTCTCGGACGAGGCCACGCGCACCGCCGAGCAGATCGTGGCGGATGGCCGCGCGCGGAACCGCGCCTACGACGTACAGACGAGGCACGGCCAGGCGCAGGGGGTGGAGCTGGGGCCGTGAACGACCTCCCGACAAGCAGAAGCCCCCGAGAGGCCCTAGCAGACCCTCGGGGGCTTGGCGCTCACTCGCCGAGGCGAGAGAGAGCTTCGCTTCGCTTGTGGCCGTCTGGTTGATTCACGGCCCCACCTCCTCGGGTGGTGTTCGGCACTACCGTACAACGGTACCTCGGTCCGCGCAACTGTGGTGGGCCCGCAACGCCGGGGACTCTCGCCGCGACGCCACCCAGTCACGGCCGCGCCCGCAGGGTCTACACCGGTCGTGGCGTCGGATAGCGCGGATCGGCTCGGAAACCCAAAACTAAGCGCCTCAGCTCAAGACTGGATGCGGGTGCCGCGCCGTCGAGGCATGCGCTAAGTTAGGACGCTGCAACGACGCTGGCCCCTCGTCCAACGGCAGGACACCAGACTTTGGATCTGGGAATGGTGGTTCGAGTCCACCGGGGCCAATTCGCTCCTCTGCATTGAGGTGTGACGTCTCTCCTCGCGCCTGGGCGCCGACGCGATGATCAGGTGCCGCGGACGAGGCGTGCCTGCCACACGCACGACGGACCATCCCCCGACAAACTTCATGCATGCGCGATGCACGCGCGCGACGGCGCGGCCCTGACGCAGCCTCGCCGACCGTTGGCAGCGGTTCGCGCGAACTCCGGCACACAGCTTGCCGACGCCCGCCGGTGTATGCGTACCACCCGCAGCCACCTGATCGCACTTCTGCGCACCATAGGTCAGCAGGCTGGTCGTCTCGCCGACGAGCTGGGGCGAAGCGAAGACTGGCAGTACCCCTCGGCCGTGGCGATCCGCGCCCACGCCCTCGAGTACGAGCACAACCTCGCGACGTACTTGGGCCGAGGGAGCGCACAGGCTCTCGCATCGCGCCTCGATCGTCACGCCGCGCTCTGCACCCGACGGCTCATGCCCTTGAAACCGTTGTTGCACCAAGCCGCGGTGGAGGCCTTGCACGTCACGTCACCCGCCCCCCCGCGACGGGTGTTCGCGATCGATCGGCTGAGTTCTCCCGGACCCGGCCGCTGGCCGCACGCCTCGCGGGCGGATGTCCTCCGCCTCATCTTTCGCACAGGCACCTGAGGGCTGGCGAGGGTCCGTGCACGTCCGGGAGACGCTTCCGGAGGTCGTGGTGTGCCCCTCAGGGGCCCTTGAACATTCACCTCCAAGCTGATAAACCATCCGCTCCAAGAACCTCGATCGTCCTTGGCCCCAAGGTGCCAACCGATGCGTCTCATCACCCGTCCGGTCACCGCGGGTCCCTGTTTCACCGATCAGCTCGGCCGGCGCGAGTTCGTGACTGCCGCGAGCGCGATCGCCGGCGCCGCACTCTTGCCTGCCGTGGCGACAGCCAACCGGCGGCCCGCCCGCCCCGCCGACGGTACGGTCGTCCTGTTCCAAGGCGACTCGATCACCGACGCCGGACGCGATCGCAACAGCGCAGCGGCGAACGTGGCGGGCGGCCTCGGCACGGGGTACCCGCTGTTAGTCGCCGCAGCTGCGCTCGCGGCACATCCCGATCGCGCGTTGCAGTTCTACAATCGCGGCGTGAGCGGCAACAAGATACCCGACCTCGAGCAGCGCTGGACCGTCGACGCCTTGGCGCTCAAACCGGACGTGCTCAGCATTCTGGTGGGGGTGAACGACTTCTGGCACAAGCTGAGCGGCGGCTACACCGGCACGGTCGAGGACTACGAGAACCAGTACGCCGCGCTGCTCGCGGAGACGCGACGGGCGCTACCGCAGGTCCGGCTCATGGTGCTGGAGCCGTTCGTGCTGCGTTGCGGCGCGGTCGATGACCGCTGGTTTCCGGAATTCGACGCGCGCCGGGCGGCGGCCGCGCGCGTCGCGCAGCACGCCGGGGCACGGTTCGTCCCCTTGCAACCGGTGTTCGATGACTTGTCGCGGCGACGCGCGCCGGAATACTGGGCCGCTGATGGCGTCCACCCCACGCCCGCCGGACACGCCGTGATCGCGGAGCGGTGGCGCCGCGCGGCGCACCTGTAGTCGTCGTCCTGAACTAGCAACCACCTGAGGTCCGTCGCATGCGCCTGACCGCGAGTTCGATCGCCGCATCCGCCCTCGGCCTGCTGCTCCTCGCCGCTCCGCTCGCCGGTCAAGGCGCGCCGCTCGACGCCTTCCGCGCCAACATCGCGGCGATCCACGCGCGCGATCGCGCCGCCTATCTCTCCCATTATCTCCAGACTCCGGCGCTCGCCCGCGTGGGCCCGGACGGGCTCCACCAGGGATACGAGGAGTTCGCCCGGGGAGCCGGCGCCGGCTGGCCGGACACGCTCGTGGCGACGCACTTCCGCATCGTACCCGTGACCCCGGAGGTGGCGTACGGCGTGTACCGCTACCGCGTGGTGGATTCGAGCGGCAGCGTGCGAGGCGTGAGCGAGCGCGTGCTGGTCCGGACGCCCGCAGGATGGAAGGTCGCGGTGACGACCGCATTCCCGACCCCCGACGCGGCTCCCCCGCCCATCGCGATCGTTGGGGCCACGCTCGTGGACGGCACCGCCGCGGCGGCGGTCCCGAACGCCGTCGTCGTGCTGCGTGAGGGCCGGATCGCGTGTGCGGGCCCGCGGGCCACCTGCCCGGTGCCGGCCGACGCCGACACCGTGAGCGCCACCGGCAAATGGATCATCCCAGGATTGATCGACACTCACGTGCACTTCTCCCAGACGGGCTGGGTCGACGGCCGACCCGACGCGTTGGACCTGCGGGATCGCTACCCCTACGAGTTGGTCGAAGCAGAGCTGCACGCCCGACCCGAACGGTTCTTCCGCTCCTATTTGTGCAGCGGCGTCACCTCGGTCTTCGACGTGGGTGGATACCCCTGGACCCTCGAGCTCCAGGAGCGGACGTCCCGGAGCACCACAGCCCCGCGGGTCCGGGCGGCCGGATCGCTCCTCTCGACCATCGACTTCTGGCTCAACCTGCCCGACCAACGCCAGTTCATCTATATGGCGGACGAGGCTGTCGTCCGTCAGGCGGTACGCGCGCACAAGACGTGGGGCGCCGCGGCCATCAAGGTGTGGTACATCATGCCGCCCCAGCCGCCCGACACGGCGCGCGTGTCGGCCCTGGTGCACGCCGCCGGTGACGAAGCTCGCAAGGTCGGGCTGCCCCTCATCGTGCACGCGACGGGGCTGTGGGAGGCGAAGGACGCCCTGCGCGCCGGCGCGCGCGTACTGGTGCACTCGGTCTGGTCGGCTCCCGTGGACGACGAGTTCGTCGCCCTCGCGCGGCGCGAGGGAGCGATCTACGTCCCGACGCTCACGGTGCCCGACGGCTACCGCCAGGTGGCCGCCCGGCGCTTCGCGAGCGAGCGACAGCCCTTAGCCTGTGTGGATCCCGCGACCCGCGCCAAGGCGCTCGCGACGGATACGGTGGCTCCGGCGCGGCGCCCCGGCGCCGCCGCTCTTGAGGAGCGCACCGCCCGAACCGCGCGGTCTTTCGCCCAGGCGCAGGCGAACCTCAAACGGGTCCACGATGCCGGTATTCCCGTGGCGCTCGGCACCGATGCCGGCAACCCGCTCACGCTCCACGGGGCGTCGGTGTTCATGGAGCTCGAGGCGATGCAGGCGTCGGGCCTCGCGCCGCGCGACGTGCTCGTCGCCGCGACCGCCACCGCGGCTCGAGCCCTTGGCCTCGACAGCACCGGCACGGTTACCGCCGGCGCCGCGGCCGACCTGGTCGTGCTGGATGCCGATCCGCTCGCCGACATCCGCAACGTCCGCCAGATCGCGCTGGTCGTGCGCCGGGGTGAGGTGTACACCCGGCACGAGCTGGAATACTAGGACTCGATGACTCGTCGCAGCCTCCTCCTCGCCTTATGACACGAGGTTTCCCGTTCATGCACCTGACCGTCCGTCCGCTGGCCGCGCTCTGTCTCGGCGCCCTGCTCGGCCTCGCGCCCTCCCCCACCGGCGATCTGCGCGGCTTTACGGCTGAGTCAGCGAAGGCCGAGCGCGAGTGGGAGGCCAAATTCCGCGCGATCCCTTCGCCCGACTCGCTGCGCGAGTACATGCGCCGCCTTTCGGCGCGCCCGCATCACGTCGGCTCGCCGTACGACAAGGACAACGCCGAATGGATCCTCGCTAAGTTCAAGAGCTTCGGGCTCGACGCGCGCATCGAGACGTTCGACGTGCTGTTCCCCACCCCGAAAGAGCGCGTCGTCGAGCTCGTCGCGCCCACGACCTTCCGCGCCATGCTGCAGGAGCCGCCGGTGCCGGGCGACCCCACGTCGAGCCAGCAGGCGGAGCAGCTCCCCACCTACAACGCCTACTCGATCGACGGCGACGTCACCGCCCCCCTCGTGTACGTGAACTACGGCGTGCCGGCGGACTATGAGCGGCTCGAGCGGATGGGCGTGTCGGTGAAGGGCGCGATCGTGATCGCGCGCTACTTCGGGTCGTGGCGCGGCATCAAGCCCAAGGTGGCGGCGGAGCACGGCGCCGTGGGATGCATCATCTACTCGGACCCTCGGGACGACGGCTACACGCAGGGCGACGTGTACCCGCGCGGTCCATGGCGCCCCAGAGACGGGGTGCAGCGCGGCAGCGTGATGGACATGCCGCTCTACCCCGGCGACCCGCTCACGCCGGGGGTGGGAGCCACCAAGGACGCGAAGCGGCTGCCGGTGAGCGAGGCGCCGACCATCACCAAGATCCCCGTGCTGCCCATCTCGTACGGCGACGCGCAGCCGCTGCTCGCGGCCCTGCGCGGGCCCGTGGCGCCGGCGGAGTGGCGCGGCGGGCTCGGCATCACCTATCACGTAGGCCCCGGACCCGCCCAAGGGCACCTGCGCGTGAGGTCCGACTGGAGCCTCAAGACGCTGTACGACGTCATCGCGCGCATTGCCGGCGCGGCCGCGCCGGACGAGTGGGTGATCCGCGGCAACCATCACGACGCCTGGGTGAACGGCGCCGAGGACCCGATCTCGGGGCTCGTGCCGCTGCTCGAGGAGGCGCGCGCGTACGGCCAGCTGCTCAAGCAGGGCTGGAAGCCGCGCCGCACCATCATCTACGCGGCGTGGGACGGTGAGGAGCCCGCGTTGCTGGGCTCGACCGAGTGGGTGGAGGCCCACGCCGACGAGTTGGCCGCGAAGGCCGTGGCGTACCTGAACAGCGACACCAACAACCGCGGCTACCTGGACGTCGGCGGTTCGCACTCGCTCGAGGCGTTCATCAACGACGTGGCGCGGGACATCGAAGATCCGGAGACCAAGCTCAGCGCGTGGAAGCGGGCCCAGCTCCGCGCCATCGCCGGGGCGAGCTCGACCGACCTCCGTCAGGAGGCGCGGCAGCGAGCCGACCTGCGCATCGATGCGCTCGGGTCCGGCTCGGACTTCACGCCGTTCCTGCAGCACGTCGGGGTCGCGACCCTGAACCTCGGCTTCGGCGGCGAGGGCGGCGGGGGTATCTATCACTCGATCTACGACGACTTCAAATGGTACACGACGTTCGACGACACGGCGTTCGTGTACGGCCGGGCGCTGGCCCAGACGGTAGGTACCGCGGTGATGCGGCTCGCCGACGCCGAAGTCGTGCCGTACCAATTCACCGCCTTCGCCGAGACGGTGGGCCGTTACGTGAAGGAGGTGCAGAAGCTGCTGCAGGAGAAACAGGACACCGTGCGCGAGCGCAATCGCCAGCTCGACGAGGGCGTCTTCACGGCGACCGCAGATCCCCGCGAGCCGTCGGTCCCGCCCGCCCGGGAAGAGCTGCCGCCGTATCTGAGCTTCGCGCCGCTCGACAACGCGGTCGACGCGCTCAATCGGGCGGCGGAGCGCTACGAGCGGGCATTCGCGAAAGCCCAGGCGAACGGCGGGGCCGCGCTGGCTAGGCCCGAGGTGCAGGCGCTGAACGCTACGCTGCGCCAGAGCGAGCGGGCGCTCACGAGCGCCGCGGGTCTGCCACGGCGACCCTGGTACCGCCACCAGATCTACGCGCCCGGACTTTATACCGGCTACGGCGTCAAGACGCTCCCCGGCGTGCGCGAGGCGATCGAGCAGAAAAACTGGTCGGAAGCCGAGCAGCAGATCGCGGCCACCGCGCAAGCGCTGGCGGCACACACCAGCGTGGTCGGCCGGGCGGCGGAGCAGCTCGATAAGCTCGCGCCCTAGGCAACGGTTGACGCCGTCGCCTCTGACCACCTACACTGCGAGACGAACGCGACCCGGGAGACATCGATGCGACGTAACGTCCGGACGGCTGCGCTCACCGCCATCCTGCTGGTGCCACTCGTCACCTCCGCCCCAGCGGATTGGGTCGCGCTCACCTCGGCGCAGCCCGCGCCGTCCTACACCTACCAGGGCACCGTGAGCGCCATCAATGCCCGGGCCGGGACGCTCGACCTCATCACCGGCGTCGGGATGTCCCTGCGGGTCGTCCCGATGACCACGGCACCGACGACACGGCTCGTGGCCGCCGGCGCGGCGTCCCGCCTCGCCGACCTGAAGCCCGGGGACGTCGTCCGCGCCGAGTGCCGCCGCACCGCCGCCGGGCTGGTCGCTGATCGGGTCGAGAAGCTCGCGGTCGGTGCGCCGTGACCCGCCCGCGGGTTGCGCTCGCCCTCCTGGTCTTGGCCGTGGGCTGTCAGAAGCCGTTGAAGCCCGGCGATCCCCTCCGCGGGCTCTCCCGCGCGGAGCGCGACCGGTTTGACCGGGGGAAGGTCGTGTTCGACAGCGTGTTCACACCCGAGACGGGGCTCGGTCCCCTGTTCAACTCGACCGGGTGCGGCGAATGCCACGAGAATCCGGCGGGCGGGCGCGGCGACGAGGTCGAAGTCCACGCCACCGCCTTCCGCGGCGGTGTCTGCGACCCGCTTCCACAGGAGGGTGGGCCGGTGATTCAGCAGCACACCACCCCTGCCCTCAAGCAGGCCCTCGGCCTCGACGAGGAGCCCTTCCCGCCGTCAGCGACGGCGCGAGCGATGCGCACGTCGCCGGTGGTCTTCGGCGGCGGCCTGCTCGACCTCGTGCCCGACTCCGTCCTCCTCGCCTACGCCGACCCCGGCGACCAGAACCACGATGGGGTGAAAGGGCGGCCCAACCGCTTCGTGGACGGTCGCATCGGCCGGTTCGGCCGCAAGGCCTTCGTCCCCACCCTGCGGGAGTTCAACGCGGGGGCGTTCGCCGCGGAGATGAGTGTCACGAACCCCCAGCAACCGACCGAGGAGGACATCGGGGGCAAGCCGATCCCCGCGGGCGTCGACCCCGCGGCGGATCCCGAGATCACCCAGGACGCGCTAGACCTCACCGACGACTTCGTCCGCTTCCTCGCGCCACCGACGCCGTTGAAGCTCGGCAAGGACGGGCGGCGCGGCCGCGACCTTTTTCCCCAGGTAGGGTGCGCGTCCTGCCACATCCCGACCCTCCACACCGGGGCCAGCCCCGTGCCGGCGTTGCGAAACCGGACGTTCGCCGCCTACACCGACCTCCTCCTGCACGACATGGGGGCCGGCCTGGCCGACATCTGCCTCGGCCTCGCCTCGCCGGCGGACTTCCGCACGGAGCCGCTGCTCGACCTGCGCGGCGCCGAGCATTTCCTCCACGACGGGCGGGCGGCCACGCTCGAGCAGGCGATCGAGCTGCATGGGGGCGAGGGCTCCGGCGCGCGCGACCGATTCGAGGCCCTGTCGGCCGCCGACCGCGCGGCGCTCGTGGCCTTCCTTAAGTCTCTGTAAGAAACGGCCCCGGACGGGGGCTTGAAGAAACCGGCGGGGGGTTGTTACCATCTCTCCGCCTATGCCCTTCCTGTCTCTCGACGGCGTCTCCAAGCGATTCGGTGGCGTGACGGCGGTCGACCATGTCTCCTTCGCGGTCGACCGCGGTCAGGTCGTGGGCTTCCTCGGTCCGAACGGGGCGGGCAAGTCCACCACCATGCGCCTGATCACGCAGTACTACGAGCCGGACACCGGCACGATCAAGCTCGACGGCGTCCCGCTCGCCGACGCGGGGCGGGCGGCGAAGCGCCGCATCGGGTATCTCCCCGAGAACAACCCCCTGTATGAAGACATGCTGGTCCACGATTACCTCGCCTTCATCGCCGACCTGCGGGAGCTGGCGGGCCTTATCCGCCGGCAGGCGATGGACGCCGCCGTCACGGCGACCGGCATCGAAACCGTCTACTTCCGGCCGATTGCCGAGCTGTCGAAGGGGTTCCGCCAGCGCGTCGGCCTCGCGCAGGCGATCCTGCATCGCCCCGACCTCCTCGTGCTCGACGAGCCGACCGAGGGGCTCGACCCGAACCAGCGCGTCGAGATCCGCCGCCTGATCGGGGCGCTCGGAAAGGACCGCACCGTCATCCTCTCGACCCACGTGCTCTCCGAAGTGCAGCAGACCTGCTCGCGGCTCCTGATCATCAGCCGGGGGAAGATCGTGGCCGATGGACCCGTGGACCGGCTGATCGCGCAGGCGGCAGGGGCGATTGAAGTCGCCGTCGAGGCGGCCGGAGCGGGTGTCGCGGAGGCGCTCGGGCAGCTGCCCGGTGTGCGTCGGGTGACGCCGGCGCCGGTCGCGGCCGACGGCCGGGTCGCCGTCACGCTCACCACCGACGGCTCGCGCGACCTGCGACCCGAGATCTTCGCGCTCGCGCACGCCCGCGGCTGGACGCTGTACGAGCTGCACCGGCAGGCCGGCACGCTCGAGGAGCTGTTCCAGCAGCTCACGCAGCGGGGGGACTGACGATGCGGGCGACGTGGACCATTGCGCGGCGCGAGCTGAAGGCGCTGTTCGACCAGCCGACGGCCTACATCCTGCTGGTTGTCTTTACCGCGGTGAACGGCTTCCTCTCTTTCCGTCAGTTGGACCTGTACGGCGTCGCGTCGCTGCGCCCGATGCTCGACTTCCTGCCCTGGGTGTTTCTGTTTCTCGTCCCGGCGGTGACGATGCGCGCCCTCGCCGAGGATGCGCGCTCGGGTACCCTCGAGGTGGTGCTGGCGCAGCCGATCAGCGAGCTGGAGCTGCTGCTCGGCAAGTACGTCGGCCAGGTGCTTTTCCTGTGGCTCGCGCTGGCCATCACGCTCACCATCCCGCTCGGCCTCGCTTTCGGGACCGCGCCGCCGCTCGGGATCGTGGTCGCGCAATATGTCGGTGCGGCCCTGTTGATCCTAGGGCTCGGCGGCGTCGGAGTGTGGGCGTCGAGCGTCACGCGCAACCAGATCACGGCGTTCATTCTCGCGGTGTCAGTGATGTTCGCGCTGATCCTGGTCGGGCTCGATCCCCTGATCGTGGGCCTCCCGCCCCAGCTCGGAGCGCTCGCCGCGTCGCTCGGCGTGTTGTCGCACTTCTCGGGGATCGGTCGCGGGGTGATCGACCTGCGCGACGCCGTCTATTTCGTCACGCTCGCCGCGCTGTTTCTCGCCTTCGCGTATCTTGCATTGCTGTCCCGGAAGGCCACGCCGCAAGGCGAGGCGCTCAAACGGCTGCGGCTGGGTACCGCGTTACTCGCGGTCGCGATGATCGTGGTGAACCTGCTCGGACGGCACATCGGCGGCCGGATCGACCTGACGCCCGGGAGTTCGTTCACGCTGTCCCGCGCCACGCGACAGCTGCTGCAAGGCCTCCCGGACCTCGTGACCATGAAGCTGTTCGCTTCGGCGGCGCTGCCGCCCGAAGTCGCCTTCCTCAAGCGCGACGTCGACGATCTCCTGAGCGACTACCGCGCGGCTGGGCGGGGCAAGGTCAAGCTGGTCATCGCGGACCCGGCGGCCGACAGCGCCGCACTGACGGAGGCCCGCTCCCTCGGGATCCCGGCCGTCCAGTTCAACGTGCTGGGGCAGGCCGAGCTGCAGGTGAAGGAGGGCTACCTGGGGCTGGCGGTGCGCTACGCCGACGGGGTGAAAACCATCCCGTTCCTGCAGCAGACCACCGATCTCGAGTACCGGCTCACGTCCGACGTCCGGGCGCTGACCCACCCCGAGAAGGCGGGCATCGCGTTCGGGGAGATCAGCGACGCGGCGGCGGCGCGCGGCCAGCGCAGCTTCGAGGCGCTGCGCGAGCGGCTCGGTAGCCACTATGACGTGCGCGGATTCGGCGTGGCCGACACGACCATCGCTCCAGGCGTCCGGGTCATCGTCGTCGCCGGCACGCCCGATTCGCTCAGCGACGCCCAGATCGCGCGGCTGCGCGGATTCCTCGACCGGGGCGGCAGTCTGCTCCTGATGGCGGGAGGCATGCAGCTGCAGCTGTCCCCGCAGGCGCCGCCGTTCGCCGTCTCGCGACGCGTCGGGTGGAACGAGCTGCTGAAACCGTACGGTGTCTCGATCGCCTCGGACATGGTGTACGACCTGGCGTCGAACGTGCAGGTCGGCATCCCGGCGCAATTCGGCCAGGTGCTGGTGCCTTATCCCTTCTGGCTGCGGGCACTCAGCACCAAGGCGTCGCCCGTGAACGCCGATCTCGATGCCGCGCTGCTGCCGTGGGCGAGCCAGCTCGACACCGCACACGCCCCGCTCAAGACAGTGACGCCCCTGTTGGTCACGAGCCGCGCCGGCGGCGTGCAGGAGACGACGGCGTTTCTCGACCCCTCGCGCGCGTTCAGTCGCGACAGCCTGCGATCGCGCCTCGTGGCGCTGCTCGTGACCCCGCTCACGCGCGACACGACGAAAGGAGCCCTGCGCGGCCGTCTCGTGGTGGTCGGGAGCAGCGACTTCGCCAGCGACCGGTTCGCGCGCAACGCCCCCGAGAACGTCGTGTTCGTCGAGAACGCGATCGACTGGCTCGCCCAGGACGATGCATTGATCGGCATCCGCTCCAAGAACCGCGCCCCGCCGCCGCTCGTGTTCACGAGCGCCACCACGCGCAGCGCGGTCAAGTACGGCAACGTCATCGGCGTGCCGGTGCTGCTGGTGATCGGCGGAGTCCTCCGGCTCTGGCGGCGCCGTCAGACGACGCGGCGGACGTATCGGCCGCTCACCGCGGGCAGCGCTGCGTGAGCGCCAAGCATCTCAAGCGCATCGCCGTCGGTCTCGTCGTCCTGCTGCTCCTGTGGGGCGGCAGCGAGCTGCTGTCGCGCGGCTCGGACTCGGTGACGGGGTCGCTCGCGCTGCCCGCGCTCTCGCAGACGGACGTGGACACCATCTCCGTCGTCAAGGGCACGGACTCGATCGTGCTCGCCAAGCAGTCGCCCACGGCGTGGAGCGTGAGCGGCCAGCGTGCGGCGTTCGCCGCGGTGGGCGAGGTGTTTCAGGCCCTCGCGGATACCGCGCGTCCCGAGCTCGTGGCCCAAGCACCTTCGTCCTTCGCCCGTCTCGGCGTGGACAGCGCGGCCGGTCGGTGGCTGCGCCTGCGCGGCGGCGGGAAGCCGCTGCTCGAGCTCATCATCGGGACGCGCGCCACCGACTTCCAGAGCGTGTACGTCCGCCGCCCGGGCGATACACATGTCTATCTCTGGCGCGGTCGCCTCGCCGCCGCCGTGGATCGGCCGGTGGACGGCTGGCGTGACAAGCGGATCGCGACGCTCGAGCCCGACAGCATCGTCGCGCTGGACGTGGTGCGCGGGACGGACCGCTATGCCTTGACGCGGTCCGGCGAGCGCTGGGCGTTGAACGGGCAGGCAACCGATTCTGCCGCCGTCGCCCGCTACCTCGAGCGGCTGAAGACCATCACGGCCGCGGGGTTCGCGGCGCCCGCCGCTGTCGACTCGGCCAAGGCGCGCGCGGTTCGGCGCCTCACCGTGCGCGGCGCCCACGGCGTGGTCCTCACGCTCGCGTTCGATTCGACGGCCTCGGGCTTCCTGGTGCATCACGTCGCCGGTGCGGGAGGTGAAGGCGCGACGGTGTACCGCATGAACTTTTGGGACGTGGATGGCGTCACGCCGGCGAGTCGCTCGCTCAAGAAGTAAGCCCTTGGCTTCGCGCAGCTTGCCGTCTATTTTGCAGGGCTCACATGGCGGACCTCTCGCTCTCGCGGAGCCAGCTGTTGCTCCTCGCCGGGACGGCCAACCGGCCGCTCGCCGAGGAGATGGCCGAGCACTTGGGGCAGCCGCTGTGCGCCGTGACGATCCGCCGCTTCGCCGACGGGGAGATTTTCGTCAAGATCGACGAGAACGTGCGCGGCCGGGATGTGTTCATCATCCAGCCGACCAACCCGCCGGCGGAGAACCATCTGGAGCTGTTGTTCCTGATCGACGCGGCGCGACGCGCCAGCGCGGCGCGGATCACGGCGGTGCTGCCGTACTTCGGCTACGCGCGCCAGGACCGCAAGGATCAGCCGCGCGTCGCCATCAGCGCCAAGCTCATGGCGAACCTGATCACGGCGGCGGGCGCGGACCGGGTGCTGGGGATGGACTTCCATTCCCATCAGCTGCAGGGGTTCTTCGACATTCCGGTGGACCACCTGTACGCGGCACCGGTGTTCGTGAGCCACTTCCGCCAGAAGCAGCTGTACGATCCGGTGGTGGTGGCGCCCGACGTGGGATCGGCGAAGATGGCGCGGGGATTCGCGAAGCGGCTGAACGCCTCGCTCGCGATCATCGACAAGCGGCGCCCGTCCGCCAACGTGGCCGAGGTGGTGAACGTCGTGGGTGAGGTGGCCGATAAGGACTGCCTCATCCCGGACGATATGATCGACACAGCAGGGACCGTCACCGAGGCGGCGACGGCGCTCAGGCGGCTCGGCGCGCGCAACATCTACGCCTTCGCCTCGCACGCCCTCTTGTCGGGGCCGGCGGTGGAGCGGCTCCGCGCCTCGGCCATCAGCGAGGTCGCGGTGACCAACACGATCCGGATCCCCGACGAGCGGACCTTCGACAAGCTGAAGGTGCTGTCGATCGCGGGACTGATGGCCAAGGCAATCGGCTACGAACACTCGAACCAGTCGGTGAGCGCGCTCTTCGACTGACGTGCGGCATACGACCTACGGCTTACGGCTTACGACTGAGGACTGACGAATGGCCCAGACCGTTTCTCTTTCTGCGAACCCGCGGCAGGTGACCGGCAAGGGCGCCGCGCGGCAAGCGCGCTTCCGCGGCAAGGTACCGGCCGTGATTTACGGCCACGGGCGGGACACACAGCCGCTCGAGCTCGAGGCCAAGGCGCTCGAGAAGGCGCTGCAGGGCGTCGAGCCCGCGAGCACGATCATCGAGCTGGCGGTGGACGGCAAGACGGTGAAAACGCTGATTCGCGAGATCCAGCGTCACCCCATTCGGCCCGACATCATTCATGTGGATTTCTACGAGATCCACGCCACGGAGAAGGTCAAGCTCAAGGTCCCGGTACACCTCACCGGGAACCCCGACGGCGTGCGCAACGCCGGCGGCGTGCTCGACCAGGTGACGCGCGAGGTGGAGATCGAGGTGCTCCCCGAGAACATCCCGGATCGCGTCGAGCTCGACGTGAATGCGCTCAAGATCGGCGACTCGCTGCACGTGCGCGACCTGAGCATCCCAAACGCCAAAATCCTCACCGAGGCCGACCTGACGATCGCGACGGTCGTGCCGCCGCGCGCCGAGGAAGTGGCGGCGCCCAGCCCCGAAGCGACGACCGAGGTGGCCGAGCCCGAGCTCATCCGCAAGGTCCGTGAGGGTGAGGAGGAAGAGGGCGAGGGGGGGGCGGCGGCCGAAGGCGGCGCGCCGGCCAAGCCCGAGGCGAAGGGTGCGGGAGGGGGAGGCGCGGCTCCTGCCAAGGCGGAGAAAACCGAGAAGCCCAAGGGCGGCAAAGAGAGCTGACGCTTGCGCGCCGTCGTCGGCCTCGGCAACCCGGGGCCCGAGTACGCGGCGACGCGTCACAATGCGGGCTTCTGGTTGGCCGATGCGATCGTCGCGCGGTGGGGCCTCCCTCCCTTCCGCCGTGGCGAGCGCGCGCGCGTCACCGAAGGTGAGGTGGACGGCGTGCCCGTCCGCGTGCTCAAGCCCACCACCTACATGAACGCGAGCGGCGCGGCCCTGGCGTCGCTCCGCGCCGATCCGGCCTTCGATCCGGCCCGGGACCTCCTGATCCTGGTGGACGACTTCGCGATCCCGTCCGGCACATTCCGGCTGCGCGGCGAAGGCTCCGCGGGGGGCCACAACGGCCTGAAGAGCATCGAGAGCGCCCTCCTGTCCCCGCAGTATGCGCGCCTCCGCATCGGCGTCGGCCCCTTGCCCGAAGGGGTGAGCGACTGGTCGGAATACGTGCTCGCGCCGTTCCCGCCCGAGCAGCGGGAGCAGGTGGAGGCGACCATGCCCCAACTCGTGGACGTCGTGACCAAGTGGGTGAAGGAAGGCACGAGCTAAGTGTTGCGCCTCGGCATCGTCGGTCTCCCGAACGTCGGGAAATCCACGCTCTTCAACGCTCTCACTTCCTCCAAAGCGGCCGCCGCGGAGAACTACCCCTTCTGCACCGTCGAGCCCAACGTCGGCGTGGTCCTCGTCCCCGAATCCCGGCTCGAGCGCCTGAATCAGCTCGTCCAGCCCAAGAAAAAAGTCCCGGCGGTGGTCGAGTTCGTGGACATCGCGGGCCTCGTCAAGGGTGCGTCCCAGGGCGAGGGGCTCGGCAACCAGTTCCTGTCGCACATCCGCGAAGTCGACGCGGTCGTGCACGTGATCCGCTGCTTCGACGACCCCGACGTGGTGCACGTGATGGGGCCGGTGGACCCGGTGCGCGACCACGACGTCATCACGAGCGAGCTGGCGCTCGCCGACCTCGCGGTGGTGGAGCGGCGCCTCGAGAAAACGCGGAAGACCGCCCGCGCGGGCGATAAGGACGCCCAGACCGAGCTGGTGGTGCTCGAGCGCGTGGTCGCGGAGCTCGACGCGGGGCGCGGCGCGCGGGAAGCCGGTGAGAGCGAGGATGCGGTGACGTTCCTACGGCAGCTCGGGCTGCTCACGGCGAAGCCAATCCTGTACGCCGCGAACGTGAACGAGGATGACCTCGCTTCGGGCGGCGGGAAGTGGCTCGAGCAGCTCCGCGCGGCCGTGCAGGCGCACCACGAGGAGGCCGAGATCGTCTTGTTCTCCGCCAAGTTCGAGGCGGAGCTGGGCGAGCTGTCAGGGGACGAACGGACGGAGTATCTCGCGAGCGCCGGCGTGAGCGAGCCGGGGCTCGACCGCCTGATTCACGCCGGCTACCGGCTGCTCGGCCTGCAGACGTTCTTCACGGTAGGCGAGAATGAGGTGCGCGCCTGGACCATGCACCGCGGCGGCACCGCCTTCGACGCCGCGGGCGAGATCCATTCGGACTTCCAGCGCGGCTTCATCAGGGCCGAGACGGTGTCGTATGACGACTTCGCGCGGGTGGGGTCGTACAAGACGGCGCGGGAGCAGGGGTTGGTGCGGAGCGAGGGGCGGGACTACGTCGTCCAGGACGGGGACATCCTGCTGTTCCGCTTCAACGTCTAGTGCCGGCTCCACATCACCACGGACCCGCAGCTGTTTCTAAAGCTCGACCGGAAGTCCGTGGGCACGTCGAACCCGCGCTTGTACACCTCCACGCCCGCCAGGTCCTCGACGCGGACCGTGTTCAGAAAGGCAACCGGCATCCGCATCCCGTCCAGGTACAGCCCCATGACGCACCGACGCGCAACGTCAGACCCGATCGGCAGACAGTTCCCGAGACGGCACACCACCTGCACGCCGGTCTCGCCCAGCAGCCCGTCCAGCGAGTGCGCGGCGCTGTGCTCGAGATCGGCCCGCGTGTAGAAGCGCCCCATGCTCCACTTCCTGCGATCGTAAAACCCGGCGAGGCTGCGCTCGGCGCGGAGGGTCTGCGCTTCCACGACGATCGGCGCCAACTCCGCCGTGACGACGTCGAGCAGGACCGAGAGCGTCAACGTCTTCCCGCGCTTCAAGTCCATCTCGTGCTCGTACGACAGGCTGTCACCGTAGAGGATGCGGACCACCTGGCGCCCGTCCGGTAGCCCGCCGAGCGCGAACGACCCGGTCGAGTCGCTCACGCCGAACACCCGGCTGCCCTTCACCGCGACCATCACACCGGAGATGGGGAGACCGTTGATGGAGGAACGGACCGTGCCCGCCAGCCGGGCGGTCGTGTCCCGCTGGGCACGGGCCGGAGCGACGAGCATGCCGAGGAACAGCAGACAGCTGAATGGTGCGCGCTGCATGAGCCCGCGCTTCTTCCCTGCGAAGGACGCTGTACGATGCTACGCCCGCAGCGCGCGCAGCGCCAGGGGATTCGCTAGTCCTGACCTTCCGCCGCCCCCGCTCCCGCGTGCACCCGATTGCCGCGCTGCTGCTGCGACGGCGCCGCGGGATGGGTGTCCAGATCGGACAACCGAACCTGCTGCTGCACCATGTCACGGCTCAGCCACGCTACGCGGTTGCCGCACATGATCGCGTCCACCGGGTACGCCTGGCGGGCGAACGAGTGGGCGTCGGAGCTCGGGACCCGCGTCCCCGGGAAGTAGTACCAACACCGCTGGCCATCGGGGTGACTGTGGATCATCCCCACAGTGCCGGCCCATCCCGCGTCCTCACAGGTCTGCTCCGGCACGACGCCCGTGGCGGTGGAGTGCCCCGGCTCCACGTCCGCGGGCGCGATCCGTCGCACGATCACGGCGTTCCCGTGGATCTCCCCGATCAGGCAGCCCAGGAACTCGGTCGGGTAGGAGCGGTACTGGAGCGAGAGGTAGCGACGCGCCTGGTCGGACAGGATGAGGGCGCGGGCGTGCGAGCCGGGGCGCCCGGACGCCGCTTCGATGAGACCGGCAGGCTCCGGCTGAAGCGCCAGCAGGACCATCAGTCCCGCCGCCGCCACCACGCCGCGCGTCGCGAACAGCCAAGTACGCCGAGCCTGCATACGACCTTCCTTCCCACTCCCCGGGTCTCGATCGCCCTTATCCAAGGATGATCGGCCGGCACGTCAGGTTGCGTGATTCCCATCACTTTCGGGTCAACGGCGCATCAAGGCCGGACGTTCCCCGAGGCGAGACGATGTGAGGAGGGTCACGTGTCGAGCGTGCGCCGGCCTTCCCCCTCCCTCGCGGTCCGCCTATCTTTCGCGCTCACAATCCCCCTACTCAGCGCCGCACCTGCGCCGGGTCGCTTACGACCAAAGGGAGGTGGCATGGCTCGTCGCTACGAGACCGTCTACATCTTCGATCCTGCGCTGGAAGAGCCCGCGATCACCGAGCGTCTGGAGCGGTTTCACGCGCTCCTGACCAAGGACGCCAAGGGCTCGATCACGAACGTCGCTCATTGGGGTAAACGCACCCTCTCTTACCCGATCAAGAAGAAGGACACAGGCTACTACGTGGTCGCGCAGTTCGAGACCGCCGCGGAGCTGCTGCCGGAGTACGAGCGCGCCGTGAAGCTCGAGGAAGGGGTTGTGCGGTTTCTGGTGGTCGTGTCGGAAGGCCTGCCGGCGAAGCCCGAGGCCGCGCCCGCGGTGATCGCCGCCGACGTGGTGGTGGACGAGATCGAGGAGGATGAAGCGTGAGACGGCCGGCGAAGACGTGCCCCGTGTGCGAGTCCGGGGTCCGGGTGCTCGACTACAAGGACGATCGCACGCTCGGCCGTTTTCTCACCGAGCGCGGCAAGATTCTCCCGAGCCGGTTGTCGGGGATGTGCGCCCGACATCAGCGCCAGCTCGCTACCGCGATCAAGCGAGCGCGCCAACTCGCCCTGCTGCCCTACATCAAGGGGTACGTCGGCTGAGGCGCTGGCGCCTCGCGGTCGGCGTGCTGCTGTTCGCCGCCCTGGCGCCGGTGAGCCTCGTGGCGCTGCCGTTGGCCGCGCTCCTAGTCGCCGCGCAGCCCGGGACGCGCGGGGAGTGGGTGGCGGTGGCGCTCGCGGGGGGCGCCGGCGTGGCGCTCCTGGCCGCTCCGGAGCACGGCGTGTTCGACGCGCTGAGTCGTACCTGGATCGTGCTGGTGACGGTGGCGTTCGCCGCGGGCGCGAGGCTCTCGCCCGCGGGCTTCTGGCCGGTCGCGCTGCGAGCCTGCCTCTACGCCGCCGCGGGCCTCACGGTGCTGGTGGCTCGCACCGAGGCGGGGCCGGCGCTCTGGGCTCAAGTACAGTGGGAGGCCACGCGCGACGCGAGCCGGGTCATGCGGTACGCGGTCGAGGTCGCGCCCGGGCTGTATCCGGCGTTCGAGCCCGCCGTGCGCCTGTTCGCGGCCTGGCCGCTCTGGCTCGTGGTCGAGAGCCTGGTGGGACTGGCGCTGGCCTGGCGCGGCCACGCCGTGATCGCGCGCACGCCGCTCTCCGCGGCCGGGTTGAACCATTGAGAGGAACGACGGACTATGGAAGTCATCCTGCGAGAAGAGGTGCAGCATCTTGGCACGGCGGGCGACGTGGTCAAGGTAAAGGACGGCTACGCGCGCAATTACCTCCTGCCGAAGGGCCTCGCCTACCCGGCGACCGACGCCAACAAGAAGAAGATCGCCTACGAAGCGGCGCGCATCGCCAAGCAGCGCGCGGCGGAGAAGAGCGCCGCCGAAACCGAGGCGACCCGCATCGCGGAGGTCCATCTCACCTTCACGGTGAAAGTGGGTGACGAAGACAAGCTGTTCGGCTCGGTCACCGCGAGCGACGTTCAGCGCAAGCTCGAAGAACTCGGGCTTCGCGTCGACAAGCGCCGGGTGGACCTCCCCGAGCCGATCCGGGAGTTAGGCGAGTTCCGCGTCGGGATCAAGCTGCATCCGGACGTGCGGCCCGAGATCCAGGTGAGCGTGGTGAAGGAATAGCGGCCGCAGGAGGACGGAACAAACCGGTGACAGGCGCGCTATGACTAGCAGACGGAGCGGGCGCCCGGCGGGGCGTGCGGCGGAGGGGGGGGACGCGTTGGCAGCCCTCCGACTGGTGACGGCCGCGCTCGCCGACCGCAAGGCGTTGGACCCGATGGTGCTCGATCTGCGGGGTCTGACGGCCGCGGCCGACTACTTCGTCATTGTGTCGGGAACGTCGGACGCCCACGTGCGGGGCATGGCGGAGCACCTGATGGAAGCGCTGGCGCCGCGCGGCGTCGTGCCGCATCATGTCGAGGGGCTCACACAGGGTCGATGGGTGTTGTTGGACTACGTGGATTTCGTGGTGCACGTCTTTCATCCGGAATTGCGGGAGTTCTACCAGCTCGAGCGCCTGTGGGGCGATGCCCCCGTGCTGGCGGCGGGCGCCCCGGACAGCGGCTCGAAAGGATGACGGTCATGCGACGGATCGGCGGGATCGCGGCGGCGCTCGCGCTATTGGGCGTGGCGCCGCTCGCGGCGCAGTACTTCGGGCAGAACAAAGTCCAGTACCAGGCCTTCGATTTCCGGATCATCCAAACCGAGCACTTCGAGCTTTACTACTATCCAGCCGAGCGCACGGCGGCGTTGGACGCCGCGCGGATGGCCGAGCGGTGGTATGCCCGCCTGTCCCGCATCCTGCACCACCAGTTCCAGGGCCGGAAGCCGATCATCTTGTACGCGTCCTCATCGGACTTCCAGCAGACGAACACCAGCGGGGGGGAGGAGGTGCCGGAAGGCGTGGTCGCGTTCACGGACCCGTTCAAGCACCGGATGGTCATTCCCTTCACCGGGTCCTACGCGGACTTCGAGCATGTGATGGGGCATGAAATGGTGCATCAGTTCCAGTTCGACGTGTACAGCCGCGGCCGCATTGGTGGCGTCCAAACGTTGGTGAACGTCAACCCACCGCTCTGGTTCATGGAGGGAATGGCGGAATACCTCTCGCTGGGGCCGATCGACAACCACACCGCCATGTGGCTGCGGGACGCCTCGCTGGAAGGCCACCTGCCGACCCTGCAGCAGCTGACCTACGAGCAAGTGTTCCCCTACTACTTCGGGCACGCGATGTGGGCCTTTATCGGGGAGAAATGGGGCGACGAAGCGATCGGGCAGATCCTCCAGGCGTCGGTGTCGGGCGGCGGCATCGAGGGCAGCTTCAAGCGGACGCTCGGCGTCACGCTCGACGACCTCGTGAGCCAGTGGCGCGACGCGGTGCAGACGACCTATCTCCCGCAGCTCGCCGACCACTACCGCGCCCGGCGGATCGCGCAACCGCTGCTCACCCAGAAGCGCTCGGACGGCACGCTGCACCTCGCGCCGGCCCTCACCCCGGACGGGCGCCAGATTGCGTACTTCAGCGAGAAGAACTCGTTCTTCGTCGACCTCTATCTCGCCGACGCGGAGACGGGTAAGGTCCTTCGGCGCCTGGTAAAATCGACATTGTCGAGCAACTACGAGAGCCTGCGCTTCATCAACTCCGCGGGCTCGTTCTCGCCCGATGGGCGCTACTTCGCGATCGCCGCGAAGCACAAGGACCGCGACGATCTCGTGATCCTCGACGTGAAGAAGGATGAAGAGGTGCGCCGCATCCCCCTCCCGCTGAACGGGCTCACCACGCCGTCGTGGTCGCCCGACGGGAAGCAGATCGTGTTCACCGGATACGACGGGGGCGTCACGGACCTGTTCGTCGTGGGCGCCGACGGCACGAACCTGCACCGGCTCACGAACGACAAGTACGCCGACCTGCAACCGTCCTGGGGGCCTGACGGGAAGACGATCGCGTTCGCCACCGACCGCGGCCCCGCGACCAACTTCGACACGCTCACGTTCGGCAACCTGCGGATCGCCCTGTTCCACCTCGACAAGGGCACCATCGACGTGCTCGGACACATGGACCAGGGGAAGAACATCAATCCCGCCTGGGCGCCGGACGGCCGCTCGCTGGCGTTCGTGTCCGACCGCAGCGGGATCAGCAACATCTTCCTGTACGACTTCGGCGACGCCAACATTTACCAGCTCACCGACATGTACACGGGCGTCTCCGGTATCACGCCCTACTCGCCGTGCCTCTCCTGGGCGCACGAGGCCGATCGCCTCGCCTTCGCCTACTATGAAGAAGACGAGTACAACGTGTACGCCGTGGACAATCCGCGCTCGCTCAAGCGGAAACCGTACCAGGCCCCCGCCGTGCCCCCGGTGACGTCGCTGCTCGCCGCCGGGCGCCGCGCGCTCGGCGGGCCGACCCCGGTCGCGGCGGCGGCGGCCCCGCCCGCCGACACGGGGCCCCGCGCCGGCACCTCGACGTATCGCTCGCCGGCCGGGTTCCGTGCTTCCGGCACCACGCCGCAGACGTCCGACAGCGGCACGGCGCCGGCCCCCATATCGGTGAAGACCCTCATCGACTCGTCGCCCGCCCTGCCGGACACGAGCGAGTTCACCTTCAAGCCCTATCACACCCGGTTCAGCCCGGACTACGTGGCGCGGCCGACCATCGGCTACGAGCGGGATAACTTCGGCCGCGGCTTCTTCGGCGGCACCGCGATCTCGCTGTCGGACATCCTCGGCAATCACACCATGGTGTTCTCGGGCGCGGTGAACGGCCGTCTGAGCGAAGCCCAGGTGCTCGCGGCCTACATCAACCAGGCACACCGCCTCAACTGGGCCTTCGGCGGTTCGCAGCAGCCGCTGTACTACTACCTGCCAACGCAAGTCCGCGCGAACCCCGACGACCCGAGCGGCAACACCCGCATCCTCACGCCGCGGATCGAACGCTTCGTAATCAGGGACGTGTTCGCGCAAGGCTTCTATCCGTTCAGTCGCTTTACTCGCGTGGAGATGGGCGCGCATTTCTCGAACATCACTCAGGCCGTCCTCCAGCAGGACTTCATCCAGGACCGGTTAGGGAATTCCGCGCCGATCGCGGACCCGGTGACCATCAGCGGCGCGTCCGTCAGCTACTACGGTCCCCAACTCGCGCTGGTCCACGACAACTCGCTGTTCGGGTGGGTGGGACCGTTCGCGGGCTCGCGCTGGCGGCTCGAGGCCTCCCCCACCTTCGGTGCCTGGCAGTTCACCTCGGGCTTGGTCGACTGGCGGCGCTACTTCTTCGCCCGCCCGTTCACGCTCGCCGTGCGGGGCCTGTTCTTCGGCCGCTACGGGCGGGACGCCGATTTGTTCCAGCAATTCCTCGGGAGCACGGAGCTGCTCCGCGGCTATACGGCAGGGTCCATCATCAACAACGAGTGTGTGCAGTTCTCCACGGCGAGCAGCTGCCCTCAGCTTGACCAGCTCATCGGCTCGCGTCTGGCCGTGGCGAGCGCCGAGCTGCGCTTCCCGCTCACCCGCAGCCTGGTGCTCGGCTTCCTCCCGGTGGGGCTCCCCCCCATCGAGGGCGCCATCTTCTATGATGCGGGGCTCGCGTGGGACTCGAACTCCAAGATCGTGGGGAGTCGCTCCGCCAGCCAAGCCGCCCAGGCCGATGTCTACCGGGCCCCGCTGCGCAGCTGGGGCGGTTCGATCCGGATGAACTTCCTCGGCTTCGTGGTGTTAAGGTTCGACTACACCAAGCCGCTCTCGCGGCCACATGACAATCCCTACTGGACGGTGAGCCTCGGCCCAACGTTCTAACTCCGCATCGCTAAACCACTTGTCATGGCCTCGCCGGTTGCCTATCTTGTCCGGCGAGGCCATTTGCGTACCCGCTACCTCCTCGTCACCAGCCTGGCGCTCTGGGGCTGCCGGTCCAGGGCGCCTGCCGCATCATCGTCGGAACCGCCTGCCAAACAAGCGGTTAGCCGAGCTGCCGGCGGCGCCGCTCGTACCGCCGGGGTCGCCATCCGCATCCCGACAAAGGGGGGTGCGCCCCGGGTGTATCGCCTGCCCACCATGGTGGAGATCCCCACCGCGATTCGCGGCAAGCTCCCTCCGGTCACCCGGGTGATCGGCCTCGACACCGAAGCGGAGTTTCTCTACGTCACCACCGCCACGAAGGACACGAGCGCGAAGAAAAAGGGTCCGCGCGCCAAGAAAGACACGAGCGCCACGACTCCGAAGAGCGACGTCCTTGCGCTCGATCTCGGCAGCGCCCGCGTCGACACCGTGGCCAGCGGTATCGAGCGGGCGACGCTCGGTCCCGACGGCACCCTGTATACCGTCGACGCGAAGCGCCGGGTCGTGACGCTCGCACGGCGGGTGCGGGTCGCCTGGCCGCAGCCCTTGCCAGGCGTGCCGCTGCAGCTGTTCGGCGCCGCCGACCAGCGCCTCGTCGTGGCCGACCCACCGGCGCTCATCACCGCCGCCGCCGATCAACCGCCCACCAGTCGACCACTGCCGGCCGGAAGCGACGTGGCGGCGACCCGCTGGGGCGACCTGGTTGGCGTGGCCGCCGACTCAGGGATCGTCCTCATGGATCCGCTCGGCCGTCGCGAGGCCGCCTTCGTCCCGCTCGCCGACCATCCGCGCGCGCTGGTGTTCTCGCCGTCGGGCCATCGCATTTACGTCGCCCGACGCACGGAGCCCGGCCTGGCGGCGATCGACCGCTACGACCACGAGGAGATCGACGGCATCGCGCTCCCGTTGCCCGCGGCAACCATCCGGCTCGACCCGCTCGGACGCTGGTTGCTGGCCAAGCCGGCGGCGGGAGACTCGGTATTCGTCGTGGACCTCCCGGTGAAACGGCTCGTCGGGACGCTGGCGAGTGCGTGGCGGACGGATCTCCCCGACATTGCCCCGGACGGCGCGCTGCTCGTGCGCCAGGGAGACGACGTGGTGGCGTACCGGCCCGACTCGCTCGCGGCCACGGGCCGCGTGAAGGGAGGCGGGGCGGATCTGTGGATGCTCACCGGGTGGCGGCCCCGCGGCGCGTATCGCGGCGCGTTCGGAGACGCGGGTGCGCAGCCCGACCAGGGTGCGGCGTCCGATACGGCGGGACCCGAGGGACCGATGTACGTGCAAGTATCGACGTCGCAGAACGAGGCCTGGTCGTCGGAGATGGCGCAACAGCTCACCCGCGCGGGGCTCGCCGCGCGCGTGCTCCAGCCCCGCAATCCCGACGACGGCTACCGCGTGGTGCTCGGGCCCTACCCCACGCGAGCGCAGGCCGAGGGCATCGGCCGCAAGCTCGGCCGCCCCTTCTGGATCTACCAGCCCACGCCGTGACCGTTCGCCCGCTGCCACGCTCGCGCCTCGACGCGCTGGTGCCGTCGCTGGTCACCGGACAAGCGCTCGTCGCGCTGGTGCCGGCGACGGGGGATTTGAAGTGGGCTGCGGGCGCCGCGTGGGACGTCGCCCGGGCCGCTGCGCTCGGCGACCGGCGGATCGCGCTGGTGGATTTGTGGCTGGAGCATCCGACGCTCCACGAAACGGTCGGCCTCGCGCCCGCCGAGGGGATCGTGGATGCGTTCGAGTACGATGTGTCACTCACCAAGGCAGCGCACCAGGTCGACCGTGTGTTCTTCATCGCTGCGGGCACCGTGACGGCGCACGCGGGCGACCTGTTCGCGAATCCCCGCTGGAAGAAGCTGCACGGGGGTTTCCGGGTCGAGGACGCCCTGCTGCTCCTGTATCTCTCCGCGGGCGCGCTCGCCCGGCTCTCGGCGGTCCCGGACGGATTGATCGTGCTGTCGCCCGACGGCTATGAGCCGGAGTCGTCGATCGGCCAGGGGATCACGGCGGTGATGGAGCGCGGCGTCCCGCTGCTGGGCGTGGTGCGCGAGCGCTGGACGCCGGCGGCGGCGCCGGCGCCGGACCCGCGATCGGTCGCGCCCCCGCCGGGGCGCATCTCGGCGTCGGTGCGGCGCCCGTCGCATCGGCTGGCCCGCCCGGTGGTCGTGGCCGCGACGCTGGCAGCGGGCGCGGCCGGCGGTTGGGCGCTGCTCGCCCGCGGGGCGGAGCAGCGCCGGGCGCCTGCTCCCGTCCCGGCGGCGCCGGTGCGGGCGCGACCGGTCGCCGCCGCGCCGGCACCGCGCGTCGATTCGCTCGCCTGGACCGTGCAGCTCGCTGCATACGCGAGACTCGACAAGGCGCTCGCCCTCGCGGACCGCCTGGCGGCGGACGGCGTCACCGCCTTCGTGACGCCGGTGGCCTTGGACGATCGCCGCGGCAGCGCGGTGTGGTATCGCGTGCTCGCCGGCGCGTTCCCGACGCGCGACGCCGCCCTGGGTGGCCGCGCCGGGATGTGGAAGCACGGTCTCGCCGCGCGCGGCCAGGGCGATGTGCTGCGCGCTCCGTACTCCTTCTCGCTGAGCGACCGCGCGCCCGCAGTCGGCAGCCTGCGGGCGCGCGGCATTCCGGCGGTGCCGTGGGGCACCGGTTCGCGTTTGTTGGCGGGCGCGTTCGAGACGCCCGAGCAGGCGAGCTTCCTCGACGCGCGGCTCAAGCGAGCCGGCGTTCAGGCCACTCTCGTCACCCGGATGGGGACCCCTCGATGAGACTGACCCGGCTCGAGCTGTCGGGCTTCAAGTCGTTCGCGGGCGCGGTCGAGCTGCCGTTCGAGGCGGGCGTCACCGCCATCGTGGGGCCAAACGGCTGCGGAAAGTCCAACATCTCCGATGCCGTTCGCTGGGTCCTGGGCGAGCAGTCGCCGCGTCTGCTCCGCGGCGGCAAGATGGAAGACGTGATCTTCCAGGGCTCGACCGGGCGCCGCCCGGTGAACGTGGCGGAAGTCTCACTCGTATTCGACAACTCGGACGGCACGCTCCCGATCGCGTATCAGGAAGTCCTGGTCACGCGCCGGCTCTCCCGCTCGGGGCAGAGCGAGTACCTGCTCAATCGCTCGGCGGTGCGGCTGCGAGACATCCAGGACCTGCTGCGCGGCACCGGTCTGGGAGCGGACGCCGCCGTGGTGATGGAGGCGAGGATGATCGAGGCGCTGCTCTCCGAGAGGGCGGAAGAGCGGCGCGCCCTGTTCGAAGAGGCGGCCGGGATCGGGCTGTACCGCGATCGCAAGACGAGCACCGAGCGGCGGCTCGAAGAGACGGCGGCGGATCTCGCCCGGCTCGAAGACCTGGTCAGCGAGGTGCAGACGCAGGTGCGGAGCCTGGCGCGCCAGCGCGGCAAGGCGGAGCGCTACGGCAAGATGATCGAGGAGCGTTTCGGCATCGCCCTGACGCTGGTGCGGCGCGAGCTCGAAGACTTCGATCTGACGCTGGGCCGCTTGGGTCAGCGGGCCGAGCAGCTGGCCGCGGCCCTGCCCGGCGAGCGGAACCGGCTGGAAGCAGCGGAGCAGGAACGGGAAACGGGGGTGCAGGCACGACACACCGCCGAGGCGCGTCGCACCGAAGTGGAGCGCCGCCTGGCCGATGCGAAGCTCGAGACGGGGCGACTGGAGGGCGACCTGGCGCTCGCCGCCGAGCGGCTGCGCAATGCCGGCCAGCGGCGCGCCGCGGCGGCGCAGCGGCGGGAGCAGGAAGACGCGCGTGCCGTGCAGGCGGAGCGCGAGCGGGCCGCGGCCGCCGCCGAGTGCGCGGCGGCGGAGCGCGACCTCGCGTCGGTCGGGCAGGAGCTGGCGGGCCGCACGGCACTCGAGCAGGAGGGGCGCGACGGCCTGCTGGCGCAGCGCGCGGCGGTGCGCGAGCTTGAAGAGGACCTGCAGCGGCGGGCGGAGGGTTCCCGAGCGCTCGAAGGCGAGCGGGCGGCGCTCGAGCGGGAGCGGGCGGAGCTGGGCCAACAGCTCGCCGACGCGTCGCAGGAGCGTGCCCGGCGCGCGGAGACCGAGTGGGCGGCGACGGCCCAGGTGGGCACGCGGGCGCAGGAGGCGGCGGCGCTGGCGCGCGCGGCGGGGCAAGCGGCGGCCGGCCTGGAGCAGGCGCGGCGGCGCGTGGCCGAGCTCAAAGAGCAAGAGACGCACGGTCGCGCCGCACGGCGCCAGGCCGAGGGGGCACTTGCGCAGGTGACGGCGCGGCGCGACGCCCTCGCCGAGCTCGAGCGCGAGCGTGTGGGGCTCGCCCCCGCGGCCCAGGCGTTGCTGAAGGAGCGGGCGCAGTTCCGCGACGCGGTGATCGGGCCGCTTGCGGACTTCGTGCGCACCAGCCGGCGCGACGCGGTGCTCGCGGAGCAGCTCTTGGGTGAGTGGCTGCACGCGGTGCTGGTGCGCGACGCCGCTGCCGTCGAAACGATCCGCCGCTGGCACGAGCAGGCGCAGCCCGGGCCGCTGGTGCTCCTGCCGAGCGTGCCCGGACCGCGCCTCGCGGCGGACGGGCATCCCCTCAAGGACGACCTGCGCGTGGACGGCCCGGCGGCCGCGTGGGTGCGCGCGCTCCTCGCGGGCAACGAAGTCCTGGACGGCGGGCCCGGGCGCGCGCTGCGACGGGCCAACGGTGCGGTGTTCCTGGCCGGAACCACCGCCGGGGGTCCCCTCGAGCGGCGCGCCGAGCTCGAAGCGCTCACGCAGGAGGTCCGAGAGGCGGAGACGCGCCGGGGCAGCGCCGCCACGACGCTGGAGCGAACGCTCGCCGATCTCGCCGCGGCCGAGGCGGCCTTCGCAGCGGCGGGTGAATCGGCGGAGCGCGCCCGCCAGCAGGAGCTCGAAGCAGGCGCGTTGAAGGACGACGCCGAGCGTGCCGCCACCCATGCCCAGCGCGAGGCAACCGAGGCGACGGCGCAGGTCGAGCGGTTGTCGACGCGCTTCGCGGAGGTGGAGGCCCGGCTCGGGGCGCTGCACGCGGACCTCGAGCGACATGAAGTCGAGCGCGTCCGCCTCGACGAGCGGCTGGGCCGAGAGCGCGCGCAGCTGGTCGACCTCGAGGCTCAGCAGGAGGCGGCGCGGGAACAGCGGGTGCGGTGGCAGGTGGATGCCGCCCAAGTCGACGCGCGGCTCGGCGCCGGGCGCGAACGAGCCGGCCGCGCCGCCGCCGAGGCCGAGCAAGCGCGCCGCCAGTCAGCGACGCTCGCCGAAGAGATGAGCACGCTCGAGCACGAGACAGCGACGCTCACGGCGCAGCGGACCCAGTGGGAGGACCAGCTCAAGGAGCGCCGCCTCGCGCTCGTGGCGCTGGAGGCCGCCGCCGGGGAGGCCGGGGTTCAGGTCGAGGCGGCGGATGCACGCGTCGCCCGGACGGACGCAGCCCTCGAGGACGCGCGCAAGGCGCTGGACGCCCGCGGCGCGGACGAGCACAAACTCGAGCTCGAGCGCACGGAGATCGTCGGCCGCCGGCGCGGGCTCGTCGCGCGGGTGGAGGCGGAATGGCGCAAACCCCTCGATCGGCTGCTCGCCGAGGCGCCCGCCGTCGCCGGCGACCTCGAGTGGCTACGCCAGGAGGACGAGCGGTTGCGGGCGGCGATCGACGCCGTCGGCCCGGTCAACGCCCTCGCGGTGGACGAGCATGGAGAAGAGGTCAAGCGCCTCGAGTTCCTGATGACGCAGCGGGATGACCTCGTGGCCGCGCGGCAGTCGCTCCAGCAGGCCGCACGCGAGATCGACCAGACCGCGAAGGCGATGTTCCTCGACTCGTTCGGCAAGGTGCGGGAGAACTTCCGCACGGTGTTCCAGACGCTGTTCGGCGGCGGCGAATGCGACGTGCGGCTCGCCAACGAGGACGAGCCCCTCGAGAGCGAGATCGAGATCCACGCGGCGCCGCGCGGCAAGCGCACCCAGCGGATCCACCTGCTCTCGTCCGGCGAGCGCACGCTCGTCGCCGTGTCGCTCCTGTTCGCGATCTTCCTCACCAAGCCGAGTCCCTTCTGTCTGCTCGACGAGGTGGACGCGCCCCTCGACGACGCCAACGTGGGCCGCTACGTGCGCCTGCTCGCGGAGTTCAAGGACCTGACGCAGTTCATCGTCATCACCCACAACCCGCGCACCATGCAGGCCGCCGACGCCGTCTACGGGGTCACCATGCAGGAGCCCGGCGTGTCGACCATCGTCGGGGTACGACTCGGTCAGATGGAGCCGGTCTGAGTGGACCTGGTCACCGTGGGCACCGGGACGGTCGCGCCGTCGGCCACCCGGACGTCGGCGTGCCACTGGGTGAGTCGGGGGAGCCTCAAGATCCTGCTCGACTGCGGCGCCGGGGCGCTGCACCGCCTCGCGCAATTCGGCCTGCCGTGGCATCAGGTCACCCACGTGATCCTCTCGCACTTCCACCCGGACCATTGGGGCGAGCTGCCGATGCTGGTGTACGCCCTCAAGTACACCACTGTGCCGCCGCGCCAGGAATCCCTCGTGATCCTCGGTCCGCGGGGGGTGGTGCGGCTCGTGAAGCAGATCGCCGAGGGATACGGGGCGTGGCTGCTCGACCCCGGCTTCCCGATCGGCATCCTCGACGTGCAGAACGGCGAGCCGTTCCCGCTCGACGCCGAGGTGAGCCTCGAGACCTTCCCGGTGCCCCACACCCCCGAGAGCGTGGCGCTGTCCCTGACCGCGCCCGAGGGCCGGCTGGTCTACACGGGTGACACGGGGCCCTCGAGCGACCTGGCCCGGTGGGCTG
>Ga0209377_1000262_pt1 | contig 33328 bp, 35 predicted proteins | sample GraSoiAngelo_141_FD_185898 | JGI IMG/M metagenome (GOLD analysis project Ga0209377, IMG submission 185898) | Grasslands soil microbial communities from the Angelo Coastal Reserve, California, USA - 14_0929_12_40cm (SPAdes) (version 2) | ecosystem: Environmental > Terrestrial > Soil > Grasslands ...
TGCGGGGACCAGATACACCCCGCTCGTATCCTCCACCTGTGAGGCCAGGGCTTCGACTTCGGACGACGACTTGATGATGCCCAGGCCGTCGCGCAGCCATTGCACCACCGCACCGGCGATGAAAATGCTGCCTTCCAGCGCGTACTCGGTCCGGTTCCCGATGCGCCACGCGACCGTCGTGAGGAGATTGTTCTTGGAGGCAATCGGTTTCGTGCCGGTGTTCATGAGCATGAAACAACCGGTCCCGTAGGTGTTCTTCACCATGCCGGGCTGGGTGCACGCCTGGCCGAACAGCGCAGCCTGCTGATCGCCCGCAATGCCCGCGATGGGAATCGATCCGCCGAAGAGCGTCGTCTCGCCGTACACTTCGCTCGATGAGCCAACCGCCGGCAACATCGAGCGCGGGACGCCGAACAAATCCAGCAGCTCGTCGTCCCAATCGCCGGTCCGCAGATTGAACAGCATCGTGCGCGACGCGTTGCTCGGATCGGTCACGTGCACGCGGCCGCCGGTGAGGTTCCACACCAGCCACGAGTCCACGGTGCCGAACGCCAGCTTGCCGGCCTTCGCTTTGGCTCGCGCCTGCGGCACATTGCGGAGAAGCCACTCGAGCTTCGTGCCGGAGAAATAGGCGTCCACCACGAGCCCCGTCTTGCGCTTGATCAAGGGAGCCAACCCGCGGGCCTTCAGCCGGTCGCACGCGGCGGCCGTGCGGCGATCCTGCCACACGATGGCGTGATGCACCGGCTCGCCCGTCTCGCGGTCCCAGACCAGGGTGGTTTCCCGCTGATTCGTGATGCCAATGCCAGCGATGTCGGGGGCAGTCAGTCCGGCCTTGCCGAGCGCTTCGGTCGCCGTGTACAGCTGCGTGGCCCAGATCTCCGTCGCATCGTGTTCCACCCAGCCGGGCTTCGGAAAAATCTGGCGAAACTCCTTTTGCGCTGAAGCAACGACGCTCCCGCTATGGTCAAACACGATGGCGCGCGAGCTCGTTGTCCCTTGGTCGAGGGCCAGGATGTGTTTCATACCGGCCACACCGCCTTGTAAAGGAAGGCCGCGATCAAACCGCCGATGATCGGTCCGGCCACCGGGATCCACGCATAGCCCCACTCCGAATTCCCCTTGCCCGCGATCGGCAGGAGCGCGTGCGCGATCCGGGGACCGAGGTCGCGCGCCGGGTTAATCGCGTAGCCGGTCGGCCCGCCCAACGAAAGGCCGATAGCCCACACGAGGATTCCGACCAGGAACGGGCCGAACCCTGCGTTCCAGCCGTATGCCGGGTTGAGATTCTTCGGAGTCAGGATGGCCAGCACACCCAGCACCAGGACGAAGGTACCGATGATCTCCGTCAGGAGATTCGCGCTCGCGTTTCGGATGGCGGGGGCGGTGCAAAAGACGGCCAGCTTCACTGCCGGGCTCTCCGTCATCGGCCAGTGCGGCAGGTAGGCGAGCCAGACGATCGTGGCACCGAGAAACGCGCCGAGCATTTGGGCCGCGACATACACGGGCACCGAGGCCCACGCAAACTTGCCGATCGAAGCCAGGCCGATGGTTACCGCGGGGTTGAGATGCGCGCCGCTGAAGGTGCCGACGGCATACACCGCGACCGCCACGCCGAACGCCCAGCCCGCGGTGATGACGATCCAACCGGCGTTCTGGCCTTTGGTCCTATTGAGCACCACGTTCGCGACCACGCCATCGCCCAGGATGACCAGCAGCATGGTGCCGAGCAGTTCTGCAAGAAAAGGTGGCATACGGTTGAATGGGAAGCGGCGAAGGTACCAGCGCGGCAGCGCCTTGTCTACACATTCAAGAGTCGGCACCATTCAAGCACTCCATGACCATACCCGCTGCAGAGGAATCGACATGAAATTCGCCATCCTGATCTACACCGACGACACCCTGCTCAACGCGCTCCCGGAGGGACAGTTCGACGCGAAGATGCGCGACTGCCTCGCGCATGCCGATGAGCTGCGCCAAGACGGGCGCTTGCTCGATTCCCAAATGCTCGAGCGCGCCGCGACCGCCAAATCGCTGCGGGTCCGCAACGGCCGGCGGACGGTCGTCGATGGACCGTTCACCGAGACCAAGGAAATGCTCGCGGGCTTCAACCTGATCGAGGCCGACGACCTGGACGAGGCGCTCCGTATCGCGGCGGAGTTCCCCTGGGCCGAAACCGGCTGCGTCGAGGTTCGGGCGGTGCAGGACATCGGGGCCGTCCGGCGGCGGGTCGACCCCTCACTCAAGGGCCGTGCCCCTCTCTACGGCCCCGGGTAGTATCCGGTGCGCTCCACCCGGATCCGGTACAGACTCTTCCCTGCGGTGATGAACAGCGTCTGCGCATCCGGCCCCCCGGCGCCCCCGCCCCCTCCCCGGCCGAACTTCACGTTCGTGGGGCTCTCCGGTGTCGGGATGTAAGCCAGCTCCTTTCCGGCCGGAGAGTACACGTGGATACCCTGGCGCTCGCCCTGAACGGCGCAATAGATGTTGCCGTCCCGATCCACACCGATCCCATCGGGCCCGGCCGGAGAGAAATCCACCACCGTGCGGCGGAACTTCGCCGAGCCGTCCGGCGCCAAATCGTACGCCAGCAGCGCCATGCGCCCGGGCGCCGCCTGAGTCTCCGGTGGCAGATCGCCGAACGCTCCGTCATCGTGTGCGGCCACGTACAGCGTCGCCTGATCGGGTGACACGGCGATGCCGTTCGGCTTCCCGGCGTCGGCCACAATCAGCAAGACGCGCCCGTCGGGATCGATGCGATACACCCCCTGCACCGGCTGCTCGACCGGCTCGTAGCCCGAGTAGCGGGGATCGGTGAAGTAGATACGCCCGCGCGCATCGAGCACCAGATCGTTCGGAGAGTTGAAGGGTCGGCCGTTGAAGAGCCCCGCGAGGATCACGCTCTTACCGGTCTTCATGTCGGTCCGCGTGATCCGGCGGCCGCCAAATCCCGCCCCCTCCGCGACGACCATGCGTCCCTGGGCGTCGAACACGATCCCGTTGGACATGCCGCTCGGCGAGCGGAATACCGCGGTCGCCCTAGTCCGCGGGTCCCAGCGCCAGATGTGGCCAGCCTGATAGCCGGACGCCTTGACGAAGGTGATGTCCGAGAAATAGACCGAGCCGTCTGGCGCCTGCGCCGGACCCTCGGTGAAAAACCCGTCGCCGAACAGATGCTCGAGCTTGGCGCCGGGAGCCACAATGGACGGATCCTGGGCGAGCACCAGCTCGGGAGCGAAGACCGTTAACACTCCCACGACACGAATCCAGCGCTGCAACGAGATCACGTCACCTCCTTGGTGGAGTGGAGACCGGCCTCGAGCGTCGCCACGATGCGATCGACGTCGTACACGCAGCCTGCCCAGGTACCGCCGCTCGCCCGCTGGAGGGCCGCCCAGAGCCGCGTGTCCGCGGGTAGCGCCGCGTGGGGCGCGAGCCCGGGATGAGGGGCTCGCTCCCCGAGCAGCACGGCGCAGGCTGGTGCGTCGAGCGCCTGCCCGGCCGCCCCCACGAGGTCGACCGAGCCCGTGAGCATGCCGCGGTCGATCACGATTTCGATCAGGTCATCGTCGCGCACCCGGCCGATCGGGCCGCCGTGCAGCGCCTCCGGGCCGATGTGTCCCACGCAGGCGCCACTCGAGAACCCGGAAAAGCGGCCGTCGGTGAGGAGCGCGACGTGTTTCCCCCAGGGGAGATACCTGAGCGCGGTAGTGATCTGCGCGGTCTCCTGCATCCCCGTGCCCGATGGCCCCGTGCCGATCAGCACGATTACGTCGCCCGGTCGGATCGGCCGGCCGGTCCCCACCCCTTTCACGGCCCGGATCGCGTCCCGCTCGTCGACGAACACGCGCGCGGGGCCGCGGTGGCGGTACACCTGATCGTCTCCCACTAGAGAGGGGTCCACCGCGGTCGCTTTGATCACCGCCCCCTCGGGTGCCAAGTTCCCGACCGGGAACACCACGGTGCTGGTCATTCCGGCGCGGCGCGCCGCATCGGGGCCCATGATGACATCGTCGGGAGCGACCGCCGCCGCCGCCGCGAGCCGCGCCCGCGCTTCCCGTCGCCGCTCGCTCGCCGCCCACCAGTCGAGCGTAGCGTCGAGGGTGTCGCCCGTTACCGTTAGCACGTCGCCGTGCAGCAGCCCCATGCGGCGCAGGTGCAGCATCACCTCCGGCACGCCGCCCGCCATGAAGACCTGCACGGTCGGGTGACCGCGCGGGCCGTTCGGCAGGGCATCGACCAGGCGCGGCGTGGCGCGATTCACGCGGATCCAGTCCTCGACCGTGGGCGGCCGGAGTCCCGCCGCGTGCGCGATGGCCGGAATGTGCAGCAGCAGGTTGGTCGAGCCGCCGAACGCCGCGTGCACCAGCATCGCGTTCTCGAGCGCGTGCTGGGTCAGGATACCCTTGAGCGGGAGGCCGAGCGCGTCGAGCCGGAGCAGCGCCAGCGCCGAACGTGTGCCGAGCTCGAGCCATACCGGCTCACCGGACGGCGCCAGCGCGCTGTGTGGCAGCGCCAGCCCGAACGCCTCCGCCACGACCTGCGACGTCGCCGCGGTCCCCAAGAACTGGCAGCCGCCGCCGGCCGAGCCGCAGGCGCGGCACCCCATCGTGGCCGCGTAGTCGAGGCTCACGAGGTCCCGAGCGAAGCGCGCTCCCAGACTCTGCACCTGCCCCGCGTCCTCGCCTCCCCTTGCCGGCAGGGTGACGCCGCCCGGAACAATCACGCCCGGCAGGTCGCGGCATCCCGCGAGCGCAAGCATGGTCGCCGGCAGCCCCTTGTCGCACGTAGCGACGCCGATCACGCCCGACGCCGTGGGAAGGGAGCGGATCAGCCGGCGCATGACGACCGCCGCATCGTTGCGGTACGGCAGGCTGTCGAACATTCCCGTCGTCCCCTGAGTGCGGCCGTCGCAGGGGTCGCTACAATACGCGGCGAAGGGGATCGCCCCCGCCGCGCGCAGCGTCTCCGCCGCCGCCCGGACGCGCAGCCCGATCTCCCAGTGCCCGGTGTGGTATCCCAGCGCCACGGGGCTCCCGTCCTCGCTCCGCAGGCCGCCGTGAGTGCTCACGATGACGTACTGCGGACCCTCGAGGGCCTGGGGGCTCCAGCCCATGCCTACGTTCTGCGTCAGGCCGAACAAGTTGCCGCTCGGCTCCTCGCGCAGCCTGTCCGGGGTGAGGGGCAGCCTTCCCGCGGGTCCCTCACCGGCCAGTCGGCCGGCGGCTACAGCGCTTGCCGAGCCAAGAACTGCATCGAGCGGCGGAGCATCGAGCCTTCTGTGCATGTCTACGCCGCCGCCGCGGCGGGCGCGGGGCCGGCGTCTATCAATCGCTTGGTGACGGGCTCAATCCGGAAGTTGAGCCCTTCCAGGGTGCGCGAGCCGAGCAATACGAGGTCGCCGGGCTCTCCGAACACCACCTCGTCCGCCGCCCGCTTCCCGACTACGTAGACGGACACACCGCCAGTCCATCGCTCCAGAATCGTGCCGTCGGCCTGACGGAAGCGCCACTTGTTGTTGCGCTCGACGCCCAACGATTCGAGAATCCCGGCCGGAACCCACGACAGTTCCGCACCGGTATCCACCAGGACGGATCTCAAGGTGCGTCGCTCGCCCGGGCGGGCAGGGTTCTCGATCTCGACGTCTACGCGGAAAGCTCCCATATCATCCGGCATAATAGCTCCTGAGGTCTTGCCGAGTAGTACCATACGGTTGCGGAGGGTGTCAATCCTCGACCCGAGCCACTGACCCCGGGCGCAAGCTCGGGGTGAGGGAGAAACTCGGCTGCCAGTGCCATCGAGTTGGAACAGCACTAGCGCAGCGGCACCAGCACCGCGAGCACGAGCGTCGTCACCATGCCCGTGACGCCGACGACGGCCAGCAGGGGCGTCCACGACTTCAGGGTCTCGATCTCCGTCACTCCGCCCATCTTCGAGAACACCCAGAACCCGCTGTCGTTCATCCAAGTACCGACGAGCGACCCGCTCGCGATCGCCGTGGCGACGTAGACGGTGTGGAAGGGGAGCGCCCCGGGTCCGGGGATCATCGCCGCGAGCATCGCCGCGGTCGTGATCATCGCGACGGTGCTCGATCCCTGGGCGATCTTCATCAGGCTAGCGACGGCGAACCCGAGGAGCAGCAGCGCCATGCCGGAGCCCGAGCCGCGGGCCCCGAAGGCAGCCTCGATGACGGGCCCGATCTGCGCCGCCTGCAGCGTCGCCCCGAACGCCCCGCCGGCCGCCGTGATGAGGATGATCAGGCCGGCACTCATCAAGGACGTCTCCACCATCTCCGCGAGGTCGGCCCGGCTCGCTCCGCGCTGCCGCGCGTAGACGCCCATGGCGACGACCGCGGATACGAGCAGTGCCAGGTTGGCGTTGCCGATGATCGCAGTGTAGGGCGACAGCGCGGACCAGACCGTGGTGTGCACTGCTGCCCGCGACGTCATGGACACGACGACCGTGTTCGACGATATCAGCAGCACGGGCAGCACGATGGGAAGGAGCGAGGGGATGAGGCCGGGGAGCGGGTGCGTGCCTGCCGACGGGGCGGCACCTCCACCAGGGTTCTCGCGAGGCACCACCGGCATCCGGCGATCCACCCATCCCGCGTAGAGCAAACCGACTCCAGCCGCGGGCAACGCCACGACCAGGCCGACCAGGACCATGGTCCCGAGGTCCACGCCCAGCGTACCGGCGACCGCCAACGGTCCGGGGGTGGGTGGGACCAGCGTGTGCGTAGCCGCCGCGCCGGCCGCGATGGCCATGATGTACTTGAGATAGTTGCGGTTGGTGCGCCCGTACATCGAGCGGGCCAAGGGGACGAGCAGATAGAAGACCGTGTCGAAGAACACCGGGATCGACAGTACGTAGCCGGTGGCGCACAGGGCCGTCGCGCCTCGCTTCTCGCCCAGCAACGCGAGGAACGCCTTGACGATCCGGTCCGCCGCCCCGCTGTCCATCATCGCCTTGCCGGCGATCGCGGCCAGTGCGATGACGACCCCGATGCTGCCTGCCGTGCGACCGAAGCCCTCGGCCACGCGAGCGATCTTCACCGCAGGCTCGCCGGGCGCGAGCACGCTGACTACGATCGCGGCGGTGATCAGCGCCAGGAACGCGTTCAGCCGGAGCAGGAGGATCGCCCCGAGGATCGTGGCCATTCCAATGAGCAGGATCAGCGTAGGAGGCATGGGCGCTCGTGGCATCGGTTGAACAGCGTGCCTCGGCTCCGCCGCACAATGTACCGGGGGAAACCGATGTCGCCACACAGCCCGGGAGGAGAACCCACACGGGTCGCCGCACTGAGGTTCAGAGCCTGAACAAGTAGCTCAGCTTGAGGAAGAAGGTGTCGTCCGTCCGCGTGAGACGTCGGAACTCGAAGGCGTCCTCGTCCATCATGTTGCTGCCGTACCCGGCGAACACAACCGTCCCCGGTACCGGTTGATAGCTGAGCAGCAGATCGGCGTGGAAGCGATTGCTGTGCGAAGCGGCGGCGCGAGTCAGGCTGCTGTCTGGTCCCACGATGAAAATCGGCGCGCCGGTGCGTGAGTCGTCCCGCAGCGAGTCCGTCTTGTCCTGGATATACTGGCCGACTACCCGGATGAACAGCGGACGCGACAGCTGGTATTCGAGCTTGGCCCGGAGCACGCGACCGACATTCACCAGGCTGCCGTCGGTGCGGCGATTCACCTGCTGCCAGTAATAGCTGAGGCTGTTGCGCAGCCGCTCCGTGGGGCGGTAGGAGAGGTCCACGCTCAGCAGCCGCAAATCGGCCGAGGCCCACTCGAAAAAGTTCTCATCGTGGCCCTGCAGGAAGTAGCCGCTGCCGCTGAAGTGCTTCCACTGGGGCGTCCCGATCTGGACGATGTACTCGCCGTTCACGATCGTGGGCTGCCCCGTGAACGGCACCGTGTCGACGCCGCCGGCGTGTGGCACTTCGAGACGCTTGTCGGCGTAGAGGGCGGAATCGTAGCCGAATGATTCCACGAAATATCCCGCGCCGACGTTCCACCCACCGCGCAACGCCGCGTTGCCGTTCAAGTGCAGCTTCTTGTCCTGCAGGTGGCGCCCGTGGATGAAGTTCTGATACTGCCAGATCCCATCCACCAGGATGTCGCCCGTGAACCGCTGCAGCAACGCCCCGGGCCCGCCATAGGTCGTGTAGCTCGGATCGACGTACGAGTGCACGATCCCCGCCCGGCTGATGAATCCACTCGCGTCGCGAAACTCGTCCGAGATGCCGGCAAACAGGCTGCGCAGACCCAAGATGCGATGCTGCACCGTGAGCTGGCTCAGCCACAGCGGCGCGGTCGTGGTCACTCCTCCGACTCGCGTGCGGCTGCCGGCGAGCTGCAGGTTGAGTCCAAAGATCTCCTTGAAGACGAGCCGGCTGTCGACCTCCGCAACGCGGTTGTAATCGCCGCCCTCGATCCGATCGGTATACGCGAGGCCGACGCGCGAGTCTCGGCCCAGGCTCTTCTGGGCCCGCAGGATCGTGAAAATGGGATTCTCCGTGCCCGTCGCCGACGCGAACTTCTGGTCGACGGCCGACAGCAGACCGATGTCGGTGCCGAAGGTCGTCCCGGTGAGCTTGACCGCCGCCACCGGCTGGACGATGCGACGCGTGTAGATCAGGTTCTGCGGCACTTGAAACAGCTCGCTTCCTTCCAAGAAGAAGGGCCGCTTCTCCGGAAAGAACAGCGCCTGCCGCGGATCGAACGCGAGCTGGCCCGCGTCCGATTCGACCTGCGAAAAGTCCGGTTTGATCGTGCCGTTGAGGGTGAGGTTGTCCGAGACGCCCCAGCGGATGTTGCCGCCCACCTGGGGGTCTCCCACGTCGTACTGATAACCCCTGCTCGGGGTGGGAGCACCGCTCGCCTTCCCGGTCGCCTCCGGATTCAAGTCCATGACGAGGCCGCGATGCATACCGCTCAGGCCGACCAGGTTGCCCGATTGCCCAATGAAGGTCGCGCTCGCGCGGCGCGCCGGAAACCAGGAATCTTCGAAGCCGGAGTGCTTCACCTCGCGCAGGATGTTCAGCCTCCAGTCCTGCGGCTGGCGCGGTTGATACCGGATGCTCTTGAACGGAATGCGCACCTCGACTTCGTATCCCCAATCGGTCACGCGCCCGCGCGATTGAAAGACGAAGTCGGGACTCAGGTCGGGTTGCTCCCGTCCCGCGACTGCGCTTCCGATGAAGCCGCTGGCGGTGACGTTGGCGCCCTCGATCAGGGAGCCATCGCCTTGGACGCCGAGCGGGTTCACGGCAAACATCAAGGCCTGCTTCCCGTCGTGAAACGTGCCGAGCAGGATTTGCACGTTATCGTCGCCGAAGATCTGGTCGCGATTCGCCAACGTCGTCGTGGGACGGCCGTGCAGCTCGAAGGCGCGAATGCCGAAATAGATCGCCGTGGCCGAGTACCAGACCAGCGCCTGGGTGGAGTCCGCTGCCGGCACGCCGTCGTTGGGGGAATACTGCGAGAACCCGGTCAACCGCGGGGCTCGGGCCCATACGGACTCGGCGAGGTCGCCGTCTATGACGACCTCGGCTTCAAAGCGCGGAATCCGCACGTCGAGCTCATGGTCCCGGCCCGAGTAGGTCGGCGTCGAGTCGGAGCAATGGAGGAGGGCGCACACCGCGAGGAGCATGTCCGATATTATGGCTGCGGAGTCCTCAGACGGGCACTCGCGGGGAGTTAGGAACGTGTCAGAACCATGGCGACCCACGGACGGAGCGAGTCTCGACTATTATTGAAGAGGCAGCTGCGGTACCCGTTGAGGCCCACTCGCTAGGAGACGACGATGACCAGCACCACCACGCCGCGACTCTATCCCACGAAGAACGATCTCCCGGAGGCCAGTCGGGCGGAGGCGGTCGCGCTGCTCAACCAGCGCCTCGCCGACTGCATCGATCTGCAGGCGCAGTGCAAGCAGGCGCACTGGAACGTGAAGGGCCCCACGTTCATCGCCCTCCATAAGCTGTTCGACGAGATCACCGGGGACGTCCAGGAGTACGCGGACCTGCTCGCCGAGCGAGTCGTGCAGCTCGGCGGAATCGCCGAGGGTACGGTGGGGGTCGTCGCGGAGCGCTCCACCCTCGTCGACTATCCCCTCGCGCTCTCTACCGGCGCGGAGCACGTGGCGGCGCTGTCGGACGCGCTCGCCATGTTCGGCCGCACGGTGCGGGTCGGCATCGAGGAGATGAACGAGCTCGAGGACGCGGCCAGCGCCGACATTCTCACCGAGATCTCTCGCGGCGTGGACAAGTGGCTCTGGTTCGTGGAAGCGCACCAGCAGGGCGCGTGACGCCATGACCCTCGTTGCCCCCCTCTCGCCCCCGCCCCCGCCCCCGCCCCCCAGGCCGCGTGCCGACCGCGTGTATCCGACGCTGACACCGGCGCAGCTCGCCCGCGTCGCCGCGCACGGGCGCCGCCGCCATGTCGCGCAGGGCGAGGTGCTGGTGCAAGCGGGCGAGCAGTCGGCGCGGATCTTCGCCGTCGTGGCAGGCCGGATCGACATCGTCCGCCCGTCGGCAGGTGAAGAGGTCGTGGTGTCGTTCGGCCCGGGAATGTTCACGGGGGAAGCGACGATGCTGTCAGGCCGCCGCGGGCTCGCGCAAATCCGGGCGGGAGCGGACGGGGAGGTCGTCGAGGTCGGCCGCGACGACCTGCTGGCGCTCATCCAAACCGACGGCGAGCTGAGCGCCATTTTCATGCGCGCCTTCATCCTGCGCCGGGTGGAATTGATCGCCCGGGGAGTCAGCGACGTCGTGGTCCTCGGGTCGACGCATTGCCAGGGGACGCTGCGCATCCGCGAGTTCCTCACCAGAAACGGGCATCCCCACACCATGCTCGACTTGGACCGCGATACCGGCGTCCAAGAGCTGCTCGATCGCTTCCACATCACCGCCGCCGACATCCCCGTGGTCATAACGTGCGGCGAGGTCGTGCTCCGGAACCCGACCAATCAACAGATCGCCGACGCCCTCGGCTTCAACGACGCGATCGATCAGACCCAGGTCCGCGACCTCGTCATCGTCGGGGCGGGACCCGCGGGGCTCGCCGCGGCGGTGTACGGGGCGTCGGAAGGACTGGATGTCCTGGTGGTGGAGTCGACCGCGCCCGGAGGCCAGGCCGGTGCGAGCTCCCGGATCGAGAACTACCTCGGCTTTCCGACGGGGATCGCCGGTCTGGACCTGGCGGCACGCGCCACCAACCAGGCACAGAAGTTCGGGGCCCAGCTGATGATCGGAAGCGGGGCCCGACGCCTCGGCTGCGACCGCACACCGTACGCGCTCGAGATCGGTGACGGGCAGCGGCTGCCGGCGCGCGCGGTGATCATCGCCACGGGCGCCGAGTATCGGCGGCTCCCGATCGACGGCCTGCCGCGGTTCGAAGGGGCGGGCGTGTATTACGCCGCGACCTTCATGGAGGCGCAGCTATGCGCCGGTGAAGAAGTGGTCGTCGTTGGCGCCGGCAACTCGGCGGGCCAGGCCGCCGTGTTCCTGGCCCAGGCCGCCCGCCGGGTGCACATGGTGATCCGCTCGGCGGGCCTGGCCGACACCATGTCGCGCTACCTCATCCGCCGCATCGAAGACCATCCCGCCATCGTCCGCCACGCGCACACGGAGATCGTGAGCCTCGAGGGGAATGGTCACCTCGAGCGCGTGGGCTGGCGCGACAACCAGACCGGGCGCCTCGAGACACACGGCATCCGGCATGTCTTCACCATGACGGGCGCGGTGCCCAGCACGCACTGGCTGGACAGCTGCGTCGCACTCGACGACAAGGGGTTCATCAAGACGGGACCGGACCTGTTGCCGGAGGACCTGGCCACCGCGCGCTGGCCGCTCGCCCGCGCTCCCCATCTGCTCGAGACGAGCCGCCCCGGGGTGTTCGCGATCGGTGACGTCCGCTCGGGGAGCTTGAAGCGCGTGGCCTCGGCGGTGGGCGAGGGGTCGATCGCGATCGCTGCCGTCCACCGGGTGCTGCACGAGTAAGGGGAGGCCACGGTGTCAGACGGTACCTGCGCCCACCTCGGTGCGATCACGACCGTGCGGCACGCCCAACGCCGCGAATGCGCGGAGTGCGTCAAGCTGGGCGCGCCATGGGTCCATTTGCGCACCTGCCAGGAGTGCGGCGCCACGCTGTGCTGCGACAGCTCCCCCAACCGCCACGCCTCGAAGCACGCGCGCTCGAGCGGGCACGCGGTGGTCGCGTCAGCGGAGCCGGGGGAGCAATGGCTGTACTGCTATCCGGACGACCTGTTCGCAGAGTATTGAACCGACCTCCATGGCGCTGCTCACACCGCCCGTCGGCCCGCGCGATCACGCCCTGGGAGCAGCGGATGCCCCGGTGACGCTCGTGGAGTACGGCGATTTCGAGTGCCCGTTTTGCGGGCGCGCCTATGCGGACCTGAAGCAGGCGCTCCAACAGCTCGGAGGGAAGGTGCGGTTCGTGTTCCGGCATTTTCCGGTGAGTGAGGAGCACCCGCACGCCCAACATGCTGCGGAGGTCGGGGAGGCGGCAGCCGCGCAAGGGAAGTTCTGGGAGATGCACGATCTCCTGTACCAACGGCAGGCGGCGCTCGCGGACGAGGATCTGGTGCGGTACGCGCGGGAGCTGGGGCTCGACGCGGAGCGGGTGCGGCGCGAGCTCGTCGCCCACGTGCATGCGGCCCGGGTGAGGGAGGACGTCGCGAGCGGCACCAAGAGCGGCGTGAGCGGCACGCCCAGGTTTTTCATCAACGGCCGTCGCCACGAAGAGCCGGGCGACGCCAAGACGCTCGCCGCCGCGCTGCGGCGCGCACTGTAGGGAGGAGCGTTGGGGTATGGAGCAGTACGACGAAGAAGCCGAGGAGCGTGCGGCAGCGGTGGCGGACGTCGCGGCTCGACTGCGAAACCGCGGCATCGCGGTGACCGGCACCGAGAGTCCCGAGGATCTGGTGGACCTGCTCACGGCCGTCGAGCGTTTTGAAGCGGCGGTCGAGGCACACGGGGGCGACTTGATGGTCGACGACCTGAAGAGCTCGCGCCCCGACGACCAACACTTCGTCGTGCCCCGGCGTGCGCACGGCGAGGCCATGCGGACGTACATCGCCCGCATCGACGAGGCCACGGCACGGCTGCGCCGCCACCCGCGGCGGCCCGTATGATCAAACAGTCACTCTTCGTTCCCGCGTTGCTCCTGGCTTCGGCCCTGGCGTGGCCCCGCGTAAGCCCCGCGCAAACGTTCAAGGCGGCGAAGGTCTCGATCGGCGGCGACGGCGGCACCGATTACCTGACCGCCGAGCCTGGCACGGGCAGGGTGTTCGTGTCGCGCGGGACCCATGTGATGGTGGTGGACGGTCCCACCGGCAGGATCGTAGCGGACATTCCCGACACGCCGCGCACGCACGGCATCGCCTTGGCGCCCAAGTCGGGGCGCGGGTTCATCACCAACGGCGGCGATTCGACGGTGACGATGTTCGATCTCAAGACCCTGGCGGTGATCAAGAAGATTCCGGTCGCAACCGGCGGCCTCGACGGCATCATGTACGAGGACTTTTCCGACCGGATCATCCTCACGAATCACAGCCGGCCCATCGGCACCGCCGTGGCCCTCGATGCCAAGACCGGCGACATCGTCGGCACGGCCCAGCTCGAGGACAACGGGCCGGAAGGCGCGGCGAGCGATGGCAAAGGGAAGATCTTCGTGAACAACGAAGGCACGAGCACGATGCAGGTGCTCGACGTCAAGACGATGAAGGTGTTGGCATCGTGGACGCTCGCGCCGTGCGAGGGCCCGACGGGCATCGCCTACGATCGCACCACCAACCGGATCTTCTCCGGATGCAGTAAGACGTCGGTAGTGGTGGACGCAACCACGGGGAAGATCGTGGCGACGATCGCGAACGGCGACGGAGTGGACGCCCTCGGGTGGGACCCAGTAGAGAAGCTCATCTACATCCCTGCGGGGCGCGACAGCACCGTCACCATCGTGCACGAGGACGCGCCCGACAGGTACACCGTGGTGGCCACGGTCGCCACCATGCGGGGCGCCAAGACCATCAGCGTGGATCCGGTGAAGCACGTGGCGTACCTCTTCCAGCCGGAGTACGGCCCGGCGCCCGCGCCGGCCCCGGGCGCTCCACCGCCGCCGCCGGGGGCCCGCCCCCCAAGGGGCCCGATCATCGCGGCGTGGTTCTTCGCGATCAGCCACTGATCGCGTTGTCGCCTCTCGCATTCTGACGACCGCAGCGACACATCACGGGAGGGGGAATTGTTGGTCGCTGGCGGTTTCGCGCAAGTGTAGGCCCGATATCCGTGCGCGTCGGCATTGACCTCGGCGGAACGAAGATCGAAGCAGTCGCGCTGGCGCCTGGTGGTCAGGAGATCGCCCGACGACGCGTGGCCACGCCACGCGATTACGCGGCGTCGCTCGACGCCATCGCGGGGCTGGTGTGGGAGCTCGACCGCGTGGCCGACGAGGCCGGCACGGTGGGCGTGGGCATCCCGGGGACGGTCGTGCCTCACACGGGGCTCGTGAAGAACGCCAACTCCGTCTGGCTCAACGGTCGGCCGCTCGGACACGATCTCGAGGAGCGGCTCAACCGCCCGGTGAGGCTCATGAACGACGCGAACTGCTTCGCGCTCTCCGAAGCCGCCGACGGCGCGGCCGCGGGCGCGCACGTCGTGTTCGGCGTCATCCTCGGAACCGGAGTCGGAGGTGGGATCGTTGTGGACGGCCGCTGCCTGCTGGGCGCGAACCTCATCGCCGGTGAATGGGGCCACAATCCGCTTCCCTGGCTCGGGTCCGACGAGTGGCCGGGTCCGCCCTGTTATTGCGGAAAGCGCGGCTGCGTCGAAGCGTGGCTCTCCGGCCCCGCGTTCGAGCGCGACCACGCCGAGCATACCGGTCTCACGCTGTCGAGCCGCGAGATCGTCCGCGCCGCGGCCGGCGGCGACCCGGGTGCGGCAGCGACACTGGGCCGATACCACGATCGTCTCGGCCGCACCCTCGCGTCGCTGATCAACGTGCTCGACCCCGACGTCGTGGTGCTGGGCGGCGGCATGTCGAACATCGCCGGACTGCCGGAAGCGGCGTCCGCGCTCCTCCTACGCTATTTGTTCGCGGCGGGCGCAGGTTCCGATCCCGTGGCCACCCGGGTCGTGCGCGCCGCTCACGGTGATTCGAGCGGCGTACGAGGGGCGGCGCGGCTCTGGCCCGCGAGCGCATGAGCCTGGACCCGGATCATCCCTTGCATATCGTCTACGAGCGGCGACTCGACCCAGCCGATCGGCTGCAACTCGTAGCGCTGCTGGCTCAACGAGTCCTCCCGTCTGTGGTGCGGCTCGCCGGGGCTACGCCTGCTCGATGCTGACCGTCCAGCCAATGCCGAATTTGTCCTTGAGCCAGCCCACGGCGGAGCCCCAGGGCTGCTTGGCCAGCGGCATCTGGATTCTGCCACCCTCGCGCAAATCGTTGAAGATTCTGGTGAGCCGCTCTCTGTCCGTGCCGCCCAGCGCGATGGCCAGGTTGTCACCGACTTTGGCAGGGTAGTCGGGGTGGCCGTCCGAGGCAATGATAATGAGCCCGCCGTCGGCCTCGAGCCGCGCGTGGCTGATGCGATCCCCGGGGCTCGCCGGCTTGGGTACGCCTTGCTTGTTCAGGGTTTGCAGGTCGAGATTGCCGCCAAGCACCCTGTGATAGAACTCCATGGCCTCGCGGGCCCGGCCCTGAAAGTTGATAAAAGGGGCCAGGTATTGCTCGCTCATCTTGATCTCCTTGTCACATTGGTGGGGGTTTCCGTCGTCACTACTATGACGGAACGGGTCGAGGGCATGTGACCGATGGACCAGGGATACACGACTATGAAGATGAAAGTGATCGGCTATTGGGCAACCACCGCACTCCTCGCGTTTTCAGTGGTGTATGGCACGTGGTCGTGACAGGGTGCTTGGCTGGTCTCGCGGTCGCATCGTGGGCGCTGCGACCGCCAAGCCGTGCCCTCGGTGTCCTCTTTCCTGTCTAGATGGGTCGAGGAATGAGACCGATGGAAGGACACGCATGGCTGGTGGAGCGATTCGAGGAGAACCGGAGTCACCTCCGGGCCGTCGCCTACCGCATGCTCGGCTCGCGGACCGATGCGGACGACGCCGTCCAGGAAGCCTGGATTCGGCTCAGCCGCGCTGACACGAGCGGAGTCGAGAACCTCGGGGGCTGGCTGACGACGGTCGTCGCCCGGGTGTGCCTGGACATGCTGCGCTCACGCAAGGTGCGGCGCGAGGAGCCCCTGGGCGCGCACGTGCCCGAGCCGACCGTGAGCCGCGAGGACCGGACCCACCCCGAGCATGACGCGCTCCTGGCCGACTCGGTCGGCCTCGCGCTGCTCGTGGTGCTCGAAACCCTGGCGCCCGCCGAGCGGGTCGCGTTCGTGCTGCACGACATGTTCGACCTCCCGTTCGACGAAATCGCTCCCATCGTGGGACGCTCCCCGGCCGCGGCACGGCAGCTCGCGAGCCGCGCGCGCCGCCGCGTGCAGGGAGTGACGGCTCCTGACGTCGATCGCACGCGCCAGCGAGCCCTCGTCGGCGCCTTCCTTGCCGCCTCGCGCGACGGCGACTTCGAGGCGTTGCTCGCTGTGCTCGACCCCGACGTCCTGGTCCGGGCCGACGCCGAAGCCGTGCGAATGGGCGCGTCGGCGGAGGTCCGCGGTGCGCCGGCGGCGGCCGACACCTTCAAGGGACGCGCCCGGGCCGCACAACCGGCGCTCGTGAATGGCGCCGCGGGCCTCGTGTGGGTTGCGGGCGGACGGCCGCGTGTGGTGTTCGAGTTCACGACTGCGGGCGGGAAGATCGTCGCGATCGACCTGGTCGCCGACCCCGAGCGTCTCGGCCAGCTCGACCTAGCGGTGCTCGACGGATGAACGAGGGAAGACAGGTCGGTGCCGGGGCGCACGAAATCGTGGATATTTGAGGCAACTATTCTCCCCGGAGCCTCGGATGCCCCCGTCCCGTGCCAACGGCAAGATCTGCTACCTCGAGATTCCCGCCCTCGACGTGCATCGCTCCGCCGACTTCTACGGGAAGGTCTTCGGCTGGCGCCTCCGGAAGCGGGGCGATGGCAATACCGCGTTCGACGATGCGGTCGGCGAGGTGAGCGGTACCTGGGTACCGGGCCGCAAGGCCTGGTCTGAGCCGGGCCTTCTCTTCTACATCATGGTGGACAGCGTGGCCGCGACGATTGACGCCGTCGTCGCCAACGGCGGCGTGCTCGTGCAGCCGATCGGCGCCGACGCCCCGGAGATCACCGCGAGATTCAAGGATCCCGCCGGAAACGTGATCGGTCTCTACCAGGAACCCGCCCGGTAACACCGCCCACGTCGGGATCGTCCATGCTCAACGTGGGGCTCGTCGGTTTCGGGTTCGCAGGCAAGACGTTCCACGCACCCGTCATTCGCGTGGTCCAAGGTCTCCGCCTCACCACCATCGTCCAGCGCAGTGGGGGGGGCGGGAGCGCACCAGACCCGCGCTATGCAGAGGTCGAATTCGTCCGCAGTGTCGATGAGCTGCTCACCCGGGCCGTGGACCTCGTCGTCATCGCCACACCCAATGCGTCGCATCATCCGATCGCGAAGCAATGCCTCCTGGCTGGACGCCACGTCGTGATCGACAAGCCATTCACTACCACCGTTGCGGAAGCCGAAGAGCTGGTCCAGCTCGGGGTTGTGAAGCGGCGTGTCCTATCGGTCTACCAGAACCGCCGTTACGTGGGCGACTTCGTAACACTGCAAAGACTTCTCTCCGAAGGCGTGCTCGGCCGAGTGGCGATGTTTGAATCCCACTTTGACCGCTTCCGTCCTGAGCTGAGGCCGAGCGCGTGGCGCGAACAGCCGCAGCCCGGCTCCGGCATCTGGTTCGACCTGGGCGCGCACCTGCTCGATCAAGCGTTCGTGCTATTCGGCATTCCCGAGGCGATCTCTGCCGACATCCGCATCGAGCGCGCAGGCGCCGCCGCCGCCGACGCATTCGACGTCACGCTGCGCTATCCGCACATGCGGACGCTCTTACGGGGGTCTATGCTGGCGGCCTCACCGGGGCCGACGTTTGCCGTTCACGGTACCAAAGGCTCGTTCATCAAGTACGGACTCGATCCGCAGGAAGCGGCGCTGAAATCTGGCGGCACGCCCGACGAGCCGAACTGGGATGCGGAACCGTCCGAGATGTACGGGGAGCTGACCACGCCCGAGGGCACTCGGACGATTCCAACCACCCCCTCGAGCTTCACGCACTATTACGAGAACGTCCGCGACGCCATACTGGGGACGGCGCAGCTGGCGGTCACGCCCGCACAGGCGCTCGACGTCATGCGCGGACTGGAACTGGCAGTGGTCAGCAGCGGGGAGCGCTGCGTCCTTCCGTGGACTCGGGCGGTAGCTTCGCGCATGTGACATTGCCGAAACAACGCGGTATGCTTTCTCGCATGCACACCACCCGCGTCGGTCTGATCGCTCTCCTCCTGGCCAACTCCGCGCTGGCGCAGGAGACGAAGCGTCCTCCCATAACGGGAATCGCGTACGTTCGCATCTACGCCAGGGATCCGGCGGCGTCGCGGCGTTTCTACACTACGGAACTGCTGTTGCCGGAAGCGACGTGCCCCATGAAGGGCTGCGCACGTTACCAAGTGGGGAGGGACCAGTATGTCGAAGTGCTGAAGGCCGGCCAGCAGACCGACGGCTTGCAGGTAATCGGATTCCGCACCACCGATGCAGAAGGCTTGCGCCGCTACCTGGCGGCCCGCCACGTGAGCGTGCCCGCATCGGTCGAGAACCAGAACGACGGCAGTGCGGAATTCCAACTGACTGATGCCGCAGGGCACCGCGTCGCATTTGTTGAGCCGAAAGCGAGCTCCGATCAGCAGGGCGCCATTTCGCATCGCCTGATTCACGTCGGCTTCATTGTAAGAGACCGCGCGGCTCTGGACCCGCTCTACCGAGACCTTCTCGGCTTTCGTCCGTATTGGCACGGCGGGATGAAGGCGGACCGCACTGATTGGGTCGCGCTGCAGGTTCCGGACGGCACCGACTGGTTGGAGTACATGTTGAATGTGCCGCCCGACGCGAGTCACCACCTGATCGGGGTCATGAACCACTTCTCCCTGGGCGTCGAGAGCATGGACGCCGCGGACGCGGCGCTGCAGCGGACCGGGTGGCACCCCTACGGCGAAGAACGCACGCAGATGGGACTGGACGGTAAGTATCAGTTGAACGTGTTCGACCCAGACGAGGTGCGCGTCGAGTTCATGACCTTCACCCCGTCGCAGAAGCCTTGCTGCTCGGACTTCACGGGACCGCATCCGCGGCCGTAATTGCACGTCAGGGTGGCTAGCCACTCTTGGTTCGCATGGAGATCGGGGGAAACGTCACCGGCGTACAAGGAGACGTGTCGAACCTCGCCGATCTGGATCGCCTGTTCGCACAAATCAAGCGGGAGAAGGGCAAGCTCGACATCGTGTTTGCCAATGCCGGTGTGGCGAAGTATGCTCCCCTCGATGGCGCCTCGATCATTCTCAATGCGTCCGTCGTCACCGAGGTCGAGGTGTCGAAAGCGGGCGACGTGCGCGTGCACCGGGTCGTCTGCGCGGTCGATTGCGGCACGGTGGTCAACCCGGATACCGTGAAGGCACAGATCGAGAGCGGCGTCAATTCCGGCATTAGCGCGGCGCTGTGGGGGGAGATCACGCTCAAAGACGGCCGGGTCGAGCAGTCCAATTTCCACAATTACCGGGTGCTGCGCATGAACGAAGCGCCGACGATCGAGGTCCACCTGGTGCGGAGCCTGGAGGCGCCGGGCGGGATCGGCGAGCCGGGCACCTCGGTCACAGGGCCGGCGCTCGCCAACGCGGTTTTCGCGGGGACCGGAAAGCGGATCCGGAGGCTGCCCCTCGTTCCGGCGCTCAAGGCATGACCGAGATCATGGGTGGCACGCCGGCCGCAGTGACCGGAACGGCCTGGCCCGCGCTGCCGCTCGATGAGTGGCGGGACACGTACGCGACTCTCCACATGTGGACCCAGATCGTCGGGAAAACCTGCCTCGCCCTTGCGCGTTGGCAGAATCATTGGTGGCAGGTGGCGCTGCGCGTCACCGCCCGTGGGCTCGCGACCGGCCCGATGCCGCACGGGTCCCGGACGCTCGACGTGGAGTTCGACTTCGTCGAGCACGAGCTCGTCCTCCGAACGGACGACGGCGCCGTGCACAAAATCCCTCTGCGCCCGCGCTCGGTGGCGGAGTTCTACCGCCTCTATCTCAAGGCGCTCGAAACCCTGGCGATCCAGGTGAAGCTCTGGCCGATGCCCGTCGAAGTGGAAAACCCGATTCGCTTTACCGACGATCGGACACACGCGTCATACGATCCCGAGCACGCCAACCGCTTCTGGCGCATCCTGGTCCAGGCCGACGACGTGCTCAAGCGATTCCGCGGGAGCTTTCTGGGAAAGTGCAGCCCGGTTCACTTTTTCTGGGGCAGTTTCGATCTTGCGGTGACCCGGTTTTCGGGGCGTCGCGCCCCCGAGCGACCCGGAGCAGACAGGATCACGCGCGAGGCGTATTCCCATGAGGTGATCAGCGCCGGCTTTTGGCCCGGCAGCGGAGACGTGCAACAGGCGGCGTTCTACGCGTACGCCGCACCCGAGCCGGCCGGCCTGCGAGACCTGGTCCCGCAGCCCAGCGCCGTGTACTACCATCCGCCGCTGGGCATATTCATCCTGCCCTACGCCGCGGTCCGCACGGCAAGCTCACCGGTCGACGCACTGCTAGCGTTCCTCCAGAGCACCTACGACGCAGCCGCGGACCTCGCCGGCTGGGATCGGTCGGCGCTCGAGCGACCGGCGGACGGCAGCCACCGGGGTCGCTGAGCCAAGACGCTCGCGGCCGCGCTGCGGCGCGCCCTGTAGCGAGGAGCATCGAATATGGCCAGGCGAACATGAGCGTCACGTTCCCCACCTTGCTGCAATTCAGCGACGTCGGGTTGTTGCTCCTGCGGCTCATGGTCGCCGCCGTGTTCTTCGATAGCGGCTGGAATCACCTCAAGAACCCCGCCGAGCGGTCGAAGAGCATCGGCGCGAGCACCGGGTTCACCGTCTTTCTCGGCGCCGCGGAAGTCCTGGGCAGTCTGGGTGTGGCGCTGGGGGTCTTGACGCAACTCGCCGCCATCGGACTGATCCTCCTCATGCTCGGCGCGATACAGAAGAAGATCTTCGTATGGAAGATCGGCTTTTGGGGAGGCAGAGCATACGGATGGCACTACGACCTGATGCTCCTCGTGATGAATCTCGTGATTCTCGTGACCGGAGGAGGAAGATTCGTCGTGCTGTAGTGGTCACGCCCCAGGTCAGGGCCTCCGCGACACCGGCGGTGCCCGGTTCATGAGCAACCAGTACAGCCCGAGCTGCTTGGCCGCCTGCGTGAACTCCACGAAGTCCACCGGTTTGCGCACGTAGCTGTTGGCGCCGAGGCTGTAGCCCTCGATGACGTCGCGCTCCTCGTCGGAGGAGGTGAGGATGACGACCGGCAAGAGCCGGGTGTCCTCGTCGGCCCGGATCCGCTGGAGCACCTCCATCCCGTTGACCTTGGGCAGCTTGAGATCGAGCAGCACCACGGCGGGCAGCTCGTGCTGGGCGGGGCTCTTGCCCTCTGAGCCGAAGAGAATCTCGAGCGCTTGTGCCCCGTCCTGCGCTACGACGACGTCGTTCGTGATGTTATGACTCTTGAGCGCGCGGAGCGTCAACGCGACGTCGTCAGGGTTGTCTTCCACCAGCAGGATCTTTCCCGGGTTCACAAGAGCCTCCAGGCCCGCGGGAAGCGGGCCATCACAGGGTGAAGTAGAACGTCGCTCCCTGATCGACGGCGCCTTCCGCCCAGATCCGGCCGCCGTGCCGGTTGATGATCCGCCGGACGGTTGCGAGGCCGACACCGGTGCCCTCGAATTCGGCAGCGGAATGCAGGCGCTGGAACACGCCGAACAGCTTGTCCGCGTACTTCATGTCGAAGCCGGCGCCGTTGTCCCGGACCATGAAGGCCTGCCCTCCGTTCGCTTCGACGGAGCCGAATTCGACCCGCGGCCCCGGCTGTTTCGCGGTGTACTTCCAGCTGTTGCGGAGGAGATTGTCGAGGGCCACGCGCAGCAGCCGTGCGTCGCCCCGCGCCTTCAGCCCCGGGGCGATCGCGAATTCCACCTGCCGCTCCGGGGTCGCCCGTCGCAGCTCGGCCGCGATGTCCCGGGCCATGCCGCTCAAGTCCACGACCTCGGTCCGTATCTCCGCACGGGTGACCCGCGCGAGTTTCAGCAGGTCGTCGATCAGGGTCCCCATCCGCTGGCTGGCGGCGCGTACCCGGTGCAGGGACTCCCGTCCCGCCTCGTCCAGCCGCGCGGCATAGTCTTCCAGCAGTATCTGGCTGAATCCGTCGATGCTGCGCAGCGGCGCCCGCAGGTCGTGCGATACCGAGTAGGCGAACGCGTCCAGCTCGGTGTTGGCGGCGAGGAGCTCCGCCGCGTTGCGCCGCAGCGACTCGTTGCGCTCCTGGAGCTCGTGGGTCCGTTCCTCGACACGCCGCTCGAGGTCGGTGGCGTAGCGCTTCAGCTCCTCCTGGCTCTCCCTGAGCGCGCGGTTCTGGTCCTCGATACGGCCCAGCATCTGGTTGAAGGCATCGGTCAGCGCGCCCAATTCGTCCTCGCCGAGCTTGGATGCCCGCACGGAGTAGTCCTGCCGCGTGGAAACGGCTTTGGCGGTCTCCGCCAGTGCCAGAATGGGCTGCGAGATCGTACCCTGAAGGACCCTGGACAGGAGGTACGCCGCCAGCAGGGCGACCGCCAGGACTGCCAAGCCGATGACGCCTGAGAGTCGAAAGGTGTCGTACACGGCCTCGAGATCGGACGCGAGGTACAACGTACCAAGACGCTGGCTGCCCGCCTCCTGTACCGGCTGGAACCCGATCAGCAGCCCGCCCTCGAAGCGGTACCCGTCCGGCCCCGGCGCCGCCGGGACGGCATGGCCGGCCACGTCCCCCGGATACGCGGCGAACACGTGGCCGTCCTTGTCGTACAGGACCGCGGCCACGATGTGCTGATCGGCTCGGAGGGCGGAGAGGAGCTCTCTGGCGTCTGCGTCGTTGGAAAAGGCCAGGGAGGCAGTGCTATTGGCAGCGATGATCCGACCACGGACGGACAGGGCGTCGCGCGTTGCCTGCCGCAGGGACCAGTACTGGTACCCCGCGAACCCGGCGGACGTGAGCAGCAGGACCAGCCCGCTGATCACGACGAGCATCGCCGTCAGCTTTTGCTTGATCGGCCAGTCGCGCAGCGACATGTCAACGCCCGGTGGGGGTGATCACCTCGGCCACTCGCAGCAACTTCGAGCTGATCGTCAGGTGCGCCGCTTCCGCCGCCTCCGGGTTGATCTGCAGCCGGATACGGCTCCGGTCAGTCACGAAGCGAATCATGCCTCCCCGCTCCGCGAATCCGTCGGCGTCACTCACCGTGAGGATCGGCCGGTTCTTGAGGCGCGGGAGTATCTCCTCCGGCCGATCCCCCGCGGACCGACTGATGAACAGGATGTCGCACCGCGTGATGTCTTCGACCCGTTGATAGCGATGGACTACGAATGGCCGTGCTCCCCGATGCTCCCCGCGTACGGTGGCATCGAGGAAATCGCCGAACGGGTCACCACCCAGAATCCCGATGATCAGCGGCGCTTGCGAGTCCGGAACGGCCTCAGGCGGCCAATCGACGAATTGCGCGAAGTTGAACAGGAAGACGGCCTTCACCTGAGCCTCGGAGGCCCTCGCTGCTTGCGCCCCCAGGCGGGCGGCGCATACCAGCAGCAAGGCCGCCGTGACTCTCAAAAGCGCCATGCGATCGCCCCATACACGCCACGCTCGATCTCCCGACGCGCGGGCCCAGGTGCGCCAAACTCCACGTGAAGACGGTGCAGGAGACTCTGCCCCACAAGCGATAGATCGAGCGTCGGCATCGGCTGCCAGCTGAGCCTGGCATTCAGCTCGGCATACCCCGGGACCTGCTGATTGCTGATGTCAGCGATCGCGCGCAGCCCGGCGTCGAAGCTCAGGTCAGCGGGCAGGTCGACCGACGAATTCAGGAAGAACTGCCGATCCGGCGTGTGAGACTCCGAAGCGCCCCCGGACCTGTCCGTGCTGCCGGGATTGGGCCAGACGTGGACTCGCAGCTCCGTGTACCCGGCGCGCAGGCGCCAGCGATCAGTGACTCGATAATCGGCGGTCAGCTCCGCTCCGAAGGACTCGCCGTCCTGTCCGTTGCCGATGACGAGGGTGTCGGCTGCGGGCGGGTGGAGCTGTTCCACACTGCGGAGCCCATGGTAACGGCTGTAGAACGTCGCCACAGAGAGAGCAACGGACCCCTGCTGGTGGCGGAATCCCAGCTCGTAGGCCAGCTCTTCTTCTGAATGGAAGCCCGGACCGCCTGCTAGGACAGAGGTCGGTGAGACGCGAGCAAAGAGGTCCCGGTCGATTCGCGACGGCGTTCGGAGCGCGCGCGAGACGGCGGCCCACAGGGTCCCGGACGGGCTGAGCCTCCAGTTCACACGACCGCTGGGCTGGATCTCGAAGCCGGTGTAGTCGTTGTGCTCGATCTTGGTGCCGAGTGCCACGTGCAGCCGGTTGGGCACGAGGGCGATCTCGTCCTGCACGAACCCGGTGAACCACTCTCGTGCGACGTGCGCCGGGAGGAAGGCCAGGAATGAGCTGTTGACGATTCGATCGTTGATCAGGCGGTAGCCGAGTCCCCACACCACGTCATGGCGCGTGCCCAATCGCGTACCGTGTTGCGCATCGACGTCGTAGGTGTCGAGATCTTCTCCGAACAGGCCTGGAATGTCGCGATGCGTCCGGTCGTAGTACAACTGCGCGGCGAGACTCGACCGTTCGGAGATCGTGTGCGACCACTTCGCCACCACGTTGCCGCCGCTGACCGCGATGTCGGCGGCGGGGCTCGGCTGGCCGATGCGGCCATCGTACAGATCGCCTTGCAGGGTGACCCGATTCACGGTCGCCGCGTCCCAGTCCATGCGAAACCCACCCTGCCACAGGTGCCAGTCGTCGGCGGCGTCCTGGCCGCTAGGCAACGCCGTCGCATCGCGACCAAACCCTCTGCCGTAGATCCGAGCGCGAGCCCTGGAGCCCAGCGCCCCTCCGTAGCGGACGGTTCCGAAGCCGTGCTGCTCGGTGCCGCCGCCGCCCGATAGCAGCAACCCTTGCGTGTCCTTCACGTCCTTCGTGATGACGTTGATCACGCCGTTCACGGCGTTGGCTCCCCACAGCGTGGCCCCCGGCCCGCTGATGACCTCGATCCGGTCGATGTCCGCAAGGGGCACCTCCTGCACGTCCCAGAACACACCGGAGAACAAGGGAGTGTACACCGTACGTCCATCGATGAGCACCAAGAGCTTGTTGGCGGTGGTGCTATTGAAGCCGCGCGCACTGATGGCCCACTGGCGGGAATCGACTTGCGCGACCTGCAAGTTGGGGGCGAGGCGCAGTGCCTCGGCGAGACTCGACGCGCCGGAGCGACGAATGTCCTCCTGCGTGATCACTTGGATCGCGGAGGCGGTCTGCGACAGTCGCTCGGGACGCTTCGAGACGGAGGTCACTTGCAGGTTCATCAGCTGCTCGATACTGAGCTTCTTCAAGGCCTCGGCGGACAGGCTGGAATCCGGCTGCTGGGCGAGCCCGGGCTGAGCGATGCAAAGGAGACCCAACGTGAAGACCATCGATGTCGCGGCCGCAACGGTCCTCATGTCAGCCATCGGTCGGTACCCCCTGGTTATTCCCGAACAACTTGTCCTTTGGGCGCAGAGGCGTTGTGACCGGCGTCACGCGCCCGGACAACGGCACCAACATGGCGGTCCGCCCGGGGCGTGCTAGGGCGTTTTTGCGGCACCGAGGGGTGGTTTCGCGACAAGGGTCCCGACTCGCCGTCGATACCCTTCGGGCGCGACGCCGAATTCGGCCCGGAACGCGCGGTTGAAGTTCGAGATGTCTCCGAACCCCGAGTCGAGCGCGATGTCGATGACTTTCGCCTTGTCCTGCGCCAGCCGCGTGGCCGCCTCTCTAAGGCGGGCCCGCAGGACGAACTGGTGCGGGGTCACACCGGTGAGTTGCTGGAACGTCCGCAGATAGTGGAATGGACTCAAACCTGCGTCCGTGGCCAGCTGAGGGAGGGTCCAGCGAGCAGCGGGGTCGCGTTCGATGGAGCGCACGCCCGCCGTCACCCGGGCAAGAGCGCCCGCCGGCGCCTTGGGCTGGTCATGCCGCACACCGCCCGCGACGCGAATCGCCGTGGCCGCCACCTGGATAGCGAGCTCCTCCCACGCCACGTCGCTGGACGCCACGACCCCCGCCGCAGCGCGTGCGACCAGCGCGGACAGCTCCCGTACCGGCGGCAGCCGCGACACCCGAAAGCGCCGCTGGCCCCGGGTTGCGCCTGCGTCAGCGGCCAAATCGTCGAACCAGTCGGGCGCGTATCGGAAGGCCACGCAGCGGTCGCCCGCCGCGTGCTCGTGCCCGCATTCGAAGCACTGGCCGGCGTTCCCCAGCAGGAACGAGCCGGGCGTCATCAGATCGCGCCCCAGGGGCGTGCGATACTGAAAGCTGCCGACCACCACGACCCCGATCGAGACCTGCGCGTGTCGCTCTTCGAACGGACGGTCCGCCGGGCCGAGCGTGCACATCACGTCGTCCACCGACCAGCCGTCGCCCCTGGCCACGAGTTGGCCGGCGGTGCGGCCCGGGGCTCCGCTTGTGGCCCGTCGGGCTAACGCGTGGTCCAAGTCGACCGCAATTTTTCCCAAGACGCCACACCGCCTGCTCGGTAACGTGCTTGAACATCAGCAGGCCGGGGCGGAGCTCGCAACCCCGGTCGCACCTGGACGAAAGGAGGACACCATGAGTACTGTCTCGGGTCTCGACCCGAACGTCGCCGCGCGACTCGTCGACGAGGGTTACGGGCCGGGTGCCTGGCATGGCCCAAACTTGAAGGCGGCCCTCACCGACATCGCGCCCCGCGCGGCGTTGTGGCGACCGGGCCCCGGCCGCCACAATGTCGCCGAGATCGCGCTGCACCACGCCTGGTGCGTCCGCTCGGTGATCGGCCGACTCACGGGCGATCCCCCCGAGCCGTTTGTGCTCGAGGGTGAGGATTGGTTCGACGTGTCCGACGGCGGGCGCCTCGACTGGCCCGAAATCACGGCCCTCGTGGACGAGCAGCAGCGCCGGCTCGCTGCGGTCCTCACCGAGATCGGCGCCGGCCGGATCCACTCGCCGCTCAGCGAACGCGAGCGGTTCGACCTCGTGCTCGGTATCACGTGCCACGCGGTCTACCATGCGGGACAGGTCCAGCTGCTCAAGGTGCTGGGCGCGGCACGGGCATGAGCATGGCCGTCTACTACATTGGCGCCTACGACATCGACAACGTCGAGGAATTCAAGCGCTATGGACCGATCGTCTCGGCGTTGCTTCCCAAGTACAGCGGCGAGTTGCTCGCGTCCGACACAGGGGCGTACGTCGTTGAGGGCCGGGCGAGAACGATGAACGCCATCATCAGGTTTCCCTCCCAAGCGGCGGCGCTCGGGCTCTACAACGATCCCGCATACCAGGAGGCCAAGCGCATTCGCCAGCGTTCGACGAGCAACTGCACGATGGTGCTCGTCGAGGAGCTCGCACGCCGCTGACGCCGGCGGGGGTTGACGTCCCCTCCGGCATCGCTTATATAACCTATCAGTTATGCACATCAATCGCCTGAACGCCACGTTCGCGGCGCTCGCGCATCCTACCCGGCGGGCCATCCTCGCCCGGCTCGCGTCCGGTCAGGCCTCGGTGACGGAGCTGGCCGAGCCGTTCGCCATGAGCCAGCCGGCGATCTCCAAGCATCTCAAGGTGCTGGAGCGCGCCGGGCTAATTTCGCGCGGTCGCGACGCGCAGCGGCGGCCCCGCCGACTCGAGCCCAGGCGGCTGGGGGAAGCCACCAAATGGTTGGAGCGTTACCGCCGGCTCTGGGAAGGCAACTACCAGCGCCTCGACGCCCTGCTCGAGCAGCTCAAGACCAAGGAGAGAAAATGGGAACCCTGAAGCTCACAACGCCCGGGGAGCGGGAGATTGTGATGACGCGCGTCTTCGATGCCCCGCGCCAGCTGGTCTTCGACGCCCATACCAAGCCCGACCTGGTCAGGCAGTGGCTGCTGGGACCACCGGGCTGGTCGATGCCGGTGTGTGAGATGGACGTGCGGGTTGGGGGCAAATACCGCTGGGTGTGGCGGCACGATCGCAACGGAACCATGATGGGGATGGGTGGCGTCTACCGCGAGATCGTGACGCCCGAGCGGCTCGTCACCACCGAGAAGTTCGACGAGGCCTGGTACCCCGGCGAGTCCCTCAACACGCTGGTCCTCGTCGAGCAGGGAGGACGGACCACCCTCACGCAGACCATGCGCTACGAGTCGCGGGAGGCGCGCGACGCGGTCATCAAGTCCAACATGGAGACGGGCGTGGCGGCGAGCTACGACAGGCTGGCTGACCTCTTGGCGTCGACACTGCACGGCAGCAAGCAATCCTAAGGAGACTCATATGCAGAAGATCACACCGTTCCTGTGGTTCGACGGCAAGGCCGAAGAGGCGATGAACTTCTACGTCTCGATCTTCAAGAAATCGAAGGTCGTGCGAGTCACGCGATATGGCGACGCCGGGCCGGGACCGAAGGGGACGGTCATGTCCGCGACTTTTCAGCTCGAAGGGCAGGACTTCTACGCCTTGAACGGCGGCCCACAATTCAAATTCACGCCTGCCATATCGCTCTTCGTGAACTGCGAGACGCAGCAAGAAGTGGACGAGCTGTGGGAGAAGCTGTCCGCCGGCGGCAGAAAAGACCAATGCGGCTGGCTCCAGGACAAGTATGGCGTGTCGTGGCAGATCATCCCTACGATCCTGGGCAAGCTGCTGGGGGACAAAGATCCTGCGAAGGCAAACCGGGTCATGCAGGCCATGCTGCAAATGAAAAAGATCGACATCAAGGGCTTGCAGCAGGCATACGACCGAGGATGACTCAGCTACGCGCCGGCGGCGTTTGTTCGCGCGACAGGTGGAGTCATACAGGTTACCCCTTCGGCCGCAGCACATCGTCGAATGGCGGATAGCCGTGAAGGAACACGAAGGCTGACTCGGAATGCCGGTGGTCCCACCCAGTCACCGCGCCCTGCGCGATCGCCTCCCGAAGCAGATTCACGGCGCGGTCGCGGTCGCCGAGCACCGCCGCGATCTGGGCACGGTAGTATGTGGGGACGCCAAACAGATACGGCCGCGATAAGCGCGCGAGCGCCTGGTCGATGCGCTGCGCCTCGGCCCGGTTTCCCTGGCGGGCGGCAAGGACGCCGCGCACCCCTTCGTAGTCCACGTTGCCCGGATCTTCCGTCGCGAGTCTCTCCACGACGGCTTGCGCCTCTTTGTAGCGTCCGACTAGCTCCAGCGACCGGGCGAGAGTATAGCGGTACTCAGGTTGGTCCTGGTCCGGCAGTGGCTGGGCGTGATACCAGGCCACGGCCCGCCCCGCGGCGCTCCGAGCGGCCTCCGCGTGGCCGTGAGCCCAGAGTTCCAGGGCTACCTCGTAGCAGACCCGTCCGGCTGTGTTCACCTGAAGGGCACGGCCCGGGGTGAGCGACGCGAGCGAGTAGAGCAAGAGGGGGTCGGGAGGGAGTCTTACGGCCCGCTCGAGACGGTCGAAAACCTCTTCGGTCCTCCCGAGTGCGGCGAGGGCGTGGTTCTCGAGATTGATGGAGGCAAGGCGGTTTGGGTCTCGGCGGACGAGATCTCGGGCGACCCGCAGCTCGCTCCGGTAATCGCCCAGCGCATGATAGGACAGCGCCAGGTCGCGCCGGTACAGCACCTTCCCGGTATCGGGGAGCCACCCCAAATCGCGATCGGCGTCGAGCTTCCTCAAGATCTCGACCGCTTCGCGGGGTCTCCCGGCCAGGCGAGCGAACAGCGCCACGACCGCCTGAAAATGCGGCGGAGAGTGCGACAAGGTCGGATCCTGCTGCTCGATGATCCGCGACGCGGCTTCGTTGTCCCCTCGGCATGCGGCGAGCGTCGCGGCCAAAAGCAGCCGGTCTATCAAGGTGAGCTGGTCTCGATGCGGGGCAAGCGCACGGCCCACCGAGTCAACCACAGAGCAGCCGGTGGGCGCACCATTGCTTGCTGCCCACGCCACCCATACGGCGGCGGTGAGGAACGTTGAATCGAGCCTCGCCGCTCGCCGAAAATCCGCCAGCGCATCGCCGACGGACCAACGGAAGAAGGCGCCCTGCCCCGCGACGAAGGCCTGGTAGGCCGCGAAGGTGGGCGGTTCGGGGGAGGGAGTCGCGATCGCGCTTAGGCGCGGGTCGATAAGCCCGGCCAATCCCACCGTCACCCGCTGCCGGAGCGCCTCGAGTCCCTGCGCTCGGCGTGCCAGCGGCCCCCGCACCGGCTCGAGCATCTGGAGCACGCGACCCGAGCCCACGTCGATGATGGCGGCCTGAAAGACCAGGCTGTCGCCAGACTGATCGTAGCTCCCAGCGATGACGATCCCGGCGCCGTTCCGACGAGCCAGCGCGCGTGGCTCGGTCGGCTCACCTGTGGCGGCGAGCCCCTGGACATAGAGGACGCCGACGTCCACCACCTCCACCAAGCCTGTCTGGACCAAACCGCGGTTGATGTAATCGGCTGCGGTCAGCCCTATCGGGTCGAGAGCCGGGTTGCCGGTGCGATTCGCGAACACCGCGACGGCGACGCGCGTGGGATCCAGGGCGCGACGCCGCCCGCGGGCGTACAGCAGTGCGCCGGTTGCGGCTCCGATGAGCACAAGGCCGACGATGGCGGCCGGGACCATGGTTCGCCTGCGCCGTTCAACCGGGGGAGGGGCGGCGGGCCGCGACACGGCGAGCGCGGCCGCAAACGCTCCCGCGGCGCCGAACCGGTCCGCGGGTGCCTTCGACAGCGCCTTCATCACCGCCGTATCGATGCCCTCTGGCACCGTGTCCCGCACCGTCCGAATCCGGGTCGGCCGTTCGGCGAGGAGCTTCGCGATCACTGCCTGCACCGTCGGTCCCGTGTGCGGCGGCTCCCCGGCGAGCATCTCGTAGACCACCGCCCCGAGCGAGTACACATCGGAGCGGGCATCCAGCGCCCGGCCGCCCGTCGCCTGCTCCGGACTCATGTACTGCGGCGTGCCGAGCGACAGGCCGCTCTCGGTCAAGCGCTCGCCGCCGGCCTCGCGCACCGCGAGCGCGATGCCGAAGTCCGCCACCACCGCCTCCCCCTCGTGCAGCAGGATGTTCTCCGGCTTGATATCGCGATGGATCACCCCATGGCCGTGGGCGTAGTCCAGGGCGCTGGCGACCTGGGTCGCGATCCGCACGGTCTCCTCGATGGACAGCTGCTGCTCGCGAGTCAGCTTCTCGCGCAGCGATTCCCCCCGCACGTAGGGCAGGACATACCACACGAACCCCTCGCTCTCGCCCGAGTCGATGAGGGTGAGGATGTGGGGGTGGTCGAGCTTGGCGCTAATCCGGATCTCTTGGAGGAACCGCTCGGCGCCGAGCGCCGCGGCGAACTCGGGCCGCAGGATCTTGAGAGCAACTTCGCGGTCGTGTTTGACATCGCGGGCCAAGTAGACCGTGGCCATCCCACCGGCGCCGAGCTCACGCTCGATCGTGTAGCGCTCAGCAAGGGCGGCATGGAGGCGGGCGAGCGGGTCGGGCAGGCTGCGGCTCGGAGGCGTGGGACAACTCCATGATAGCTGCCGCGCTCAGACCCGGCCAGAACCTCGCCCCGCACCCCGCGCCCCTTCCCCCGGCGGTTGAACAGCCGCGAATCCGGTGTAGAGCAACAGGTCGTAGAAGACTTTCAGGGTGCCGGCGATGAAGAACGGCACGCTCATCAGCGAAGGGCGACCGTACAGGAATCCCGCAAACACAGGAGCAACGGCAGCGCCGAGCGTTCGTGCCACGCCCGTGATGCCGCCGGCCGCGGACCGTTCCTCCGGACCGACCACGGCCATGATGTACGACTGCCGGGTCGGTACGTCCATTTGACTGATACTGAAGCGCGCCAGCAGCACCAGGATGGCAAGCGGAAGGTTCGGCATCAGCGGCACGAGAATCAGCAAGATGTTCGACGGAAGATGTGTGAACACCATCGTTCGGACGAGGCCGAAGCGCGCGGCCAGTCGGGACGCCAGCAACGCCGAAACCCCAGCGAGGACATTCGCCCAAAAGAAGATCGCCCCGAGCATTCCAGGGCTCACGCCAAAGCGGAGATAGAACCAGTAGGCGGCGAAGCTCTGCACCACGAAGCCGCCTGCAAACGCGTCGAGGGCGAAGAGGCCCGATAACCTGAGAACAACATCGCGTGAGCGACCGATGCCGAAGGACGCTGCTCCAGGCACGCTCACTTCAGCGGCGGGCGAAAGACGGGTGAATAGGAACGCCAACACGACTCCAAGAGCGGCATAGAGAAGGACAACAATACGGTAGCTCTCGACGGGCGCCATCGCCGTCTTCTGTAGCAGGTGCGACAGGGCCCCTCCACCGAGTGAGCCGGCAGCGGTCGCAAACGAGCCGGCAAGGGTGTACCAGGCGAATACCATCGTCCGCGTCTGATTGGGAACCACATGCGCCAGCGCGGCCTGCTCGATCGGGAGAAATGGCCCGACTTCGTTGCCACTGGGGCTGATCACGCCGATCGTCCCCGCGACGACCAGAAACACAAGGCTGCGCGTATAGGCGAAGGTCAAACCGGCGGCCGCCATGAGGATGGCACCGATGATCAGCATGCGCCGCCGCCCGATCCGATCGGCGCGCGTCGTGAGGTAGAGGGAGACAACCGTATCTCCGACCAGCGTGAAGGTCAGCAGCATGCCGGTTTGGGACGCGCTCAAGCCCAGGCTGGTCAGATAGAACACCAGGACCACGGATAACGCGCCGTAGGCGAACAGGCGGGTACACCGCGTCAGGAAGAGCAGCCATCCATCGCGCGTCAGCACGCGGAGCAGCGAATCGCTTGAATGCCACAAGTGTACCAGACGGGAATTTCCCGAGCAACGTTCGAGTGAATCGGCATCACCACCTGGAGGAGCATGCAACACAAAGCGGTGTGGGTGCTCGCGGGGCTCGTGCTCATCGTCGCCGCCTGTTCGCGCCTGAACCAAGGAGAGCAGGCACGCATGGCGCCGATCGCTTGGAAGCTGGTGGACGAAGCGCTCGGAAAACCCGGAGCACTGCAGCCGGACGG
>Ga0209377_1000272_pt1 | contig 32953 bp, 34 predicted proteins | sample GraSoiAngelo_141_FD_185898 | JGI IMG/M metagenome (GOLD analysis project Ga0209377, IMG submission 185898) | Grasslands soil microbial communities from the Angelo Coastal Reserve, California, USA - 14_0929_12_40cm (SPAdes) (version 2) | ecosystem: Environmental > Terrestrial > Soil > Grasslands ...
GGTGCGTGCCTCCACGTCGCCGAAATACTGCGACAGAACGACGGTCTCTTTGGGGTGCGGTTTGTGAGGAAAGCCCATTAGCGGTACTTCTTCACAATGTCCGGGACTTTCTCCGGCGTCACGTTTTCGAGGAAGTCGTCATTGATCAGCACCGGCGTCGCGAAGCCGCACGCGCCGAGACATTCCACTTCGACAATCGTCCACTTGCCGTCGGGGCTGGTCGCGCCGGCGTCGCCGGCTCCCGTGTGCTCGAGGAACGCCTTCACGACCCCCTCGGCGCCGCAGATGTTGCACGGCGATGTCGTGCAGACTTGTACGAAGTTTTTCCCAACCGGGTGCTGGTGATACATCGTGTAGAAGGTCACGACGCCCTTCACATACGCCGGCGTCAGTCCCAGGACCTCGGCGACCTCGGCCATGATGCGATCGGAGATCCAGCCGTGCTCGCGCTGCGCGATCCAGAGGGTGGGTAGGAGGGCCGCCTGCTTGTTCGGATAGCGCGGCAAAACGGACTGCAGCTCTTCCATGACCGTGCCGACGAACACCGGCTCGTAGCTCCCGGTGTGACTCGCGGTCATCGATCCACCTCACCCATGACGATATCGACCGACGCGTTGATTGCGATGAGATCGGACAGCAGGTGGCCTTCGGCCATCCTGGGCAAGGCGGACAGGTTGATGAAAGACGGCGGGCGAATGCGCCAGCGTACCGGCTTGGCGGTGCCGTCCGAGACGAGATAGTTGCCCAATTCGCCCTTGGGATTCTCGATCCCGACGTATGCCTCTCCAACGGGCGCCTTCACGCCTTCCATCACCTGCTTGAAGTGGAAGATCATCGCTTCCATGTCGCTCATCGCCCGCGTCTTCGACGGCAGAATCACGCGAGGGTCGTCGACGTTGATCGGCCCATCCGGCAGCCGGTCCAGCGCCTGCTGCAGGATGCGGTTCGACTGATAGCACTCCTCCAGGCGCACCAGATACCGGTCATAGACGTCGCCGTGCTCGCCGACGACGACATCGAAGTCGTAGGTCTCGTAACCGAGGTACGGCTTGTCCTTGCGGACGTCGTAGGGGACGCCGCTCGCCCGCAGCATGGGCCCCGAGAGCGAGTGGGTGATTGCCTCGGCGGCGCTGAGCGTCCCAACGCCCTGCGTCCGGCCCGCCCACACGGCGTTGCGCGTGAGCACCCGGTCGATCTCGTCCAGCGTCTTCGGGAAGTCACCCGTGAATTCGCGCAGCTTGTCGACGAAGCGGTCGGGAATGTCGGCCATGAGGCCGCCGACGCGGGTGAGGCTCGTCGTCAGGCGCGCGCCCGTCCACATCTCCTGCAGGTCGTAAATGCGCTCGCGCTGCTGGAATGCCCAGAGGAACGGCGTGAACGCGCCGAGATCGATCGACGTCGTGCCCAGCCACACCATGTGGGAGATGATGCGGCTCATCTCGCAGGCGATCACGCGCAGGACGGTGCACCGCGGCGTGATCGCGATGCCCATCAGCTTCTCGGCCGCCAGCGCCAGCCCGACGTTATTCGACATGGGCGACAGGTAGTCCGTGCGGTCGGTCAGCGGAATGATCTGGTTGTAGTGGCGGTACTCGCCGAGCTTCTCGAAGCCCGAGTGGAGATAGCCGACGTGCGGGATGCAGCGTACCACGGTCTCGCCATCGAGCTCCACGACCAGGCGCAACACGCCGTGCGTGGCGGGATGCTGCGGGCCGAGGTTCACCAGCAAGTGCTCGGCGCCAAGGTCGGGCTCTGCGGTCTCCTCGGCGGCCCGGGCTTTCAGCGGCATGCGCGCGGCGCGTCCTTGCGCGTCCACGCCGGGTGTCGCGAGCTCGAGCTCGACTGTACGCTTGGTCATGATGGCGGCGGCTCGGGAATCACGCCGCGTTCGCCCCGGCGCAGCCGGTCGCGCATATCCTCGGGGAGGTCGCCGCCCGCTTCGGCGATGGACAGCTCTTCGAGCGAGTAGTGCGCTTCGGGATTGGCGTTCAACGCCTGGCGGACCTGCTCGGCGCGCGAGAAGCGCCCACGCAGCGGGAAGCTCTTACGGAGCGGATAGCCCTCGGCGTAGGTCTCCCACATCAGGATGCGCCGCAGATCGGGATGGCCGCGGAACGTGATGCCGAACATGTCGTACACCTCCCGCTCCAGCCAGTCGGCGCCGTGCCAGAGGCTCCAGACGGAGTCGACCACCAGCTCGTCCGTGGACGGCAGCTCTACCTTGATCCGGATGTCGGCGCGCCGCTCGAGCGAGCGCAGGAAGTACACGACTTCGATCGGCCGTTCGCGATCGCGGAATTCGACCGCGGTTACGTCGACGAGGTAGTTGAATTCCTGGCCCGGCGTCTCCTTGAGCCAGTGCATCGCTGCGAGCAGCCGGTCACGCGCGACGTACACAATCCGCTCGCCGTCGCGCGCTACCGTTTCTCGTAGGGCGCCGGGAATCACGAAGAACGGAACTGGTGGACGGAATTGCCGAACGGCTCGGAGATCTCGTCGATCGTCTCGGGCGGGAGGCGCAGGCCTTTGTCGTCGAGCGGCTGCTCTTCGCGACGCCGCACGGCGTCAAACAACGACTCGCCCTTGATCTTCTTGTGGAGCAGGAGAATACCGTACAGCAGGCCCTCGGGGCGTGGGGGACAGCCGGGTACGTAGACATCCACCGGAACGATCGTGTCGATTCCCTGCACCATCGCGTAGTTGTCGAAGATGCCGCCGGTCGATGCGCACGCGCCCATCGAGATGACCCACTTGGGTTGCGGCATCTGGTCGTAGATGCGGCGGATCACCGGAGCGAGCTTGAAGGGCAGCCGGCCGGCGCAAATCAGCACATCGGCCTGGCGGGGAGAAAACGCCTGGCGCTCCATGCCGAAGCGCGCGAAATCGAACCGGCTCGCGGCCGTCGCCATGAACTCAATGGCGCAGCAGGCGGTGCCGAACGGCATCGGCCAGAGCGAGTTCGCGCGCGATGAATTGACCGCCCAGTCCACCAGCTCCTGGAACTTGGTGAGCAGGTAGTTCGAGCTCTTGACCTCGCCGACGTGTTTCATGCGTTCAATCCCACTGAAAGGCCCCCCGTTTCCAGACGTAGATGTAGCCTACGAACAGGATGAGGAGAAAGACCAGCATCTCTACCAATAGGAACCCGGTGCTCACGGTGCCATTGCCCATAAAGATCACGGCCCACGGGATGAGAAACACCGTTTCGATATCGAAGAGAATGAACAGCACCGCCACCAAATAGAACTTTACCGAGAAGCGCTCGTGTGCGTCGCCCAGCGGGGGCATGCCGCTCTCGTAGGGACGCTCCTTGACCTCGGTGGGGCGCCGCGGGCCGAGGAAATGGGAAAGGACGATCATCGTGACTCCAGCGACGATCGCCAAACCGATCAGCATGAGTAGCGGGATGTAGGGCTGCATCGGCTCGTGAAAAATTTCACTAAGTCTCGGCCCTTCGTCAAGCTGGCCGTGGCCCGTTACATTGCGGGCCCATGTCCATCAAATCTGACCGCTGGATTACCAAAATGTCGAGGGAGTACGCGATGATCGAACCCTTCGCCGACCGGCAGGTCCGCGAAGGTGTCATTTCGTACGGCGTGTCGTCCTACGGCTACGACATGCGCGTGGCCCCCGAGTTCAAGATCTTCACCAACGCGCTGTCGGCGGTGGTCGATCCGAAACGTTTCGACCCGAAATCCTTCGTCGAATTTGCCGGTGACGTCTGTATCGTCCCCCCCAACTCGTTCGCGCTGGCGAGCTCGGTCGAATACTTCCGGATTCCGCGCAACTGTCTGACGATTTGCGTCGGAAAGAGCACCTATGCGCGCTGCGGCATCATTGTCAACGTGACGCCGTTCGAGCCGGAGTGGGAAGGCTTCGTTACGCTGGAGATTTCCAACACGACTCCGTTGCCGGCCAAGATCTACGCGAACGAAGGCATCGCGCAGGTCCTGTTCTTCACCGCCGACGACGGGGACGAATGCGAAATCTCCTACAAGGATAAGAAGGGGAAATACCAGGCCCAGCGGGGGATCACACTGCCGAAGCTTTAGGCGATTTCGCTCGCTTGTTATAGGCGTATGCGACCGCCAGCGTGATCAACGCCAGCACGAAGAAACTCGCCACGCGATACAGTGCCTCCAAGGCCGATAGGTCGTACAGCACGATCTTGAACGCGGCCAGCGCGGCGACGCCCAGTCCCGCCGACCGCACCACCTTCCGGTCGAGCACGAACCCGACCCTTATCAGCGCCGCCGCGTACAGGAGCCAGAAGGTGCTGATCGCAAGGTCGCCCGCCAGCTCACTGGTGAACGCCCGGTGCAGCTCGAGCGAGCCGCCCACCAGCACACAGCCGCCCGCCATCCACCAGAGGGCGGCCTGCCCCTCCCCCATCGCGTCGGGCCGGCGATGAGCTGCCGGCCACCAGCGCGCCGCAACCACCGCGGCCGCCGCCGCGACGTACCATCCCGCCGACCAGACTCCGATGAAGGCGGGATCGGCCGGATCGCGCGCTCCCCACGTCACGCTGAATAGCAGCAAGTAGGCCGCCGCCGTAAGCAACAGCGCCGACCGGAGCGCGACAATGCGGAGTGCCGGCTTCCAGAACGACGCACCGAGCACCAGCCCCGTGGCGAAGATGACCCAGTACAACACCAGCGCCGTCGCCGCGTAGAACGTCGAGGGAAGAAGCGCACGGTCGAGCTCGAGTGAGCCGCCGAAGAGAAGCGTCGCGACGGCAATCGACCACAGCAGGACGCCCGTCTTGTCTCCCCCCCGCGTTTCCCGCTTCGCGTCGGTCTCCCACCAACGTGCGGTGGCCGCGAATGCAACCAGGCAGACATACGCCGCGAGCGCCCACTGCCCGAGGAACGCGCGATCGGTGGGAGAACGGAGCACCAGCGCGACGCTGAAAAGCTGCAGGAATGCGAGCGGCGCGAGCACCGCGCTTACCTCGAGTGCGCCGGGGCACCGGCCCCAGCGAGCGCTCGCGCTGGCGGCCGCGGCCAGAACCGCCCAACCGGCCGCTACCGTCGCTCCATCCCATTGGCCCGAGATCGCGAGCGCGAGCAGGACGAACCCCATCACCGCCAGGTGCACCGCCTTGAGCGGCCAACCGCTGGCCAGGTACAGCACACTCAGCGCGAGCGGTAGCAACCCACCCCACGGTGCGAGTACATCGGGCGGGGCGACCACGCCGAGCGTGACAAGCGCGAGGGGGGTGAGGTAAACAATGAACTCCGGCGAAAGCTGATTCTCCATGAACCCCGCAAGCGGGGGAGGAGTCGCGCGCAGCTGCTGCCACCAGACGATGAGGGTGATGAGGGCGCCGGCCCCGAGAGCGGTCCAGCGCAACGCATCGTTGCCGGTGGAGGCAAACAGGAGCATCCACACCATCGCCAGCGCGCCGATTCGCGCCTCCGGCCACGGCGAGCGCTTGGTCCCCGTTGCCAACAGCGCCACGACGGCGCCGAGCACGCCGTAGTTGAGTCCGACGGTCGTCGTGAGGTCCTTGGCAATCAAGGCTGCGGGTAGCAGGAAGAACCCGAACAGCGCGGTGTTGAACGCCGCCCGCCAGCTCATCCGCTCGGACAGCACCATCAAGCTCGTGCCGACGACGGCCGTGTAGGCGAGGAACTTCGCGGGCGAAGGATCCGCGGAGGCGAGGAAGAGCGGCGCAAGATAGGCGCCGGCCAACGCCCAGATCGCCAGCGCTTCGACGCTGTGCCGGACGGCCATGGTAACGACGACGCCGCTGGTTGCCGCCAGGAGGAGCACGCCGATTTCCCTGCTCACCAGTGCATACGGTCCGGCGGCCGCCCAGATGCCGAGGTAGACGAGGCCACCGCCGCCGCCGATGATGGCGGCGCCGTAGCGCAGCATCCCGCGCCGCACGAGATGATCGCCCCAGACGGCGAGCCCGACGCCTACGGCGACGGCGCCGCTCGCTCTCACGATCGGCGCGACCCAGCCGTGCAGGATGGCGTAGTTGAGGAAGAATCCGCCGGTCGCGAGCAAGGCCAACACACCCACCACGAGCAGACCGCGCTGGCCAATCCACTGCTCCCAGTCCACGACCTGACCGGGAGGGGGGGGAGCTGGAGTGATCTCGACTCTAGGGCGAACGACGACGCGTGGTGAGGTGGCCGAGGCCGACGGTGGTATAGATGCGGGCGTGCTGGCGGTTGGAGCGCTGGGTAGTTCGCGGGCCCGCGTCGCGCCCGCAGGCAAAATGAGGGCACTGAGCTGTCGCACAATGCCCTCCAGCTGGGCGACGCGTCGCTCGAGTTGCTCGAGACGATCGTCAGCCATACGTCATGCGCCCGCCCCCGCCCCCGCCCCCGCCCCCGCCCCCGTCCCCGTCCCCGCGCCCGCCGTATGACGCGATCCTGCGGCCGTTATTGCGGCCGTCACACCGACGAGGATGATCAGATCGGGAATCCAGCCGAGCTCCGTTGCCGGCACAGCCATCTGCAGGAAGTACATCACGAAATCGAATAGGCCGATCAGCAGGCCAAGCAGGAGGGTGAATTGCAGCGTCCGGCCCAAGCGCGAGAGTAGGCGGCCGGTGACGAGAGCGACGGCCCCCTGCCCCGCGGCGATTGCCAGGGCGGTGACGATGCCGCCGAACAGTGTCTCCATGAACGCGGAGCGGCCGGGGTTGTAACTGAAGAACCAGGTGTGAATCAGCGCGATGACGACGCCCGCTACGGCGGCGCAGATCGTGGCCCATGCCGCGTAGAAGATGACGATGCGTGTGCGACTGTCGTCCATGGCTCTATCCTAGCGCAGGGCCGCGGCGGCTTCAACCAGGGCTGCGCGTGCCTGGTCAACCCGGGTCACGAGATCGGCGATCTCTTTGTTCGTCGTCGCCGCGTCGCCGTAGCGAATTGCTTCGTTCACAGAAGGGAAAGCCATCGTGGCGTAGCCGTTGTCGAGGTCGGCCGCGAATTGCAGGCTGCGGAACCAGGGCCGGCTCGCCAGCCCCTCGGGGCGTGTGAGGCGGCGCTCGACCTGCATCACGGCCGCGTTAACACGCCGCGCGCGCGTCGAATCCACTCCGCCCGCTCGGCTCAGCGCCGAGTCCCGCGTCGTGTTGAACGCGCGCGCCACGGCAGTGAAGCGATCGAGTGCGTCCTTGAGCGCCTGCGTACTCACGGTGTCCTTCCACTGCTTCTTGGCGAGCCCTGAATCGAGCTGCGAGACGAGGCTGCTCATCTCGCTGCCGAAGGCGGCATAGTCGAGCGGGACGAGATCGCTGTTTGCGAGCCGACCCATGATCACTGCCACGAGCTGCGTGCCGGCCCGGTGGGCCTTGTAGCCCGGATCGCCGAACCGCGACATCCAGTCGTACGAGTCGTACATCGAGTGATAAATGCCGTCCGGCCCGTCGAACCCGATGCCACCCGCTGGAATGCCGAGGTGATGGTAGAAGCCGGAAAAGTCGGACCCGCCGCCCAGATTACCCATCGTCAGGGCGGTGGTGTCGCCGTTCTTGGCTTTCAACCAGACCTCGTAGACCGTTCCCGGTCCGACCGGGTCCGGCACGACATGCGCGGCCGCGCGGAGCAGCGGCTTCAGGGACGGGGAGGCGCTGCCGCCGAAATTCGGGCCGGAGAAGGTGCCATCCTCGTTGATGTACGCCACGACGTGCGCGCGGAGCGTATCCTCCAGCTCTTCCACCCATTCCGTCGAGCCGATGAGTCCCCACTCCTCCGCATCCCAGGTGGCAAAGACCACTGTACGGGCCGGCCGCTGCCCATCGCGGACGAGCGCGGCGAACGCGCGCGCGGTTTCCAGGACGCAGACAGTACCGCTCACGTTATCGCGCGCACCGGGTCCCCAGGCATCGCGATGGCCACCGACGACCACCCACTCGTCCGGCCAGCGCGCGCCGCGAATCATGCCGATGGTATTCCAGATCTTGTGAAAGGCGCGCTGGCCCCGTTCGGTCTTCACGTGCAAGCGCGCGCGGGCCGGACCTGGGCCGACGTGATACCGGAACGGCAAGGCGCCCTGCCAGCTCTGCGGGACCGACGCGCCAGTCATGGGCTCGAGGAAGCGTCGCGCGTTCCCATAGCTCATGGGGATGATTGGAATGCGCGGGATGTCGAGCGAGTCCTCGGGCAAGCGTCGCGCCCCTTCGACGGACGCCCAGCTCGGCGTCGTGGGATCGCCGTTTCCATTCATCATGCTGCCGCGCTGAATGCCGGCGACCGGCCGCATAGGGCCTTTGGGATAGACGTCGCCACGGAAGTAGCCGTCCTCCTGCGGGTCGGAGTATACGATCACGCCCACTGCCCCGCGCTTCTGCGCCTCGCGCGCTTTGATGCCGCGGAACGAGCGCCCGTAGCGCGCGATGACGATCTTGCCGCTCACGCTGATCCCCAGCGAATCGAGCGTCTTGTAGTCCTCGATCAGGCCGTAATTCACGTAGACGACATCGGCAGTGACGTTGCCGTCGCCGGAGTAGCCGTTGAACGGCGGGATCTGCGGGCCGTTGCCCGGCTCCGCCAACGAGAGGCGCTCCGCCTTGCCGCGGGGGCCGGGGATGATCCACGCCGCGACGGTGTCGGGCTGGGGGATATAGACCGTGTACTCCTTACTCCAGGCATCGACGCCCCACGACTTGAGTCGCTCGACCACGTAGTCGCGGGTCGTGGCTTGCGCCGGGGTGCCGGCCATGTGGGGCACGGCGCTCAAGTCCTTCGACATTTGGCGCACGCTGGCGGTGTCAGGAATCGCCAGGAGGCGCTGCTCGAAACTTTGGGCGGGCAGGCGGGCGGGCAGGCTGGCCAACAGCAGGCCAAGACCGATCGCGAGTCCGCGCCACCCGTTGACCGCCTGCCCGCCTGTCCGCCTCATGCTTCCCTCCCCGCCAGCAAAATGGGTCTCGGCGCCCGCAATCGTCGTATCAGCGCCGTCAGGCACATGCACAGCAACGCCCCTACCGCGGCGAGACCCATGTCCTTCTGGGGATCCCACACGTCGCCCTGGGTGCCGAGCCAGGCATCTCCTGTACCCGGCGCGACCATCGTGGCCACGACCATCTCCATGATCTCGTACAGCGCACTGAAGGCGAGCGTGACGTCGAGCGGCAGATAATATGCCCAGAAGCCGCGCGCGTTGGCGACGCGCAGGAACACTTCCCGGATCGGGTACGCCAGCAATAACCCGAATGAGAGGTGAACCACGCGGTCGAACGGATTGCGCGTGAAGCCAAACGTGCGCTGCATCCAGAATCCGAATGGGACCTCCGAGTAGGTGTAGTGCGCGCCGATGGCGTGCAGGGTCAGAAACACCGTAATCAGCAGATACGACAAGTCGGACAGCGGAAATGCGCGATAGGTGCCGATCAGAATCGCCATCACGGCGAACACCAACAGATTCTCCAGGAACCAATCGTGCCGGTCGAGCGGGCGGATAGCTGTGACGATCCACACCGCGCCGTACCACACGAGCAGCCCCAGCAGCAGGTGGTTTTTGGAGAACCCGACGGTTTTGTGCGTCGTCGAGGTCGAGATCAGCGCGGCACCCCCGGTTCGCGAGAATTCAGCACGCGATCGATGCGCAGCTGCAAATCCACGAGATGCGCGCGGGTCATACGGTCGAGCGACTTGCCCAGGGCGGTACGGATGCCGGTCTGAAGGCCCTGCAGCTCGAGCCGCGCCAGAGCGCGCGCATCGGTCGGCCTGGTCGTCGCGGTAACGCCGGGGAATCCGGCGAACTGCGGTGGGGGCTGCGTCACGAGCGGCGTGTTGATCAAGCGATCCATCTGATCGACGAACGCTTGCTGCAGATTGCGCCGGTACTCGTCGATCGACGGCGTGCCGGCCGACAGCTCCGAGAACACGCCGCGACGCACGTCCGCGAACAGATCGGCCAAGGTGTACGCCGTCCCGGCGGCCATCGTTGCGCCCTGGTCTGCCAAGCGGTTCAGCCGTTGATCCTGAAACAGTGCCCCGAGAACCGCCGTCTGGCGCTGCCGAATGCGATCGACGAATCCGCTCGGCTCGATGCGCCGCAACACCGCGCTATCGAGGAAATAGGTCGGCGTCGCGAATGCGTTGTCGACGAGGAAGCGCACGGCGTCGGCCTGCCGAGCACGCGGCACCGGCGTATGGATCACGCCCGCCTGATCGGGATACTTCTCGTGCCGCCAGACGCCGCCGATGACGACCGCCACATGGTTCATCTCGAGCGCCCACTGCGCCACCAGGCGATCGTAGAGGTCGTTCAGGAGATCATAATCTTCCAGCTTCTCGGTGGTCGCCGCCGGCAGCAGCATCGGCACCAGGCGCTTGATGTTCGCGACGCCGTACGTGGTCGCCTTGACGGGATCGTCGCCGAGGGCCTCGGTCTGCGTGCGCGGATCGATGCCGTCGGGGTTCCCGAACCGCAGCCATGGACTCGCGTCCTGCAGCCGTGCCAGCGAGTCGAGCACGACGCGCTCGTCCTCCGGCCGCTTGGCGGGAATGCGGCGATAGCCCCAATCGATGGCGTAGTAGTCCCACGGCCCCAGCTTGGGCATCAGCTCCGCCGAGTCACCGGGCTGCGCCACGTAGTTGTTGCGCGCGTAATCCATGATCGAGTACGACGTCCCGTTCTTCCGCGTATAGCTGGCGCTGCGCAGCGAGTCGACCGGGTAGTAGCCCGACGACAACTGGTTGTGCGGCAGGCCGAGCGTGTGGCCGACTTCATGCGTCGCGACATACGCGACCATCGTGCCCATCAGCGAGTCGGGGAACGGCAGGTGCTTCGCGTGCGGGTCGACCGCGCCGGCCTGCACCCAGTACCATGCCTGCAGCAGGCTCGTGATGTTTTGGAACCAGCCGATATCCGACTGCATGATCTCGCCGGTGCGCGGGTCATTCACGTTCGGCCCGTACGCGTTCTCGACCGTCGAGGGCAGCCAGCGGATCGCCGAGTAGCGCGCGTCGTCCAGATCGAATTCCGGATCCTCCTGCGGCGTCGGCGCCGGCTTCGCCGTGATCGCATTCGAGAATCCGGCGGCGCGGAACACCGGCTCCCACGCCTGAACGCCCTTGATAAGCCAGGGCACCCACTTGGGCGGGGTCGCCGGATCGATGTAGAAGACGATCGGCTTGACCGGGTCGCTCACCGCCGCCGTCGGATCTTTCGGCTCGAGACGCCAGCGGATGATGTAGCAGCGAGTCGGGACACGCGCGTTCTCCGAGCCGTAATCCTCGTAGCTCACCGAGAAGAATCCGACGCGATTGTCGCACAACCTCGGCTGCATCGGATTCGCGGACAGCAGCACCATCGAGAAGTTGGTCGGAATCGTCATCGAGTTGAGCGAGCGGTCCGGAGGGGAATTGGGCGGCGGCGGGAGCGAATCGACCTCGAACGTCTGCAGCGCTGTGACCTCGACGTTGATCGGGAAGCTCCGGGCGCGCTCCACGAACGAGCGCGCCGGATCGAAGCGGCGCACCCGCAAGCCCAGCTGGCGCGCATTCAGCTCGGAGACATCGGTCGTAAACAGCGACGTCACGTCGATCACCGCGTTGGAGTCTTTGGGGCTCCACGTGGCGATGTCGAAGCTCTTGAGAATGGGCGGCGTGTTGGACAGATCGACCGCGCGCGCGACGGGAAGGGTTGAATCGGCGCGCATGGCAAAGCTGACCAGTCGCAGCAGAACATGATTGCCGAGGCGGTCCCAGCGCACCACGCGCGCCGAGATCTGCTCGCCCGCGTAGCCGAGGCCGCGGATCGTGCCGCGTCGATCGACCACGAGACGGAATTCGCGACCCAGCATGCTGCGCGGGATCTCATAGAAGAGCTTGTCCGAAATGCGATGGATGATGAAGACGCCCGAGTCGGTGACCGCGCCCGCCGTGATGACCTGGTTGTACGGCTTCGGAGCCGGCTCCTGCGCGGGGCCGCGCCCGGAGGTGGTGCGTGACGTATCCTGGCGACCGTTCGCTGGTGGAGGCACGGGTGCGGGCTGCTGCCGGCCCCCGGCCGTTGCCTTGGAGCAGCCAAGGGCAGCGATTGTCAGAATCAGGTGAGCCGGGCGCATGCGTCACAGCCGTGGTGTGAGGAACCGACAGATTAGACCCGTCCGCGGCTTCCGTCTAGTGGCTTTACACGGGCAACCTGTTGCATTTTGGTGGCGATGAAGAGTCTGCGCGTCTTGATCATCGGCGTCGTCTTTGCCGCCGTCGTCTACGGCGCGGCCGTGACGTACGCGTTCACCGGCAGCATCGGCTCGCTCACCGCGTGGCTCGTGCTCCTCGCGGGGGCGGTGCTGCTGCCGGTCGCGCTGCTCGTCGTGCGCCGCCGCGTCTGGAATCCGCTCACCGAATTGGAGCGCGGTATCCAGCGCGTCGCCCAGGGCGATCTGTCCGCGCAGATCCGCGTTGCGCGCGAGGACGAGCTGGGCCACCTCATCGCGCATTTCAACGAGATGACGCGCGTGCTGCGGGATCGCGCCGAGGAACAGGGGCGCTTCGCGGCGGCCGGCGAGCTCCTCGGCGGTGTCGCTCACGAGGTCAACAATCCGCTGATGGCGATCGCCAGTCACGCCGAGCTCCGCCTGGCCGATCCCAGGCTTGCCGCCGAGCAGCGCGCCGAGATGCAGAGCATCCTGCGACAGGCGCAGCGAGCCGCCAAGCTGCTGCGAGGGCTGCTGCGGTTCGTGCGAGCCGGCGAGAAAAGCGCGGCAGCGCTGAACCTCAACGATGTCGTCCGCAGCGCGATAGACCTCGTCTCGTATCGGTTCACCATCGACGAGATCTCGATCGAGGGACGTCTCGATCCGTCGCTCCCGGCGGTTGTGGGCGATGCCAACCGGTTGGAGCAGGTTGTCGTGAACCTCCTGAGCAACGGGCTGGATGCGCTGCGGCTCATCAAGCCGCCCCGCCGTCTCACGGTCGATTCATTCGTGGATCCGCGGCTGGGCCGTGTCTGCGTGACGGTGACCGACAACGGCCCCGGCGTGGCAGGCGAGGTCGTGCAACGGTTGTTCCGTCCATTTGCAAGTACGAAGGGTCGCCGCGGCACGGGTCTCGGCCTCTACATCTCACGGCAACTGGTGCGCGAGGCCGAGGGCGAGCTCGACCTGGTCGCGCATGGAGAACAAGGAGCCCGTTTCCTTCTTTGGCTGCCCTACACCCCTGAGGCGGCTCCCGAGGCGCCCGCGGCCGTTGCCGCTGCGGCCACCAACGCGACGCTGGCGGGTATCCGAGTGCTGGTGGTGGACGACGAGGAGCTCATTCGCCGCCCCATGCTGCGGTTTTTGACGAAGCGCGGCGCGGAAGTTCGCGAGGCGGGAGATGGAGCCATGGCCCTGGACACCATCCGGGCGGGTTTCGAGCCGGACGTAATCGTGGCCGATCTGCGGATGCCCCGCATGGACGGCGCGGAATTCTATGAGCGCCTGTTGGAAGAGTGGCCTGCGCTCGCCGAGCGCGTATTGTTTTTGTCGGGTGACATTACCCAGCTGGCCGGGCGAGGGCTGGCGGAGATCCCGCGTGAGCGCGTCCTGGTGAAGCCACTCGAGCTGGTAGAGCTGGAGCGCCGTATCGCCGATTTCATGCGGGAGCGGGCGGCCTGACATGCTGATCGTGGCCGTGCTGTTTGCCACGGTGCTGTTCCGCTTCGCCATCGTCCTCGCGGTCGTTTACCGCATTCTGCCGGCTACGCGCATTTGCCCGCACTGCGCCAACGATCTCACGTTGATCCGGCATCCCATCCTGCGGCGTCTGATTCCGCCCGTCGAGCATCGCTGGTGTATCGGCTGCGGTTGGAATGGCCTCGTACGCCGCCCGCCACGCCCACCCGGTTTTTCTCAGTCGCGGGTGATCAGCCGCGCGGCCCGCTCGTAGAAGAAATAGTCCCACGCCCAGTTCAGCAGCACGAACAACTTGTTGCGAAATCCGATGAGCTGGATGATGTGAACGACGAGCCACATCACCCACGCCGGAAACCCGCTCAATTGCAGTCCAAAGACGTGCGCCACAGCCGCGTTGCGGCCGATCGTGGCGAGCGTGCCCTGATCGTGGTAGCGGAAGGGCTCCAGCGGCTGCCCCCGCAGCTGGCGCGCGATGTTTCGGGCGACCGACTCCCCCATCTGGATCGCGACCGGCGCGACCATCGGCAGCGGCTCACCGTCCTGCTCGCGATAGGCCGCATCGCCGATGATGAAGACTTCAGGATGCCCGGCGAGCTGGAGCGTCGGCTCGACGGGGATCCGTCCCTGCCGCGCGGGAGCCAGGCCCAGCGTGGCCGTGAGCGGCGCCGCGCGCACGCCCGCGGCCCAGATCACTGTCTGCGCGGGGATGATCTCGCCGCTTTTGAGGTGCGCCTGCCGGCCGTCGAAATCGGCCACGGTCGCGCCGAATCGCACCTCGACATACTTCCGCCACAGCGTCTTCCCCGCTGCCTCACGCAACCGCTCGGGGAGCGCCGGCAGCAGCTTATCGGTCGCCTCGAGCAGCAGGATCCGCACATCCTTGATGTTCAGCCGCGGGTAATCCTTGACGAGGACGAGCCGGATCAGCTCGGACAGCGCCCCCGCCATTTCGACGCCGGTCGGCCCGCCACCCACCACGATGAACGTGAGCAGCGCGCGCCGCTTCTCGGCGTCGGGCTCGAGCATCGCCTGCTCGAAGCAGGTGAGCACGTGATTGCGAATGGTGATTGCGTCGGGAATGTCCTTCAGGCCCAGCCCGTGACGCTGCAGCGATGCGAGCCCGAAGAAGTTCGTCTCCCCGCCCGGTGCGAGCACCAGGAAATCGTACGCGATGGGCCCGGCCGTCGTGTCGAGCCGTTTCGCGGCGAAGTCGACGCGCGTGACCTCGATCATGCGAAAATCGAAATTCTTCTGGCCGCGCAAAACCGCGCGCGCCGGCTTGGCGATCTCCTCGGGCTCGAGGCCCGCGGTCGCGACCTGGTAGAGAAGCGGTTGGAAGAGGTGGTAGTTGTTGCGATCGACGAGCACCACTTGCACGGGAGCGCGCCGCAGGGCACGGGCAACGCGCAAACCGCCGAATCCAGCTCCAACGATAACGACGGTGGGGATCATCTTGTCGGCTTTCACAAGACCTCCGCGCACGTCATTCACCAACGGAAACGATGTGTTGGGCCGGACAGATCCTGGAGCTAACCCGTGATTTTGCGCCACAGTGCCGCCAGCGGATCGTAGTTCGCGTCGACGACTCGCTCCTTCAGCGGAATGATGGCGTTGTCCGTGATCGTGATCGACTCGGGACAGACTTCGGTGCAGCACTTGGTGATGTTGCAGTAGCCGATGCCGCCCTCGTGGTGCAGATGCTCGCGCCGGTCGACGACGTCGAGCGGATGCATCTCGTACACGGCGGCGCGCACGAGCATCGCGGGGCCCATGAAGGCCTCGTGCTTCTCGTGCGTGCGCAGCACGTGGCAGACGTCCTGGCACAGGAAGCACTCGATGCATTTGCGGAATTCCTGCGGGCGCTCGATTTCGTACTGATACATGCGCCACGTGCCGTCCGGCGCATCGGGCTTGCGCGGCTGGAACGCCGGAATGCGCTTGTTGACCTCGTAATTCCACGACACGTCCGTCACGAGATCCTTGATCACGGGGAACGCGCGCATCGGGGTTACGGTGATCGTCTCGTCCGGCGCGTAGTCCGACATGCGCGTCATGCACATCAGCCGCGGCTTCCCGTTGATCTCCGCCGAGCACGAGCCGCACTTCCCCGCCTTGCAGTTCCAGCGCACCGCGAGGTCCGGCGCCTGCTCGGCCTGGATGGCGTGCACGGCGTCGAGCACCACCATCCCCTCGCCCGCCGCGACCTGATACTCCTTCAGCTCGCCGCGTTCCCGCGTGCCGCGGAACAGCCGCAGCGTGCGCTGCTCGGACACGTTATTTCCCTTCCTTAATGAGGGTCATCAGATCCGCTGGAATCGGCGGCTGGGCCTCGCGCCGGACGACCATGCGGTCCCCTTCTTTCTTAATGGCGATCTGCTCCCGAGCCTGCTTCTCGTCGGAATCGGGATAGTCGCTGCGTGTATGCGCACCGCGACTTTCCGTCCGCTCCAGCGCCGCCCGAGCGCTGGCCTCGGCGACCACGAGCAGCGCGCGCAAGTCGATCGCCGTGTGCCAGCCAGGATTGTACTCGCGGCTGCCCGTCACCCCAACCTTGCGGGCGCGGGCCTTGAGCTTCTCGAGCTCGGCCAGCGCGTTCTCCAGACCGCTCTTGTCTCGGATGATGCCGGCGTCTCGTTGCATGATTGTCTGTAATGCCGTCTGCACGGCAAAGGGATTCTCACCCTCACGCCCGAACGGCTCCAACGCCTCACGCATGGACTGCTCGACGTCGGCGTCCGGAATATTGGGCGCCGCGCCGCGCTTCGATGCGGCGTGCTGCCCTGCCCGCCGTCCGAACACCAACAAATCGCTCAGCGAATTGCCGCCGAGGCGGTTGGCGCCGTGCATGCCGCCGCCGACTTCGCCCGCGGCGTACAGGCCGGGCACCGTGGACTCCTGGGTCTCGGCATCGACTTTGATGCCACCCATCACATAGTGGGTCGTCGGACCGATCTCCATCGGGTCTTTCGTGATGTCGACATGCGCGAGCTCTTTGAACTGGTGATACATGCTGGGCAACTTCTTCCTGATGTAGTCGGCGTTTTGCTTCGAGGCGATGTCGAGTATGACGCCGCCATGCTCCGTGCCGCGCCCCTCGGCGATTTCCTTGACGATCGCCTTGGCGACCACGTCTCGGGTCAACAGCTCGGGGGGACGGCGGTTCTGCTTGCGATCGCCCTTCACCCACGCATCGGCTTCTATTTCCGTGTCCGCGTAATCGCCTTTGAACATGTCAGGCATGTAGCGGAACATGAACCGCTCGCCCTTATTGTTTTTTAACACCCCGCCTTCGCCACGCACGCCTTCGGTCACGAGAATGCCGCGCACGCTGGGCGGCCAGACCATGCCGGTCGGATGGAATTGCACGAACTCCATATCGATCAGCTCGGCACCTGCGTCGTACGCGAGTGCGTGACCGTCACCCGTGTACTCCCAGGAATTGCTGGTGATTTGCCACGCCTTGCCGATGCCGCCCGTCGCGAGCACGATGGCGCCGCTCTTGAACAGGACGAACCGTCCGGTTTCGCGGAAATAGCCGAGTGCGCCGGCGATCCGCCCACCCACGACGAACAGGCGGACGATGGTGCATTCCATGTGGACGTCGATGCCGGAGTGGACGCCCTTGTCCTGGAGGACGCGGATCATCTCGAGTCCGGTGCGGTCACCGACGTGCGCCAGGCGGGAGTAGGTGTGACCGCCGAAGGGCCGCTGATTGATGCGGCCGTCGGGGGTGCGATCGAACAGGGCGCCCCAGGCCTCGAGCTCGTTGATGCGGTCGGGCGATTCCTGGGCATGGATCTGCGCCATGCGCCAGTTGTTGTGCATCTTGCCGCCGCGCATGGTGTCGCGGAAATGCACCCGCCAGTTGTCTTCGTTCATCACGTTGCCCAGGGCCGCGGCCGCGCCGCCTTCGGCCATGACCGTATGGGCTTTGCCGAGGAGTGACTTGCAGACGAGGGCGACTTTGGCTTTCTGGGCGCTCGCTTCGATCGCGGCGCGGAGGCCGGCGCCGCCGGCGCCGATGACGATGACGTCGTAGTCGTGGCTGCGAAGGTCACTGGCCGCCATTAGAACAGACGCAGGTCGTGGATGACGCCCATCGCGCAGAGGCGGATGTAGACGTCAGTCAGCGCGACCGAGAACAGGGAGCACCAGGCGAACAGCATGTGATGGCGATTGAGCGCGCTGACGCCGCGCCAGGCCTCAAACCGAGCCTTGCCGCCGCGCGCGCAGGAGAAGCAGTCGACCTGACCGCCGATCAGATGCCGCAGCGAGTGACACCCGAACGTGTAGCTCGCGAGCAGGACAACGTTGACGAGCATGACCAGCGTGCCCACGCCGACGCCGAATTCCCGCGGTCCGGCGAGCATCGAGCCGTTGGCGAGCACACCGTGTACGGGCCAGCGCGTCGCGAGGATGACGTCGTACGAGAGAATGAAGATGAAGACGACGGCGGCGTACATGAAAAAGCGGTGCATGTTCTGGAGAATGAACGGGAACTTCGTCTCGCCCCTATAGCCGTGTCGCGGCTCCCCTACCCCGCACGCGACTGGGTCGAGGAAAAACGCGCGGTAGTACGCTTTGCGATAGTAGTAGCAGGTGGCGCGGAAGCCCAGCGGAAAGATCAGGATCAGGAACGCCGGCGACAGCGGCCACCACGATGTCTGGATCAGCGGCGAGTAGAACGGCGAGAGATAGGGTCCCCATTCGAAGTTGTTGCCCACCCAGGCCGCCCACGTGGCATAGATGCCGAAGCTGCCGAGGACCAATGCGGTGAGTGCTGGAGCGATCCACCAGGCGTCGCGGCGCAGCGTGGCGCCGAGGCTGCGTTCTTGAAGATCGCGGACGGAGGTCGTCATAGCTTCACCGCCGCCATCGTTTCCTTCACTGCGTCAGCGGACTTCTTCAAGGCAGCCTCTTCATCCGCGCTCAACTGTACCTCGATGATTTTCTCGAGGCCGTTCTTCCCCAGCTTGCAGGGCACGCCGCAGTACATCCCGGAAAGCCCGTACTCTCCCTCGAGCCAGGCGGCGCACGGCAACAGCCGCTTCTGATCGAGCACGATCGACTCGACCATCTGCACCACCGCGGACGACGGCGCGTAGTAGGCCGAGCCCGTCTTCAGGAACGCGACGATCTCGGCGCCGCCGTTGCGCGTGCGGTCGACGATCTTGTCGAGCCTGGCCTTGTCGAGCAGCTGCGTCACGGGAATGCCCGAGACGGTCGTGTACGAAACGAGCGGTACCATCGTGTCGCCGTGTCCTCCCAGCACCATCGCCTGGATGTCCTTCACCGAGACATCGAGAGCCTCGGCGAGAAACGCGCGGTAGCGCGCCGTATCGAGCACGCCGGCCATGCCGATCACCCGCTCGCGCGGGAAGCCGGTGACCTGCTTGGTGACCCAGCACATCACGTCGAGCGGGTTCGAGACGACCACGACGATGGCCTTGGGACAGTTCTGCTTGATTTGCTGGGAGACTTGCTTGACGATGTCGGCGTTGGTACGGACGAGATCGTCGCGGCTCATGCCCGGCTTGCGGGCGATGCCCGCGGTGACCACGACGAGCTCGCTGCCTGCGGCTGGAGCGTAATCGTTCGCGCCCTCGATGCGTGCATCGAACCCCTCGATCGGCGCCGACTCCCACTGATCCAGCCCCTTTCCCTGGGGTATACCCTCGACCACATCGACGAGTACGATCTTGCGGGCGAGCTGCTTCTCTGCCAGGCGTTGGGCGGTGGTGGCGCCGACATTGCCGGCGCCCACAACAGTAATCTTGGTTAGCATGGTGCGGGGAAACTAACGCGCCTTTGTCAGGCGACCAAGGAGGCAAAACATGGTGTTGGAACTGAGAAAACTGCTTCCACTTGGGGGTGTAATCGCGATGGCCGTCGTTCCGCAACGCGGCGTTGCGCAGCGCCCCGAGCTGCCACGCCTATTCGAAACCTACCAGGTTGCTCTCGACTCGACCGTTTCCCAACCGACACATTGGGCCGAAGGGGCGATCATCGGTGGCGTAGCGGTCGGGGTCCTGGGCGCAATGATGGCTGAAGGCCTGTGTTCCGACAACCCAAACGTGAAATGCGCCATAGGTGGAGCGGTCGTTGGTGGCGTGATCGGCGTTGTTGTTGGCGGGTTGATCGGCGGCCTGTTTCCCAAATCGTCTGAAGACCTCAGTCCCTAGCCCCCGCGCGTGTGCATTTCGCGATGCGGATCCGCCCGCAAGGCCGTGACCTGATACAACGGTGAGCGATCCCTGACAGCGAGCCGTTCTTCGGCTCCGCGATCGACCCGTCCCTGCCACGTCGACGTTATCAAATCCTTCAGCGCAACGTCGCTCGCGCCGCTGCGCAGCGACTCGCGCAGATCGGTGCCCCGCTCCGCATACAGACACAGGAACCATGTGCCGTCAGCCGTCAGCCGACTGCGGTCGCAGGAACGACAGAACGGGGCCGTCGTCGAGGCCACGATCCCGAACGTGGCGCCATCCGGGAGCCGAAACCGCTCGGCCGGCGCGGCAACATCCGCGGTTGGCACCGCCTCGATGGCGCCGTAATGCGCCGACAGCCGCGCGAGGATTTCGCGCTGCGAAAATACCTGCTCCGCCGACCACGCCGTTGCGCCGCCCACGTCCATGTACTCGATGAAGCGCACCTCAGCGTCATGGGCACGCCCGAATTCGATCAGGTCTACCAGCTCGTCGTCATTCGTGCCCCGCATCACGACGGTGTTGAGCTTGAGCGGGAAACCGGCGGCGCGGGCACCGGCGATCCCCGCCAGCACGTCGGCGTGCTTGTCCGTCCGCGCCAATTCCCGCATCCGCGCGGGGCGCAATGTGTCCAGGCTGACCGTAACGCGTCCCAATCCCGCGCGGCGCAGATCCTCGGCCTGCTTCGCTAGCAGCAGCCCGTTGGTGGTCATGGCGAGATCGCGGACGCCGGAGACGCCCGCGAGCATCCGGGCCAACGCCGGCAAATCGTGCCGCAACAGCGGCTCGCCACCGGTGAGTCGCACCTTCTCGACCCCGAGCGACGCGAACACACCAACGAGGCGGGTGATTTCTTCGAACGTCAGAATCGATTGCTTGGGGAGCCAGACGTACTCTTGCTCCGGCATGCAGTAGCGGCACCGCAGGTTGCAGCGGTCCGTCACCGATACGCGCAGGCTACCGAGCGGACGCCCCACCTTGTCGCGCGTCATCGCGGAATTCGCTCCCCCTCTCCGCTCTGCGGAGAGGGCGTCAGGGGGTGAGGTCGACCCGAGGGATCCACCCACGTGGTCGTGCCGTCCGCGTGAAGCTCCTTCTTCCAGACCGGCAGCCGTTTCTTGACCTCTTCGATTACGTAGCGACACGCCGCGAATGCCTCGTCGCGGTGCGGCGCAGCGGCAGCGATTCCGATGCTCGCCTCACCCACCGGTACCAGCCCGAGCCGATGCTGCAGCGTCACGCGGGCATTGACCCAGCGTTCCTGCGCTTCGCCGAGAATTCGTTCGATTTCGGCCACCGCCATGTCGTCGTAAGCGGAGTAGTCGATGCCGGTGACGTCGTCATCGCTGCGGACGGTGCCAAGGAAGACGCACGTTCCCCCACGCTCCGGGCTCTGCACCCTCGCGAGGAGCGAATCGACGGCGAGCGGATTGCGGCTGAGATACGTCATCATCCTCCCGACAACGGTGGTAACAACGCCACCTCATCACCGTCTTCGACCCGCGCGTCCAGCTTCACTTGTCGCAGGTTCACCGCCGCGAGCGGACGCGGCGGCAGGTCGCGAGCGCCAGGGACCGTCTCGCGCACGCGCGCGAGCACATCCGCCACGGTCGCGGAGCTGCCGGAGACGCGCACCGCCGTGGTATCGCATCCCGTCAGCTCGGCGTAGCGCGCGAAGAAACGCACCGTGATGTTCGGCATGACTCGATTATAGGCCCGACGCGAGACCTTGCCAAATCTTCGTCTGCTTCGCCGTCGGATTCGGCGCGCGCTGCAGCCTGAAGGTGGCTACGGTGTGCTCGCGCACTACGCTATTGAGCTTCAGCGTCTGACCGCTGCGCTGAACGGTGATGGTGAACGGCTGGCCTGCTTTGCCGCGATAGCGCGTCCGAAACGTCGCTCCCCAATCGGGATCCGACGCGATCGCGACGTCCCCGAGGTTAGTGATGACATCGCCTGCCTGCACGCCGGCCTGCTCCGCCGCACTGCCGGGAGTCACCTCCTGCACCATCAATCCGCCCGCCGGCGTGGGACCGGTCGACACGCCGACAAAGGGTGTCGTGACAACCTGCCGGCTCAGCACCAATCCCGCTTTGGCAAACACCGCTTCGTACGGCAATGAGTCGCGGCCATCGATGTAGCGTCGGTAAAAACTGTCGACGGCGGGCATGCCCGCGGTGCGCAGCTCGTTCAGCAGATCGGCTGTGCGGAACCCCTTGTTCTGGCGGTAGTAGCGGGTGAACAACGCCCGCATCACTTCGTCGAGGTTGTGGGCGTTGTCGGTCGCGTCGCGGATGGAAATGTCGAGCAGGAATCCGAGTAGCGATCCTTTCGGATAATACAGCTGCGAGCTATTGACGTAGACCTCGTGAATCCAGGTCGCCTCGCTGCCGTCCTCCGCGCTCCAGGGCTCCGGCGCCGATTCCACCTCCCGAATGTTCGACGTCGCATTGTCGAGGAATTGCTCGGGCGTCCATAACCCCGCGCGCAGGTTGGTAAGGTCGCCGTAATAGTCGGTGACGCCCTCTGACCACCACAACAGCGGCGTGTACTGCTCGGCGTGATAGTCGTACGGCCACATCTCGGCGGGACGAATCCGCTTCACGTTCCAGAGATGGAAGAATTCGTGCGAGATCAGCGGATACATGAAATCACCCAGCGTGCCCGCTGGATCGGCGAATGCCCCGGCGGGCATGATGTCGTACTGCGAAGCACTGTGCTCGAGTCCGCCGCCAAAGCCGACGGGCTCGTGGATGACGTTGAAGAAAATCGTGTAGCTGTCGTAGGGTGCACCGCCCATGATCTTGTTCTGCACGGGCGCCATCTTGGAAACACCCTTCCGAATATTCGCGGCGACGGCCGGAGTGTAGTCCGCGGCCGGCCAGACGGCGATCCGGATCCATTTCCCATCGGCCTGCAATGAGTCGAGACTATAACGCCCCACGAACGTCATCGCATCGGCGAGCTCGTGATAATCAGCGGCGCGATAGACGCCGTTCACCGGCCCGGTGAGCGACGTGGTGATCTGCCAGTCCGCCGGCACGTGGAAGCGTACCTCGGCGGCGCGGCCGTTCTGCCCCTCCTCGAACAGGAAGAGATTGGTGCCGAGGAACTGGCCGAAGTTTTGCGTGACGCGCGCCGTCGAGAGATCGATCGTATCGGCGATGAAGTCGAACTCGACTGTGACGCGATCGGCGCGGCCGGTGACAACGCGCCACGTATCCTTGTCACCGCGATCCCAGCGGAGCGACTGGCCTGCGGGGTTCTTCGCGCCGAAGCCATGGACATAGCGCGCGTAATTTTGGATTTCGTAGTTACCAGGGCTCCACGCCGGCAGCGACACGAACAGCGTTTCTTTTCCCGCTGCGGGGAAATCGGCGGCCACATGGAACTGCCGCTGAGTCGTGGACATGAGCGTGACGTCATAACGAACCGTCTGCGCCGCGAGCGATGTGGAAAACAGGGCCGCAAGCAGTGCGACGGGAGAAAAGCGATGCATCATCACACCCCGTAAGAGTTTGGGTCTTGCGTAAATAAAACGGCCCCGGCACCGAATGCCGAGGCCTCTCGCCAAGTGTACGTCCTTCAGGGGCTTAGGATGGAACGCGCGCGCTCGCGTCCGCCACCATCGCGCGCAACTCCTTACTGGGCTTGAAGACAGGAACCGGGCGTGCCGCGACTTCGACGGGATCACCAGTTCTTGGGTTACGTGCCATCCGCGTTTTGCGCTGCCGGATCTTAAACGTGCCAAACCCGCGTACCTCAATGTTATGCTGCTCGGCGAGGGCCGCTTTAACCGCGTCGAGGAACGAATCCACAACCCGCGCACAGTCCTTTTTTGAAATCAGGGGACCAGCGGTGCGAGCGATTTGTGCGGTGACTTTTTCGACTAGATCGGCCTTCGTCATGGGGCCCCCGTAACTGCTGGTACGTCGCCGGGTTGCAAAAGTCGGGGGCTATGATAGGGGCTTAGTCATTTGGCGTCAAGAGCTTGTAGGAATTGTTGGAAGTGCCGCTGAGCGTCGTGGGGGCCTGGAGACGCCTCGGGGTGGTATTGCACGGCGAAAATCGGGTGCTCCCGGTGCCGAATACCCTCAACCGTTCCGTCGTTGAGGTTAAGGTGGGTGACCTCCAGTGACTTCGCACCAGGCACACCGCCTGTCTCGCCGCGCACCGCGAAGCCGTGATTCTGAGATGTGATAAGTACTTGCCCTGTAGCGAGATCCTTCACGGGATGGTTCCCGCCCCGGTGTCCGTAGGGCAGCTTCACGGTTTCGCCACCCATCGCCAGACCCAGCAACTGGTGACCGAGGCAGATCCCAAAGATCGGGAGCGAGCCGTCGGAGAGCTCGCGAATGGTGCTAATCGCGTAGCCCACGGCCGCCGGGTCGCCGGGGCCGTTGGACAAGAAAACGCCGGCGGGCTTCAGCGCCCGGATGGCGGCGGCGTTGGTCGTGGCCGGGACCACCGTCACACGGCAACCATGCTGCACGAACAGCCGCAGGATGTTGCGCTTCATCCCGAAGTCGACTGCCACGACGTGATGCTTCGCCTGCGCCGGTCCTTCGCTGTACGCGGTGGCAATGGTCGCGGCGCTCGCGAGGTCGAGTCCATTCATCGATGGTGAAGCGGCAAGCGCCGCTTTGATCTGCGCGGTGGGCTCCTGGCCGACCGCCAGCACGCCGCGCATCGCGCCGCGCGACCGGATATAACGGGTGAGCTGGCGCGTATCGACCTCGGCGACGAGCGGTACCTTGGCGCCGGCGAGCCAGTCGAGCAGCGTGCCCGTCGCGCGCCAGTTGGACGGCGTCCGCGCCAACTCGCGGACGACCACGCCAGCAACACGCGGCCGATCCGATTCGACGTCCTCTGGATTGATCCCGTAGTTCCCGATCATCGGCGCGGTCATCACCACGATCTGGCCGAGGTAGGAGGGATCGGTGAACACCTCCTGATAGCCGCTCAGATTGGTGGTGAAGACGACTTCTGCGTATGCTGGCTCGAACGGAAGCGGTGCGGTTCCGGGGAACGAGGCCCCGTCCTCGAGGAGGACGTAGGCGGGCGCTGGGGGAGAGTTACGGCCTGCGATTGCTGGGGGGCGGAGGCTGTGGCGGCGTCGCTGGCGGAGCCGTCGGTTGAGTTTCGATGGGCAACGGCGTCTGTTGGACGGGCGTCGGAGCCTGCTGCTGCGCCTGACCTTCGAGTACCGAGCGGACCTGCGTGGCCGATTGCGACATGAACGTCAGCACCAACGCGAGGAAAAGGAATATTCCGGCGGTCCACCAGGTGACTTTGGTGAGCAGTGTCGTCGCCTGGCGACCACCCATGATCGTTTCGGTGCCGGCGCCGCCACCCATGCTGGCGAGTCCGCCGCCCTGGCCCGCCTGCAGCAGCACCGCAGCGGTCAGGATCAGCGAGTCGAGAATGAGAATGGCAACGAGGACTGTGTACATGCGCGGGGCAAGATACCTAGGCTGCGCCGGTGCGCACAAGCTCGGCCCAGCCGTGCGGATCGAGCGACGCGCCGCCGACGAGTACACCATCCAACTCCGGTTCGGCCAGCAGCTGGGCGACGTTCTTCAAATTGACGCTTCCGCCGTAGAGGATTCGGACGATGCCCGGCGCGTGCTTCGCGAGCCAGGCGCGGATCTCCTTATGGACGTCCGCGGCGTCCTGCGGCGTCGCGTTGCGGCCCGTGCCGATTGCCCAAACAGGCTCGTAGGCCACCGTCACACGGCTCTGTCCCGCCGCCCTGCCCGCCAGCGCGGCTTCGAGCTGGCGAGAGATCACGGCGATCGTTTCGCCCGCTTCGCGTTGGGCCAACGTCTCGCCCACGCACAGAAGGGGACTGAGATCGGCCGCCAGCGCGGCCGCGACCTTCTTGCCCGTCTGCTCGTCGGTCTCGCCGAACACGTGACGTCGCTCCGAGTGGCCCACGAGCGTCATGCGAGCACCGGCTTGTGAGGCGATCGCTCCCGAGATGGCGCCGGTGAATGCGCCTTTCGGCTCCCAATAAATATCTTGAACGCCGACGGCGATGTTATCGTGACCGGCGACGCCCCGCGCGACAGCTTCGACCGATACGGCGGGGGGAAAGAACCAAACACCACAGCCCCGCGGCAGCTGACCGGCCGAGAAGAACGACCGCAGATACTCCCGCGCTTCGAGCGGTCCGATGTTCATTTTCCAGTTGGCGGCGAACACGCGGTACTTCACGCATTCTCCAACGCGGCGACGCCCGGCAATTCCTTGCCCTCGAGAAACTCCAGCGACGCTCCACCGCCCGTCGACACGTGCGTGAGCTTGTCTTCCATTCCCGCGACAGCCGCCACGGAGTCACCACCACCAACGACCGTCACGGCGCCCTTCTTTCCCGCATCGACCAGTGCATTCGCGATGGCGCGCGTGCCGGCGTCGAACGGCGGGGTCTCAAACACACCCATGGGCCCGTTCCAGAAGATTGTCTTGGCCCGCAGCAAGCGAGCGCGGAAATCGTGCTGCGTCGTCTCATCGATATCGTAAACCGCCCACCCTTTCGGGATGCTGTCGGCGGATACGGACTTGTGCTCGCTCGCCCGCTCGAGCGACGGCGCGATGACGGCGCCCCGCGGGATGATCATTTTCTTGCCGCTCTGCGCGAGCAGCTCCTTGGCGAGCGCGATGCGATCGGGTTCCACGAGCGACGAGCCGACCTCGAGCCCCATCGCAGCGAAGAACGTGCACGCCATCGCGCCGCCGATGAGAAGCTCATCCACGCGCGGGAGCAGCGACCGGATGACGTCGATTTTTCCCGAGATCTTCGCGCCGCCGAGCACCGCGATGAACGGACGTTTGGGATTCGTCAGCAGCTCGCCGAGGTATTTGAGCTCCTTTTCCATCAAAAAGCCGGCGACCGCCGGCTTGAGCAGATGCGTGATCGCTTCGGTGGACGCATGCGCCCGGTGCGCCGAGCCGAACGCGTCGTTCACGTAGAGGTCCCCCAGCGCGGCAAACGTCTTGGCAAGCTCGGGATCGTTTTTCTCCTCGCCCGGCCAGAAGCGTGTGTTCTCGACGAGGGCGACGCCACCGCGCGGCAAGCGTCGTGTGGCCGGGACGCCGCTCACGGGATCGGGAATGAATTCGACGGGTGCGCCGAGCAACCCTTCCAGGTCGCGGACGATCTGCTTGAGGGAGTACTGCGGATCAGGGGGGGGGCCACCTTTCGGCCGGCCCAGATGGGAGAGCAGCACGACGCGCGCTCCCTTTTCCCGCAGGTATGTGATCGTCGGCAGCGAGGCGCGGAGCCGCGTGTCGTCGGTGACCTTCCCGTTCTTCAGTGGGACGTTGAAGTCGACCCGCACGAGCGCGCGCTTGCCGTCCAACGCCTGCGGAGGAAGGTCCCGCAGGCTGCGTTTGTTCAACGCCGGCTTCCGATGTAGGCGAGCAGATCCACGCAGCGTGCCGAATACCCCATCTCGTTGTCGTACCATGACGAGATGTGCACCAGCGAGCCGTCGATGACGGCGGTCGACATCGTATCGATCACGCTCGAGTAGAGGCTGCCGATGTAGTCGGTAGAGACGAGTGGTTCGTCGCTAGTCTCCAAAATCCCCTTCAGGGGACCCGACGCGGCTGCCTGCTTGAAGGCTGCGTTCACTGCCTCCGCGGTCGTTGGTTTCTCCACGTCGGCAACCAGCTCGACGATCGAGACATCGGGCGTGGGCACGCGTAATGAGATGCCGTCGATCTTGCCTTTCACTTCCGGGATGACGAGGCCGGTTGCTTTCGCAGCGCCGGTCGTCGTCGGGATGATGCTCAGCGCTGCCGCTCGCGCGCGACGCAGATCTTTGTGCGGGAGGTCGAGGATCTGCTGGTCGTTGGTATAGCTGTGCACCGTCGTCATGAAGCCATGCTTGAAGCCAAAGTTGTCCATCACGACTTTCACCATCGGAACGAGGCAGTTGGTTGTGCACGACGCGTTGGAGATGATGGTGTGCTTGGCGGGATCGTACTTCTCGTTGTTGACGCCCATGCAGATCGTGATGTCTTCGCCTTTGGCCGGCGCCGAGATCACGACTTTCTTCGCTCCCGCCGCCAGGTGCTTGGACGCGCTCTCCTTGTCTGTGAACCGTCCTGTGCTCTCGAGCACGAATTCGACGCCGAGCTCCTTCCAAGGCAGCTTCTCGGGCTCCTTGATCGCGGAGACCTTGATCGATTTGCCGTTGACGATCAGCGCGTCCCCCTTCGTTTCGACCGTGCCGGGGAAGCGTTTGTGCACTGAGTCGTACTTCAGCAAGTGTGCCAGTGTCTTGGTGTCGGTGATGTCGTTGACGCCGACAAACTCGATCTCGGTCTGCTTCGCCATGGTCGCAGCGCGCAGGACGTTGCGTCCGATGCGGCCGAACCCGTTGATGCCTACCCGAACCGCCATGTGCTCCTCTTAGGTGAAGTCTGGAATTGCCGCACGCGCGAACGTGAGGCCGTTGATTCGCGTCGCCCCGGCCTGCTCTAACGCCCTCGCTGCCTCGGCGAGCGTGGCGCCGGTGGTAAATACATCATCGACCAGAATCAATGTGGAATGGGGAATGCGGAATGCGGAATTGACGCCTTGAGTTCCATTCCACATTCCCAATTCCGCATTCCGCATTTCAAACGCCCCCGCCACGTTCGCCAGGCGCGTCTCCGGTGTCAACGCCGTTTGTGTCGGCGTTTCACGCGTCCGGACCAGCACGTCAACAAGCACGGGAATGCGCCACGCTCTCGCGAGCGCCCGCGCCAGGATCTCGCTCTGATTGTAACCGCGCTGGCGCAGCCGCTTTGTCGCGAGCGGAATCGGAACTAACGCCGCCGGTCCGTCGGCAGGAGGCCGCAACGCCGCCATGGCCGCCGCCAAATCGTCGGCGATGCGCGGTAGCCCGCCGTACTTCAGCGCGTACACGGCCTGCTGCGCTCCCTCGATGAGCCAGGTGGCCGATCGCACCGACTCGAGGGCAGCCGGCCACTTCGTGCACAGGCGGCACGGTCCGAAATGCGGCTCCGGTTGGCCGCATCGCTCGCACCAGGGCGGGCGAACGGGGCGCCAGCGCTGCCGGCACAACGCGCAGACGATTCGCTGCGCGTCGCGGTGCCCGAGCAGCGCATGGCACAACAGGCACTCAGCGGGAAGAAGGAGTTCCTCGACTGCCGCGCTAAACACGCAGCGCGCGATTGACCGCGGCGCGCATGACTTCGACCGGCGGCGCGTGATCCGGGAAGAAGCGCGCGAAGGCCGCCGCGCCCTGCTGCACCAGCATCTCCCGGCCGTCCATCGCCACGATGCCTCGCTCGCGCAGCGTGTGAACCCAGCGCGTCTCACCGGGCGAGTACACGAGGTCGAGCGCTCTTTGCGCGCCAGGGATGTGGTTCACGTCGACCGGCAAGGGATCGTGCCCGGCGAGCCCGAGCGGCGTGGCGTTGATCGCGACGTCCACTTCGACCGGGCCGCCCGCGACGTGCGCATCCGCGCCGATGCCGCTCGCCCACGCGCCGAACTCTCGGGCGCGCGCGGCGTCGCGCGAGCGCACCCACAGCGCCGCGCCGCGATCAACCGCGACGCTGGCAATCGCGCGCGCCGACCCACCCGTTCCGACCACGAGCCACCGCCCACCTTTCTCCGCCACGCCGATCTGCGCCAGCGCCTTCGTGATGCCCACGACGTCGGTGTTGTCGCCCACCAGGTCGGTGCCGTCCGTCCAGAACGTATTGCAGGCGCCGACGCGCGCGCACACATCCGTTTTGCGCGACACGGATCCTTCGACCGCCTCTTTGTGGGGAACCGTGACGTTGCCCGCGCCACCGGTGGACCGCTGCGCCGCGAGGAACGCCGGCAACGCGGCGGGCATGACCCGAACCGCGACGTACACCGCGTCGATGCCGAGCGCGCGGAAGGCGGCGTTGTGCATGGCAGGGGAGAGCGAGTGGGCCACCGGATCGCCGATGACCACCAGAAGACGCGTCTTAGCGCTGATCTCCACGCTTGCTTTCGGCGGCCAGCCGTTCCGCCACGGCGGCGGCGAGGGCCTCGAGCTCCTGACAGGTATCGCGGTACACGTCGAGATCGCCGCCGAAGGGGTCGCTCACTTCATCGGCTCCGCGGCCCGCATATTCGCCCAGCACGAAGACGCGACCCTCGCCGCCCAGCTCGTCGACGCGGGCGCGATGATGACGCGCCATGGTGAGAATCAAATCGGCCTGCTCGACGAGCTCCCGGGTGAGCAGGCGAGCGCGATGGCCGGAGAGATCGAGTCCCCGTTCCAGACCGACGAGGTAGGCGCCTTCCGATGCGGGCGCGCCGTCCCACGCCCCGGTGCCCGCCGACGTGACGTTCACGTCGAGCCCTCGCTCCTTGAGGGCGCGCTCCAGCAGCACGGCCGCGAGCGGGCTGCGGCAGATATTGCCCGTACAGACGAACAGGACGTGCTGAGTCATGGCGCGAGGCGGCCGACGGCGCGGCGTAATTCGTGAACGCTGAGCGTGCCTTCACGGACGATCTGCGGCCGCGGTCGCGTGCAGTCAACCACGGTCGAAGGGGGGCGGTTCCCCAGCACCCCGCCGTCGAGCACGAGCAGCGTCCCTTTCTCGACCGGGCCGGCGAAGTCGCGAGTGATCGCGGCGGCGCCGGGGCCGGGCGGCTGCCCCGGCAAGTTGGCCGACGTCGACGTCAGGGGTCCGCCCAGCGCCGCGACCAGCTTGGCGATCGCGTGATGCGACGTCCACCGCACCGCGATTCCCCCGTCCGGTCCACGGAGCAGATCGGGGAGGCGTCCCGATCCTCCGGGGAGCACCAGCGTGAGCGGCCCCGGCCAGAACGCCCGCGCCAATGCGTCAGCGGACGCATTGAACGCCAGGCCGTGCGCCTCAGCCATCGACCGGTCGCTGATCAATAAAAGGAATGGCTTGCTGGCGGCCCGGCCCTTCATGGCGGCCAGCGCCGCGACGTCCGCCTGCACGGCGCGCGAGCCGAAGCCATAGACTGTCTCGGTAGGATAGGCGAGCAGGCCGCCCCCCCCCAGGTGCTTCACCACCTGCGGGATCGCGGCCGCAACCTCGGCGTCCGATAGAAACGGCAACGGTTTCAACGCAACTCACGCGCAAGCGCCTCGGCGACCCGAAAATCGTCGGCCGTCGTGATCTTCACATTGTACGGCGAATCGGGGATCAACTCCACCGGAAATCCCGCGCGCTCGCATACCTCGGCGTCGTCGCTGGGGGCCCCGCCGTCGGCGGTGGCTTTGGGAAGCTGCGCGTACGCGGCGACCAGCATCTCCCGCGGGAACCCTTGCGGTGTTTGTGCCCGCCAGATTCGCTCGCGATCGACGGTTCGGACGACCCGCGGCGTCGGGCGTTGTGAGCCGCCCTGCCCTACTTCTTTGAGCGTGTCGGAGACGGGCACCGCGGCGACCGCACCCACACCGGCGCGCGCGCGTACAATAATGGCGTCGATCGTGCCGCGGCTGACGAAGGGGCGCGCGGCATCGTGCACCAGCACGACAGTCGAGTCAGGCGACAGTGCGTCCAATCCCGCGTGAACCGAGTCTACGCGCTGCGCGCCGCCCGGCACGAGACCGAGCCGCTCGCCGCGCAGCTTGCCGAGCCATTCGGGCGGGCGCTCGGCGTAACCGGGCGGCAACGCGACAATCACCTGGCGCACCTCCGGATGTCCCGTGAAGGGCCGTAGCGCGCGCAGCAGCATCGGCACGCCCAGGATGGGGCGGAACTGCTTCGGCTCACCCGGCCCGGCGCGAACTCCCGCTCCCGCCGCGACCATGACAACGCCGACGTCAGGCGGCGAGCCGACGGGTGAGCTCACTGATTCCCTCGAGCCCGATCACCTCGAGGTCTCCGTTGTTGGCCGGGCCGCGCGAGCGCGCTGACAGGAATACGCGCCGGAAACCCTGGCGCGCCGCCTCCGCGAGACGCCGCTCGACGCCGGCGACGGGACGAATCTCGCCACCCAACCCGACCTCGCCGAGGAACAATGCATCAGCCGGGACTGGACGGTCGTGGACGGTGGAGACAAGGGCGGCAAGGACGGCAAGGTCCGTGGAGGGCTCGATCAGGCGCACGCCTCCGGTGACGTTCACGAACACGTCCAGGTTTCCGAACGGGAGTCCGCCGCGCCGCTCGAGCACCGCGAGCAGCAGCGCCAGGCGGCGATGGTCGAGTCCGGTCGCGACGCGCTGCGGTGTGCCGAATCCCGCCTTCGACGCGAGCGCCTGGATTTCGACGAGCATCGGTCGCGTCCCCTCCATCAGCGCCGTGACCGCCGATCCCGACGCGCCCGTGCTCCGGCCGGCCAGAAACGCCGCCGCGGGATTCGCGACGGGCTCGAGTCCCGATCCGGTCATGCTGAAGACGCCGATCTCGTCAACCGAGCCAAATCGGTTCTTCACCGCCCGCAGGATGCGGTGATCGAGCGTCATCTCGCCTTCGAAGTACAGGACGGTATCGACGATGTGTTCGAGCGTCTTGGGTCCCGCGATTCCCCCGCCCTTGGTCACGTGCCCCACCAGCAGGACGGCCGGTCCGGACTCCTTCGCGAAGCGCATGAGTCGAGCGGCGCACTCACGCACCTGGCCCACATTGCCGGGCGCGCCCTCCAACTCTTCTGTGTACGTCGTCTGCACGGAGTCGAGTAGGACGACGCTCGACTTGAGTTGCGTCGCGTGGTGAATGATGGATTCGAGCCGCGTCTCGCCGAGCACATGGATGCCGCCCGCGTCTTCCTGGAGACGATCGGCACGGAGGCGCAGTTGATCCGGCGACTCCTCGCCGGAGACGTAGAGCGTTGCAATCCCCTGACGCTCGAGTCGCGCGGCACACTGCATCAACAACGTGGATTTGCCGATGCCCGGCTCGCCGCCGACGAGCGTCACCGAACCCGGAACGATCCCGCCGCCGAGGACGAAATCGAATTCGGCGAGGCCGGTGCGCCAGCGCGTGGCAGGTGTCTCGGTGACGGCGGAGAGGCGGATCGGCGGATTGTCGGATGGACTGCCCCCCCCCCCTCCCATCTGCCGATCCGGCGATCCGCCCATCCGCCGCTTCGCGACAGGCTCCTCAACCAAGGAGTTCCACGCGCCGCACGCGTCGCACTTGCCGCCCCATTTGGGCTGGTCGGCGCCACATTCGGTGCAGC
>Ga0209377_1000274_pt1 | contig 32874 bp, 29 predicted proteins | sample GraSoiAngelo_141_FD_185898 | JGI IMG/M metagenome (GOLD analysis project Ga0209377, IMG submission 185898) | Grasslands soil microbial communities from the Angelo Coastal Reserve, California, USA - 14_0929_12_40cm (SPAdes) (version 2) | ecosystem: Environmental > Terrestrial > Soil > Grasslands ...
GGTGGCCCGCGCCCAGCCGGGGCCGGCGAGCTGGCGGTACTCATCGGCCGTCCGCGGGCCCGGCGCACCGGGCGGCGCGATGACCACCTTGCCAATCACGATCTCCCCCGGCCTTCCCACTGGGTCAGGGGGCGAGGCCGCGAGCAGGAGAAACCCCGTCTGGGTCGCGACCTCGAGGATGGGCCGATCGGGCGAGGGATTGAGGATGTCTCGTTGACCCGGCCGGCCCAGCCGCCGCAGCCACGTCAGCACCCTATAGAACCTGATCTCCCGCGCCGTTACCGCCTGGGTGGCTTCATAGGTGCGGCCGGGCGGTGCAGCGACGCAGCGGCGATGGACCCCGTGGAATTGCCACGAGGGGGCGAAGTCGTCGAGCCGGGGCACGGCTCCAATCTACGCCGCGCGGGCACTCCGTTCCTCGGTTCCCGCAACGCGCGCCTCATCGAACGCTCCGTCGGCCAGGAGGTGAGGACGGCATCAACCGTGATGTGCTTCAGCATAGTGCTTGGCCGAGCCCACGCTTTAGCGCGGGAATACCACGCCGCGACATTCGGGTCGCCGCCCGCGAACGTAACCGGTCAGCAGCTCGTGTCGCTGGTCCAGGTCCCCGCGAAACCCGGCCCCGACCACGTGCCCGACATGGTCGTGCCGGACTGTGTGCCAACGGCGGTGCCACCGTATTCGATGGTGAGACTGAGGCTGCTGCCGTTTACGGTTCCCGTGAGGTAACCGTCCGAGCCGTCGACATTCACGTACGCGCCGGAGAGGGACCTGCCCCGCCAGACCAGGTTCCAGATGCCGTCGGCGTCGCCGGTGTAGGTGCCGCAGAACACCGTGACCGGATCGGCAGTCGTGTGGCGGTACGCCACGGCTCTGCCCTCCGCCGAGGAGTGCATGTAGGTACCGAGCACCTTACCGGTGTTGTCGATCGTCCCGGTGATCGTGAAGCCTCCGCCGGAGACCTGGACGACGTTGGTCGAGGTGACGTAGGTCCCCGTCACGGCTATCGGCGCCGCGCCCACGGGCTTGATGGTGCCCGTCGTGCCGCCGGCAGCCACCGTCAGATCGAGCGACGCGCTGAAGTTGGGGGACTCGCCGGCCATGGTCCCCCTGTACTGGCCTTCCAGGGCCGTCGGGCCGGTCACACCCGAGTCATTCTTGCACGCAGCGCCGGATGCCACCAGCACAAGCGCAGTTGCGCTGAGAAGTCGACTGACGGGTCGCATGGGCATGCCATCCTTCGTTGAGAGTGTGATTCGCCGCAGCAGGGGCGCTCGCGCCACCAAGCGAGAGTCAAGCGAGTCAGAGGCCACGCTACCGCTCCCCCAAAAAAATGAGACCGGCCGTGTCGATCCCTCCCACTCAGCCGGTCTCGCTCCCCTCGAGGCAGGGGCGATCCGCACGACAGCGCGCCTCGAGGCTCATGGCATCTGAGTTGCGTTCCAATATGCACCCCGGCTGGCCGCGCGCAAGCTCGCGACGCACCCCAGTCGTCTAGGAGGCCGCCGGACCTGCTGCTTGCTTCCTGCCAGCGCCGCCGGTGCTTACCTCGGGTCGGCCCTCTTGCCGCGCAGCGTCGCCAGCTCGGTGACGAACCCGCGTTGCGCGGGAATGATCTTCTGGAGTGCCACCGGGACCGAGAACCACTCGGCGCGGTCAACCTCGGGGAATTGCTGCTGCTTCCCCGACTTCGGAGGCCATTCCAGAGAAAACACGTTGCTGTGTAGCTGCGTGGGATCGCAGTCACCTTCCACCGCCCAGGCGTGGACTACCTTACCACTACGCTGCGTGATCGGCATCAGCGGGATGAACGGGCCGTGGGCCCGACAGCCGGTCTCTTCCTCGAACTCACGCTGCGCGGCGGCCAGCGGCGCTTCGCCGCTCGGGAACTCGCCTTTGGGAATCGACCACGCTCCCTCGTCCTCGTTCGCCCAAAAGGGTCCGCCCGGATGCACCAGTAGCACCTCAGGCTCACCGTTCCTGAGGCGAAACATCAGGAGACCTGCGCTCGTCTTCACCATCTCTTCCCTCCTCGGACCTACTTCTGCCACACCGCCGCACGTAATGATTGTCCTTGACGCCGTACTTGTGGCGCTCGAACCGCGTCGCGGGGTCGAGCCCCGTCATCCCCACATAGAGCGGAGGCTTGCGGGGATCATGATCGGGATTGGCGGCGCGGAACTTGGCATGCTTGAGCACCGCGGGATCGAGCTCGATCACGTAGACGTGGTGTGGCGCGACCTTCTTCGGCACGCGCACCATCTAGCAGCCGCTGGCTGCCTGGCGGTTGACCCGGATGACCTTTTTTGAGCGTCAGGAGAGGATCACAAAGCAACGCAGCTCCGCGCTCGTGCATTGCCACGCTCCAGCTCATTCTCCATGATTCCCCCGCACCACGACCGCGCAGACCCGGAAAGGAAGTATGACCCGAGTTCCCCCCGCGCTGCGATACGCGCTTCTGGCACTGCTCCTGGCCCTCGCGGGAGTTCTCGGTCTCGTCCCGGCCAGCCGGAATTTCGTGCGCGGGTACGCCGAGGGGCGGTCCAGCGACCAGGAAGCGATCCTCGCGGAATACGGCGAGTCGACACCCTCCCTCGGCGCAGTTCGTTTCGCGTATGGCGATTTCGGCGGGCTCAATACCGACGCGCTCCGCACCAACGCGATCCCCTGGAAAGTCGTCGCGGCCGCTCTCGTGCTCCAAGCACGCCGCGACGGCGAGTCACCCCGCGCCGGCCTTAACCGGGTCCTGGGCGAGTTCGGGTTCATCATTCCCGACACGATCCTGAATTGGACGGGGCCGGCGTCCGCCCGGCCGTTCGCGAGGCCGCTCGGGATCGTCACGGGATACGTCGAGCGGCGTCTGCCCCGCATCAAGCTGGAGGTCGGGAATCTGGGCTGTGCAGCGTGCCACGCCGGCGTGACCTACGACCGGCACGGGGCGCCGCGGCGCCAGGTGTGGCTGGGCCTACCCAACACGTCCCTGGACCTGGAAGCCTACACGACGGCGGTCTATGAGAGCCTGGTAAAGGTCGTGCATGACCGCGGGCCGCTTCTCGAGACGGTGCGGGCCCTGTTCCCGGACGTCGACTCGCTCGAGCTACGCACGATTGAGCGGTTCGTCCTCCCGCGGGTCGAACGCCGCTTGACGGAGCTCGCGACGACCCTGAACGCGCCGCTGCCCTTCCGGAACGGAGGCCCCGGCCTTACCAACGGGATCGCCGCGCTCAAGCTCCAGCTGGGCCTTTTGCGGGGCGATGTACGGTCCTCCGAGGTTGGATTCACGTCCATTCCCGATCTGGGCGGAGGCGCCCTGCGCACCTCGCTCCTCTATGACGGTGCCTACGCGGTGCCGGGTAGGAGCCGGTTCTCCCCGATGGCGCCCGGCGATCTCACCGCGGGGCATCTCGCGGAGCTTGCTCGCATCGTAACGTTCTTCACCGTGCCCACCATGGGGAACACGCCGCTGGCAGCCCGACGCGCGATCCCCCACGTGACGGAGGTGATGAACTTCCTCCAATCCTACCGACCGCCGTCGTTCCCGGGTCCGATCGACTCCGTGCGGGCGCGCCGGGGCGGCGCCCTCTACCGCGCACGGTGCGCGGAGTGTCACGGGAGCTACAGCGATGGCGCCCCGAGCGTCCGGCTTGTGAGCTTCCCGAACCGCCTTGTCCCGCAGGCGGCGATGGGGACCGATCCCGCTCGGTGGCAAGCAATGGAGCCCCGGCTGCTCCGCGCGATCCGTTCGTCGGGATACTCCGCCGTCGATCCGGCCCAGACCGGCGGATACGTGGCGCCGCCGCTCACGGGTCTGTGGGCGACGGCTCCCTACCTGCACAACGGCTCGGTGCCCACTCTGTGGCACCTCATGCACCCGGCGGAGCGGCCGCCCCGCTTTCAGGTGGGTGGACACCGCCTCGACTTCGAGCGGGTCGGAATCGCCGGTGCCGTGGACCGCGACGGCACGCTCCGCTACCCGGCGTCGTATCGTCCCTGGGCCCATCCTCGGCTGTATGACACCGCCCAGCCGGGGCTGGGCAACCGCGGGCACGAGGGCCCGTTCCAGGACCTGACCGAACAGCAGAGGGCCGACCTCCTGGAATACCTCAAGCTCCTCTAGACCAGCAGCTCCTCGGCGGGCAGGCGGGGACTCGCGCGCAGAGCCCCCGCCGGTGCCTTCCCGATCCGTAGCACGTTTACGATCGCGGAGTGCTCCGGTACGCCCCAGCGTTGCCGCACCCAGGCGGACCCCTCCGGCGAGTCCGCGACGGCCGACATGGGACACAGGCTCAACCCCGCCCGGCAGACCTCGAGCCAGAGCCGGTAGAACCGCCTGCCGATCGCGAACGCATCCTCATCCCTTTGGCGGTGGAAGATCGCGATCGCATGTGCCGAGCGCGTCTGCGGCGCTTCGGCGACCAAGCGACGCGCCAGTCGCAACGCCCTGAGGACGCGGAAGGCGCGCGGGTGAAACAGCGCGCCCGCGAGCGCTCGCTCGAGCTCCGACATGCCGAGGCAGTCCGCGGTCAGGCCGTCGCGGTGCCAGGCGGGGTCGCGTCTCGAGAACCGCATCCAGCGATACAGCTCGGCGTGGTACTCGGCGCGCTCCACAAACTGGTAGGTGCAGTGGTCGTGGACCTCGGCGATCTCGCCGATCTCTGACGGGCGGGAGATCACGATCACATCGCGATAGGCTTCGAACAGCGCGCGTACGGTCTCGACGGCGGCGTCGTCCACCGGCGCGAACCGGCCGCGGTAGGTGTGCCGCAGCGGCACGCATGGGGCCAGCGCGTCCGTCCGATCGCCGGCCACCACGGCGCTCCGGGCTACGAGGCGCAGCGGCGAGGTCTCCGGCGCCGCCGGCGGCGCGTAGTCCGGGTCGCGCAGCCCGAGCCCGTGTCGCGAGAGCGCGATCCTGAGACCCTCGAACTCGGCGCCCAGGCTCACCCGGCCATCGCGACCCGCGGGATCGGCCACGGCGAGGTGGCGTCCGAGGTCCTCGAAGAGGAGGACATGCCCGTCCGGCAGGAATCGCCACCGTCCCGGCTGGACGTTGTGGACGCTCGGAGCCCGGTTCGCCTCGCGCACGAGCTCGAGCTGTCGTTGCCGATCGAGCGGGTTCATGGCGCGAGTCGCTTGCGAAACAGATGGAGGCGATGCAACCGTCGCGCGCCCAGTTTCTCCATTTGGCGAAGGCTCTCGCGGTTGACATCGGCGATCCACGTGACGCCCAGCCGGGTGTATCCCGCAGCCTTGAGCGCGCTCGTGACCTTGAAGAGCATCGCACCGTTGAGCCCGCGGTTGTGGAACGAGCGGCGAACCGAGTAGAAGATGATGACGGCTCGCGTCCTCCCCAACCGGTGCCGGACGAAGTGCCACGGCGTGAGCAGGCCGAGGCGCGACCCGGTGCTGCGCAGGAACGGATTGAGGTCGGGGATGCAGACGACCACTCCCATGGGCTCGTCGCCCCGGTAGGCGAGCACCGAGATCCGCGCGTCCACGATCCACATCATCTCGCCCGCCTGAAACTGGAACTCCTCGGGCGTGAGCGGAACAAACATCGGATTTTCCGCGAACCCGTCGTTGAGGACGGCTCGCGCGTCCTCCAGAACGCGGTGGAACCCGCGTCGGCGCAGGGGGACCCAGCGCAGCTCGACCGACCGGAGGAGGGCCCGCTGCTTCGGCCCGAGGAGACGCGAGGGGTCCAAGCTCGTCAGGTCAATCTCATGCGTGGACACCGGAAAGAACGGTGTGTAGCCGCACGATTCCAGCTGTTTCGGGACGTGCGGCGGGTTGTAGACCATATCAGTGTAGGGCGCGTGCTCGAACCCCTCGGTAACGACACCGAGTTGCTGCATGGCCGTCAGATTGAAGTTGCCGGCGATCTCGTCGCACCCCTGCCGGCGACCCCAGTCTTCGGCGGCCCCGAGCAGGCGACCGGCGACCTCGGGATCGTCGGCGCAGTCAAAGAACCCGAAATAGCTGCGCTTGAGCCCGTACAGCCGGTTTGATGCACGATGGACGTGCGCCACCACGCGTCCCACCGCTCGGCCACCTTGCCGGACGGTGAAGAAGGTGCCGGCCCCGTGCTCTCGAAACAGGGGATTGCGGGGCGCGCTCAAGAACCGTCGCAAGTCCGATTGCATCGGGGAGACGTAGCGTCCGTCGCGGCCGTAGCAATGGAACGGCGCTGCGAAGAACGCGTCGAAATCCCCTTCGACCAGCTCAAGCATGGGCGGTGCCGCGCGAGTGGAGCAGCCGTGCGCACTTCTGAATCACCGCGATCTCGAGCAGCGGATTCGACGTTCCGGCGACCTCCGGGAGGTGGAGGAGCACCAGCATCACGGGCCGCTCGCTCAGCAGGGCCGCGTGGCTCATCTGATGGCTTTCCAGCAGCTCGACGAGCTGCTCCGCACCCGCCAGGTCGCCGCCCTGCGACGCGACCTTGCTCCGCAGCGCGGAGACCGTCCAGACCGGGTGCTCCGTGTCGAACTGCGCCACGATCGGAGCCTCCTCGTAGCCGTCCAAGTCCCGACCGTGGAGGATGAGGTGCTGCTCGGCCACGGCGAGGGAGCGGAGCGACTCGACGAAGCTCTCGAGCGAGCTGGTGTCGGCGTGGAGGAACCAGCGGGAGAACGAAGTATCGCGCTGCTCGATCCGCAGCGCCCGCAGGCGACCCATGATGGTGAAGAGGAGGACGAAACCCGTCGAGATCGCGAGGAGGGCGAGTCCATACTCGAGGCTGGGCTCACGTGTGAGCCAGAGCAGGCTCGCCGTCACGAGCACGGCTCGGAGCCCGATCCCGAGGAACTCCCGCAAGACGCGCATCCCGGCGTCGCCCGCATCGCTCAACCGCACGCAGGCGTACACGAAGAGCAGGCCGCCCAGGCTGCCCAGGCGGAACGGCAGCCAGTCCGGCCGCAGGCCGAAGTCGGTCGCGAAGAGCAGGAGACTGCAGGCAACGACCGCGGTGAGGGCGTCGGTGAACCGGTTCTCCATGGGGGAGAGATCGGCGCGGCGCCGGGCGAGCAACATCCACCCCAGCCACGCCAGGGTCAGCAGCGCGAAGACGCTGAAGGCGCGGAAGAACGGGCCGCGCTGCACAAGAACGAGACCCAGCAGGTTCCAGCCGAAAAAGAGCAGCGTGCCGGCGGCGACGAAGGTCTTGAGCGCGGGGCTCGCGTGCCGTCGCCGGAGGCCCTCCACGAACAGCGTAGCTGCCAGTGGCAGTAGGGTGGTCGGTACGAACCTCAGCGTCTCGAGCCACGGGCCATCGTACAGCCAGTAGAAGCCTCGCGCGAGGAAGAGCGTGCCGAGGGCGTACAGCAGGAAGAGCGTTCTCGCCTCGAGCGGGCTCCGGCTGCGTTGGCCGTGGATGTAGACGGTGTAGGCGATGACGCCGCCTGCGCCGACCCAGGTGAGGACCAGGTCGGTGCGCGTCAGGTCAGCGCCCATCGATCATCCGCTTCAGGAAACGGCGAACCACGAGGCGTGTCGCCCATGCCACCGGGGGGCTGCGCGGGCGCTCGACCCGCGCCGTCCAAGGATTGAAGAAATAACCCCGGTGATCCGTGCCGGAACGCCACCCCAGGATCAGGTTGATCGCCTCGAAACACATCAGGTTCCCTGTAGTGATCACCATCGGGGCGAACGACATCCGGCTCCTAGTTCCGGCGACCACTTCGGCCGCGATGCCCAGATCGATGTGCTCGCTCGAGGATGAGTGCGTCATGACGTATTCGATCTCGCGGAGCAGGCACACGAGGGCGTCCTCCTTCGAGATGTCGCGCCAGTTCTTGCCCACGCTGGGATAGTGGAGGCGCTCTTCGGGTCTGGGACTGTGTGGCCGCACGACCGTTACCGAAGGCAGCGGCGACGTATAGGCGTCGATCACCGTGGCGCCGCGCTCCCGCGCCGTGCGGTATAGAAGGATGCCGCAGCGGATGTCGTCCATCCCGTTAATGGCGATCGGGTACCGCTGGAGGAGGGCATCGACTTGGTCTACCCAATCGACGCCCCAGTTCTCGATCTCCACCTCGGGATTGATGTCGAGCAGCTGGCGGTGTACCGCCTCGACCTTGTTGACCCCGACGGTGTGGAGGAAGGCAAAGACTTGCCGGTTCAGATTGGACACCTCGAACCGGTCGATATCCGCGAAGGCCAGGTGACCCACCCCCGCCCGGACCAGGGAGAGCAGGGCCGCGCCGCCCATCCCCCCGACCCCGCAGACGAACACGCGCGCGTCCCGGATGCGTCGCTGCTCTGCCTCAGTGACGAACCCGATATTACGCTGCGTGAAGCTCCCGTAGCTGAACTGGCCGGCGGCGCCGGCCCCGGCTAGGCTCGCCACGGCCGGAGATCCCCCATCGGTTTGCTCGGGGTGAACCAATGGAGCACCGGAACGAGCGCGGAGCCGAGGAACAGGAAGGCCACGCGATAGAGGAGGGCAGGGAGAGAACGGCGGGGCACAGAGCGCAGCAGGTAGTTACGGGCCGCCGTGATGTTGAACCGGCCGATCTGCAGAAAGTCGTCGCCGCGATCGTAGTCGAGCTGCGTGCGGCACATCTCGTTGTACAGCTGGTCGCGGTGCTTGGGGGCCGTTGCGAAGGTCTTCTTCAGATTGTCGGAGCCGCCGGTGTACGAGTCGGTGATGACGAAGCGCTCCGGATCGAAGCCCGCCTCCGGCCCGACGCCGAACGCGCTCCGGTGGCGCTTCATGATCTGACGCGCGATCGTCAAGTGGGCATAACTGCGCCGAGTGCCCGGGCGCGGGCTGGGGAAGACGTCTGCCAGACTCTCGGATACCATGCCGACGATCGCGGGCACTTGGGTGACGTTGCTGATCCAGATCGGGCGCAGCTGCTGGCGGACGAACGTCAGCAGGCAGGTCAGTCCGTACAGCGTCCAGGAGAGGCCTTGGCTGCGGAAGCCGGGATCGACCATCACGAGCCCGAGGTGCAATACCTCCTCCTCCTTCCCGCCGAGCTGGACCGGCAGGATGGAGAGGGCGTTGAAGGCGACGGGCCGACGGGTGTTCCGGTCGTAGAGGACGGTAAGAATCGCGTTCTCAAGTCGCCCCCGGTCGCCCGTCACCACGCCGTACGCGAGCGACGCCTGCTCGAGAGTGGCGGCAACGACCGACTGCAGGTCGCCGACGAGTTGGTGCAGCGCTTCGCGTGTCATCCACCGGGCGGGGCGCTCCACGATGCGAATGACCACCCGCTCGTGCGTGGATAGCTGCAGGTCCAGATATCTGGCGCCCAGCCTCGTGAAGGGCAGCATGGAGGAACTCGCGGGAACTTGGGCCCGGATCGGGTTGAGGCGCAGCCAATCTACGGCGCGTGGTGCCGAGCGGCCAGCCCACGGTGCGGGAGGTGCGCCCCGCGGCACGCGGACCAATGTAGTGGCTAGACCGCCCGTGCCGCCGCCTGCGCGAAGGCCAGCGCCGACGGCCACCGCTCCGCTGGCTCAGGATGGAGCGCCCGCGCCACCACGTCCGCCAATGCGCGAGACAAGGTCGGGCGGAGCCAGTTCAATGGGATCGGCGGGCGCAGCAGCCGCTGCATCCGCAGCTCGGCGACCGTTGTCCCCGCGTGGGGGAGCCGGCCCGTGAGCATCTCGTAAAACACGACGCCCAGTGAGAAGATGTCGCTCGCGGGACCGAGCGCGTCGCCCAGCAGCTGGTCTGGGCTCATGTAGGCGAGCGTGCCCGGCCGGAACGTGTCGGCGGCCACGAGCTGGGCCATCTCGTGGGCGACTCCGAAGTCGAGCAGCTTCACGTCGCCCCCGGGACCCAGCATGATGTTCTGAGGCTTCAAGTCGCCGTGGAGAATGCCGATCCAGTGCACATGGTTCAACGCGTCCGCCACGGTGCGCAGCACCCGGATGGCCTCCGGGATGGGGAAGGGTCCGTCGCGCTTCAGCTGCTGTGCCACCGTCTCACCAGCCACGTATTCCATCGCCAGGAGGAACGGGCCGTCGGGCAGGCGGTCGAAGTCGTAGACCTGGGCGACGCTCGGGTGGCGCACCTTCGCCACGAGCAGCGCCTCCTGTCGGAACCGCTGCTCGGCGCTGGGATCGTCGGCACACAGTGGCGGGCACAGCAGCTTCACGGCCGTGAGGCGGCCGAGGTGGACGTGCTCCGCGAGGTAGACGGTCCCCATGCCACCGGCTCCGAGACGGCGCAGCACCCGGTACCGCCCGGCGAGCAGCTCGCCGACCCGGTCTCCCGCCAGGCGCTGTCCCGACTCCGGTACGACGCCGGGCATTGTGCCCTCAAGGTTGAACACGGTGGGGCTCTCCGTAGATCACGTTGTCTAGCACCACCAGGTCCACCGTGCCGCCGGCGCTGATGTCCTCGACGTTGGCGCCCAGTGCACCGGTGCCGAGCGTAATCCGGACCCGCGCAATGATCGCGTCGGCGAAGGTGACCCCAATGAAGGAAAACCCTCCTTCGTCGGACCGAACCGGTGCGTTGTACGTGCCCAGGCTCGAGCCGTCCTGTCGAAACAGCTGAATGGTGGTCTTGTCGGCCAGATCCACGTCGCTGAACACGATGCCAAAGCCGGGTACCAGCGCCGGCGTCGGCTGGCCGGCAACCCGAAACAGCTGGTCGAGCTGGTTGCTGCCGATCGGCGCGAAGATCTCGCTGGCGGTGAAGAAGAGGAACTGCGCGGCGTAGTCCGGGTTGATCTCGCTGAACAGGGTGGAGTCGTTCCGGAACCCGGTGCCCGGTGTGGTGAACACCGCCCCCGCCTTCACGGTGGTGTTGAAGAAGTCCGCGGGGAAGTCGTTGCGGTTGTTAAAGGGGATCGCGGCGGCGCCATCCCAGTTGATCTCGCGCCGTCCGGCCGGCTGCTCGCCGGCGGTCCCACCGTTAGGCGCGCCCAGGATAGCTCTGAACTGATTCACCGTGGCACCGATCATGCCGGTGGCGCTGAACACCGTCGCCTCGGGCGGCACCGGAGCGGGCGCGGTGGCCTGATAGTCGTTGCAGGCCGCCATCACCGCCGCCAGTTGGATCCATCTCATCCTGCGCATCTCTCTCTCCCTATGTATGAGCGAAACTCAGCACTGCCACTGACGCATCAGGGCGCCCGGAGTCACGCGGTAAGCCCGCTTGAAGAGGCGGGTGAAGTGAGCCTGGTCGGCGAAGCCCGTGCGCTGTGCGATGTCCGACAGGTCGGCACCGCACAGCTCGAGCAGCCGCCGTGCGCGCTCGAGCCGAAGCCACAGCAGATACTGGTGGGGTGCCTGGCCAATCGTCTCCTTGAACGCGCGCGCAAAGTGCGCCGGCGACAGGCCGACCTCGCGGGCCAGCATGTCGACCGTGAACCGCGCATCCAATCGGGCGTCGATCATCTCCAGCACCCGGCGCTTGGCCACCCCCGAGAGTCCTCCGCGCACGCGGAGCGGCCGTGCCCGCTCCACGCCCGCGTGCCTGACCAGGAGGTGACCCAGCGCGGTCGTCACAGCCTCGACGACCGCCAGGCCGCCGGGATTCCGGCTGTCCGCCTCGTCTCTGAGCGTCAGCATCAGCCGGGCGATCTGCGGCGCCGCGACGCCGTACGCGCGTCGCAGGCGCACCGGCTCGGCTTCATCGGGCGACGGCCCCATCAGTCGACCGAGGTGCAGCGTGTCGATCGCAACACGGACATACCGGAGGGCGCTGTCGAGACGCATCGTGAGCGGGTCGTGCCCCGGACTCACCCAGACGCTCAGCTGGGGGATCGTGAATTGGCGGAAGCCGGTGGATCCCTTCACTTCGAGCGTCAGCGGCTTCGTGTCGACGTTGAGCGACAGGTAGTGCCGATCACCAACGACGTCGTCGACGGCCGCGACATCGTTCTTCCCGGCTTCTAGGAGAACGCCGGGCCAATCGAGCGCCTGGCTCGTGAGCATGGCGGGCACGCCGTCGCGCCGCGTCACGCGCCCACCGGAGATGATGGACCGCAACAGGACGCTTTGAGTGGCCGGCTCCTTCAACGGTGTCAGCATGGCGCGCTTCCTATTGGACCACGATTCTTCCGGTCATGGCCGACCCGTGGACGGCACAGTCGTATGGGTACGTTCCCGGAGTGCGGAACGTCACCGAATAGGTGTAGTTGGCCCCGACCAAGACCACGCTGTTCCTGAAGATCTCGGGGGGCACGCCGGTCGATTGGATGCTGTGCGACCCCGCGGCGTTCCAGGTCCACGTGTACGCTCGAGCCCGCCACGATCGTGTCCACGGCGGGGTTCTGGCTTCCGTTGCGGGCACTGCGGAAGAAGATGTCTCCCACCGTGACCTGACCGACCGGGCCGCCGACGACGCCGCCCCCGCCGCCCCCGTCAGGAGAGGTCGCGCCGCCGCAGGCTGCCAGCGACAAGAGCGCAGTTGCCACGATCCATGTTGTGTGCCGCACGTCACGACCTCCGTTCCAGGTGAGTGAGACAGCGCGACGGCGCTGGCCGCGCGCACGCTCAGTGAACAACGACGGCTCCTCTTTGTCTCCCGCAAAACTTCTTCCTCACCCCTTCCGGACACATCGAGGGCCGATGTCAGTTCAGCGGCAGCCCGGCAGGCTTAGGCCAGGAGGCGACGCTCCATAACAGCGAGTGGCCGGTCGACTCGCGCCTGGACGTCGAGATATCTCGCCAGCCACCGCGCATCCGCCAATGACTGGTCGTCCCGACTTCCTGCTCCGGCGTGTCTCGATTGGGATGATTCAGAGAGGGGTGCTGTGAAGTGTCTGCCGTGATGGGAACTTCGACGCCGAGCCTCCATTTCCTCAGCTCGCTGCTAGAAGGGACTACGATCGGGCGGTGCGACGCACCTCGCGCCAGGCCCCGGGGGCGAATCCGGTTGCCTTCTTGAACGCCCGGCTGAACGCCGCCTCGGAGTCGTAACCCACTTCGCCACCGATCGTGGCAACCTTGGCGCCGCCTTGGGCCAGGAGGTTGGCGGCGATTTGCATCCGCCATTGGGTCAGATATTGCATCGGCGGCTGACCAACCAGCTGCGCGAACCGCTTGGCCAGATTGGTCCGGGAGGCGGCCGCTTCCCGGGCCAGCTCGGCGAGGGTCCACGGATGACTGGGTCGACCGTGGAGCAGCGTCAACACGCGGCCGACCACTTCATCACGCAGGCCGGCGAGCCAGCCGGTCTGTTCCGGCGGCAGGTCGTCGAGGTAGCGACGCAGCACCTCGATGAACATCACTTCGGCCAGTCGGGTGAGGACACTCGCGGCGCCGGCCCGGCCGAGTCGGGACTCTTCGGTCACGTGGCGGGTGAAGCCGCTGAGCCACCCGTTCGACATGCCCCGCATGTGGATCCGGCGGGGGAGCGCCGCAAGCAGGGGGTTGAACGGCCGGCGGTCGCAGCCGAGGAAGCCGCAGACGAGCGACGCGCCCGGTTGGCCCTGGTCGCCGAGGAAAACGGTGAAGGGATAGGGGCTTTGGGCGGTGCGCTGAACGTCCTGACCGACTCGAACGTCTCGCCCACTCGACATCACGTGGGCGTCTCCGTGGGGGAAGACGATGACGTCGCCCGGAGCGAGCTCGACCTGCTCCTCCCCGATCACGCCTCCGTAACAGCGGCCGTCGGTCAGGATGTGGTACGAGATCAAGTGCTCCGCAGCCGGCATGATCCGAGGCGACAGCTCCCGGGCGGCTACGGTTTCGACGCTCCAGGGCCCCGCCGCTTCGACCGCGTAGAAGTACGCGCCATCCAGGCGGACAACGCGCAGCAGGTCGGAAAGCGGGTCCATGGCTGAGGGAATGTAGCGCAGGAACCGGTCATCATGGCGTTCCCCCCAAGCTGCAGGTGCCCCTGCTGAGGAATGAAGTCGGAGGCGCGCCCGTGCGGCCTGTTGAAGAATTCTGCTGGGCAGGGACGTTCAAGATCGCGCGCTCGTCTCGATCAAGACCGTGTGGCGGCCCAGCCCTAGGTTGATCGGCTCACAGCCACATGGAGACACACATGATGACGCGCAAGACTGGACTCGTCCTGGCCACCCTGACCGGCGCATTGCTGGCGATGGCATGCGGTAGCAACGGCTACGGCGGCAGCACCGCGCCGCCCCCCGCGGGCAACACGGTAGCCGCCACGCCGTCCCTGACGTTCACACCGGGCACGCTCCCCGTGAACGTCGGCGAAACCGTGACGTTCGCGTTTGGGTCGGTGCCGCACAACGTCTTCTTCACGCAGCAGGCCGGCGCGCCCGCCGACATCGCGGGCAACAACACGAACGTGTCGATCACACGAGTGTTCGCGACCGCCGGCACGTACACGTACACCTGCCACATCCACCCCTCGATGCGGGGCACCATAGAGGTCCGCTGAGCGGCCCGGAGGACGTAAACACGGCGGGGTCCCAGCTAGGGACCCCGTTCCGCTTCCTCCTCAGGAGAGCTCCATGACCCTGCAGCAGGCGAGGCTCAGCGCGGCACGGGGGGCGGGGGCGGTGCGCTAGTCGAGGGTTTACCTAGCGGCAGCCGATCTTGCTCGTGATCCCGGTGCTGAACGTGCTCCTGATGCGTCGCAGCGGGGTCGTCGGCGTCACGGGGGAGGCGCCGGCGAAGGCCGTCCCCAGGCCGATGGAGAGCACCCATTGAGGCGAGGCAGGCGTGAGACCGTGGCTGCCGTCCACCGTGACCATCAGCGGCGCCGCGAGGGTGTGGCGCACACCGAGCCCGATCACGCGGGTCAGCGCCTGGGTCGAGTCGGCCGTGCCCACGTCGACGCCGACGGACGCCATCCACGTCCAACGCGGCGATACGTCGTAGCCTCCCTCGAACCGTAGCGTGGTGGCCTTGGGGGCGTTGAGGGACGACTGCGCCGAGACACCGGAGACGCTGCGACTCGCGTCAGCCGACAGGTGCGCATGCCCCGGTGACACCCCGATGCCCAGGTCCATCCCCGCGGCAGTCTGGCCATTCCCGAGCCCGCAGGAGGCGTTACCCGTCGGCAGCACTGCCACGAGCGCCGCGCCGAGGGTCGGCGACCACGGCGTCAGGAACGTCCGCGACACGGCGGCGACGACCGGCAGGTCCCCGAGCCCGCTGCTCGAGAACGTGCCCTTGCTCGTGCTGTCGGACACGTGCAGGACCGCGGGAATGGCGTACACACTGAGCCAGGAGCTCGGCTCGTACTCGAGGACGCCGCTCACCGCGTCCTCCGATCGCCGGCCGGTGATCTGCACCACACCAGCGCTGACGCCGGCGTCAATCCGAGACTGCGCCGTCACGGACGACGCGACGGCGAAGAGGAACGCGACACAACGGACCAGGACACGCATCGGTGGACCCCTACACTAACACCCGCCCTCCGTGATGCAGGTCACCTGACGAGACCTCCAATTCGCGTGACGTCATCCCGCTCCGAGCGGTCTTACCTCGGGAGCGGCGACCACCTTCGCCGCACGTTGCATAGGAGGACATCATGACGAAGGCATTTCAAATCGCGACACTGCTCGTTTTCGCCGGTGCGGCGAGTGCTGCGGCGCAGCATCCGACACACGCGCCGGTCACGACGCACGTGAAGAACACCGCCTCGGCCAACAAGCCGACGGCGGAGACACGCGGCGCCGAGTCGGCGGAGCATGTGAAGAGCTTCCGCGGCATCGCGGCGAAGCTCAATGCCACGCCCGAGGCGATGCAGATGGCCTACGAGCAGGCGAAATCGGCGAACCCCAAGCTCACGCGGGGTCAGTTCATCGCCGCCAACATGCTGGGGCTCAATCTCAGCGACAAAGGGATCACGACCGACAAAATCCTCGCCGGGCTGGCGAGCGGGAAGAGCATGGGCCAAACGCTGAAGAGCCTGGGGCTGACCGACCAGGAAGCGAAGCAGGCCGAGAAGGCGTCCAATAAAGACGTGCGGGAAGCCGACAAGGCAGCCAAGGCGCAAGCGAAGCAGCAGGACACGAAGTCGCAGACCAAGCCTGACAGCGGCCACTAAGACTGCGGATCGGCAACAGCGACGGCGGGCGCGGTCCCTTGGGGCCCGCCCGCCGTTGTGCTCACCATCGCGTCACTCGAGCTTCCCCTTGTCGACCGCCGGCTTTCCCCCAACCGTGATGGAGGCGCCTCCCAGCTGTGCCGCAAATTGGAAGTCGGAGTTGTTGTCCCCTCCCGAGAACACGTCGTTGCCGATCACGACCGTCACCGCCCCCGCTTGCGGCCACACGATGGCACCGGTCGCGAGCGGGAAGTCGACGGCGGGATTGAGCCCGATGTCGATCACGCCGAACCGCTCCTTGCCCGGGCCTGCCGCGTCATACGCGGCCTTGAGCGGCTCCAGCCCCGACGTCGCGGTCATGCTCGCCAGCTTGCCCTGGCTGAACACGAGGGTGAGGCCCCGGATCATCTTGCCGCGCCACAGCGCCTTGTCGATCACGATCTTGCCTTCCGCACTGCTCGGCACGGCGGCGAGCTGAAACTCGCCGGCCGGGAGCCAGGTGAGCAGGGCGGCGCCGCCCTGCGCGGCTTGCGCCTGCGTCAGGGCGCCGCTGCTGATCGTCGGCGTGCGGCCGCTGACGTCGAACGTCAGGCTGGTCCCGTTCGGATGGGTGAGCTGTGCGGTGCCACCGCTTGCGAACGTGGCGCGTAGCCGTTCGCCGACCGCCTGAATCCGCTCCGGGGGCACGGCGACCGCCTTCCAGAAGCCCGAAGCGAGCCGCGCCTGGGTGACGCCGAGCCGCTTCGCGAGCGTGGCGGTGGGATAGAGGGCGTTCCCCAGATTGACGAAGTGGACGTCGCGCTTGAGGAACGCCTCGTTCACGGGCGCGAAGGCCTTCGCCCGGGCGGTGATCCTCCCCTCGGGAACCCCGGCGAGGAGGCCTTCGGATTCGCCGAAATCGATGGCGATCTGCGCGTCGAACAGCTTCGCCACGGCAAGGTCCAGCTTGGGCTCCTGGCTGTCGTATTTCGCCGGGACGTCATCGTAGGACCGCCGGGTCAGGCGCTCGCTCCAGATGGCGAGCAGCGGTTGCGCGCCGACTTTCCGCGCTTCGATCGCGAGATCCTCCATCAGCCCGGCATCGCGCACGCTGCCGGTGATGAACACACTCTGACCTTCCTGCAACATGGCGCTCGCGATCAGCTGGTGCGCGATCGCCCGCAGGTCCGGCTTGCTCGACTGCTGGGCGATGTCTGTGGTGGCGACCGAGATGCCACCGAGCAGCAGGAGAACGGACTTCCGGATCATGGATGCCTCCCCTCCACGCGAGACGACGGGGTTCATGGCATCTGAGTGGCGCTCGAATATGCAGCCTGGTGCCCGGCTCGCAAGAAGGCGACGGCGGGCGCAGACTATATCGACGAACTCGAGGAGCGCCGGTGAAAACTCGGACTCTAGGTGCGACGGGATACGCCGTCAGCGAACTAGGGCTTGGCGGCTGGGGGCTCGGTGCCGACATGTGGCGTGGCGTTGAGGACAGCCAAGCACGCGAGGCACTGCGCGAGGCTGTCGACCGCGGGATCACGTTCTTCGATACCGCACTGGCGTACGGTAACGGACACAGCGAACGCCTGATGGGTCAGGTGCTGAAAGCTGAAATCCGCGCCAATCGAGTCGTCCTCGCTACCAAAGTTCCGCCGCTCAACGAGGAGTGGCCCGGGCGAGCCAGGGCGCCTCTCGCGGACGTCTTTCCCGCCCGGCATCTCGCGGCGTCTACGGAGCAATCACTCAAAAACCTCGGCGTCGAGGCCTTACCCCTCCAACAACTGCACGTGTGGCACGACGCCTGGCTCAGCGATCCGGAATGGGCGGTGTCCTACGACCGGATCGTCCGCCTCAAACAGGAAGGGAAGGTCCTGCATTGGGGGATCTCGATCAATGACCATGCGCCCGAGACCGCGCTGCGCGTGCTCGAGGATCCCATCTTCGAGACCGCCCAGGTCATCTACAACATTTACGATCGTTCCCCCGAGCGCGCGCTGTTCGAGCTCGCAAGGACGAAGCCTCTGGGTGTGATCGGACGCGTCCCCTTCGACGAAGGCGCGCTCACCGGTCAGATTCGATCCGACACGGTGTTTCCCGCCGGCGACTGGCGAACGGAGTACTTCAGTGGTGACCGGCGTGCCGAGGTCGAGCGGAGGGGACAGGCGCTGGCTCGGCTCCTGGATGACGAAGTCCGGACACTGCCGGAGCTCGCCCTGCGATTCTGTCTGTCGTCACCCCACGTATCGACGGTCATTCCCGGGATGCGTCGCGCTGCGCACGTGCGACAGAACGTTGCCGCAGCCGAGAAGGGGCGGCTGACACCGGGCATGCTCTCCAAGGTGGAGGCGCATGCCTGGGAGAAGAACTGGTACCCTGCTTGATCCACCGAGGGGCAACCTCGCACCGCGTTGCCGACGCTGGAACCGCGTGCCATTATCATCGCCCGGCCCCCGGCCCGAGAACGGCCTTCGCCCTCGCCCTGACGCCTCCGCTCCGACGCCACTCCGATCCCGACGAGCCGCCCGGAACCCGGGTCCCGACGTCACCATCCATCCGGAGGATCACGCCATGCTCGGTCACCATCCCTTCTCCCGTCAGGCCGTGCGGCTCGGTATCGCCGTCGGCAGCCTCGCCGCCGCGGCCTGCGGCGAAAACACCATCAGCGGACCCACCCTCGATGTAAACCTCAGTCGGGTCGCCGGCTTCGAGCCCCTGAAGGCGGCACTGGTCCAGGCCCGGAAAGAAGCCAATGGCGGCTTCAATCTCGACATGTGGGCCGCGGTCGTCGATCGGAGCGGCCTCGTCGTCGCCGTCGTGTTCACGGGAGCCACGGCCACCGACCAGTGGCCGGGCAGCCGCGTGATCGCGGCCCAGAAGGCCAATACCGCAAACGCATTCAGCCTACCGCACCTCGCCCTCTCGACCGCTAACCTGTACGCCGCCACGCAGCCGGGCGGAACGCTGTTCGGGCTTCAGGAAGCAAACCCCACCAACGAGGACGTCGCCTACGGCGGCAACGCGGCCGAATACGGCACGCGTGGGGACTTCATGGTGGGGAAGCGGATCGGGGGGACCAACGTGTTCGGCGGCGGTCTCCCGCTGTACGACGCCGACGGGACCCTGGTCGGCGGGTTGGGTGTGAGTGGTGACGCGTCCTGCGCGGACCACAACATCGCCTGGAAGATGCGCTACACCCTCCAGCTCGACCACGTGCCGGCGGGCGTGGCCGACGGCGGCAAGGACGACAACATCATCTACGACTTTGATGCGAACGGCGTGAGCGCCAGCGGGTTCGGCCACCCGAAATGCTCCGACGCAGCGACCGCGATCGGCAACGCGCTTCCCACGACGCATCCGATCGGGCACTGAGGCCAGAGCGGAGGCGAGGGAGAGGAGTCCTCCCTCGCCTCCGCCTACTTCCCCCGATGCTCTTGCTCTCGCAGCTGGTCGAACCGGTTCAACACCACGACGAAGTCTGCCGGCGGCTTCGGGGATCGCACCAACACGAAGCCCCGCCCATCACGCGTAACGTCGTAGCTACGATGGACCGGATCGCTCACGTAGTTGCCATCGAACAGCTCGCGACGGGCGCCTACGGTGAACGTGGGGCGCAGGGCGATTGCGGCGACCATCATCTTGGTGCCGTTCCGGTAGAACAGCTCGCGGCCGTTCGCCGCCCACAGCGGCTCGGTGCCGCCGTCGAGCGACACCTGCCACCGGCCGCCCGGTCCGGGGAACGGCCGCACGTACACCTCGGGCCGCCCCAGCTCGTTGGAGACATAGGCGACCCAGTGTCCATCCGGTGACAGCGACGGTGAGTGGTTCTCGAACTGGTTGGCGAGGAACAGTTGCGGCGTCCGCGGCCCCTGCAACGACAGGGTGTAGATCGAGCGGACCGGCCCACCGCCCCCGGCTCGGAACAGCAGCGTGCGGCCGTCGGGCGTGACGTCGCCGGCCCACTGGTCATCCGGCGCCACGAGGAGCGGCTCGGCCGGGCCACTGCCGTCGGCGGGAATCCAGTACAGGTCCGCCTGGCTGAACTGGCCGCGCGAGTACACAATGCGCCTGCCGTCGGGGGTCCAGATGGGCCGGCGGCCCGATTGGTCGAAGGTGAGGCGCGTCCGGGTGTGCTGCGCGATGTCGTACACCCACACGTCCGCGCTCACGAGATCCGGCTCATCCACTTCGACCGCGATCCGCCGGCCATCCGGCGATATCCGCGGCGCTCCGTAGCCTTGGGGCTCGGCAGGCAACAGGCGCGCGCCGCCTGAGCGGTCCACCATCACGAGTTCGCTCAGGACCACCGGCCCGGACACGTACGCGAACGCGCCGTCCAGGGACATCCCCATCCTCGCCGCGCCGCCCGGTCCCACCACAACCCCGTCCGCCACAGGCACCGCCGATCCCGTGATCTCGAGGCGCGACGGGTCGAACGGCACTGCGAGCAGCTGTCCGGTCCGCGTGGCCAGGACCACGTAGCCGAAGGATACGTACCGCGGGTTGCTGCCCGTCTGCTCGAAGCGCGTGAGCTTGCCGGTCGCGAGAGTCAGCGCCCCCAGCCGGTCCACCCCCTGGGATCGGATCTGGAGCAGCAGCGCCTTGCCGTCCGGCAGGTAGTGGGGGAACGCATACGATTCACCGCGGCTCGTGTCGGACTTGAGCAGGAGCCGCGGCTCTCCCCCCGCGGCGGGCACCGCCATCAGCCCGCCGTCCGAGCGAAACACAATCGTGTCGGTCGACCCCCACGTTGCTCCAAACGCGAGGCCAGACACGTTGGCGACCGTGGTCGCTTGACCCCCACCCAGCGGCAGCTTGAACAGCTTGCCGCTCGAGAAGTACGCCACCCACCGACCGTCCGGGGAGAAGAAAGGGGTCCGCGCGTTCTGCGTGCCGGCGATGGGCACTGGCTCCAGCTGGTCGAGCTTGCGGCTGAACAGCTGATTGCCGGTGGCCCCGGAGCTCACATACACGATCCGTGACCCGTCCGGAGACAACGCCACGGTCGGGCCCGCCTCCGCCAGTGGTGCGCTCGGCGGCAGAGCCAGCGTGAACCGAGCCACCGGCCGCGCAAGCGGCTCGGGTCGCGGACGGAGCCAGGCCCACAGCGCGAAGCCGGTCGCGAGCCCGGCGACCGCCCACGGCGCGACATCCCGCGCGGCGACCCGGCCGAAGCGTCCCGGCGTCGCAAGCGCCGCCGCCCAACCCGGCCGCGCCAGGGCGTCGACGAACTCCGCCGCGGTCTGGAACCGGTCCGCCGGCACCTTGGCCAGCGCCTTCAGGACCGCGGCCTCGACGTGCGGGGGCACGGACTCACGGAGCTGTCGCAGCGGTCGCGGTCGGTCCGTCAGAACCTTGGCGATCACCGACTGCACCGTCGGTCCGGTGTGCGGCGGCTCGCCGGCGAGCATCTCGTACAGGACCGAGGCAAGGGAGTAGATGTCGCTCCGCGCGTCGATGAGGCGGTCCCCCGTCGCCTGCTCCGGGCTCATGTACTGCGGCGTGCCGAGTGACAGCCCCGTTTCCGTCAGGCGCGAGCCACCTGCGGCGGAGAGGGCGAGTGCGATCCCGAAGTCCGCCACGACCGCTTGGCCGTCCTGGAACAGGACATTCTCCGGTTTGATGTCGCGGTGGATCACGCCATGGCGATGCGCGTAGTCGAGCGCGCTCGCAACGCCGCCGGCGAGCATGAGCGCCTCCGCGATCGGGAGCTGCTTCTCTCGCTCGAGGCGCTGCCGCAGCGATTCGCCTTCCACATGCGGCATCACATAGTAGATCAGGCCGCCCGCCTGGCCCGAATCGAACAACGGCAGGATGTGCGGGTGCTGCAGGTGGGCGGTCACCCGGATCTCGCTCAAGAAGCGCTCGATTCCGAGCACGGCGGCGAGCTCGGGGCGCAGCACTTTCAAGGCGACGGCGCGATCGTGTTTGAGATCCCGCGCGAGATATACGGTGGCCATGCCACCGGCACCGACCTGGCGTTCGATGGCGTAGTGCTCGGCGAGGGCCGCCCCGAGGCGTTCGAGCACATCGGACATGGCGCTCCAAAGTACCGCCCGGCGAAAACGATCGCCACCGCCATCGCGTTCGCGGCGCGTCACCTTCGCCGCGCGCGGAACCTATCAGTACAACTGCGCGGTGCACGGCACCGCGATGACCGGCAGCATTGTGGTACGGTGATGAATCTCCCGAAGGGAGAGGGGATCAGGGGGTGAGGACACCACGCCGCAGCCAGTCGCCGAAGAACAGGCGTGCACCGGCCGGCCCAGTCGGCTCAACGACGTTGGTCTGTTGTGTTGGGGGATGTGTCAGGCCCACACCGACGTAATTCGTGCCGATGCTGACGGCGAAAATGATGAGGGAGTTGAGGAGGTAGTACACCGCCCGTTGCCACAGCGGAACCTTCGTTGCCACGAACACGAGCAGGCCCAGCAGAAAGCTCAGCACCAGCGACGTCCAGCGCGGCGGCAGGCTGAACGCGACCCACAGCGCATTGGCGATCAACATCGTGACGCCGCCCGCTATGCCGGGCGTGAGCATCGCCTTGGGCTGCAGGAACTCTTCTACTCTGGCCTTCTCCAACTACGGCTTCCCGATCATGGCGCGAACCCGCGTCGCGTCCTGCTTGGAGAGCACGTCCACCGGATGCAGCGCCGTGTATGCCGGCACTGCCTGACCGGCCAGCATGGTGAGCGGCGAGCCGGTGGTCGAGTCTTTGTGGAGCACAAACGTGCCTTCCTGCCCGACGGCGAACCTCGGCGTGCCGACCCAGGCGACGTCGCGTGAGCCCGGGAAGCGCACCACGACCTGCTCCCCTGCCTTGGCACCCTTGATGCCATCTTCGACCTGAATGATCGCTTCCTGCCAGTCGGCGTCGTGCTCGGTAATCCGCTTGGGACGGGGGGGCGCCGCGGCGAGCTCGGCCGGACGCACCTGTTCCACCCGGCCCGCGACCACCATGGCCGCCCGCTGAATGTGCGCCTTCAGATCCGCGTCGATCACCAGTGCCCGAGCCCTCGTCACCGCTTGCTGCTGGACCGCCGCTACGACCGGGGATCGCCCCGGCTCGTGGCCTACCTCGCGCACCGCCACGCCCCGACCGAAGATCCAGCCCGTCGTGTAAAACGTCGCCTGGGTGCCCGCTTTCAGCGAGCCCGCCCGCGCAGTTTCGACGGTGACGGAATCGCCCGTCGCCAGGGCGACCGCGGCTGGCTTCTCGAGCACCTGATCGACCCGGACCACGACCATCCGGGGCGACGCGGGGACCTCCGGGACCGCGACGGCGCCGACCTGCGTGACGGTTCCGATGAAGATGATGTCGGACTGCTTCACGAGCGCTGCCCGGCTCATCTGGGCTACGCCCTCGGATCCGGGCAACGAAAGCGCGACTGCGAGTAGAATCGCTGACCGAGTTTGCATGAGATCCTCACTGCGACCGTCTGTCGTCATGGCAGAACGGGAACGCTGAAGAAGAACGGATCGATCGAGACAGCCACCGGGGCGCCCGAGCCATCGAGCAGCCGATGGGTCGGGAAGTCCACACGCCGTTGATACACCACGCCTTGCGGGAAGTTAGTCGAATCGGGCGTGTTGTTCGCGGAGAACATACCGAGGAACTGGTTCCCGCGGGTGAGCAGGCAGTTGTAGTCGCCGATGTAGGGCAGAAACTGGAAGGCCGGCGTCGTGGCCGGGACGGTGGCCAGGACGACGTCCCGGTGAGTCGCGAAGCCGTCCCGCGACTGCTCGAGGCGGGTGACCCACCGGCTGGTGCCCGCGGACCCGATCACCTGCTGATAGAGCAAGCCGACCGTGCCGTTGGTGGAGACGGCCAGGCTTGCGTCCGTGGCGTTCGTCAGGGTGCGCAGGTCGCCGGTCCACGTCGCGCCGCGGTCGGTCGAGCGCCGCACATGCACGGTATAGATGTCACCCGTCCCGACGCGGTCGGCCCATGCCAGGTACACGTTGTCGCTGTGGAGCGCGTCGACCGCGATCGCCAGGGTAGACCCGATGCGCTCCTGCCCCAGCGTCGGCGCGTTCGACCAGGGGATGGTCACGTGGGTCGCTACGAAGCGGCCGGGGAGGTTGTCCGCCGGGTCGACCAGGTCCCGGAAGGAGGTCGCGCCGGTCGCGCCGCTGTCGTCGCGCGCCACGACGACGTCGCTCGTCACATCCGATCCCGCGTTCGAGCGCCAGCCGAAGTACGCGACGTAGACGGTGTGATCCTGCGCCACGGCGGGACGGATGGACGGACCATTCTGCCCCAGGGTGTTGCGCGTTTCAATGCGGCGGGACGTATAGGTCGTGCCCCCGTCGAGCGACACGTCGACAGTGGCGGTGCGCCCGTTCGGTGCGTCGAAATCATTGAGGCCCACGTACACGCGATCGGCGTTCCCGACCCCGGTCGTGCGAACGAAGGGCTGATCGATATCGGCGCGCGACGCCTGCAGCGTCATCGTCGCGGGTGAGAAGAAGTCGTTCGCCTTGAGCTCGTTGAGCGGGAAGCCGGGCACTTTCATTATTCCCGCGTACAGCACGGGTGGCTGGCCCCCGACGGCGTGGGTGATATCGGCCGTCATCCCTTGGCTCGGGAGGGTGTTGCGGAGCGTCCAAGAGTCGCCCCCATCGTCGGAGACGAAGATGGGCGCCGTGGCGCTCGTGGACCCGCCGGGGTTCGGCGTGAACGCGGAGGCCGCCATGAGCTTCGGGTTGGAGGCGTACAGCGCCAGGAACGGTTCGGCGTCCTGCCAGGTTTCCCCGCTCAGCGAGACCGGGATCAGGTCCACCACCCGTACGCTCACCACCTTGGCCGGTGGCGGTGGCACTTCCCGCTCTGCTGCCTTACAGGCGGCGAACAGGGCGGCTCCGACGGCGATCACTCTAGCCCGCATGACCCACGCTCCTCCTCCTCACAGTGTCACGGGAACGCCTTCCTCCACCCTCACTACGTTTTTCGTCCAACGCTGCTCGAACCACTCCGGATGCTCGGTATGCACCGGCAGGATGCGCTCCGCCCCGATGTCCTCGATCAATCCCTGCAACGCCGGCCCGTCGATGTGCCCCGACGCGTGATACGGCCCCTGCTCGGCGCCCGGCAGCCCGCCCACCTTCCGCAGTCCGAAATGATCCAGCCAGTTGGTGAGCCGCCGGGCGTCGATTTCCTGCTCCTCGCTGTGCGCCTCGGAGCTCGAGTAGATGTATGTCCCACCCGCCGGCTCGAGGTCGACCAGGTTCGTGATGTCCCAATACGAGAGGCACAGGATGTACGCGCCGGGCTGCTGCCGGATACTGGCCGCGCCCACGAAGTTTCCCGCGAAGCGCTGGCGTACGTCCTTCTCCCAGCTGGGCACCGTGCCCTGCGGCTCATCGAGAATCGCGAGGCCCTCGGAGGCGGGGTGCGGAATGTTGGGGTCGAGCACGTGGAGATGCTCCAACATGTAGGCGTCCTTGGTGGTCACTACCAGCCGACGGCCCCGCGCCGTCGCGATGTCGCGAAAGGTCCGTAGCCGCTCGATATTGCGCGCCGTGAAGTCGGCGATCACCACACCGCCGGCCTGGCGCACCACCTCGTCCGCCGCCTGGTGTACATCCGGCTCGGTCACCGGATCGCTCTGGTCTACGCGTGTCCCCTCGATGATCAGCAAGGCCGGCTTCAAGGCGGCGGCCTCTTTCACGAACTTCTCGGTCCGCTGCCTCGAATGGCCGTGCATCCGGAGATCGCCGCTGTAGATCACCCACCCGATCGGTGTCTCGATCCCCCACGCGGCCGACCCGGGGATCGAATGGTCCACCCGCCAGAACTTGAGGCCGAGGTCACCGAGACGCCGCTGGTCCAGGAGCTCGAGCGGCGCCGATTGGATCGTGGTTCGCTCCCCCGGCACCCAGCCCCAGAAGCCCGCCAGTTTCCCGATGGCGCCGGCGGGATCCGTCACGTCGGTGCCATCCGTGGCGATGTAATGCTTGCGCTGGACCCTCGGACCTCGCACGACTTCGAGCACGTCTCCCTTCGCGGCGCGGGGCACGAGGTAGTTGAACTCGCCGTCCACACCGGTGGGCTTCGGGTCCTGGAGGCACTTCGAGATCATGGCCGTCGTCAGGCCGGTGTACACCGGAATGTCTTCGCGCAAGAAACCGATCGAGCCAACGTGGTCCACGTGCCCGTGCGAGAGCAGCACCCCGTCCACGTGGTCGACGGTGCGATAGCGCGACTGATTGCGATAGCGAGCCCAGAGACCCGAGTCGTGCGCAGACAGATCGTCGCGGTACAGGCCTTCGAGGGGAGGAATCAGACCCATGCGGAGGTAGTCGCGCAGGCCGAGCGTGGCGCCGCGGGGCTGCACGAACTCCTCGAAGAACTTCCCCGTGGGCCCGAACCGCATGCCGAAATCGAGCAGCCAGCGTCTGGCGGCCCATTCGACGAAGATCCGGTTCCCCCCGATCTCCCCGGGAGCGCCGCCATAGACGGTGATGGAAAGGCCGGCTCGCGACACCACCGCTTACGGGTTCTTGGTCATCGTTCGAGGAATTTACCCAAAAGGCGCCCGTGCCTCCAGAAACCCGTCCCCCAGCGTCATCGTAAGGTGCGTCCCAGCAAGACGTCCTATCCTCATCGTAGACATCGAAAGGAGACCCTATGAGCAGGCGCCTTGCGAGGCGAAAGAACCCAGTCTGGTGGTGCGCCAGCTGAGCGAGCGTCGCAAGGGACGGGTCGGCCTGTGGGTGGGAAACACCTCCGGCGGTGATTTCGCGAACCTCAAAATCGTTGCGAAGGAGTAACGTCTTCTGTCGCTACCCCAAGCATTGCTTCCAGGCTGCGCTCGACATCGGCCTCTGTCGTGGCCCAGGAGGAGACGCTGATGCGCATGGCGGTACGTCCCTGCCACACGGTCGCGCCTGCCCAACATGTGCCGTCCGCCTGTACGCCCGCGATGACGCGCCGGGTCAGCTCGGCGTCGCCAAACGAGACGAGGACCTGATTGATCACCACGTCGTTGAGGATCTCGTACCCCGCCTCCCTCAAGCCCTCGGCGAAGCGCGTCGCATGGCGGCAGGTGCGCTCGATCAAGTCGGCTACCCCCTGCCGCCCCAGCGAGCGCAGCGCGGCCCACACCTCGATCCCCCGCGCCCGCCGCGAGAAGTCGGGCGTGTAGTGTTCGGGTTCCCGGGCTTCGCCGATCACCAGGTAGGGCGCATTCACGGCCATCGCCGCATGGAGATGCCGTGGGTCGCGGACGACGACCATCCGCTGTCGTACGGCACATTGAGCCACTTGTGCGCGTCGATCGCCCACGAGTCGGCGGCGGCGAAGCCGTTCACGAGGTGCGCGCGGGCAGGAGCCGCCGCCGCCCAGAGCCCGAACGCCCCGTCGACGTGCACCCAGGCGCCCGCCGCCTTGGCCTGTGGGATGATCTTGTTGGCGGGATCGAATGCGCCGGTGTTGACGTTGCCCGCCTGTAGGCAGACGAGAGTGTTGTCGTCCAGGGGTGGCAGCGCGTCGGCGCGCATCCTGCCCTGACCATCCGCGGGCACGCGGATCACGCGCTCGCGTCCGAGGCCCACCAGCATGAGCGCCTTGAGGACGCTCACGTGGACTTCTTCACCCACGACGACGGTGATCGGCGGCGCGCCAAACAGGCCTTGTGTCTCGACATTCCAGCCCCGCCGCGCCAGCAGGGCATGGCGTGCGGCTGCCAGACCCGCAAAATTCGCCTGGGTCGCGCAGGTCACGAACCCCACGCCGCACGCCGGCGGCAGCCCCAGCACGTCGAGCATCCAGCGCATGGCGACCTCTTCCAGGCGCGCGGCAATCGGCGAGAGGACCACGATCCCCGCGTTTTGATCCCACGCGGCCGCCAGCCAGCTTGCCGCCACCGTCGCCGGGAGCGACCCGCCGACGACGAAGCCGAAGAAGCGCCCACCCGCCGAGCCAAGCGTCGCCGGCGATCCGATTTCGTCGAGCAGAGCAACCACCGCCGACGGGTCGGTGGGGCGCTCCGGGAACGCTTCATCGAGCCGTCCGAGGTTGGCGATGGCCGCCGGCGTGGGGGCAACCCCGCGGTCTTTCAAGTCAATCAGATACCGGGCCGCTCGCTCGGCGGTCGTTCGCAGAAGATCTTCCATGCGTGATTCCTCATGATGAACTGCTGTTGAGCTTGAGCCACTCTGTTAATTCGACCGCCCTTGGGAGAGCATTATAGCGAGGTGCGGTCGTGAGTCGCCCCAGTCGAGCGCCCCTGACTGGTCGCCGACCCGTCGCCGGGCTCCACGCATGACCACCCCTCGCGGACGCGCGCTCTTTCAAGAACGGAGATAACCCATGCCGCGCCATTACTGCCCCATACCCCGGGGTGCGATCCGTATCCCAGTGCCCGACGTCAGTCAGGAAACCGACTATTCGTGCGGCGCGTCGTCGCTGCAGGCGGTCGCAAAGTATTACGGCGTCGGACCCGATGACGAGTGGGAATTCGTCCGAGACTTGCGCATGGATCATAGGGTCGGGTCGCATCCCGATCAGATCCAACGAGCTGCAGAAGAATACGGCCTCGAGTTCCGCGAGTATGCCCCGATGACTCTCGCACAGCTCCGGGCTGAGCTTCGGAGTCAGCACCCCGTCCTCCTGATGATCCAAGCGTGGGGACAAGAGCGGGTCGGTGGAGAGTGGAGACCTCGTCAGGACTACTGCGGCGACTGGAAGGACGGGCACTGGGTGGTAGCGATCGGCTACGCTTCAGGCGTGGTGTTCTTCGAGGATCCCTCACTCACCGCCGTTCGCGGGTACCTGCGTGACAAGGAGCTCAACGACCGGTGGCATGACACCGCGCGAGAGAACAAGCGCATGGAGCACTACGGCCTTGCTATTTGGCATCCGACCGTGAGATCATCGGTCTACGCAACCCGCGCGCAACGGATCGGCTGATGCTGGGGCAAGAGACGATTCCAAGTCTTCGCACCAGCCCCCGCAGGCCAACTGCCCTGATAGCAGCCGCCACGGCCAGTGCAGGCAACCGTTGAAGTCTCGACGTGAGGAGTGCCGCTGCCAGATTAATTCGTAGAAAGGCCGGCCTACTGTCGCGCCTCCCCACTTCGTCTTGAACCAGTAGCTGCCCTCGTCATATGCGTATCCGAGTCCGAGCCGCCGAGCCCCCAGTCCTGCATAGTGCGTGATCATGGCTGAAAAGATGAGGTCCGCGCACCCGGTGTACCGGCGATCGAACGCCGCTACGGTGGCGAAGGGGGTACTGCTGAAATAGCGATGCGCCACGCAGAATCCCGCGAGCCGCCCGTCGTTCCGGGCTTCGAACACGGTGGTTGCCTCGCTCCGGAGAATCGAGACGACGTTCGTAAGACAATTCACATCCTGGACTCCGAACGAATCACGGGCGGCCAGCGTCCGCAGCAAGGCGAGGTGCTCCCAGCTCAGAGACGGTCGCCGACCGACCCATAGTGTGAGGCCACTCCGCCAAGCCCGGCGGAGATTCTCACGCGCCTTCCTCCCCTCGAGCGCAGCGATTGACCGTTCGAGATCCAGAAAAACGTCCACGTTGCATTCCATGGGCGGTTCGGCGAAGACGGACGACCATCCGGGCAGTGCGGTGTCGGGAACTCGATAGGACCCCCAGTAGCTGATAAATCGCACCGCCGGCGAGTGGATCCATTCTGCGATCGTAGCTCTCAATCGTCGCTGCCAGATTGGCGATTCCACCGCCTCGCCCGAGAGCGGGAACCCCACGACGGTAACGGTTTCCGCGTCGAAGTAGGTGAGAATTCCCTCGCACAGCGTTGGCTCACCGAGCAGTCCCGCCCAGACGAAGTAGTCATGGTCGGAGGATGACAGTCGTTCGGCCATCACTCGCTCGTCACTCGTGCTCAGCACCTCGCCTCCTTTGCTTCCTTGGAACGCACGGCTGTGTCATGGGTGGCCGGCTCGGAGGCGGTTGAGAGCCCGATGGGCCTGGTCGACAAAACCTCGCAGAGATAGATCGGCATGTTCCCACGCGGTCGCGGTTGCTCGATAGGCCCGCTCTGCCTCTACGGGTTCCCGCAGGCGCTCATCGACGGAGCCCAGCTGGAGCGTGGCGCGCGGGTAGGTAGGCAGGTGCCAGGCGTAGGCGGTGACGCGCCTTAGGTATCGCCGTGCCTCCGACAAGCGACCGCGGCGAGCGAGCAAGTGGGCGCGCGCTACCCAATCGAGGTAGCAGTCCTGGCAGAATGAATCGGGTAAGGAAAGGAGTCGCGTGATGGCTGTAAGTGTGTCACCGCTCGACAGCGCGTGGTACGCCGACGCGGCCGCCGCTCCGTACTCGCCGAGCTGCGCCCGCTGAGGCGTTGCGTCTGTCCGCGCTAACGAGTCCAAAGACCGGTGGGCGCGGCGCAGAACCGCGGTGTCACCCTGCGCCGCCCACCAGTGCAGGCCAAAGACCGTAGCGCGGGGAGAGAGAGTCCACCACCGATCGAACGTTGCGCGCGCCACGCTGCTTGGAACTGCTCCGAGTAGGCACAGGTCGGTGAACAGATCCACGGTCTCGTCGGCCGGAATTCCCGATTGAACCTGTGGCAGGATCTGCGCATATGCTTCGCGGAGGTGACCACGAAGGGCGAGCACGCGCGCCAACCGGCGCCGCAGCGCGAGGGAATCATCGAATGGCGCTGGGGCCGGCTTGGCGCGCACCATCGCCCTTGCCAGGCGAAGCGCCGTCTCTGCGGAGTCGAACCACATGCCCAGCGTGGCCGTCGCCCGATAGAGAACGCCGGTCGATGCGGTGTGGACGAAGTCGTCCGTCTCGCTTGTCGACGCGCGTCGCGGGTCGAGCAGCCGATCGGCGAGCTGGACTGCGCTGTCCTCAACTCCAACGGCGGCAAACCGCAGGTAACCCTCGGCATAACGGCGCGCGCGCTCCGTCCCATCGACGATGACCGCGAGCTGAATCGGGTGCACGAGGTACGCTTGCGCCATACTCGAGTCCAGCGCGATCGCGCGGTCGAAGGCGTCGAGGGTCTGCTCGTTTGTGAAGTCGAGTGGTGGGGCGAGGTGAAACCGAGCCTCCCCGATCTTGAACCAGACAAACGGGTCTGTTGGATAGCGCCGCACGGTCTCGTCCAGGGTCGCGAACAACCGCCGGGTGCGGCTCCAAATCGCGCCGTCCACGTCGTTGAGCGAGGCCCAGAGGGAGTCGACCGTGATTAGCAAGCTTTCTCGCGGTGCGAGGCCATGGTTTCTGCGCGCGGCGCGCATAACGTACCCGTCTCCCACCGAGTCAGGGATGCCCCACGCCTGGCCGATGACGGCGTTTTTTAAACGCCAGTACGCAAGGGCGAACGAGTTATCCAGCGCGATCGCAGCGCGGTACGCGACTGCCGCGGAGTCCCATTGCGTGCGACGCAGATGGTGCTCGCCCTGAAGGAATGCTTTGAGCGCGGGGAGTGAATGCGTTCCCAAAGACGAGAGACGGCCGGTGCCCTGGGGCCCGAGGCGGCCGAGCGTGTGCAGTACCGCGACCGTGATTGAGTCGGCGAGCAGATCCATGCGTGACCCAAGCTGTCGGACCTCGACCTCGCCGACGAGCGCGTTATGACTCACGTCGAGCACCGACACTCGTGCCCGCACGGAGTCAGGGTCGGACGGCATGAGCTGTCCGAAGACTGCGAGGCGTGCACCAGTCACGCGCGCCATCGTCGTCGCCGAAGCGCGATCTGCCGGACCGCGCCACTGTCGAATCGCAACCGAGGGCGAGACGGTGCGCAGCGGTCCGGTCCCATCCAGGGCTCCCGAGAGGACATCGACCATACCTTCACGCCACAGGTCGAGTTTTCGATCGAGGACGTCGAACGGCGCCACGACCAAGAGGTTAGGATCGAGGCCTTCGTTGGTCTTGGACCGCAACGCCACGGCTCCGAGGATCGCGAGGACGATCGCGCCCACCGGCCAGGCGATGCGCGGAGCTCGCGCGGCACGAAACCATGGCTCCCCCCTGTTCGCCGGACGCACAGCGTCGATGAACTGTTTCGCTGTGCCAAAGCGATCGCCGGGCTGCTTTGCCAGCGCCTTATCGACGGCGCGTCCAACATGCGCAGGCACATCGGTCCGCACGGCCCGCAGGCGAGGAATCGGATCCGCGGAGTGCAGAGCCAAGGTCTCTCGCACGGTGGCGCCGATGAATGGCGGGTGCCCCACCAACATTTCATAGAGAACACACCCCAAACTGTACACGTCGCTCCGTCCATCCACCTGTCGGCTTCCAGCGCCCTGCTCGGGACTCATGTAGGTCGGGGTGCCGACTGCTATGCCCGTGCCGGTGAGCGTTTGCCCCGTCGCCACACTCACGGCACGGGCGATCCCGAAATCCGTAACAATCGCCTGTCCGGCCTGCAGGAGGATGTTCTCCGGCTTGATATCTCGGTGCACCACACCATGGGCGTGCGCGTAGGTCAGCGCCTCGGCCACGTCGCACGCGACTTGGAGTGCCTCCTCGACGGGCAGCTGCTTGTCATGCACGAGCCGCTCGCGGAGTGACTCTCCCTCTACGTAGGGCATCACGTAATAGAGGAGGCCGTTCACTTGGCCGGAATCGAGCAGAGGCAGGATATGGGGATGAGTGAAATTGGCCATGATCGCGATCTCGCGCAGGAACCGCTCGGCTCCAATGATTTGCACGAGCTCGGATTTCAGAACCTTGACTGCGACCTTGCGACCGTGCTTGCGGTCGTGGGCGAGGTATACGACCGCACTACTACCGTGGCCGAGTTCGCGCTCTATGGAGTAGCGATCAGCCAGCGCGACAGTTAGGTCCTGTAGCTCAGCCGTACGTCCTCCATGCAAACGTACGCTTGACCCTGTGCTACGCAAGCAAGGGGCGAGTGGCGTCAGAGGTCGCGGCCCGTCCTTACGCACGCGGTTCGGGGCGAATCATGAGTATCCCAGCCACGAGGATCAGCGGGACCAGCGGCGCCACCGCATCGCA
>Ga0209377_1000276_pt1 | contig 32816 bp, 37 predicted proteins | sample GraSoiAngelo_141_FD_185898 | JGI IMG/M metagenome (GOLD analysis project Ga0209377, IMG submission 185898) | Grasslands soil microbial communities from the Angelo Coastal Reserve, California, USA - 14_0929_12_40cm (SPAdes) (version 2) | ecosystem: Environmental > Terrestrial > Soil > Grasslands ...
AGACCAGAGCAAACGCCCGGTCGCATCCGTGAAGCCGGCGATCGGGTTCCAGGCCGCGGTCGGCCGCTCGGGCACGCCGATCGTGAGCCAGCCGTTCCAGGGGAAGTCCTTGAGCTTCACCGTCCGGAGGAAGACCGTGGCATCGAGGCCTGTGAGCGAATCGCCCGCGACGTTCTCGACACCGGCCGAGTAGTCCGCGTTCAGCACCTCGCGCCGCACGGTGTAGCCCGCCACGACGCGCTCGCAACCGCCACGGATGCGGCTGACCAGCGCCCGCTCGAGGTTCAGCCGCTCCACGGTGTCTTCACCGCCGCCTCCCATCAAGCGGTGCGCGAGATCCTGCGAGCTCGGCGTGGGATGGAGGAGCCAGGCGTGAAACCATCCGTCTCTGATCCAGGGCGGCGCGCTGCCGCCATTGAGCGTGGCGGTATGCGCGCGGACGAGAGCGCGAACGCTGACTTCTTCCACCAGCGCATCCCAGACGCCGGTGCTGCTACGACCACCGAGCAGACGCTCGGCGAGCGCGCCCACCGGACGAACGCGTAGTGGCGACATCGCTCGCGCGCCTGGCGTGCGTGGTTGAGCCTTCACGGCGGCATCGATGAGATCGACGTGCGCCAGATGATCCGGATGGTAGGGAGTCACGGGATATGGATGCGGCCGCCAGCCTGCGCCGTTGAGGCCGGCGATGATCGCGCGCGCCGCCGCACAGCGAGCCTCCGCGGTGGCGAGCACCGCCGTCTTCGCGTTCAGCGTCACGACGATGTAGGAACCGAGCGACTCCACGCCGGCCAGCGTAGGTGGCAACGCTCGGCCGGCGAACGGATCGCTGCCGACGAAGGCGTGCACGGTGTTCTTCTCGAGCCGCGCGGCGGCGACGGTCGCCGGCATCGCCTCGACGGTGATCTCTTGCGGGTAGTACGACGGATAGAACGGCATCTCGTGACCCGCCCGCACCGGCCCCACCCCGACGATCGCGGTTACGAGGAGAATGACGACGAACGAGCGCCTCACGAGACCGGCCGCGGATCGTGTCGTGGCTGAGGAGGCGACGGGAAGAGGGGCGGGCGCCCGGACAAGTGCTGTATCGCAGGCCGGGTGCCTGCCCCTCTTCCCGTCAGGCACGTCGTGCCGCTACACGACCCGCGGCCAGGTCTCGTCGATCCACTTGTACGTCGTCGTCGGCTCACCTTTGGGATAGCCGGGCGGCGCCGTGATGCTGCGGATCGGCACCGTGATGACGCGCTTGGGATCGTGCACGGGGAACGGATACTCGGGCGACTGCATGGCGAAGCCCGTGATGGCGTCCTTGTAGCCTTGATGGTTGTCGGGCCGAATGTAGTTGTAGCCCGACGGACCGGCGTACATCAGGCCTTCGAGCATGGCGATGATCGCGTCGTCGTCCGGCCAGCCACCCGTGAGGTGATTGGCCTTCTCGATGGCCAGCTTCAACATGTAGAGCGCGGTGTAGGCGCCCTCCGCCTCGAAGTTCGGGTACTCCTTCCAGCGGTCGTAGAACTTCTTGACGAACTGCGTGTTGAGCGGCCACTTGTTGCCGCCCGGGTACATGAAGTGATAGTTGGCGTGGACGCCGGCGACGACGCCCTCCGGGTGGTCCTTGCCGAGCGCGTGCGGCGCCACGCCGAAGGCCAGCGTCGTCGCCATCTTCATCTTCTTGAACAGGTCATAGCGGAGCGCCTGCTTGTAGAACGCGACGTAATCACCGCCCCACACCGAGCAGAACAGGAGATCCGGCTTCGCCGAGATCGTCTTCGTGATGTGCGCGGTGAACTCCGTCGTGCCCAGCTTGGGCCACGCCTCCGACACCACCTGGATGTTGCCCGCGAGCTTCTTCATCGCGATGTTGAAGTGGTCGAAGGCATTGCGTCCGTAGGAGTAATCGGGATGGATGTGGGCGATCTTGGTGATCTTCGGCCAGGCCTGGGTGGCCGCGATGGCCGCCATCACGCCGTCGGCCGACTGGATGTTCGTCAGCCGGAAGACGTAGTGAGGGTTGGGCACGGCCTTCTCGAACAGGAAATCCGTGCAGCCATCCGTGAAGACCGTCAGGCACTTCAGCTCCTCGGCGACGGGGCCGAGCGCCGGCGTGTTGCCGCTCGAGATGACGCCGGTGAAGCAGTCGATGCTCTCCGACAGCTTCATCCGGCGCAATTCCTTGACGTTGGCGTCGGTGCCCGCGGCCTCGTCCGCCTTCACCGTCTCGATCTTGCGCTTGCCGAGCAGTCCGCCCTGCGCGTTGATCTCGTCGGCGGCGAGGATGTGGCCCTTGTAGGACTGCTCACCGAGCACGGCCGCTGGCCCCGTGAAGAAGGTCATGTGGCCGGTCTTGTACGGCTTGTCGGGAATGGTGCCCTTGGGCTGCATCGGCGCCTGGGCGTGCGCAGGCTCGGGCGCGATCAGGGAGCCGGCCGATGCGCCGACCGCCCCGATCGTCACGCCGAGCCGATTCAGGAAATCGCGACGACTCACCTCTTCAGTCATAGGTCCCCCTTCGGTGGGCGGTTCCGTGCGGTATCGGGTGACGGCGCCAGTGGATACCGTTGGATATCGCGCCGGCCCAGCAAAGTCAAGCCGGGCGGCGCGGACGAGCCTTGCGGCATTGCGGCTTTGCGGCCATGATCGACGCGAGACGATGGCGAGTTCATGGCGAGGGAGCGTCAGGCGCGCGGTCCGGGGCGTGAGCAGCGCCATCGGCGAGCGCCCGGCGATCTTCACGGGCGCGGCCGCTGCCACGCTCGTGCTCAGCGTCGTGCTGCCGCCGCTGGTGCTCTCGGTGGCCCGCACACCCGTCGACTACGTCACGGTCAATCCCTGGCTCCGGCGGCTGCCCGAGTATCTCGCGTCTTCGGTGCCCTGGCGCCAGAAGCTCGAGAAGCTTCCCGACCTGGCCCTCTTCTGGTTCTCGTCGGACAGCCCGATGGGAGGAACCGAGTGGGGCTTCGCCGTCGACGTGCGCGACGTGGCCCGGATGATCGGCACGTCGCTGCTTGTCGGCGCGTACTTCGCGCTGTGGGCGCGAGCCCGCGCCCTCGGAATCTTGGGAACCGGCGCGCGTTTGAGCCGGCGCGGCGGTGCGCTGGGAGCGCTGGTCAGCGTCGTGGGATTATCGACTGGTCCCTGCAGCGTCATGGGGTGCGGGGCGCCCGTCCTCCCCGTGGTCGGTCTGGTCTTCGTCGGCCTGTCCAGCACGACGCTGGCCGCGCTGTCGAGCCTGTCGACCGTCGCGACCGCGCTCGTGGTCGTGGGCCTCGGCGGGGGCGTCGCGTTCCTGGGCTGGCGTACCGGCGGCGCCGGAGCGCTCACTGCATCCCGAACGAATCCTTCAGCGCGCCCAGCCGGCCGATGAGATCGCCCGCGAGGGGCGCGAACAGCATCGCCACACAGATCACGGTGGCGAGCCAGATGCCGATGCGAATCATCGTTTGGCCTTTCACGCAGCAAGTCTAGCAGCGATGAGCCTGGCGGGCCGGGCAGCGCGGATCGGCCTCGGCGTCGCCGGCGCCTTCATCGGCTACGCGTGGCTGCCCCACCTCTTCACGGGCACCGCGACCTGGCGCGGCCCTGTCCGGAATCGCGCCGTCGCCCTCACCTTCGACGATGGCCCGGATCCGCGATGGACGCCGCGCGTCCTCGACCTCCTGGCCGCTCACGGCGCGCGGGCGACGTTCTTCCTCATCGGCCGGCGGGCGGCGGCAGCGCCCGACGTGGTGCGCGCGATCGCCGACGCCGGCCACGAGGTTGCCAATCACACGTGGTCACATCCGAGTCTCTGGCTGTGCAGCCCTCGTCGCACCGAGCATGAGATCGCGCGCGGCCACGTCACCCTCGCTGAGCTGACCGGTGTGGCGCCTCGTCACTTCAGGCCGCCATGGGGCATGGTGAACGCGGCCATGGGACGGGCGCTCACACGCACGGGAGAGCGCTGCGTCTTCTGGTCGCTGCAGCCGGAGGGACTGAGGCCGCGAAGCGCCGAGGCGCAGGCGGAGTACGTCGTGACGCGCGTGAGCCCGGGCGCGATCGTCGATCTCCACGACGCCGAGGGCGTGGCGGGAGCTCCGGCCCGCCTGGTCGCGGCGCTTGGGACAATGCTCGACGGCCTGCGCGACGCGGGCTACCGGTTGACGACCGTGGCCGAGCTGCTCGGCGATGCCCGCGCGGCGCGCGGGCGGGAATGATCAGCTTCGCGAGACGAGGAACACGCCGCCGACGATCAACGCGATGCCGGCCCAGCGCGCGGCGGTGACGGGCTCGCCGAGCAGGACGCCGGCGAGGACGACGACGGTGACGTAATCGATCGCGGTCATCGGCAAGACGAGGCTCACGTCGGCCCGTGACAGCAGCGTCAGGTACATCAGGAAGAACGCCGCCTGCAGGGCGACCCCGATCAGCAGCCACGGGCTCCCGATTGCGCGCCCGATCATGGCGACCACCCGGTCGCCGCCGGCTTCGGTGAGGTCGCCGACCGACCGCATGCCCTTGGCGAGCAGGACGTGCCCGGTCCCCCCGAGGATCGTCGCGACGAGGACGAGCACGAACGTCTTGAGCATCAGCGCTCTCGAGCGATCGCGGCGAGCACGCGCTCCTCGAGCGTCCGCTGAGCGAGCGCATCGGCGCTGGCGCCGCCCGAGTCGCGCTCGCCCCACAAGATTCGCTCGCGCCGGATCATCTCGCGCTGAATTTGGACGCGGGTCTGACTCACCCCGGCCGTGGTGAGGGTCACCCGCAACCGCACGCGCTGGGTGATGGCCCACATCGCATCGTCGCTCCCGGGCACGCGCTGGGTCTTGGTGACGAACACCCCCAGTGGCCGCGCCGCATCGTCGATACCCCAGCCTTCGGCCTTCAGCGCTCTCTCGGCGGCGGTCGACACGCGATCGAAGTCGGCGGGATACGTCAGCTCGACGGGATCACCGGCAAGCGCCGGCGTCACGAGAGCGACGGCGAGCGCCAGGCCGGCGAGGCCGCGCCTCACAGGGCCTTACCGATGGCGTCGAGCAGCGACTTCTCGACCACCCGGTCGCTCACCACCACTGGCTCGTCCTTGTCGTGCCAGAAGATGCGCTCGCGGCGGAACACCGTGCGCTCGACCGAGACCATCGTGCGGCCGGAGCCGGCGGCCTTGACCTGGAGCTGCAGACGATGACGAGTGCCCTTCGCGTAGACGCCATAGTCTTTGCTCCCGGCGGCGGCGAGATCACGGGAGTCCGTCGTGATGTAGCCGATCTTCCAGTCCTCACTGTCGATCTCCCAGCCGAGCTGCTTGAGCGCCGCTTCGGTCGCGGTCCACACGCGGTCGACCGGCGCGACGTACGTACGCGTCAGAGGCTCTGCGGCCGCGGCTGGCATTGCCACAATCACAGCCAAAAGCAAGACGACAGCCTTCATGGCGCGACCTCCTTCTTCAATGGGTATCCTTCGAGCCTACCATTCTCGATCCTGAACACCGCTGTTGCCGGAACAAAGGCTTCGGGACGGTGCGTCACGACCACGACGGCGCCCCCGGCCGCCGCGCGCCGGCGCAGGGCTCCGGCGATGACGTGGGCGTTGGCATCGTCGAGGTTGCCGGTCGGCTCGTCGGCCAGCAGCAGCGGAGGGTCGTTGAGCACGGCGCGACAGAAGGCCACCCGCTGCTGCTCACCGCCCGAGAGCTGCGGCGGGTAATGCTCGTGCCGCTCGGCGACGCCGAGCTCTTCCAGCAGCTCCCGCGCGCGCCGCCGGGTTTCCGGGCCGCTTCGGCCCACGTAACGGGCGGCGAGCACGACGTTGTCGAGCGCGGTCAGCGAGGGCAGCAGCAGGAACGACTGGAAGACGAAGCCGACGAAGCGGCCGCGCGCACCGCTCCGCGCCGAGCGCCCCAGCGCGCTCACGTGCTCGTCGGCGAACCAGACGTCGCCCGCGTCGGCGTCCTCGAGCAAGCCGAGCAGGTTCAGCAGCGTGCTCTTGCCGGAGCCGGAGGCGCCCGCGACGACGACGAGCTCCCCGGCCTTGACGTCCACGTCCACGCCGTCCAGCACCGGGATGCGGGGACCGGCGGGAGCCCGATACGTCTTCACGAGGCCGCGGGCGCGCAGCATCACGCGCCCCGGCGAATCGCCTCCGCCGGCGACAGGCGCACGACCCGGAGCGTGGCGTAGAGCGCCGCGACGGCGCCGAGCAGGCCGGCGAAGATCAACGCTCCCGCGAGGAGACGGGCGGAGAACAGGAAGAGCTGCTGGCCGCGGCTGATCCAGAGATCGATGCCCCGGCCCAGCGCGATGGCGATCACGATGCCGGTGACGCCGCCCGACAGCGTGACGGCGAGCGACTCGGTGAGGACCTCGCGGCCGAGCTGAGCGTCGGTGGCTCCCAGCGCGCGCTTGACTCCGAAGTCCCGGATCCGCTCGAAGACCGCGGCCGCGATCGTGTTCGCCACCGACAGGCCGCCGATGACGAGGCCGAGAGCCGCGATCCCCGTCAGCAGCGCCGAAAAGAACACGGTCGACGCGCGGAGCTGCCGGGACAGCTCGCTGGGGATCTGGACGTTCACGCCGGCCACGCGCTCGGCGATGCGGCGGGCAACGACATCAGGGTCTTCGCCGGTCCGCCAGCCGACGGCCGCTCCCGTGTTGAGATCCTCGGCACGCACCGGCACGGCGCCGGAGGCGAGCACGGTCCTGAGCATCGGGTCCTTTGCCACCCACTGGGTCCGGGCGTCGGCGATGGAGACGATGACGAAGCGATCGGGCGCCGTGAGCGTCCGGTCGAGCACACCCACGATCTCGTACGTCTCGCCCTCGAGCGTGAGTCGCGCGCCGACGTCGAGGCCGCGCGACGACGCGAACGCCGCGCCGACGACGGCGACGTGCCGGTCACCGCCGGACAGGAACCGGCCCGTGCGTACCGGAAGCGTCGGGTAGTGGCGGTTCGGGATCGGCACCGAAAGGTCCAGGCCGAGGACCAGCTCCTGCGTGAGCGTCATGAACTGGGACGTCGTGGGGTTGAGCGGCAACATCACCTGAGGCTGCACGCCGGCGACGCCGGGAACGCCGGCGATGGCGCGGATGGCGGACGCGGGCAGCAGGCCACCGGCCGTGAAACCCGTTCCCATCCCGAGGCCCCGGCCAGCCACCGAGATCTGGCCGAGGACGAAGCGATCACCACCCTCGATGAACCGCACGATGCGCTCGCTCATCCCGCCGAGCGCGGTGAGGCCGGCCACGCCGATGGCGATACCGGCCACGGTGAACCCGTAGCCGCGCAGCAGCCGCGGTCCTAGCACCTCCGCGCCATCTCGGGCTCGCCTCGGCCTGCGGCTCGCACGATTTCGAGCATCTCAGGCGCGCCTCGTCGCCGAGGTGGCGTCTCGGCTCGCACGACCATCTCCGATCATTTCACGCTCGCCTCGTCGCCGCGACGGCGGCTCGGCTCGTACGACCATCTCCGAGCCATGTCACCGCTCGCCTCATCGCCGAGGCGGCGCTTCGGCTCGCACGACCATCTCCGATCATTTCAGGCTCGCCTCGTCGCCGCGACGGCGGCTCGGCTCGTACTACCACTCCAGCCGTGATTCGACGGGGCGGCCGGCGCGGCGACTGAGCCAGGTACTGATCCGCGCGATCACGAAGAGGACCGCCAGGCTCAGCCGTGTGCGCACACCAAACCGGATGAAGCTGCCGCCCGAGAGCACGTTCAGGACGGCCTCGTACATTCCGAACAACCTCCGAGGGTGCATGAAGAGGTCGAAGAAGACGGGCTCGTAGTACTTGTGGATGAACTTGAAGAGCGGCGCGACGCCGCGCTCGGCCTGGCGCTGATAGGCGTGAAAGCGCCGCGCCTCGAAGCGGCCGTCGGCGAACACACGCAAGATCGCCTGCGCGGCGAGCTGGCCCGTACGCAGCGCGATGTACACACCGCCCGAGAAGATCGGGTCCACGAAGGTGATGGCATCACCGACGGCCACGAAGCGATCGCCGACGACCGGCGTGTTGACGTAGGCGAAGTTCGCCTCCCGATGGATCGCGCCGACGCGCTCGGCCTGCGCGAGACCCGCTGCGATCGGCGCGCAGCGGGCGATCATCGACGCGTAGAGGTCGTCGGCCGCGCCCGTCCACGCCCGGACCGTCCGCGCGTGCATGACGGCGCCCACGCTGGTGAGGTCGTTGGCCAGCGGGATCCACCAGAACCAGCCGTCGCGCACGACGTAGATGCGGATGTTGCCCTCGTCCTTGCCCGAGAGTCGGTCGGCGCCACGGAAGTGGGCGAAGAGCGAGACCTTGCCGAGATTCGGGCGCCGGCGGCGCTCGCCGAGCCGGGTGGCGATGAAGCTGCTGCGCCCGCTGGCGTCGACGAGCATCCTGGCTCGCACCACCGGCGGCATCCCCGCGCCGCTCACCCGCACCGTCACGCCGTCATGATCGAAGTCGGCCGACTCGACGCTGGCGGGCTGGAAGACGGCCGCACCCGAGCGGCGCGCGTGTTCCAGCAGGACGGTGTCGAACTCGGCGCGCGGAACTTCGTACGAGTAGTTGGGCCACGCCTGTCCGGGCAGGAAATAGAAGGTGCGCTCGAGGCCCTGCTCTTCGTCGAAGAACATGGCGCCGTACTTGATCTGGAATCCACGTGCCTCGATCTCGCCGCGCACGCCCATCTGTTCGAGCAGCAGCATGGCGGCTGGCATGAGGGACTCGCCGACGTGAAACCGCGGAAACGCGTCGCGCTCGAAGAGCGCCACCTTCAAACCACCCCGGCAGAGAAACGTGGCCGCCGACGAACCGCCAGGGCCCCCACCCACGACGACCACGTCGTAACGTTCGTCGCTCACCGTGATGGCTCCTCGAGCGCCCTCGACCGGAGCTTCGGTGGAACTGTCACCGGTGCCGCCGAAAGCCGAGCCTGACTGTAGAAGCGCCGGACGAGCGGTGATACGAGATCGGGCGCACGGCGTCCGGCGACCGCCTCGATCATCAGAGCGCCCAGCAACAATGGTGCCGCCGCCATCGCCTGCGCCACCACGACGGCGCGCCGCGCGCGAGGATGGTGCCACCATTCAGCGAGCCGTGACGACGCGCGATGCGCGGCCACCGCGGAGACGGCGGCACCCCAGCCGGCGAACGTGTCGCCGTGGGCGGCGCCCGCCTCGAGCATCGCGGCATGACGCACCCGCAACCGCTCGCCGCTGACGACGGTCGCGATCTCACGGGCCGCCGCCCACGCCTCGATGCGCCAGCGCCGCGCCGTTTCAGCGGCCAGGTACGAGCCGATCGCCACCCCGTCGGCGATCGGACGGAAGCGGCTTCGCCGAACCGCGCGCGGTGCGACGTCGATCGGCACCTCGATCACGGCAGCGCCGGCGGCCGCGGCCGCGACGAGGATCTCGGTCTCGAAGACGAAGCCGCCGCGTCGGGTGACGAGGCCGTCCAGCAGCGCGAGCGGGTAGACGCGAAACCCGGACTGCGTGTCCCGCAGGCGCAGGCCACTCACCCAGTTGATGAAGAACCCGGCGACGCGGATCGCGTTGAGTCGGCCGCGGGAGACGCCGACCACCTCCCGGTCCGCGGCAACCCGGCTGCCGATGACGATCGCGTCCGGGTTCCGTCGAGCCACCGCCAGCAGCGTGACCACGTCGTCGGGGCCATGCTGGCCGTCGCCGTCGAGCGTGATCCCGTGCGTGGCGCCGCGTCGCCGGGCAGCGGCCAGGCCCGTTCGCAGCGCCTGCCCCTTGCCGAGCCGGCGCGGATGCCGGATGACCTCGGCGCCGGCGTCGGCCGCTCGGGCGCCGCTCGCATCGCGCGAGCCGTCGTCGATGACGAGCACGGGTGCGTGCCGCTTCGCGCCCGCGGCGATGCCCGCCACGGTCGCCTCCTCGTCGAACACCGGGATGACGATGAACGGTGTCATCGCCCGATGATCAGCGCGACCTGGCTGCCGCCGCGGCCCACGCCGTGGACGAGGCTCGGCCGACCGCTGGCCCGCGCGGCGCTCGCCGCCGCCACGACACCGAGCGCACCCGCGCCGGCGTGCGCTCCCAGCAACTCGCGAAGCGCCGAGCGTGGATGGTGGCCGGCGCCGAGCGCGGCATCGAGCAACCGGCGCTCCCACTCATCACGATGGCGGTCCCCGTTGGTCGAGGTGTACACGGCCCCGAGGTCGCCCGTCTCCACGCGCGCAGCGGCGAGCGCGCCGGCCACGACCGACGACCGCGTGCTCCGTCCCACACCGTGAGGCCGTACCGCCAGCGCGCCCGACGCCGCGCCCAGGATCTCGCCCAGCACGCAGGCGCCGCGCTCGCGCGCCGACGACGCGCGCTCGAGCACGAGCACGACGGCGCCTTCGCCACGGCGCTCCTCACCGGCGCCCAGGTCGGTCAGCATCGAGCCGAGAAATGGATCGATCTGATCGACGCCACCGGCCAGGACGGCGCGCGCCCGCCCACTCGCGATCGCCGCCGCTCCCCGCGCGATGGCCAGCTCACCGGCGACGGTCGGCGCGTTGAGCGTGAGGGACAGCGCCCTGGCGCCGGTGGCGATGGTTGTCGCCGCCGCCATCGTGTTCATCACCGTGTTCGGGAAGATCAAGGCCGAGAGCCCGGAGGGCCCCGACATCAGATAGCCGTCGGCGAACTCGACCGTCGAACGCAGGTCGCCGAACTCCGTCCCGAGTACGAGCCCGACCTCGTCGTCCGCCGAGAACCGGGCGTCGTCGAGCGCGAGGCGGCCGGCCGCGACGGCGAACTGACAGACGCGCGAGAGGCGCCGCGCGTCCCCGTCACCGAGCAGCGACGTCAGCTGCGCGTCGGCGATCGCACCGTGCACGGGCGAGGGTTCGGCGAGAAACGCGCTGACCGCCGCGGCGCCGCCGGTGAATCGCGCCGTGACGGCGCCCACCCCGGTGATGACGACGCCCGTCGTCACGGCCGGCGGAAGAGCAGCGTCACGTTTTGACCACCGAAGCCGAACGAGTTGGAGATCGCACACTCGACGGACGCCTCGCGGGCCACGCCGGGCACGCAGTCGAACGCGACCTCGGCGTCCGTCGTCGCGAGATTCGCCGTGGGCGGCACGGTCTCGTGCACGAGCGCCAGAATCGTGGCGATGGCCTCGAGGCTCCCGGCCGCCGCCATCGTGTGGCCGATCATCGACTTGGTCGAGCTGACCAGGACGCCGGCGGCGCCGAACACGGACCGGAGCGCGCGCGCCTCGATCCGGTCGTTCTGGAGCGTGGCCGTCCCGTGGGCGTTGACGTAGCCGACGGCCTTCGGGCGCACGCGCCCGCGGGCCAGCGCCGCCACCATCGCGCGCGCCATTCCTTCGCCATCGGGCTGCGGCGACGTGACGTGAAAGGCATCGGTCGTCATCCCCGACCCGGCGAGCTCGGCGTAGATTCGCGCTCCCCGCGCGCCCGCGTGGACAGCGTCCTCGAGCACGACGAACCCGGCGCCCTCGCCGATGGACATGCCACGACGCGCGGCGTCGAACGGCCGGCACGGCTCGGGATCGAGCAGGCGAAGCGCGTTGAATCCCATGAAGCAGATCCGCGTGAGCGCGTCGGTGCCGCCGGCGACCGCCACCGGCGCCACGCCATCGGCCACGAGGTCGGCGGCGACGGCCAGCGAGACGGCGCCCGAGCTACACGCCGTGACCAGTGTCTCGCGCGGCCCGCCCAGCCCGAGGCGCGAGCCGACGACATCGGCGTGCGAGTACGGCAGGATCGAGCGGAGCTCCGGCGTCGCGCGCAGCGGCGCGCCGCTGCGCTTGGCCCGCCAGTACCAGGCCTCGGCTTCCAGCATCCCGCCGCCGACCGCGCCGACGACGAGCGCGGTGCGCCGGCGCTCGGTCGCGTCGAGCCCGGCGTCGTCGATGGCTTCCCGGGCCGCCGCGAGCGCGAAGCGATCGGCCCGAGAGCGGCGGAGCGACCCGGGCACGGGATCGGGCACCTCGGCGGCGATCCGGCAGCGAAAGCCTTCGGTCTCGATGAGCGTGACCGGACGGATGGCGCACGTCCCGGACCGCACGCCTTCCCAGTACGCTTTCGCGCCGAGCCCGAACGGGCTCACCACGCCGAGGCCCGTGACGACGACGCGCCTCATGTCCGCGTCGCGCGCTCGGCGATGAAGGCGCACAGCGTCCGGAAGGACGTGAAGTGCGGCGCGAGATCCTGGGCGTCGTCCATCACGAGCCCGAAGCGGTCCTCGATGGCGAGCGAGAGCTCGATGAAGTCGAGCGAGTCGAGCCCGACGGACCCGTCCACGCCCTTCGGGAGTGGCGTGTCCAGGGTGACGTCCGACACACGGTGCGGCTCGAAGCGGAGCCGCGTCACGAAGATCGTTCTCAGCTCGTCCAGGACCTCTTTGGGTTCCATGCCCTCCTCAGGCCTCCGCCAGCGCCGCCGTGCGCCCGCGCCACCGTCCGGTCACCGTCCACGGATCATCGCCGGTCGCGCGCGCCAGCGCGAGCGCGAGGAGCGGGCCACAGGCGAGCGTCTCGCCGACCCGGCGATCAACGCGCGCCGTCATGTCCGACACGTGGTCGCCGGCTCGAATCTCGATCGGGCGAGCGCCGAGCACCAGCAGCGCGCAGGCCGCCGCCTCGGTCAGCGGACGCGAGAGGAGGCGCCGATCGCGCGCGAACAGATCGGCGCACTCGGCGAAGGTCTCGACGGCGAGAACGAGCGCGCGCTCGCACGCGCCCTCGGCGAGCAGCCGTCCCGCCCACGCGAGTGCCTCGAGCGTCACGGTGGCGCCACCGATGAGCGTCACGTAGGTGCCGCGCAGTCCGTACTCGATCGTCACCTCGGCCGGCACCGCGCTCGGCGCCGTGTAGGGAAAATGGAGCGCGCCCGCGCTGCCCGGCTCGCCCGCCGCGATGAAGGCTCGGTTCGACGATCCGTAGGCCGCCGCGGTGACGTACAGCAGCGCCGTGTGCGTCCCCGCGATCGCCTCGCGGCTGATTCCCGCGTCGTCGAGGGTCGCCTGCACCGCCGCCACGCCGAGCAGGCATTCACGCGTGGCGCGCCGGAAGCGCTCGCCGTCGAGCGGCGGCGTGGCCGCGGTCACCACCGCGCGATCGCCGGCGGCCCGCCGCGCATCGTCGGGCCACGCGTCGACGCCGCGGCCCCAGCCCGTGATCACACCCACGCCGGCCAGGCTCACGCCGGTCACGCCACCACCCCTTCGAGGACGAGCGCGGCGTTGCAGCCGCCGAAGCCGAGCGACGTGCTGAGGCTCACGCGCGGACGCGCGGAACGCGGACGCAGCGGCACGTAGTCGAGATCGCACTCGGCGTCGCCGCTCTCGAAGCCGAGGGTGTGGGGGATCGCCCCGTGGCGCGCGGCGAGCAGGCACATGATCGCTTCCAGCGTCGCGGCCGCGCCCATGGTGTGGCCCATGCCGGCCTTGATCGAGTTCACCGGAACGCCGGCGGCCCGCCGGCCGAGGACGCGCTTGAGCACCGCGGTCTCGATGCGATCGTTGAGGGGGGTTCCCGTACCGTGCGCGCTCACGAACTCCACCGCGTCGGCGTCGAGGCCGGCCTGCGCGAGCGCGAGCTCGATCGCGTGCTGGAGCCCGCGGCCGCTCGGATCGGGCGCCGCCACGTGGGTGGCGTCGCTCGTGGAGGCGTGGCCGAGCAGTCGTCCGAGCCGCGGTCCCGCCACGTCGGCGTCGCGAGCCATGAGCACGAGCGCCGCCCCCTCGCCGAGCAACAGGCCGCTCCGGCGACGGTCGAACGGACGGATCCGCTCGCGCGTGAGCGAGCGCAACGCATCGAACCCTCGCATGACGAAGCGGCAGAGGCCGTCGTAGCCGCCGGCCACGATGAGATCGGCGCGATCGGCGCGCAAGAGGTCGGCGGCGAGACCGAGCGCGCTCGCTCCCGATGCGCACGCCGTGGACACGGTGAGCACGGGGCCGCGAGCGCCGAGACGGCCGGCCAGCGTGTGCGCGGGACTGTCGTAGAGCCCGGCCGCCGCCGCGCGCAGTGACCGCTCACCACCGACCGCGTCCTCGAGCGCCTCGACGCCCCCCAGCGCCGTGCCCACCACGACGCCGATCCGCGCGCGGTCGGCGGCCAGCGGCGCACGGGCGCGAAGATCATCGGCGGCCGCGCACAGCAAGCGCGACGCGCGGCACCCGCGGGCGCTCTCGCCGCCCGACGGCAGCTTCTTGATCTCGCCGCCTCGCTGGACGCGAAGATCACCGACCGGGAACCGCTCGATCGTCGAGATCCCGCTCGCGCCCGTGAGCAACCCGGTCCAGAAGGCATCGAGGTCGCCCCCGATCGGCGTGACCACGCCGGCGGCGAGGATGGCGACCGGCTCAGGACGCACCGGGAACACTCCAGGCATCGAAGAAGTTGAACCACTGCTCGGGATGTGCGCGGACCGCCGCCTCCAGCGCCGTGACCCAGGCGCCGAGCGCCTCGACCTCGGCGCCCTCTTTCACCGTGATGGGCTCTCCGACGACGATCGTGTACCGACGATCCGGCTCGAAGACGCAGAAGCTCGGCACGACCGGCACGCCGGCCGCGCGCGCGAGCACGAATGGTCCCAGCGGGAACGGCGCCGGCGCTCCGAAGAACGGCATCGCCACGTCCCCACGATTGCCCAGGCCGCGATCGCCCTGCATGGCGACCATCTCCCCCCGGCGGAGCGCGCCCATCAGTGGAAGCACGGACCGTGGCTCACGGCGCGTGACGAAGTTCACGGCGCCGGGCGCTCCCCGCAGGAATCGCTCCACCGCGGCGTCGGCCTCGGGCGCGACGACGACGTGGGTCGGGCGCGGCGCGCGGTGCGCGAGCAGTCGGCCCGCGAATTCCCAGTTGCCGAGATGGGCCGTGAGCACGACGAGGCCGCGGCGGGCCGCGCCCGCTTCGTCGAGGTACTCGCTGCCGCGGATCGCGGCCAGCAATCGCTCGGGAAGCTGGCGCTGCCGATTGGCGACGACCAGATCGGCGAAGCAGATGGCGAAGTGGCGGAACACGTCACGGGCCAGCACGGCGCGCGCCGGCGGGGTGAGGTCGGGTCGCACGCGGGCCAGATTCGCCTCGACCCGCGTCCGCTCCCGCGGCAAGGCGAGCGCCGCGAGGCTGCCCAGCTCAGCGGCCAGCCTCAACCGCGCCCACCGGGGCAAGGTCGACGCAACCGCGGCGGCCGCGCGGTAGACCGCGACGCGATTGAACCGATGCGAATACCAGCGCGGCAGGCTGGACGATGTCACCACCGAGGCGGGTGACGCAGCGGTCGTCATCAAAGCAGCCACGAGTAGTACATGCGGAAGACGCGGATGGCTCCCGGCCGCGTGTCATACACCCGCGTGGCCACGAATTGGCGCGCCGGGCGCTCGAAGGTGATCAACCCGGGCTTCGTCGGGTCGTTCGGGTCCCAGACGGTGAGCTCGAGCGCGGTGTCCGTCCAGCGGTACGCGAACGCTACCACCGTGTGGTTGAGCTCCGGCGTCGGCCAGTTGGTCACGAGGAGCTGTACGAGCCGTCCCTGATCGAGGTCCGCCACGATCTCGCTGGCCACGGTTTCCTGGTGGCCGGATGTGACCGGCAGCGTGACGCGCCAGTTCGTCGGGTGGACGAGCGTCCAGAAGCGACCGCCGAGGCCGCGCTTCACCGCTTCTTCCTGGGCCGCGGAGAATCCGCGCAGGCTCGCGTAGCCCGGAATCACGACGCGATCATCGGGAGGCCGCGCACCATGCCAGGGCGCCTCGGAGACCACGAGACGAATACGCTCGACGTACTCCGCCGGGTCGAGCTTCGGCTGGGAAGGATCGAACCGCGCGAAGAGGAAGAACTGGCGCATCGCCCTCGCCAGCACGAAGCAGTAGTTCGCGTAGAGATCAGGGGTGTCGGGATGGCGGGCCCGGATCTCGTTCCTGAACGCGAACGTGTCGCGGCCGAAGTCGAAGCCGGGCGCGGCGAGCGATGCCGGTGCCGACGACGCCGTGGGCGGCACGGGCGGCAGAGCGCCGGCGCACGCAGTCGTGAACACCAGAAGTCCGAGCAGCGAGCCGCGGACGAGAATCCCCAAGCGTTCTAACCCTAAAGGCGCGGTCCGGGCATCGTCAAGTTCCGCTCTCGTATGGTATCCTCGCGCGGCGTGCTGTACCGCATTCTGTACGACGCGGTCCTCAGCCGTCTGCCCGAGCCGACGGCGATCGCGCTGGGCCAGACCGCGTTGCGACTCCTCCCCTTCGATCGCCTGCCCGCGTTCCGTCTCGACGACTCCCGTCTGGCCGTGACGCTGGGCGGCGCCCGCCTTCCCAACCCGGTGATCCTCGCCGCCATGTACTACGATTCGCGCATCCTCGAGCGCGCCATGGGGCTGGGCTTCGGCGCGGTGACGACCAAGACGATCACGCGGGACGCTCGTCCGGGGCATCCGCGGCCGAACCTCGTGCGTGTGCGGACGGCCGCCGGGCCCGGCCTCGTCAACTGCAACGGCTTCCAGAATCCCGGCCTGGTCGCCTTCACGCCGACACTCCGGGGCTTGTCCCGTCGCGTCCCCGTCATCGCCAGCGTCGCCGGCGAATCCGAGGACGACTACGTGGACCTCGCGCGCGCGCTGGGAGCGTCCGCCGATCTGGTCGAGCTCAACATCTCGTCACCCAACACGCGCCTGGTCTACGCGTGGAGCACGCGGCCGAAGGACCTGCGACGGATGCTCGAGCGCGTGCGCGCGGCGGTCACGGTGCCCGTGATCGTCAAGGTGTCGCCCGATTTCGCCGACGTCAACGAGCGCGAGATCATCCCCGCGGCGATCGAGGCCGGCGTCCGCGTCGTGAACTACGGCAACACGCGGCGCGTGGACGAGCCGCGGCTCAGTCAGCGCTCGGGAGGACTGTCGGGCCCCGAGATCTTCTCGGCGACGCTCGCCAACGTGCAGCGCACGCGCAAGCGATTCGGCCACGCCCTCGATCTCGTCGCCACCGGCGGCGTCGATGCGCCCGACAAGGCGCTCGCGCTGTTCGATGCGGGCGCGACGGCGGTCTCGTACTTCACCGGATTCATCACGCAGGGGCCGATGCTGGCGCGCCGGATCCTCGCCGCGCTCGCCGCCCGCGGCGGACGCTAGCAAGGATTGTTCACACGCTATCCACATGTCCACACTTATCCCCAGGCGACGAAATCGCACGGTGGGCCGCGCTCTCGCGGGGAGCCTCCGAAAAAACGACGATCTGTTCATCCACCGGTGTCGGGCACGTGAAGTTTTACGCGTTTCACGTGCTCGTGCGCAAGCACTGACGCGCGACGCGCGCTAGCGACGCGCCCAAACGAGGTCTTGACACTACGAATGCTGCGCTCGTAAGTTTGGCGTCGCTCTCGTAACCTTTTTGCAATCGCCGCCGCAGCGCCGACCAGGATCGAAGGCGATGCGGTCAAACGACGGAATCGCGACCGCGACATGCACTACGGGCTCTGAGAGGAACGGCGCACGATGGACGCTAGTCGGAAGCCACTCGCCAAGATCGAAGGTCGGCGGCGGATGCGTCTGAGCGGGGTGACGGTCGCGTGGCGCGGGACCCCGAACCTGGACGACTGGGTTGCCTACATCATCAACGGCACCCGATCGAAGAAGCTGATCCTGGCCGACCACGCGTCGGAACGGAAGGTCAAGGGACTCCTGACGCGACTGCAGACCATGTCCCGGAAGGACATCGAGAAGCTCGCCAAGGGCTGACGCGATTCAGAGCTGAAGCGGCTCCACGTGGGCAACGGCGGAAGGATTCGTCCGCCAGATCGCCGGGTCGGCGTCGACGTAGAGCTCGAGGCCATTGCCGTCGGGATCGTTGGGAGCGTCGGCGCCGCCCTCCATGATCGCGAGGTCGTGATGGTTCTCGCCGGTCGCGACGTCGAACGGCGCGCCGCGACCGGTCAGATGAGGCCGCGCTCGGCCAGGCTCACGTAGCGACCGCGGCCGATGACGACGTGGTCGTGAAGGCGAAGGTCGAGCAGCCGTGCGCACTCCACCAGTTGCCGCGTGAGACGCACGTCCTCTCGACTCGGCGTGGGATCGCCACTCGGATGGTTGTGCAGCAAGATCACCGCTGCCGCGGATTCGACGATGGCCGGCTTGAACACCTCGCGCGGATGCACGAGGCTGGCCGACAGCGTCCCCTCCGATACGATGCGATCGCGCAGGAGCCCGTTCTGCGCGTCGAGCAGCGCGACGCGAAACACCTCGTGCTTGAGGTCTTCCATCAGCGGTCCGAACGCGGCGTAGACCTCGGCCGGCGTCGCGAGCGTCGCCCGCTGGCCGGGCGTGCGTGACCGCATCCGTCGCGTCAGCTCGAAGGCGGCCGCCAGGCGCGCCGCCCTCGCCGGGCCGACGCCCCGCTGGCGCGCCAGCTCGACCACCTCGCGCGACGCCATCTCACCCAGCGATCCGTACGTGGCCAGGATCTCGCGCGCCACGTCGAGCGCCGTGTGACCTCGCGTGCCCGACCCGAGCTGGAGCGCGAGCAGCTCGGCGTCGGCGAGCGCTTCCGGTCCGTGGGCGTACAGCCGCTCACGCGGGCGGTCGTATTCGGGCCAGCTCACGCGGCTGAGGGTGGCGCAGGCAGCCGCGCACCGTCAATGCCACGAGGTTGATACGCTCCGGTGTCGACGTCACACTCCGGCCAGACCACGCGTGATCGTGATCGTCCGCGGCTCGTCCCCGACGCCGTCGATGCGGACGTAAATGGTCCGCGCCGGCAGCAGCGGCCGGGCTTTCTCGGCCCACTCGATGACCGTGACGCCGTCGCCGTCGATCATCTCCTCGAGCCCGAGGTCCGCGAGCTCGGTCACCGTCGTCGTCCGATACGCGTCGACGTGATGGACGGGCAGACGGCCACGATACTCGTTGACGAGCACGAACGTCGGACTCGTCGCGTGGACGGTCACGCCGAGCCCGCGCGTGAGGCCCTGGACGAAGCACGTCTTGCCCGCGCCCAGCTCGCCGATGAGCCCCACGACATCGCTCGGGCCGAGCGTCCGCCCCAGGCGCTCGCCCGCCGCCTCGGTCTCTTCGGCCCTCTGGCTGGCGATCGTCGCTGACGCCGTCACACCGTTCGGGGCCTGAGGCTCGCGAACGCGTCGGCCAGCGCGGTGATCACGTCGCTCGCGATCAACGCTTCCTCGCCGACGCGGGCAGCCGCGAGGTCACCGGCGAGCCCGTGAAGGTAGACGCCCGTCTGGGCCGCGGCGCGTGGCTCGAGGCCGCGCGCGAACAGGGCGCCGAGGATGCCGGTGAGCACGTCCCCGGTTCCACCGCTGGCCATGCCCGGATTCCCCGTCGGGTTGATCGAGACGTGGCCGTCAGGATCGGCGATCACAGTGCCCGCGCCCTTGAGCACCAGATAGACGCCGTAGGTGGTGGCAAACGTGCGGGCCATCTCGATGCGATCGCGCTCGACGTCGGCCACGGAGCGGCCGAGCATCCGCGCCAGCTCGCCGGGGTGCGGCGTGAGACAGCGCGGCGCTGGCGCTCCGCGGAGCGTGTCGAGGTGACCGGCGAGCGCCGTCAGCGCGTCGGCGTCGAGCACCAGCGGACGGCGAAGATCGTGAGCGAGCTCGCGGGCGAGCGTTTGAGTTTCGGCGTCGAGCCCGAGCCCCGGCCCCACCACGGCAGCGTCACGGGCCTCGGCCAGCTCGTCGAGGGCCTCGCGAGCCTTGAGCGCGATCGAGCGCGCGGCCGTCTCGGGCACCGGCTCGGTCATCGCTTCGAGCACGAGCGTCGCGACGATCGGTTGCTGGCTGGCGGCCGTCGCGACGGTGACGAGACCGGCGCCGCTCCGCATGGCCGCTCGCGCGGCCAGCGCCGCGGCACCCGTCTTGCCGACGGAGCCGGCGACGATGAGCAGCCGACCATAGATCCCCTTGTGAGCGTGGTGCGGGCGTCGAGGGACGTGGGTGGCGACGTCGGACGCTTCGAGCAGGAACGTCGTGATCCCGCGACGGACTTCGGCGTCGGGAATTCCGATGTCCACGACGACCACGCGGCCCGCCCAGTCCAAACCCGGACCCGTGACGAGTCCGCGTTTGAAGGCGGCAAATGTCGTCGTCACATCCGCGTGAACCGCGGGGCCGGGCGGCGGACCACCGTCGGCGGGAAGAGCGGATGGAATGTCCAGCGCGACGACCGAGCGCTGGCTCGCGTTGATGGCGGTGATCGCCGCTGCGGTCGTCCCGCGCGGCGCGCCTTGCGTCCCCGTGCCGAGCAGCGCGTCCACGACGACATCGGCGTCGCCGAGCGACTCCGCCAGGGCACGCTCGTCAGCGATGACCACCGGACGGAGGCCAGCGCGTCGCAGGGCGGCGAGCTTCCCCGCCGCATCGCCCGTGATCTCTTCCGGTCGAGCCGCGAGCCACACGGCGACACGAGCGCCGCGTTGCTTGAGGTGGCGAGCGACGACGAAGCCGTCACCGCCGTTGCCGCCCTTGCCACACACCACCACCACGCGCGCGCCCCGCCCGCCTCGGGGCAGGAGCCGGATGATGTGCGGGACGGCGCCGCGACCCGCGTTCTCCATGAGGGCCGCGCCGGGAATACCGAGCGTGTCGATGGCCCGGCGATCGAGCCGGCGCATCTCCTCGGCGCTCAGGACCGGCAGCACGTCAGTGCGGCAGGGTGGCGGCCTGGGTGAGAAAGTCGGCGAGGATCGCCGTGTAGACCTCGCGTCCCTCGACGCGGGCCGTCTTCGGCAATTCGATGTGCAATGCCTGGGCGGGCAGACGAAGAATGCCGACGCGCTTGGCGCTGCTCGCCCCATACATCACGGGGTCGGCCGGCTCGACGAGCACGTCGAGCCGTTGACTGCCGGGGCGGGCGCGAAGATGCGCGTCGCGAATGAGCTCGAGCAATGTCTTGAGACGAAGCGCGTCGTTGCGGTCGGTGCCCACGGTCGCGATCTCGATCCGCTGGGCGGCCTCGCGACGATTGTTGCCGTGAATCTCCACGTAGAAGGCGAGCGGGCCCTGGGCGACCGCTCGCACCCGCTGCTCGTACGCCTCGTAGACGCGCCGGGCGCCGTCGCTGGAGACTTCCTGCGCGGCTGGTCGGCCCGGCACCCCTTCCATGGGGCGGTTCACCTGATAGCGCCGCCCCGGCCCGTCGGGACGATCGGGCTCGAGGGTAAAGCCGGTGGCGACGACGAGGCCGAACCCCGTGCGGCGTGCGAGATCAGTCGCGATGTCTCCGGTGCGCAGGTCCGACGTGCCGTGCGGCGCCGCGATGACGAACCCCGGCTTGCCCGGGCGGGTCGCGATGTAGCCGGGGGGAGCGCCCGGCGTCAGGCGCACGGGCTCGGCCGCGCATCCGTAGAGGATCACCGCGCCCGTCGTCACGCTAGCGAGGTGGAGCAGTCGCATCGGGAGCGACGAGCATGGCCTGGGCCATCGCGTAGTCGCCGTCGTGCGTGAGCGCGAGCAGGAGCCGATCGCCGCCACCGCGAGCGCGCCCGATCTCCTGCGAGCGCCCGTGGAGGACGAGCACGGGCGCCTGGCCACGCTCGCGGCGCACCTCGAGCTCGCGCCAGTTGATCCCCAGCCGCAGCCCGGTCCCGAGCGCCTTGAGGCCGGCTTCCTTGGCGGCGAAGCGCACCGCGAAGTGCTGGGTGGGATCGCGACGGGCCCGGCAGTAGGCGATCTCTCCGTCCGTGAAGACGCGCCGCAGGAACCGCTCCTGCCAGCGTTCGATGACGTCCCGCATCCGTGGCAGATGAACCAGATCGACACCGATGCCGCGAACACCGGAATCGCTCGCCGGCCGCCGCTCCTCGGCGTGCCCGATCGGGTCGCTTGGCGCGCTCATGCCGCGCCGATCAGATTGCGAATGATGGCGGCAAGATCGTCGGCCATGGTCCGGATTCGCTCGCCGTCGGCGCCTTCGATCATCACGCGCGCGAGCGACTCCGTGCCGGAGTAGCGGATCAAGATGCGCCCGGCGCCATTCATCTCGCTCTCGAATCCCCGGACCCGATCCGACAGCCCCGCCAGCGTGTCGATGGGTGGCTTCGTCCGCACCGGCACGTTGACGAGCACCTGGGGGAACTTCCGCAGGCAGCCGGAGAGCTCGGTCAGCGACGCGCCCGTCTCGCGCATGACCGCGAGCAGGGCCAGGGCGGACAGGATGCCGTCGCCGGCAGGACTGTGATCGAGGAACAGCAGGTGGCCGGATTGCTCACCGCCGAGGTTGGCGCCGCGGCGCTGCATCTCCTCGTACACATAGCGGTCGCCCACCTGGGTCTTGACGATCTCGATGCCGCCGGCGCGCAGGGACTCGTCCAGCCCGAGGTTGGCCATGACCGTCGTGACCACGACGTTGCCCTTGAGTCGCCCGCGGCTCTGCAGGTGACGGGCGGCGATGGCGAGCGCGTAGTCGCCGTCGCGGATCTCGCCCTGGTCGTCGACGGACACGAGACGGTCGCCGTCGCCGTCGAACGCGAAGCCGACCTGCGCGCCCACCGCGCGGAGCTTCCGCTGGAGCGCCTGCGGGTGCAGCGCGCCCGACGCGGCATTGATGTTGGTGCCGGTGGGCCGGCAGCCGATGCACACGACGTGCGCGCCGAGGCGGCGGAACACCCGGGGCGCCACGCGAAACGTCGCGCCGTGTGCGCAGTCGATCGCGATCGTCATGCCGCCGAGGTCGACGGGGAAGCAGCGGCTCAGATAGTCGATGTAGTAACGCTCGGCGCGATCGTACGTCACGTGGCGGCCGATGCCGGCCCCGCTCGCCCGCGGCGCGTTGTCGGCGCCCTTGAGCCGGGCCTCGATCTCGTCCTCCCAGGCGTCGGGAAACTTCGTGCCCTCGGACGAGAAGAGCTTGATCCCGTTGTCGGCGAACGGATTGTGGGAGGCGGAGAGCACGATGCCGCCGTCGGCGTCGAGGCCACGGGTGACCAGCGCGATTCCGGGCGTCGGCAGCACGCCGGCGGCGAAGCACTCTCCGCCCGCGCTCAGCACGCCCGCCGTCATCGCCGCTTCGAGCAGCGGCCCGGAGCGTCGCGTGTCACGGCCGATGACGAGCTTGACGCTGTCGCGGCCCCGTTGCGCGCGCAGCGTGGCCACGAGCTGACGGCCGACGCGATAGGCGAGATCGGGCGTGAGGGGCTCTTCGTTGGCGACGCCGCGGATGCCATCGGTGCCGAACAGTCGCGTCACGGTTTCCCACCCCGCTGCACGGCCGTCTCCGGCCGGATCTCCACGGTCACCTGCACACGGCCGGCACGGATCGGATAGACGTTGTCGGGGAGCACCAGGCCGACGGTCTGCGTCACGGTGGCTCGGCTGCCGGCGACATCCACCGGCGCCGTCTCGACGCTCTCCCGCGTCTCGATTGTAGAACGAGGCCCCTTCACCAGCACAGAACCAGGATCGACGAGGACCCGCGTCACCGCGTACCCGGTGGCCGGCTGACCCCGCACGCTGGCGACGGCTCGCATCGTTTTCTCGGCCGCCTTGGCCACCGCGACGCGGAGCTGGGGCGGCGTGATGCGGGTCACCCGCACCCCGGGCGGCGTCTGGACGTCCGACGGGGCCAGCGTGAGCTGGCTTTCTCCTTCGGGCAGATGGGCGACGTTGACGCGGACGCGCAGCGACTCACTCGTCAGACGACTGACCGCCCAGCGCCCCACCTCGACCTGGAGCTCCACGCGATCGCGCGGGTCGGGCAAGAGGACGGCGTCGTCGGGGAGGCCGACGTACTCCACGGGGGCGGCGAGGGCGAGCTGGCTACGCTCGCCGACGGCGACGAAGAGCCAGAGGCCAGCGGCGACGGCGAGGGACAGGAGCTTGAGGTGCCAGTTCCGTACGAGGAACGACGGCATCAAGCCCCGAGCTTGAGTCGGGTCGCCACGGCGGGCGCCGGGATCGGCACCGCCGGCACCCCCTCGATCAGCTCCTGCAGTCGCTGGCGCAGCGTGGCCGGATCGGGGATCGGCTCCATGTGGCCGTCCACGGCGATCGCCACGCGTCCGGTCTCCTCGGACACGACGAGCGCGATCGCGTCGCTTTCCTCGCTGATGCCGAGCGCGGCGCGGTGCCGCGTGCCGAGCTGCCGTCCCGTGTGCGGCGAGCGTGACAGCGGCAGGAAGCAGCCGGCCGCTCGGGCCCGGTCGCCCTGGATGATGACGGCGCCGTCGTGAAGCGGCGACTGGGGCAGGAAGACCGTCTCGAGCAGGTCGGCCGACACGAGCGCGTCGAGCGGCACGCCGAGCTCGACGTAGTAGCGAAGGCCGCCGGCACGCTCGAACACGATCAGGGCGCCGATGCGACGGCCCGACAGTGAGTGCGCCGTCTTCACGAGCTCCTCGACGATGTGGGCGCGCTCGGCGGCGCGCGTGCCGCCGAAGGCGAGCCAGAGCCGGCCCTGGCCGATTCTCGTCAGCGCGCGTCGCAATTCGGGCTGGAAGAGGACGATGAGCGCGATCGCCCAGAACGACCAGAAGTTGTCGAAGATCCAGGTGATGCTCCACAGCTCGAACGAGCGCGCCAGGAACGACCCGCCGACCAGCAAGCCGAGCCCGACGAGCATCTGGATGCCGCGCGTGCCTCGGAAGAGCACGAGGCCGCGATAGACGACGCCGGCGACCAGCAGGATGTCGAGCGCGTCACGCCACCGGAGCGCGGCGATGATCTCTTTCATGGCCGCCTCGCGCGTGCCACGCGCTCGGCCACGGCGACCGCGTCGCTCGTCTCGGCCACGTCGTGGGTCCGGATCAGCGCGGCACCGTTGACCACGGCGAGCGCCGTGGCCGCCAGCGATCCGGCCAGACGGTCAGCGGGGTCGGTGCGCCCGGTGAGGGCGCCGATGAACGACTTCCGCGACACACCGACGGCCAGGGGCCGGCCGAGATCATGGAGCTCCGCCAGACCCGCGAGGACACGGACGTCCCATTCGTGCCACGGCACCGTTTCTTCGCGGAAGAATCCGATGCCGGGATCGAGGACGATGGCCTCGTCGGCGATCTCGGCGCGCCGCGCCCGCTCGAGCGCGGCCGAGAGGCCGGCGCGCACGGCCAGGACGGGATCGGGACGGGGCGAGGGCGAGACGTCCGGATGGGCCATCACGATGACGCCAGCGCCGTGACCGTGGACGACGCGGCCCATCGCCGGATCACCGAGACCAGAGACGTCGTTGACGATGCGGGCCCCGCACTCGAGCGCCGTCTCGGCGACGGTGGCTCGCGTCGTGTCGGCGGACACGGGCACCGGCAGCTTGGCGGCGAGCGCTTCCACCGCCCGCCCGAGCCGCACGCGCTCATCCTCGGTCGTGACGTCGCCCGCCCGGTACGGCGCCGTCGATCGTGCTCCGACATCGATGATGCTGGCGCCGGCCTCGACCATGCCGAGCGCGGTGGCCACGAGCGCGTCGAGACTCGGAGGAACGGAGCCGGCATAGAAGGATTCCGGACTGACGTTGAGCGCGCCCATCACGACGACGGGCGCTCCACCACCGATGGGAACGCCAGCCAGGAGGGCACGAAGGCGAGCCAACACGCTCAAAGATACCATCGTCGGGAAGACCGCGACACGACAACCGGCGGCCGCCGTGGCGGCCGGCTCAGACCGGAGCCGGGGCCTCTTGGAACGGTCGGGCGCGCAGGATCCGCGCGATCTCCTCGCCGTCGAGCGACTCGCGCTCGAGCAGCGCGCGGGCCAGCGCGTGGAGCTTCTCGATGTTCTCATCGAGGATCTGGCGGGCGCGGGTGGCGCACTCCATGACGATGCGCTTGATCTCGGAGTCGATGAGCAGCGAGGTCGCCTCGCTGTAATCCTTCGCGCGCGCGACCTCCCGCCCCAGAAAGATGTGCTCCTCGTTCTTGCCGAAGGTCAGCGGGCCGAGCTTGTCGGACATCCCCCACTCGCAGACCATCTTGCGGGCCATCTCGGTGGCTTTCTCGAGGTCGTCGCCGGCGCCCGTCGTCTGCTGCTTGAGAACGATCTCCTCGGCGGCCCGGCCACCGAGCAGGATGGTGACGCGATTGACCAGGTACTCCCGCGAATAGTTGTACTTGTCGTCCAGCGGCAGTTGCTGGGTGAGGCCGAGCGCGCGGCCGCGCGGGATGATCGTCACCTTGTGGACCGGATCCGTGCCCGGCAGGAAGTCGGCGACCAGCGTGTGGCCGGCCTCGTGGTAAGCGATCGTCCGCTTCTCGGTGTCGCTGATGATCATCGAGCGTCGCTCGACGCCCATCAGGACCTTGTCCTTGGCGTTCTCGAAGTCGAGCATCTCGACGAACTTCTTGTTCTGGCGGGCCGCCAGCAGCGCCGCCTCGTTGACGAGGTTCGCGAGGTCGGCTCCCGAAAAGCCCGGCGTGCCGCGGGCCAGGACCTTGAGGTCGACGTCGGGCGCGAGCGGGATCCTTCGCGCGTGCACTCGCAGGATCTCCTCGCGGCCCTTGACGTCCGGCCGCGGCACGACCACCTGGCGATCGAAGCGGCCGGGACGGAGGAGCGCGGGATCGAGGACGTCGGGACGGTTGGTGGCGGCGATGAGGATCACGCCCTCGTTGGTCTCGAACCCGTCCATCTCGACGAGGAGCTGGTTCAGCGTCTGCTCGCGCTCGTCGTGACCGCCGCCCAGGCCGGCGCCCCGATGGCGGCCGACGGCGTCGATCTCGTCCATGAAGATGATGCACGGCGCGTGCTTCTTGCCCTGCTCGAACAGGTCGCGCACTCGGGAGGCGCCGACGCCAACGAACATCTCGACGAAATCGGATCCGGAGATCGAGAAGAACGGAACGTTCGCCTCTCCCGCGATCGCCTTCGCCAGCAGCGTCTTCCCGGTGCCGGGAGGACCAACGAGCAGCACGCCCTTCGGGATCTTGCCGCCGAGCTTCTGGAACTTCTGCGGATCCTTGAGGAAGTCGATGATCTCGCGCAGCTCTTCCTTGGCTTCGTCGACGCCGGCGACGTCCTGGAACGTCACCTTGTTCTGCTTCTCCGAGATCAGCCGCGCGCGCGCCTTGCCGAAGGAGAGCGCCTTGGCGCCGCCGCCCTGCATCTGGCGCATGAAGAAGATCCACACGCCGATGAACAGGAGCATGGGGACCCACTGCAGGAAGATCGCGTACCACGGGTTGGAGTCCGGTGGCTTCACGGCGATGCGCACACCCCGGTCGCGGAGCATCTTGATGAGGTCGGGGTAATCGACGATGTAGGTCCGCTGCGTCTGCGGGCTGTCCTTCAAGCTGTACGTGACGTGATTGCCGCGGATGACGACGGATTCGACGCGATTCTGCTCCACCGCGCGGAGGAATTCGGAGAAGTTCGGCTGCTCTTGCCCGCTCTGCTGGGCCCCCTGGAACACGGTGAAAAGGAGGATGACGATCAGGCCGATGACCATCCAGAGGGCGAGGTTTTTGTAAACCTGGTTCATGTGAAAGAGATTATAGCACCAGCAGAATTGTGACGCGCCGCGCTGCCGACATCAGCGTCCGCCCGGATCGTCCAGCGCACAGACGTACGGCAAATTGCGGTACCGCCCGTTCCAGTCCATCCCATAGCCCACCACGAAGACGTTCGGAATCGTGAATCCGATGTAGTCGACGTCGAGTTCGACCTGCCGGCGCTCGATCTTGTCGAGCAGCACGCACACGCGCAGGCTTCGCGGATGGCGCGCGCTCAGGGCGCGCTTGAGGTACGACATCGTGAGCCCGGTGTCCACGATGTCCTCGACGATCAGCACGGGCCGGCGCTCGATCGAGACGGAGAGATCGGACTGCAACCGGACGACGCCGGAGGGGCTGGTGCCGGCGCCGTAGCTGGCCAAGCTGATGAAGTCGGTGCTCACGTCCATCGGGATGCGGCGGATGAGATCGGCCATGAAGAGGAAGGCGCCTTGCAGCACGCCCACCAGGATGGGCCGCTCCGTCTCCCCTTCCTTCGCGTAATCGCGCGCGATGGCCTGGCCGAGGACGTGGATGCGAGCGTCGAGCTCGGCCTCCGTGATCAGCACACGCCCGAGCCGCGCTTCCGATTTATCGGAGGGTGACATAGGTGGAGAGGCGCTCGGTGGCGGTGAGACGTTCGGCCGCGCGTCGCGCTTCGTCCCGGCTCGCGTACGAGCCGATTCGCACGCGAAAGCGCGTCGCCGCCGGGGCGTCGAGATCGGCGACGAAGGCGTCGTGGCCGGCGGCGGCGAGTCGGGCCCGAATCGCCTCGGCCTGCTCACGCTGCCCGAAGGCTCCCACCTGAACGGTGTAGCGCGTGCCCCGAGGCTCCGCCGGCGCTGCTGGCGCTGACGCCGGAAGCTCGACGCGATCCGTTGGAGCGGGTGCCGCCTGGTCCGCTGGTGCGGACATCGCATGCGCGACTTGAACGTCGGTCTTCTCCGAGGCCGCCGTGGCCCTGGCGGTGTCCGACGCGAGGGCCGCGGGCTTGGCACGGTCGGGTTTGGGCTTCGAGGCCGGCGGGGGCGATGTGAGGGGAGCCGTCAACTCCTGATAAAAGGTCAGCACGGGGGCGGGCTCTACGACCTTGGTGCGATCCGCCAGTCGACTCTCGGTGCCTCGTCGTGGCTCCTTGGGAACCGTGACGGCACCCAGCGACGGCAGCATTCTTGGAAAGTGCCGGCCCGCCACCATGCCTCCGAAGAAGGCGACCGCGAGAATCGTCAAGAAGCCCAGGCCGACCAGCGTCGAGCCGACACGGCTCGCGCGGCGCGGTGGGCGCCTCCTCAAGAGACGCGTGTCGCCAGGAGCCGGCATCGTCGCGGCGTCGTCACGACGTCGAGCAGTCAGTCACGTTTCGCCCCACGCCTTTCGGCTTCAGCCTCGTCAGACAAGAATCGCCGCGCGGGGGCGGCGATGCCACATCATACCGACGACGTTACGGCGTGCGAAGAAAATGCCGTCACGTCGAGCTCGCGTGTGTCACCCCCGGGCACGCCGTCTCGACCACGCGCTCCGTCTGGGGCCGACTCGACCACGGTCTCGACGATGTCGCCGCTCGCCAGGGTCGTGCCGTGCCGCCAATCCAGGCGCGGCGACTCGTCCAGTCGAGCGAGCGTCGCGCCACCTGGGAGCTATCGTGATAATTCTCAACCGATGACGTCTAAACATCTAACGATTCAAGGGAATACCGAGACGATCAGAGCGAGCGATCCCCCGCCCAGCGCCGCGGCGACGAGCATGACGCGGACGCTTCGCCTGACGTCAGTGGCCGTTGGCGCTCGGCCCTCGCCGAGGCGGTAATGATCCACCTTCAAGAGCATGACGCCGAGCGCGCCGGCCATGGCCGCGATCGTCCAGCCCGCGTTCGGGCTCGCGGTGCGCGCATGCTCACGCCACATGGTGGTCAGTGCGCGGACAGGACGAGCGCCCGTCAGCGCCGCGGCGAGGACGAGGAGCAGGCCCGCCAGCCGAGCCGGGATCAGGTTCAGCACGTCGTCGAGTCGGGCCGCGACCTTCCCGAAGTCCTCGAGCACGCCGGTCCGGTAGCCGAGCATGGCGTCGGCGGTGTTCACGGCGCGGTAGACGGCGGCGCCCGTCAGGCCGAACGCTGCATAGAAGAGCAGCGGAGCAAGCACCGAATCGGTGAGGTTTTCGGCGGCCGACTCGATCGCGGCCGATGCGACGCCGGAGGCGTCGAGCCCGGAGGTCGGCCGGCTGACCAGATCCGTCGCGACTGCTGCGCGGGCGGCTCTCATGTCCCCCGCCTCGAGATCGCCGGCAACGGTCAGCACGGCTCGGGCGAGGCCACGCACCGCGAACATCAGCTCGAGGGCGATGGCGTCGATGAGGAGCCCGACGGGCCCGAGCGTCACCGCCAGCGCGCTGATCAGGTAACCAGCGAGACCCGCGGCGGCGCCGACGACGAGGACGAGCAGGGCGCCGGCGACACGCAGGCCGAGGCGTGAGCCGCGTGCGAAGCGGCGCTGGCCGGCACGGAGCAGCGCACCCATCCCGGCGACCGGATGAAGGACGTTCGGCGGGTCTCCCACCGCGGCGTCGAGCGCCAGCGCGAGCAGGATGACGACGGCCGAGCCGCTCAGAGGCCGATGAGCGCGGAGATGGTCTTCAGATCGACAGCGGCCGCGACCGCATCGGCCAGTCGGTCGTATCGCGCCGTCGCGCTCTCGCGCTGACCCCAGCGCGGATCCGCCGCGACGCCCGTGCGCGTGGCCAACCAGTCGAGGAGCGCTCGCCGCAGCCCATCGTTGGCGAAGAGCCCGTGCAGGTAGGTACCGATCACCACGCCGTCGAAGGCGAGGGCGCCGTCGGGGTCGCCACACGGCGCGCCACCACGGTCGAGGATCGAGAACGGCGCGCCGGCGCCTTCGACGCGCGTCGTCCCCATGTGGATCTCGTACCCTTCGATCGTCTGGCCTCGTACGGCCGCGAGAGGCCCGACCTCGGCGATCACGCGCGCGTGCACACGAACCGTCCGCTTCGTCGCTCCGAACGTCGTCACCACGGGCAGCAGACCGAGCCCGGCGGCTGTCGTCACTGACGACTCCACGCCGTCGGGATCTTCGAGCGCGCGCCCGAGCATCTGATAGCCCCCGCAGAGACCGATCAGCGGCGTCCCCGCTCGCGCTGCGGCGATCAATGCGTCGGCGAGGCGGTTCTCGCGGAGCCAGGCGAGATCCGCGATGGTGCTCTTGCTCCCCGGCACGATCAGCAGGTTGGCGCCCACAAGATGCGATGGCGAGGTGGCGAACCGGACACGCACGCCGGGCTCGCGGGCGAGCGGCTCGACGTCGTCGAAGTTCGCGATTCGCGGCGGCCTCACGACGACGATGTCGAGGCGGGCGCCGCCTGACGCGGGCGCCGCATCGTCCAGATCGAGCGAGTCCTCGGCCGGGACGAGGCCACGCTCGAGGTACGGCACGACGCCGAGGACGGGAACGCCGGTGCGCTCGTACAACATGTCGAGCCCGGGCGCCAGCAGCGCGAGGTTGCCACGGAACTTGTTGACCACGAAGCCGGCCACCCGCGCGCGGTCGTCGGGCTCGAGCAGCGCGAGCGTGCCCACGAAGGCCGCGAAGACGCCGCCACGGTCGATGTCGCCGACGAGGACGACGGGAGCGTCGGCGAGCCGCGCGATGCGCATGTTGACGATCTCGCCGGCCGAGAGATTGATCTCGGCCGGGCTCCCCGCGCCCTCGATGATGACCAGGTCGTGCGCCGCGCGGAGTCGCGCGAGGCTCTCGGCGACGACGGCCAGCAACGCGCCGCGCTGCGCTCCGTACTCACGGAACGTGAGACGCCCGATCGGCCGGCCGCGCACCACGACCTGCGAGCAGTCCTCACCCTCGGGCTTCAGGAGGATCGGGTTCATGTCGACGGTCGGCTCGACGCCGGCGGCCTCCGCTTGCGCGGCCTGGGCCCGGCCGATCTCGCACCCGTCGGCGGTGACGGCGGCGTTGAGCGCCATGTTCTGCGCCTTGAACGGCGCGACACGATAGCCCTGCCGGGAGAAGATCCGGCAGAACGCCGCGGTGAGCAGGCTCTTGCCGACCCCCGACGCAGTGCCCTGCACCATCAGACACGACGCCGTCATGCCCGATAGCGTCGCCGGAAGTCCTCCCAGAGCGCCGTGCGCGTGAAGTCGGGCGCCCGCAGTCGCTCGGACGCGTCGTCGTAGTACGGATTTGGAAAGAACACGGTCAGCATCTGCTCGCCCTGGCCGTTCCACAGCCTGAGCCCGTAGCTGAGCGGCGTGCAGCTTCCGCCGGTCGTCTGGAAGAACGCGGCGCGAGCCACACGCCGGATCTGCGCGAGGTCGTCACGCCCTCCCGCGCGCGTGTCTCCCACGCAGAGATGGAAGTGCCACGCCCCGGTGTCGGTGGTGAGATAGCCATCGAGCATCGTCAGGGTCGGCGCCTTCACGAAGCGGATCTCCCACGCGGCGCCCTGGAGGATGGGCCCCACCGTGATCTCGGCCCAGTGCTCGGTGAAGAGCTCGCGCAAGAGCCGCTCGACGTGGTCGCCGGCCACGGGCACGTCATCGTATTCCGTGGTCGTGCCGTCGAGCTCGTGCTCGACGGTGGGGGCTCGCGCGGTCGTCGGCACCATGGCGGTCACCTCCGTTGATCGACTGGAGCGTGGCCGCCATTCTAGCGCCTGCCCGATTATGGCAGCGTGAAGATCACCGGAACGCGCACGTACAGCCGTCGAGGCGGGACGCCGGTGGGAAACGGCATCGGGCGCAGGCTTCGCACGGCTTCGAGCGCCGCGTCGTCGAGCGCGGAATAGGACGACGACTCGACGATGGTGACCGCGGCGATCGCGCCGTCCGGCCGGATGGTGACTTCGAGGTGCACGGTGCCGCTGAGCCCACGCCGGCGTGCCGTCAGCGGATAGCGGAGAGACTCCTGGATGCGCTGGCGGAGCCGCGCCAGGTACTCGGCGTATTCAGCGGGCGACCCGCCGCTGCCGGGAGAGACGCCGCCAGATGACCCGCCGCCAGGTGAGGCGCCCGGTGTGGCGAGCGCGAGTCCCTGGCCCGGCCGCGCGACGACGCCAGCGCCCCCGAGCCCGCCACTGGCGGTCGTCGTGGATTCCTCGGCGCGACCCGAGTGCCCAGCACCCACCGGTGACGCCCCGGGTGAGGCCGCGGTCTCCGTCGACGGTTCAGGGTTCTGCGACACCGCCGCGCTCGCTGATGTCGGCGTGTCCACCGAGACCGGTGCGCTCGGTGCGATCGCTGAGGGAACGGCGTTCGTCGGCGCCGCCCTATCGGGGACGCGGTCGACGGTCGTGGCTTCGAGTGGCCGGGAAATTTCGGGCGCCTCCGCCGGGGCCACGGCCCGAGCGGGTGCCGAGTCCCCGCCGCTTGCACGCGACGCTCCTGGCGACGATGCCGGCGCTCGCTTCGCTCGAGTCCCTG
>Ga0209377_1000277_pt1 | contig 32792 bp, 34 predicted proteins | sample GraSoiAngelo_141_FD_185898 | JGI IMG/M metagenome (GOLD analysis project Ga0209377, IMG submission 185898) | Grasslands soil microbial communities from the Angelo Coastal Reserve, California, USA - 14_0929_12_40cm (SPAdes) (version 2) | ecosystem: Environmental > Terrestrial > Soil > Grasslands ...
CACACACGCGGCGCCAGACGGGCCGGCATCATCTACCTCAACAGCGATTACGGACGCGGGGTGCGCCGTACGTTCGCGGCCGAGTTTGCGCGCTTGGGGGGGATCGTGCTCGAAGCCGATCCCTACATCCCCGCCACTGCCTCGCTCGAGCCGTACCTCTCGCGCATGCGCCGGGGGGGCGCGGACGTGCTGCTGCTCGCCGCGGAGCGCCCGGGGGCCGAGCTCGCGCTGCGGGAGATGCGCTCGCTCGGGCTGCGCTGGCCCGTGCTCGGCGGGGACGCGCTCACGGGGATCGAGGCGGACGGCGCGGTCGCGGAGGGCATCCGGCTGTCGTCCGCCTATCTCCCCGACCGGCGCGACGAGCGTAACATCGCATTCGTGGCGGACTACGCGCGGGCTTTCCCGGGGCAGCGACCGGACCATCGCGGAGCGGGCGCGTACGACATCGTGCTGCTGCTGGCCCGTGCGATGGACCAGGCGGGCGCCGACCGGCGAGCCGTTCGGGATTACCTGGCGCGCGTGGGTCGGGGAAAGCCGCCGTTCGAGGGAGTGACCGGCTCGATCACGTTCGACGGCAACGGGGACGTGGCGGGTAAGACGGTGGTCATCGGCGTCGTGCAGAACGGCCGGCTGGTGACGGAGGTGGCGCGGTAATGTGGGGCCGGTTCGATACGATCCGCGCGCGCATCCTGATCGGGCTCGCGTTGCTCCTGGCCGGTCTCATCGCCACGGCGATCGCGGGCGCCGCCACCCTGCGCCAGATGCGGTACGCGATCGAGACGGAGCTCGACGCGCTGCGGACGTCGACCGAGGTGGGGAGCGGCCTCGTCACGAGCGTGCTGGAGGAGATCCGGGCCGCCGAGCAGTATCTGGGCTCGCCCGGCGACGACCCGCGGCGAGAGTTCCAAGCCGCCGCCGAGGAGGCCTTTCAGCACCAACGGCGGCTGGATGCGCTCGGCGGCCTCACCGTGGAGGATCGCCTCACGGTGAACCGCGTGAAGCAGCTCCACGCGGCGATCCAGACCGAGTACTCGATCGCACACGCGCTCCGCGACCTGGGGCGCGATCAGGAAGCGGTGGCGCGAGCGACGGCGGTGCGACCGCAGGCGGCGGAGCTGACGCGCCTGGTGCGCGATCTCTCACGCCGTCAGGCGCAGAAGGCGGTGAAGGCCGCGGAGCGCTTGACCGCGGACGCAGCCGATCGGGAGCGCAAACTCTGGGTCTTCGTCGTCGCGCTGGTGCTGGCCGGCTTCTTCCTGTCGCGCTACACCGTCCAATCGGTGCACGGGCCGCTCGGCCGACTGGTGACGGCCGCCGAGCGGTTCGGCGCCGGCGATCTGCGACCGGTCACCACCGGGGAGATGCCCCGCGAGTTCCGCGTGCTGGCGGATGCCATCCAACAGATGGGCGACCGGCTCCGGCGGATCGTGGGCGAGGTGATCGGCGAGTCGGACCGGATCGCCGGGGCCGCGGGGGACCTGTCGGCGGTGAGCGAAGAGCTCGCCGCGTCGTCCAGCGAGGTGTCGACGGCCATGGTGGAGATTTCGGGGGGCGCGGATCAGCAACGCGCCGCCCTCACCTCCATGGGCACTGGTCTCGATGCCCTTCGCACCGCCACCGGCGACATGGCGGACGCGGCGGAGCGCGCGGCGAAGCTGGGCGAGGAGATCCGGACGGTAGCCGACCGGCACCGGGGTGACGTCGCCGCCGCCGGGAGCGTGTTGCTCAACGTGCGGGAGGTGGTGCAGACCACCTCGAAGCAGATCACCCAGCTCGGCGAGCTGAGCGTGGCGATCGACGACTTCGTGGAGCTCATCAAGCGCATCTCGTCCCAGACCAACTTGCTGGCGTTGAACGCGGCGATCGAAGCCGCGCGGGCGGGCGAGCACGGGCGTGGCTTCGCGGTGGTGGCCGAGGAGGTGCGCCAGCTCGCCGACGAGTCCGCGCGAGCGGCGGAGGAGGTGACCCGCACCACCGGTTCGATCCGAGAGCAGATGGAGGACGTCACCGCCACCATGTCCGCCGGCCAAGCGAAGGTCCGCGGCATCGAGAACGTCGCGGAAGGTGCCGCGCACGGCCTCGCCGAGATTGCCACGGCGGTCGAGCTGGTGGAGCAGGCCGCCGCGCGCGTGCGGGTCACCGCCCAGGCGAACCGCGAAACCACCGCGCAGCTGCAGGGGCAGGCGCAGCAGGTGGCGACGCGCGCCACGGCGCACGCGGCGGGCGCGGAGCAGGCGACCGCCGCCGCCGAACAGCAGGGCGCGTCGACGCAAGAGATGGCGGCCGCCGCCAGCAGCCTGTTGGAGGCGGCGGAGCGGCTGCGGGGGCTGGTGCGAGGATTTCGGGTCTAGCCCGCCCGGCGAGCTAGGGTGCGATCGTGGCGCCGCCCGGCGCCACGAGCAATCCAGGCGTCAGATCGAGGCTCGTGACCGCCGCCAACAGCACGGGCAGCGACAACGCGTGACCGGACGCCCCGGGACCCGTCGCAGTGAACCAGACGTGGACCAGAGTCTGCAACCCGGTCTTACCGACCAGGTCGGTCGCGTTGAAGCGCAGGATGCCGCCCGCCGCCGTGTCGGGGATGACCACCGGAGACACGAACGTTCCGGCCTGCGTACTGTCGAACCGCAGCACGCCGGGATTCCAGGTGAACCGCGCGTCGTAGCTGCCGAGCAGCTCGACCGGCACTGCCTTAAGATCGACCACGATGTCGATTGCGATGGGCTGCCCGACCTTGCCGACGCCGAAGCTGCGGCCCCCGATGAGCGCGAGGGCGATCGCATTGCCCGGGGGCGTGAGCGCGTCGCCGACCATCACGACCAGCGAGTCCGCGACGCCGGGCGCCGCCGTCGCGACGACGATCGCGCTGCCCGGCGCGACGGCCGTGACGAGCCCGGTGCTCGACACCGTGGCGATGTTCGGCGCGCCGCTCGTCCAAGTCGCGAGTGAGGGCGACAGTGGCTTGCCGGCGATATCCGTGACGGCGGCGGTGAGCTGCGCGGTGTTCCCCGGACTGAGGGTCGTGAGCGTCGCGTATCCCGGGTTGACCAGAACCGCGGCCGGGGCGGTGAGCGGCGCGACGGTGAGCCGCAGCGTGTCGGCGGCGCCGCGAATCGCCGCCTCGACGCGCCCCGCGCCACCGGTCGGGCTCAGGAGGGTCGTGACCGTCCCATCGGGTGCCACGAGGATGAGACCTGGCGTCAGGTTCGTCAACGTCACAGGCACACCCGATACCGGGATCAGCGCCGAATCCACGCTCACGCGAACGACCAACGAGCCACCAGTCGCGAGCGTCGTATCCTGCGGCGCGACGGTCACGACGCAGCCCGAGCCGACCTGGCACGGGCCGACATAGCGCACCCGCACCGTGACGGGCGGGGTTGTGCCTGCGGCGCTCACGACGACGGTGTCGATCCCCACGTACAGCACGGCGCCATCGCGCGAGCGGATGCCCTGGAGCGTGACCTCGAACGGCTGCGCTCTCCCCATCACCACGATCGGCACGGTGAGCGTCGCGTTGCCCGCCGCATCGACCGGAGCGGTCGTATCTGCGACCGCCCCGGGGACGCCGGCGCTCGAGATCGGGATGACGACCACGTGGAGCTGGTCGAGATCGTCCAGCAGGACCGTTCCGGAGCCGATGCCGATCAGCGGCACGATGGACAGCGTCGGGCCCCCAAGCTCTGATCCCGCCCATTCCGCGCACGCGACCATGCCGCTCGCGACCGCGAGCGTCAGCCAGGAGACGACGCGGCGGATCATCGCGCCCACTCGAGCAGCACGACCGCCCGCGGCCCCACGAGCGACACGGAGCTACCGCTGTCCGCCAGCCGGCCGAACGCCACCTGACCCTGGACCAAGACCGTCAGCGCGCCGCTCGCCCGGTAGCGTAGATCCACGCCGGGCCGCACCAGCCAACCGAGCAACACGAGCCTTCCGGTCGGAGGCCCGGCGAGCTCGTGGCGGAACTCGACGTTCGGAGCGAGGCTCAGCGCCGGGGACAGGGGCCGCTCGAGCCGGGCACCCAGCGCGAGCACGTTACCGCGCGGCACCTGGACGACGGTGGAGTCGTAGCCGTGGGGCCGGAGGCGGTACCTGTCATATGCATAAAGGGTGAGGCTGCCGCGGCCCGCCGGGAGGCTCAACCCTGAATAGAGCAGGAAGCGGGGGCCGCTGGCGCTGCGCGAGCCCGCGCTCAACGTATCGGCGCCGCTCGTCGCGTACATCCCTGCGCCGCGGAAATACCCTCGGCCCCCCCCACCCACTGGTCCCTCCGCGCCGAGTCGCACGCGACCCTCGCCGCCCGGCTCGAGATCGCCGCCCCCCACCACGGGCGTGTAGCGGGCGTACCAGCGGTAGCTCCCACCCACGCCGGCCGCCCAGCGCTCCCCGAGTTTGAACGCGGTGGCGAACCCACCCGTCACGCCGCCCCCCGTCCCGAAGCTCGGCGTCGTGAAATTGAGCACTTCGGTCGCGAGGGCGCTGAGCAGCGGCACGGACGAGCTGTCCACGCCTTTCTTCCCGGTCGGCAGCGTGCCGGCCACCGAGACGATCACACGGCCCGACACCGCGGCCCAGCTCATTCGGACATCGGTGTCCGTCGGGCCGGAGACCTCGAGGGTCCCGCTGGTGGTCGCGGCGGCCGCATGCGCGTACCCGCTCGACAGATCCACCGTGAGGCTCGGGCCCAGCCGATGCGACAGGCTGACCGGAACGGTCCACTCAACGACGTGATCGAACGCGTAGCTCGACCCGAAGTAGTAGCCGTCGAACACGAAGCCGGTGCGTGCTGCGGTGCCGACTCGAGCCGTTGGCCCCTGCGCGGCGAGCGGCGCCGCCGCGCACAGACACAACAGGACCCGCCTCACGGCGGCCGCTTGAAGATGATGATGATCCCGTTCGCGACGGATACGATGGACGGCAGGCCGAGCGATTCAGGAGTCAGCTGACGGTCGATGGTTGCGCTGCCCGTCGGCAATCTCACATCGGCGATCGCGTCACCAATGGCGGGCACGACGTCGCGCGCCCCGGCGGAGAGCAGTCCGCCCGCACCGCCGAAGCCCGTCGGCTCGGCGGCACCCGTTATCCGCTCGACCGCATCGGGCAGGGTGACCATCCCCCCGCCCGTGGCCTGCTCGGCAGCCGGAGCTGCGGTCGCCGCCTGCTGCCCGTCGCGGGCGGCCTGGAAGCTCGGGTCGGCCTGCGCCGCGCTGCGGAAGTGCCGTGCCGCCGCGCCGTAGTCCCCTCGATCCATCGCCTCGAGCCCCCGGCTGTAGGCGAGGAATGCGGCGAGGCTCTTCGGCCCCTGACGGAGGATCTGCTCGCGCTCCGCTTGCGTGAGTTCTAGCCCGAGCTGCGCGGCAAGATCGAACACCACCTGTTTTTCGAGGTCGAGCAGCTTCGGGAACGGCCCGGTCACCTGGCCCACCGGTCGTACGGCGCCCGTACCGGTGACCACCGTGGCCGAGAGCCGCACCGGCCCTTGAGGCGGAATCGTCGCCGTCCCCTGCACCAGACGCTCCGCCCGCAGCAGTCGTCCCACGCGCGCCGCCGTCGCCGGATCGACCCGCTCGCTCTGGCCGAGCTTGAGCTCGTCCAGCAGCATGCCGATCTGCAGACGCTCGAGCAGGCGCAGCGTCCGGATGTGGGCCAGGTCGGTGGTGATGAGCTCCGCCAGCCCGCGCGACAAGGGCTGCATACTGGAGTCCCCGGCGATCACGAGGGGCAGCACCGCGACCGTGGCGGGTTGGGGCGGTTGGAGGGCGAGCTCCGCCTCGCGCGCCAGCGCCTGTCGCGCCGTTCGCTCCGCCGCTCGGCGGAGCGCGAGCTGCGCCTTGGCGCGCACAGCGGCCACACCTCGGGCGTTCGGGTGCTGCGCCGCAAAGTCCCTGTAGGTGGCGACCGCCTCGTCGTAGCGATCCGCCTGCTCCTGACACGCGCCGATCACGAGCGGCCCGAGCACGTTGTCCGGCTCGCGCGCGAGCGCGGCGCGTGCTACGACGGTGGCGGTGTCGCAGCGCCCGGCGGCGGCGAGCGCCGCACCGAGCCGAAACGGCGTGACTGGAGCGGGCTGCGGTGCGCGAGCGCACGCGACAGCCGCGCCCAGCAGAAGAAGCGGGAGCTGCAGCTTCACCGCCGCGACTTCTTCTTAGCGGCCTTCTTCTTGACCAGCGCCTTGGGCCGTGCGGCGCGGACGGGCTTGCCCTTGGACTTGAGGGGGCCCTCGACGTCTGCGAGGACCCGATCGCCCTCTTCCGGGCCGATCAAGCCGCGGCGTACCGCGTAGCGAACCAGCTCCTCGGCATCGTCCATGGTGAACTCGCCCACCCCCGCGGCGGCGCGGATCGCCTTGACCAAGGCGTCGGCCACGGGGCTGCGCAGCACGCTCGCGATTCCGGGGAGGGCCTCGAGCAGCGAAGAGATCTGCGACCCGCCGAGCTCAGCTGACATCGAACATGCTGCTCCGGCGCTAAAGGTCGCGCCAAGCTACATCGGCCCTACCGGACCGTCAAGGATTTTCGCAGGATTTTTGGCGGAACTATCGCTGCGGAGCGCGGTTACGGCGCTGGCGCAGTGCCTGGAGGAGCCCACCGGGTGCGCGACGCGAGATGGTGAGATCGGAGTGGGACAAGAGCTCGCCCAGCACCGTGCGGGTCCGAGGGTCGAGCGGCATCTCGAACCGCAGGTCGAGCTGATATTCCGCGTGATCGGGACCCTGACCGGTGAGCGTGAAGCCCTGAGGCTCCGGTCTGGCGGCGTCGACCTCGATCTGCGCGAGCGGCTCGTACTGGGGGCGGTCCATGGTCACCTCCGCGGGCAACCTCCGGGCTTCGTGAGAGATACGCCTCCTCCGAGAGGTGTCAAGCCGCCCACCTTCCAGGGGTGGCTACATTTCGTTCCGGGAGGTGCGACGAGCGGTGGGACGACGCGGAATCAAGGAATACCGGGCGCCGGAAGCGCTGGCGCTGATTGCGGCGGACCGTGAGCACGTACCGCTGGTCTGCCCCTCCTGCGGCACGCGGTCGATCGTGCGCGCGCCCCGACGCCGGGGTAGCCGGGGGGGCGCCGCGCCACTCGCGCCGGAGCGCGTGACGCTGACGTGCCAGAGCTGCGGCCGCCATGCGTCCTACATCGAGCGAGGGCCCACCGCACCGCGGGACGATACCATGGATCCGCATATCGTTCGACTGTGAGATCCCCCGTTCCACCGCGGGAGTAAGGAGAGCGACACCGAGCGTGGCTGGCGACGCGATACAGATGATGGGTACGGTCAGCGAAGTGCTTCCCAACACGACCTTCCGCGTGAAGCTCGAGAACGGGCACGAGGTGCTGGCGTACGTCAGCGGCAAGATGCGCAAGAATTACATTCGGATCCTGCAGGGGGATCGAGTTGCGGTGGATCTCTCCCCGTACGATCTCACGAGAGGGCGGATCACCTACCGCTATAAGTAAGAACGTCACGCAAAGACGTCACGGAAATACGTCCCGTGAAAACGTAAGAGGCCGGGATCGCTCCCGGCCTCTTGAGCTTCCCACCCAACCGTTCGGCTTAGTAGAAGAGCATGAAGCCCGACGAAACGTCAATCTGCGCCGGGGCGCCAGCGCCGATACCCTGCTGCTCGCGGCTCCCCTCGATGACCCACTTCAGGGACTTGGTCCACTGATGGTAGACGCCCACCGTGGTCATCGTGAACTGAGTGCGAACGGCTTCATTGCCATCGCCGCCCGACGCCACGGTCGCGCTGTTGTTCTTCAGGCGACTGAAGCCCCAGCTCGCGCCGACGTTGGTCTTCGGCCCCACCTTGTACATGAGCTGCGCGTAGCCACCGTCAGATGTGCGCAGCTCCCTGCCGCCTGTCGAGACACCGCCGCCCGCGACGCCCGAGAACATCAGGAGCGTGCCTAGGCCCTTGCCGACATAGCCGTTCACCACGACCGAAAGCTCGGAGAGGCTCGCCTTGATGCCCGCCGTCCCACCGAACGAGCTGGCGGTGTTGCCACCCGTCACGGAGTCCGCCGTGCTCTGCCAAAGGCCGCCCACCCAGAACATGTAGTTGTTCTTGCCGGACTTCTGGTTGTACGTGAATTCCGCCTCGACGCGGGGAATCCTCGTGTACACGAAGTTGCCACTGCCGTCAAGTGCACTGGGCTGCAAAACGCCGACGCTGAGCTGTGCCTGGCCCGGCTTCGTGCTGTAGGTTATCTGGGCGTTGAAGTTCGGGTAGATGTAGCCGTACCCGATCCGTCCCAGTGTCGTCCCGCCACTGCCGCCCCCACCGACGCCGACCGCGCCAACGCCGAACAGCGTCATGTCGTTGAGGATGTTCTGGCGGCCGAACAGCGCCAGCTCGCGGCCAGCAAGGATCTGCGACCCATCCTTGAAACCGACCGTCAGGTACACCTGGCGCATGTCGATCTGAGCACCGAACTGATCGTGCGTGGCCCCGGAGGTGTCCGGCTGCCCGCTCAGGAAGCCATTGTTGATCTGGGGCGCGAAGCCGAAGTGCACGGACAGGTTCAGGCCCGCCTCTTTCCCACGCGCTTCGAACGTCGCAAAGGCGGGGAGTAGGCCGGTGCGAACGCTCGAGTTGGCCGGGCCGCTATTGGTCACCTTCGAGAACACCCAGAAGGCGTTCACGTTCCCGGAAAACTGGAACGCCCATCCGTTGGACATCTGCATCGTCAGGCCTTGCGCGCTGGCCGTCGCGGAGACGCCCAGCGCCAAGCCCAACAGCACCAGCGTGAGACGCTTCATACGAGAGTCCCTCCTTGGGAGTTTACCTGGCCAATCCTACCGCTCGTGCCCTCGAGGCGCCAATCGCAACTACACGGCGCCAGGTACAGCGAGTGGGAACGTGGTCCTCCCACCAGTAATACTCGTCTGGCTTCTCACCTACAGTTGTGTGAGCGAACAGGGGAAAGCGGAGTCCACCTCCTTGAGAGCGAGTTGCTGCGTGCTGCGCTGCGCCACCGGGCCGACCGCACCAGGCCGCGCCAGCGTCCGCTCGGCACTCCCCGCTCCCGCGAGACTAGGGTAGCCCCGCAGGAGTGGCCGCCACCGACGGCTTGTGAACTGAGCCCGAAACCGCGAAGCGAACCCACATGCCGGCCGCCCCATGGCCCGGAACCCCGCAAAATATTAGATAGGACCCCCCCCTATCCGCAATAAAGCGCAAGTCATCCGTCTGCTCCGAGATAAGCCCTTGGTCCAGCCGCAGCGTAAACGCGCGCGGGAAGGCGGGCGCAACTGGCCCTGTGGGAAGGGGATGGGTGTCCGCAATGACCTCGGCGGAATGGGGAAGCATCCCATCGTGATTCCGGAAGTGCATCACGACTGTCCACCCTATCGGCACCGTGAGCGTCAGCCCGCCGTCCCGGAACCCGTTGAAGTTGAGGGCGCCATTGAGACCCGTGAGGCCCGCCACCAGCTGGAAGGTGACCGTCTTGGTTACGGTATCGACTTGCAACCACGACGGATCGACCGCCGGAGCGGGCGCGGCCGCGTCGCCCTGGGCGCGAACCGCGAACGGCGGCGCCGCGCCCACCGCCACGGCCACGATACATACGACCGACAACGACTTCACCGTGGCGAAGCTACCACGCCCTCCCGCGAGGCGGAAGGGTTTGAAGACCATGCATTGTGGCACACGAGCGACAGGCATGGCACGTCGGCGCCTCAGGTTTGCCGTGGCCTTCCCCGACGGCCCCTGATGTGTCTGGCATCCTCCTTGCGAGACACAGAAGCTGCAGCCCAGTTGGGCGGCCGGGCGAGAGCCAAGCTGCGAGACGGCGCTCCGGTCCGAGAGGGTAGGCGCAGCGTACGAGGATGGCCTTGCATGTACCCCAAGTCCAGCACCACGCGTTTCGGCCACGTCGTTGAGTGGTCGCTGGCTCTGGGGCTGCGCCGGTCGGCGCGCGGCGCGATGTTCGTGCTGCTCCTGGCCGGGGCAGGGTGCCTACACTCCCACAAGGCTGCGCTCGCGCGCGTCCCGCTTGTTCCGGCCGGGGAGCGTCCGCTCGCCCAGCGACTGGCCGGCGCAGATCTCGTAGTGACCGCCACGCTCGCCAAGACCGAGCGCGATTGGCGCTATGAAGAGCCTTGCGGCGTCCTGCGCAGCCTCATGTACGGCTGTGCCGACATCCCAAAGGCGTACCAGGCGACGTTGCGCCGGGGCGCGGAGACCTGGCCGGTCTTCTACTTCAAGCTCGGCGACCTGCCGCACCCCGCCGTGGGGGACTCGGCGGTCTGGCTCCTCCGCCAGGGGGCCGTGTTCCACCTCCTGGAGTGCGCGCAGCGGCGCAGTCTGACGTCGGCTTACTGCAGCTACGACGTCGCCTACGTGGTCGAGTCCGACGATGACGTGCTGCCGGCCGCCACGTGGCAAGAGGTCAGCGAGCTGCTCCGCAATCTCGGGCAGCCTTCCGTACAGAACCCTTGAAGGTAAGAGCCGGCGCACGATGAAATAACACCGTGCGCCGGCGCCCGGCTCAGGTCTTTACATCCCCACCTTGGGAAGCCCGAAGACGAAGACCGAGTTACCCAACGGATAGCTGATCTGGAAGTTACCACCCGCCGCGACGGCGATGAACTGCTCGCCGTCGAGCTCGAACACCGAGGGCGCCGCGTTCACACCGGCGCCGCAGTAGAACTTCCACAGGACGGCGCCGGTCCTGGCGTCGTAGGCCTTGAACCAGCCGTTGCCCTCGCCGGTGAACACCAGGCCGCCCGCCGTGGCCGTCGCGCCGCCCATCATCGGCAGCTCGGTCTTCACCGTCCACGCGATCTTGCCGGTGTTCAGGTCGATCGCGTTGACGTTGCCGTACTCACCGGAATAGCCGCCCTTGTCGTCCGGAACCCGGATGAACGCGCTGCCCAGCCACAGCCGGCCGTTCTCCCATGGCGCATAGTGAACCTTGTAGTGCATCGGCTGGTGCAGGCCCACCGTGTAGGCGTAGGCCAGGTCCGGGTGCACCGCGATCGGGGACCACTCCTGGCCGCCGTTCGCGCCCGGGAGCATGAACACGCCGTCGGCGGTCGGCTGCGTGTACATGTTCTGCTGCGGCACGAACGCTTGGGAACGGCGGATCAGCTTGCCGGTCGCGGCGTCGAGCACGTACACGAAGCCGGTCTTCCCGGCCTCGACCACGGCCTTCTTGCCGCCGACCATGGCGATCACCGGGGGACTCACCGCGTCGAGGTCCCACACGTCGTGCGGCACTTCCTGGTAGCCCCACTTGAACTCGCCGTTCGTCGCATTGATCGCCACAATGCTTTCGGTCCACAAATTGTCGCCTGGGCGGATCGAGCCGTCGAGGTCGGGCGACGGGTTGCCGATCGCGACGAACAGGGTCTTGGTGTCGGCGTCGTACGCCGGCGTCATCCACATCGAGCCGCCACCGGTCTTCCAGGCATCGGCATACTTGGCGGAGTCGGCTTTTTCCTTGGCGATGTCGCGCTTCAGGTCGTCGCCCTCCCAGGTGGTCTTCGACCACTTGCCCCACCAGCCGCCGTGCTGCGGATCGGGGAGCGAGTACCAGGTCCAGACGGGGGCGCCGTTCGCCGCACTGAACGCCTTCACGTAGCCACGGATGCCGTACTCGGCGCCCGATGTGCCGATGATCACGTTGTCGCCGATCACGAGCGGCGCCATCGTTTCGGTATATCCGGCGGCGGGACCATCCCCCACCTTCACCTCCCACTTCACCTTGCCGGTGGTCGCATCGAGGGCCACGAGGTTGTCGTCGAGTGTGCCGAGGAACACCGACCCGCCCGAGACGGCGACGCCGCGATTGTTGGGGCCGCAGCAGGCCGTCGCAACCGGATCGTTCTTATGCGTGTACTCCCACAACATTTTCTGCGTCCGCAAGTCGAACGCGCGCACGATGTTGTTGGGCGTCGCGGGCGAGGTGATGTACATGACCCCGGCCACCACGATCGGGGTGGTTTCGAAGCTGCCCAGCCGCTCGGACCCGTGCGTGTACACGGCCCGCGGGACGAGATTCTTGACGTTCGTGGTGTTGATCGTCTTGAGGGGCGAGAACCGGTTGTTCCAGTAGTTGTGTCCGTACATCAGCCAGTCGCCGCTCGCCGCGGCGTTCGTCAACATGTCGTTCGTCACGACGGCGTGCGCTGGAGCGACCGGGGAGGGGTCCGCGGCCCCTCCCGATCCCTGCCCGCACAGCGGTGCCGCGACGAGCGCCGCGACCGCCACGGTCGCGGACCATCGAGCCCAATGCATCATACCCACCTCCGTTGAAGGTCGACGACTATTCCCCTGCACCCAGCGAGAACCCTGCATACATGTTCCGACCCGGAGCCGGCTCGTAATAGCGCCCATTCGCCGCGTTGATAACCACCGACCCCACGTACGACCGGTTGAACACATTGTTGAAGCCGAGGAAGGGGCGGAGTCGTAGGCTGCCGGCTGCGCCGTCCCAACCCACCCGCACATTCGTAGTCCACCAAGAGCTGGTACGGGTGTCGAGCGCGTCGCTCACGAGATAGCCCGACGAGTGCGTCTCCTCCACCTCCGCCCAGCCGCCGCGCGCGAAGGTCGGGCGCCCCTTCAGCAGAAAGTGGAGCCAGTGTTGCGGAATGCCCGGCAGCGCCCGGCCGTCGAGCGCGAGGTAGTGCGTGTAGCGGAAGTCCGAGTAGGTCCAGCTCGTGGTGAGGCTGACCCCCGACGCGATTTCGAGCTCGGCGCCGAGCTCCACCCCGCGGTGGCGGGACGTCCCGGCGTTCTGGTAGAAGACGCGGCCATTCGTGTCGGCAGGCACCGGGAACTGGATGAGCTCGCCGCGCACCTCAGCGTCGTACAGGGCCAACGAGTAGTTCAGCCGGCCCGCGACGTCGCCGCGCACACCGATCTCGTAGTTCGCGGCCATCTGGGGTTCGAGCGTCGGGTTGAATCCGCCGGCGCCGCTCGGCCGGTTGGTGAGCTCCGTCGTGGTGGGCGTTTCGAACGAGGTCCCGATGTTGCCGTACACGGTGACCGCGTCCGACGGCGTGACGGCCACGCCAAACGACCCCGACAGTGCGCGCATCAGCCGCCGGCCCGAATCGTCCGGGTTGAACGGCGTCGTCGTGATGAGCCGATCGTCCGCTCGAAAGCTCACCCAATCGTAGCGCAGCCCGCCGGTGACCGACAGTTGCGGCATGATCTGCAGCGCGCTCTGCACAAACGGCCCCACTTCCGTCACGTGCTCAAGCTGGTCGAGCGAGCGCGCGGTGCTGTCGGGCTGTCCCGCGTTGTTTCCGAAGTTCAGCCGGTCGTCGCGCTGCCGCTGGAAGTCGATGCCCACCGTCAGCCGATGGTTCAGGCGCCCCAGCGGCACCGGTCGACTGACGCTGGCCCGGGCGCCGTACGCGAGGCGGTCGAGATCGATATACGCAAACGTGGTCGGGTTCTTGAGGGTGCGCGTGATGGCGAAGACGGTCAGTGACGCCTCGCCACCGCCGCCGAACTCGCGCCGCACCGTGACGCCACCCTGCCCCTGCGTCACGTCCTTCCCGGCCACCAGAGTAATGTTGCGGGAGGCGGCGGCGTCGGGGTTCCTGGCCAGCTCGGTCGCGGTCAAGGCGCCGGGGTTGTCGGCCCGCGGATCCCATCCGATGTCGGCCGTGGCCGCTAGGGACCAGCCGTTCGCGAGCGGGAAGTGCCACCGCGAATTCAGGTTGCGGAAATCGGCGTCCGAGTGCTGCCGCTGGCCGGTGTAGTCGAGCCGCGAGACGGTGACGAGCCCGCTGCCCGCGCCCACGCGGAACGATGTGCTCGACTGCCACTTGCTCCAGTTGTGATTCAGATCGCGGTCAAACGTGCCGAACAGGACGCGGACCTCCTGACGGAGGTTTCGCGGAGCGGTCGGGTCCGTCCAAATACTGATCACACCGCCCGACGCGTTGCCGAACAGCGCGGACGCCGAGCCGCGCAGGATCTCGATCCGATCGGCGGCGCCGAGCTCCAGGTTGGTGAGCTGGCCCTGGCCGTCGGGGAGCGTCTGCGGGATCCCGTCCACCAGCACCTTGATCCCGCGCACGGCGAAGGCCGAGCGGGCTCCAAACCCGCGGATCGAGATCCGCTGATCGAGCGAGAAGTTGTAGCGGTTCGCCGCGTACACCCCCGGGACGGTCACGAGCGCCTCGTCCAGGCCCCACGTGGGCCGGGCCCGGCTGATCTCGATCTGGTCGACGAGATGGACGGCTTGGGGGATGCGGTTGATCGGCGGGTTGGCCCGAGTGACCGAGACGACGGCGGGAGGCAGCGTGTAGACCTTCAGGCTGTCGGCCGGATGCACCGTGGTGTCTCGCTGTTGCGCCCGCACAGCGAGAGGCCAAACGCCACACAACACGGCGAGCACCGCCGATCGCCGGGAGGTCGCGAGCCGGGACATCCGATCGAGTCCGTTAACGAAAGCGAGCAAGAGGTGGGGTTTTAACCGCTCCGCGGGGGGGCGTCAAGGGACAAGCGAACTTGAGCTAGGGCAGCGGCTTCAGTGCGTCGCCGCGTGTGAACAGCAACGCGGCGCGCCGGCCATCGTAGCTCGCCTGGACGATGTTGATCTGGTCGGCATACCTGTCGAACAGCAGCGCGACGCGCAGCCGCAGCCCCCTCGGGCCGAGCGGCGCGCGCGCCCGGAGGCAGAGCCACAGCACGTCGCCCGTGCGCTTCAGTCCACACCACGCGGCGGGCAGCGGCCGCCCGGTCCGGTCAGCGATCGTGACGCCCGACCGCACATAGGCGGACGCCGCCGAGTCGGTCACATCCTCCCCCAGCGCTGCCCTGAAGTCGTCGGCAAACCCCCGCACCATCACTTCCACGCTGCGGTCGGCGTCGCGGTACGTGAGCTGGGTAAGGGTCGTGTGCAACGGGTGCGCGGCGAGCAGGGCGAGCGTCGCGACCAGGGCCGCCATGCTAGAACGGACTCCGCTCCGCCGCCCAGCGCGCGGCGACTAGTGCGACCGCCGCGGACACCGCCACCACGCGCAACCGCAGAACGCCCACGCCCGGCCGTGTCGCCGCCAGCGCGAGCAGCCGGTCGAGGACCGCGAGCGCTGCGGCGGCGAGCGCAAGCACGACCAGCTGGCCCAGCTCGATCCCCGCGTTGAATCCGAACAGCGGCAGGGCGATCCGGTCCACGAACAGGCTGCGCAGGTAGTTCGCGAATCCCGCTCCATGCACCAACCCGAACACGCCGGCGAACACGGGCCGATAATGACCTCCCCAAATCGTGCGGCGGCGGTCCCGCACAACGAGGTTCTCGACGCACGTCGCCACGATAGTGACCGGGATCAGGAACTCGATGAGTCTGGTCGGCAGGACGAGCGCCCCGGTCGCTGCGAGCGCGAGCGTCACCGAGTGGCCCACGGTGAAGGCGCTCACCACCCAGAGCGCGTCTTGCCAATCGCGCAACCGGTAGATCGCCGCGAGCGCGAAGAGAAACAGGATATGATCCATCGCCGCGACATCGGTGATGTGCCGAAACCCGAGTGTGACGTACGTCGCGAGCTCGCTCATCGCCCGATCTCGCTGGCGTGATGGCGGAGCAGGGGATCGTCGGTGCCGAGGGCGAGGGCCTTGGTCATCGCGTCGCGAGCTTCGGCATTGCGCCCCGCCCTGTGGAGCGCCCAGGCCAGCAGGTCGTAGCCGTAGACGTCCTTGCGGGTCGCCAGCTCGGCGCGCACCCGAGCGAGCACATCGGGGACCCGCCGGTCGTGATCGAGCAGGAACAGGCTCCAGGCTCGGTGCCACTGCCCCGGCTGACCGAGCACCGCGACCTCCATCGCGCGCGCGTATTGGGCGGCGGCGGCCGAGTCACCGAGCCGGGCGTAGGCATCGCTGACGAGGCCGAGCGTGGCGGGGTCGAGCACGGTCACGATACTCGAATCGCCGTAATCGATCACGCGGCGCCAGCGGCCTCGCGCCGTCTCCAGCCGGGCGAGGCCCGCGAGCAGCCGGTAGTCGCCTGGAAAGACGTGGAGCCCAGCCCGAAACGCAAAGTCCGCCTCGGCCAGGCGCCCCGTACGCAGCGCCAGGTCGCCGACGCGCAGCTGGAACCAGGCGACCTGCTCGGGCGGCAGGTCGCGGCGAGTCTTCGCATCGGCGAGGGCGCGCTCGAGCAGCCGCCGCGCGAGATCGGTCCGCCCGGTGAGTTCCGCCCAGCGCGCGAGCCGTGGCGCCACCGCCAGCTCGTGTCGGGCCGGCCAGAGTGCGTCAAACAGCGCCCGTGCTTCGCGATAACGCCCCAGCTCGAGCGCGGTCTCTGCGAGGAGCGCCTGATGTCCCGGCACCCCGGGCGCGCGCGTGTTGAGGGCCCGCGCGGCGGCGTGAGCCTCGACGAAGCGGTGCTGCGCGAGCAGTGCGGACGCGAGCAGCACGTAGGTGTTCTCGTTGTGGGTGACGCGCAGCTCGAGCGAGCGGCGCGCCAGACGCTCGGCCCGACGATAATCCTCGAAGTCCGCCGTCTCACGGGCCCGCCGCAGGTAGAGCGCCGCGAGACGCGAGCGGTCCGCCGCCCCGATCGGGTCCGCAGCCACTCGCTGGGTGAAGAACCTGACGTCGGCGTCGCGGCGCGCGGCGCTCGCCGCCTGCGCGAGCCCGGACGCGGCGATGCGCCCGGCCGCCGCGCCTCGCATTGCCTCGACGCTGATGGCACCCACCGCAATGGTGAAGAGCGCGACCGCCGCGCACGCCGCTCTCACGGCAGATGCGGGGCGGCGAGGTACGGGAAGGTCGCGAGGAACGGCACGTCGTTCACGCTCACGTGGTCGCTCTCGAGCCCGGGACTGGTGTTGCTCGGATCGAGCAGCGGTCCGAAGATCGCGTCGAGCCCGGCGTCCACCACGTCGTCGGGCAGCGTGCGGCCCCCCCATCCGTTCGCGAGTGCCCACGACAACCAGCCCGCGGTGGCGGGCGCCTTGTCTGTCTGGACGATCAGCTCGTCCGGCAGCAGCACGGCGGCCAGCGTGTTCTGCACCGTCGCGTTCCGCCCCGCCACGTTCGCCACGAAGGCCTTGAGCTCGGCCGAGATCAGCGCCACGTCTCGATCGGGCCCGACGCTGCCATGCACCGGATGCGACCGTTTCGCGAGGAACACCTCGCTCACGAGCGGATTCCCGAGGCGCTGCACCTGGTTGTAGCTCCGCGCCACGCTCGGCTGGACTGCGTCCTCATTGCACCCTGCCACCAGCGCCAGGCCCAGCATCGCGGGCGCCAACCACTTGCTCGTCTTCATTGGTTGCTCCTTGTCGTCGAATCCGATTGTGTGTGCGGGCCCCGGCTACCGGCTGATCGTGCCCCAGATCCCGATCTTCGGGCTGCCCCCGGCCACGAGCGACGCGGTCGGCAGCTCGATGACGATCGAGAGCACGTTGAACCCGGCCACATAGTCCACGCCCGGGTTACGGAAGGCGGTCGCGGTGGGCGTATCGGGCAGCTGTGCGAGCGTGCCCGTCACAGGCTTCCGGTCCGGGATGATGCGGAAGAACTGCTCCAGGTCGATGAAAAACGGATCGTCGCGCCATCCGGCGAACACCTGCATGCCACCCGCGCTGCCGAGCACGGTGTTGATCGGGCCCGACACCGTGGCCGCACCCGTCGCCAGCACGTTACCCATCGCACCGGCAACGGGAGCAGCGACCGGGCCGCGTACTGTGACCGTTTGACCCGAGCCGGTGCCGTCAAAGGTCACTTGGATCACCCCGTCTTCGACGCCGTCGGCGTTGGTGTCGATCTTGAACTGGTAGAGCTGGTTCGGATCGAAATACGTGTTCGTGGTCTGCGCCGGCGTGATGAACGCCCAGCTGTTGAGCACGAGCACCGTGCGATCGGGCGACGCTCCGGGGAACGCGTACACGTCGGTCATGTCGGATGCCGGGTTGAGCTCGACGTCCGGCGTATCCTGATGATCCGAGCCCCGAGCGAGCCGGATGACGCCTACCGTGGCGACGGTTGCGAGCGCGAAGGCGAGTGCGAGGTACCGGTGCCGCTTCATGTCTGGAAGGCTCCGCAGAGGTTTCCCCATCTACGTCGGAGCCTGCAGGGCGGATTGCTTCAGAGGCGCGGCCCCTCAGTCGGCGCGGGTCACCTTACCGATGAGGAACGGCTGCTGGGTGGGCTGGGCCGAGCCACCAGCGGGCTCGTCCGTGACAGCCGTGACCTCGAACTTGAGGTCCGGCGGCACGACCATCGCCGCGGTGAGCCGGCCGTCAGGCGCGGTGTTGAAGATGCCCAAGCTCACCGGCTTCCCTTGCGCGATGGCCCAGAGCTGATACGTCCGCCCGGCGGCCGCGGGCGGGAGGTGGTAGACCGCGATCACGATGCGATGGCGCGAGGGGCTCCAGAAGAGGCGGGCCGAGGGCGGACGGCCGGCGCCGGCCAGGGCCGCACTCCCGACGTCGGGCGCGAGGAGCGTCGCGACGAGCGAGTCCCGCGCGGCGAGCGCATCGCGTGCGGTGGCGAGGGCGCGGCTCGCCTGATCACGGGCAGCGCGCTCCCGGAGGTAGCCGTAGCCCAAGCCCAAGGCGAGAATGAGACACGCGGCGGCTGCGAGCCACGAAACGGCAGCGGCCCGACGGGTGCCGAGCGGGCGCAGTGTCCGCGCCTCGCGGAGGACGCGGTCGCGCAGCCCGCCGGGCGGGATGGCGTCCGGCGCGGCGTGCGCGAGCAGGCCGGTCACGTCGCGGAGCGCCTGGAGCTCGGCCCGGCACGTCGAGCACGTCGCGAGATGCGCCTCGAAGGTCGCCTGCTCGTCGCCCGAGAGGGCACCGAGCGCGTACGGTGCGGCGAACTCGAGCCACCGGTGGTCGGTCATGCCCCTCCTCCCGCGAGCAGCGGGGCCAGCAAGCCGCGCAGTTTCTCCATTCCGGCCCGCATGCGCGTCTTGACCGTCCCCAGCGGCTCTTGCAGCTCGGCGGCGATCTCGGTGTGCGTGAGACCGGCGAAGTAGGCGAGCTCGATCACCCGACGCTGCGGCTCCGGCAGCTCCGCGAGGCAGCGCCGCACGAAACGTGTCGCCTCCTGCTGCTCTGCGCCGCGATCGGGCGCCACCGCCATCTCGGCGAGCGGGGCGGCGAGCCCGTCCGTGCCGGCCTGTGCCGCGCGCTCCAGCGCGCGAGCCCGGCGCCCTCGGGCGCGCAGCAGGTCGAGGGCGCGCGTGCGCGTGATCGTAGCCAGCCAGGCCGCGACGCTGCCGCGACCCGGATCGAACTGGGGCGCGGTCCGCCAAGCCTGCCCGAACGCGTCGGCCACGACTTCCTCGGCGTCCGCCCGCTCTGCGACGATCGCCACGGCCAGCGCATACGCCATGCTCTCGTGGCGATCGTACAGCTCGCCAAGGGCGCGATCATCGCCAGCCGACATGCGCGCGACAAGTGCGCCGTCCGGCGCTCGGGACTGTCCCTGCTGGTTCGCCAGCACGGCCTCGAAGTTGACGCGGCTTCCGGTCTTCTGCAACGCGGGTCGCCCGAGAAGGTTACGCCCAGCGGCGACAGACGGATTGGGGGCCCGCCCGCGCCACCGGCCTACGTCGGGCGGCGCAACATCCGGTTCCAGCGGATCCGCAGCGGGTCGGTGGCGACGCTCAGGTAGATGATCAGCGGCTTGCCCACGATGTGCGACCGCGGCAGGAATCCCCAGAACCGGCTGTCATAGGACTCGTCGCGGTTGTCGCCCATCACCCAGTAATGCCCGATCGGAATCGCGATCGGGCCCCAGTCGTGGGTCGTCGGGTGGTAGCGGGCCGTGTCGCGCCCGACGTAGTAGGGCAGCTGCAGCGCCCGAATCTTCCGGAGCTGCAACGGATCGTCGGGGTGAGACCCCAAATGCAGGGCGTAGAGCTCGTCGAGCCGTTTGCCGTTGCGATAGACCGTGTCGTGCGTCATCCGGAGCGTATCGGTGGGCCCGCCGATCACCCGCTTCACGATGTTCAAGTTGGGGGTCGAATCCTCGACCGAGCGGAACACGACGATCCCGTCGCGCTGCGGCTCCGCGTAGCCCGGCAAGCGGCAGCAGCGGATCCCGGTGAGCGGGATCTCGAGCTCGCCTCCGTAAATCGCCTTGTTCACGAACAGGAAGTCGCCGACGAGCAGCGTGTTCTCCATGCTCGCCGACGGGATGCGGAACGCCTCGATCAGGTAGGAGCGCAACACGATCCAGATCCCGACCGCCACGGCGATCGAGCCGGCCCACCCCTTGGTCCACCGGTTGAACGCACGCAGGCGTTCGAGGATCGAGGGTCGCTCCATGGAGACCGCAAGCTAGGGGCACCCTGGACTCCCGGCAACCGCTCCTCGGAGCCCGTTTCTTGGTATAATTGGAACTCGCAATGAGCGATCCCAACCCGCCGCGCCGCTCGCAGCCGCCGCTCATGGACGGCCTCGGCAAGCTCTGTACCGAGGGCAAGCAGCTCGCCGATTATCTGTGGCAGGTGCCCAAGGACGAGCCGGCGCGCCACAAAATCCTCGCCATCCTGGACCAGATCGGCGTGGAAGCCGCGAAGCAGGGGCGCAGGGAAATGCCGCGCATCTGTGAGGAGCTCAAGACCGCGGCCAAGGCGACGCCGAGCCCGCAGCAGGTGGACGTGCTGGTGACCGGGTTCGACCGGCTCGTCAGCCTGTGGCAGGCCGCCAAATCCGGTCTGCTGTGACCAAACCCGTGAGCGGCGCCCCCCCCCCCCCCCCCCCCCCCCACCGCCCGCGCCGCATCACTCGATCAGCTTTGCATCAACACCGTTCGCGCCCTCGCGATGGACGCGGTCGAGCGGGCCAATTCCGGCCACCCCGGCACCGCGATGGCCCTCGCCCCCGTCGCCTACGTGTTGTGGCAGCGGCATCTGCGATACAATCCCGCGAACCCCGACTGGTTCGGGCGTGACCGCTTCGTGCTATCGGCCGGGCATGCCTGCATGTTGCTCTACGCAGTGCTCTATCTCACGGGCTACGACCTCTCGCTCGACGACATCAAGCAGTTCCGCCAGTGGGGGAGCCGCACGCCGGGGCACTCCGAGCACGCACTCACGCCGGGCGTCGAGGCCACCACCGGCCCCCTCGGTCAGGGGGTTGGGAACGCCGTCGGGATGGCGCTCGCCGAGGCGCACCTCGCCCAGCTGTTCAACCAGCCGGGGCACAGCGTCCTCGACCATTGCACCTATTTCCTCGCGTCCGACGGCGACCTGATGGAGGGCGCGTCTCACGAAGCCTGCTCGCTCGCCGGCCATCTGAAGCTCGGTCGTCTGGTCGGGATCTACGACGACAATCGCATCACCATCGACGGCAAGACCGATCTCACGTTCTCGGACGACACGGCGAAGCGGTTCGAGAGCTACGGCTGGCACGTGGAGCGCGTGGCGGACGGCAACGACCTCGGCGCGCTCGACGCGGCGCTCGCCGCCGCCCGGCGCGTCGCGGACCGGCCGTCGCTGGTCATCGTACGCACCCATATCGCGTACGGCAGCCCACACAAGCAGGACACCCCCGAGGCCCACGGCGCCCCGCTCGGCCAAGACGAGGTGAAGCTCACCAAGCAGCGCCTCGGGTGGCCCAGCCTCGAGCCGTTCTACGTACCCGAGGAAGCGCTGGCGCACTGGCGGCTCGCCCGGGAGCGCGGCGCCCGGCTCGAAGCCGAGTGGTCGAAGAAGTACGACGCGTACCGGCAGGCATACCCGGAGCTCGCGGCAGAGCTCCAGCGCCGGCTGGCCGGCCGCCTGGCCGACGGCTGGGACGAGGGCCTCCCGACGTTCGCGCCCCCCCCCGCCGATGCCCAGGCCACGCGCGCGGCGTCGGGGAAGGTGCTGAACGCCATCGCGCCGAAGCTCCCCGAGCTCGTCGGCGGGTCGGCGGATCTCGCAGGCTCGACGCACGTCGTCTTCAAGAACGGGGGCGACGTGGCAGCGGGGAGCTGGGGCGCCCGCAGTATCCATTTCGGCGTACGCGAGCACGGGATGGGCGCGATCCTGAACGGCCTCGCCCTGCATCGTGGTGTGCGGCCCGTGGGATCGACGTTCCTCATTTTCTCCGACTACATGCGGCCGCCGATCCGCCTTGCCGCGCTGTGCGATCTGCCGGTGATTTACGTCTTCACCCACGACTCCATCGGCCTCGGGGAGGACGGGCCCACGCATCAGCCGATCGAGCAGCTCGCCGCGCTGCGCGCGATCCCCAATCTCGTTGTCATCCGTCCGGCGGACGCAACCGAGACGGTGGAAGCGTGGCGCGTGGCGGTCCAGTCGCGGACCGGCCCGGTCGCGCTGGTGCTGACGCGTCAAAAGGTCCCGGTGATCGACCGCGCGAAGTACGCCCCCGCGAACGGGCTGCGGCTCGGCGGCTACGTGCTCGCCGACGCCCCGCCCCCCGGCAGCAAGCCCGCGATCATCCTCCTGGCGAGCGGCTCCGAGGTCGATCTCGTGCTGGGCGCTTACGAGCGGCTCGCCGCCGAGGGGATCGCCGCGCGCGTCGTGAGCCTGCCCTCGATGGAGCTGTTCGCGCGGCAGCCGCAGGAGTACCGCGACGCGGTGCTGCCGCCCGCCGTGCCCGCGCGGCTCGCCGTCGAGGCGGCCGCGCCGCAGCCGTGGTACCGCTGGATCGGGGACCACGGGATCGTGATGGGGATCGAGCGGTTCGGGGCGTCGGCGCCCTATCAACGGATCTATGAGGAATTCGGGTTGACGGTGGCGAACGTGGTGAGGAGAGCGAAAGAACTACTGGAAACTCGGCCCGAAATGTAGGGGCGCAGCATGCTGCGCCCCTACCTGCCGCTCAGCCGATCCAGCACTCCCCGCGCCGCTTCCCGCCCCGACTTCACGCAGGCCGAGACCCCGGCGCCGTCGAAACCGGCCCCAGCAATTGCCAGCGGCGCGAGCCGGGCGAGCCGCTCGCGGACCGCTGCCACCCGCTCGGCGTGCCCGCGCGGGTAGCGCGGCAGCCCCCGCGGCCAGTGGAAGGCGCGGGTCCAGAGCGGATCCCCCTCGATACCCAAAATGGCCGCGAGCTCGGCGTGGGCGATCGACGCTGGATCGCCGTCCACGGATCCGACGAACGCTCGCAGCAAGGCGAAGCGCTCCGGTGCCCGCTTCGGGTATTTCCGCCACGTGTACGTGCAAGCACGCAGCGCGCCTCCCGAATCCGACGCTGCAACGAAGCCGGCCCCCCCTCCCTGGAGCGTTCGCGGCACCTGGTCCGCCCGATACGCGAGCGACACGGTGAGACTCGGTGCGTAGAGCACGGTATCGAGCGCGCGAGCCGCTGACACGCCGAGCCCGGCGAGCAGGCGCGCAGCCACCCAGGACGGGACGGCGAGGATGACGGCCTCCGCTTCGAGTGCCGAGCCGCCGGTGAACGACAGCCGCCAACCGCGCGCCGCCGGCGCGATGGCAGTGACACCCTGCGTCGTCCGCAGGCGAGGCGCTAGGCAGGCAACGAGCGCCTCCACCACCTCGGCCATCCCCGCGGCGAAAGTCGTGAACCCCCCTACGTTCGGGTTTGCCTGAATCCCCAGTAACTCGGCGGCCTTCCCCTCGGCGAGCGGCTCCAGCCCCCGCCCCGTCCAGAGCGTCGATCCACGTTCCACCTGGTCCACCAGCCGGTCGCCGATGCCGACCTCGCGCGCCAGCTCCTGAATGTCCGGCTCGGTGGCGAGAAAGCCGTCGGGGCCGCCTTCCACGATGAAGCCTTCACGCCGCTCAGTGACGATCATCCCGCCGGGCTGCCGTCCCGCGTCGAGGACGACCATTTCGACACCCGCTTGATTCACTTCCCAGGCGGCGGACAGGCCCGCCAACCCCGCGCCCACGACGGCGACCGTCATGTCCACCCACGCGCCGCCGCGGTGTTGCGCGCGATCTCCGCGAGCGCGCTCACGAGCAGCGCATCGTCGTTCAAGGAAGTGGTGCGCTCTAGCTGGACGCCGAGCCGCCCGGCGAGCTCGCGGTACATCACGTCGACGTCGTACAACACCTCCACGTGGTCGCACACGAACCCGATGGGAACGATGAGGAACGCCCGATGACCCTGCCCGGCGAGCTCGGTCATGACCGCGCCCGCCTCGGGGCCGAGCCAGGGCTCGGGCGTGGCCCCCGCGCTCTGGTAGGCGAGCCGCCACCGAGCGAGCCCGGCGCGCTTGGCGACCGCCGCGGCGCTCGCCCGCAGCTCGTCGGGGTAGGGATCGCCGTTCGCGAGGATGCGCTCGGGCAGGCTGTGCGCGGTGAACAGAACATGGACCGCGCCCGGCGCCGGGAACCGCGGCAGCGCCTGCGCGACCCGTCCGGCGACCGCGTCGAGGAATTTGGGGTGGTCACCCCAGCTCCGCACCAGCGCCGGCTCGAGCCGCCCGGCGGCCGCCTCCAGCAGCTGTTTCTCGTAGGCGCCCACGGACATTGCCGAGTAGTGCGGCGCGAGCACGATCCCCACCACCCGCCGGTGCCCGTCCCTCACGATTTGCTCGACCACGTCGCGGATGTAGGGATGCCAATGCCGCATCCCCACGTAGACCGCGAACCGCTCACCCAACGCCTGCCGCACGCCCGCCGCTTGCGCCTCGGTGAGCTCCCGGATCGGCGATCGGCCGCCGATGCGCGCGTAGCGCTGCCTGATCTCTTGGACGAATTCGGGCGCAGTGGGCCGTCCGCCCCGCACGTCCCGCAGGTACGGCTCGACCTCGTCGAGGCTTTCAGGCCCCCCGTACGCCACCAGCAGCACGGCGACACGCTCAGCCGCCATGCACCCACTCCACGACCGCCTGCAAGGCCTCCACCGGCGTCTCGGGGAGGACGCCGTGCCCGAGGTTGAAGATGTGCCCGGGGCGCCCGCCGGCGCGGGCGAGCACCTCCCGCACCTGCCGCTCGAGCTCCGGCTGCGGCGCCAGGAGCGCGACCGGATCGAGGTTGCCCTGAATGGCGCGCGCCGGGGAGGACCCGACACGCTCCCACGCGACGTCGAGCGGGACGCGCCAGTCGACGCCGATCACATCGCCGCCCGCCCGCGCGAAATCCCCGAGCAGGGTGGCCGTATCCGTCCCGAAGTGGATCACCGGCACGCCGCTCGCGCCCGCGAGCTCGAGTGCCCGTTGGCTGTGCGGAAACACGTAGGTCGCGTAGTCCGCCGGCGACAGGCAGCCGACCCAGCTGTCGAACAGCTGCAGGGCCCGGGCGCCGGCGCGGGCCTGGGCCGCGAGATAACCGCCCACGAGCTCGGCGAACCGCTGCATCAGCTCGTGCCAGGCGCGCGGCTCCGTGTACATGAAGCGCTTGGTCAGCGCGAAGGTGCGCGTCGCGCCGCCTTCGATGGCGTAGCTCGCGAGCGTGAACGGCGCTCCCGCGAACCCGATGAGCGGGACGTGGGGGGGCAGCGCCCGGGCCGCGGCCCGGGCGGCCTCAATCACGTAGGCGAGGTCGGTCGCGGGATCCACCGGCGGCAGGTCGAGCACCTGGCCCGCCTCGCGGATCGGCCGGGTGATCTGCGGCCCTTCCCCCGCCGAGAACGAGAGCCCCAGTCCCAGCGGCTCGAACGGCAGCAGGATGTCGGCGAACAGGATGGCGGCGTCCACGCCCAGCCGCTCGACGGGCTGCAGCGTGACCTGCGCGGCCAGCTCGGGCTTGTGACACAGCTCGAGCAGCGAGTGTTTCTGGCGCAGCGTGCGGTACTCCGGGAGGTAGCGCCCGGCCTGCCGCATGAACCACACCGGCGTGACGTCGGTGGGCTGCAAGCGGCAGGCCTTCAGGAAACGGCTGTCGTCAGGAGTGCGGGGCAACCGTCGGCTCGCGCGCCTCAGCCGGGGCGGGGTGGGGGGAGGGGGGAGCGATGAGCACCGTATCCCCCTCGAGCTTCACGCGGTAGGCGACGACCGGGAGCGACGGCGGACCGCCCAGGACCAGGCCCGTCTCGAGCGAGAAAACGCCCTCGTGCCACGGACAGGTGACGGTGCAGCGTGCGGGATCGACCGTCCCCTCCGAGAGGCTCGCGCGCGCGTGGGTACAGCGGTTCGCGATCGCGTACACGGTGCCCCGCACGTTGAAGAGCGCCACCGCGTCACCGCCCGCGTACACCCGACGACTCGCCCCCGCCGGCAGATCCGCGAGCGTCGCCACCGGTGTGTACCCGTCGGCCCGCGTCGGCCGCCGTGCGGTCGCCTGGGCGGACCCCGCGCCCCCCAACGTGTCGAGCATGTCCCACAGGGACATCTGCACGCACGTGAAGGTCGGCGTGTCCCGCAGCGTGTAGGAGGACGCCTGGCTCTCGCGCAGCTCCATCACCAGGTCGAGGAAGTCGGCCGGGTCGTCGCCCTCGAACGCCACGATGAACTCCTGGTCGTCGAGCCCGTAGGAATACGTGGTGTTCAGGCGGATGGACGGATATTTCCTCCCGATCCGCACGTGCTCGTCCATCATCGTCTGGCGCTCAGGCCTAGGGAGCATGTACCACGCCCTCGTCTTGACGAACGGGTATACGAACAGGTAGCGCGCTTCACTCGGCCGGATGACGAGGCGCGACGGCTGGCTCGGGTCCTCCGGGAACTCGTAGATCGAGCGCCGGGTCATCGCGAGATAGCTGTAAGGGCTGGTCAGATACGCGCCCAGGTCTGTGCGATTGAGCGCCGTTTGCAGGGCCACGAGCGCGTCGAGGTTCTCGGCCACCTGCCAGAGGAGGAAGTCGCAGTCACCCCGGATCCCGACCAGACCGTACGGGCGGAGCAGCAACCGGCCGGCGAAGCTCTCAATGATCTGGCCGAACTCGATCTTCGAGCTCGCCTGGCGCTCGGCGGACAGCCGCCGCCACGCGCCGTCGAGCTTGTAGAAGGCGAAGCGGACGACCTGACGTTTCTCCGAAGGCTTCGAACTCATGGAACCCAATCTAATGCGGAGTGCGGAATGCGGAATTGAAAGGACGGTTCGATCACCCATGCCGGGCGGTCGACTCGACCGTCGTCGGGTCAATTCCGCATTCCGCATTCCGCACTTTCTCTTCGCGCCGCTCCTTCCAGATCATCCGCGCCACCCACACACCGATCCCGCCGAAGATCAACACCGGCGTCAGCGCCAGCAGCACCGCGGCCCAGAAGTAGAGCAGCTGCATTCCGGTGTCGTCTGCGTGCAGGAGCGCGAGCAGGACGGGAAGGATCATCGGCCGAGGAAGCGGTTCAAGTGGCGCAGGTAATAGCCGAGCGCCCCCGCGGCGACCGCGAAGGCGAGCCCCATGACCAGTGTCAGTGCCTCACCCGACTGCCGGTAGTTCCAGCCCGCCCACACCGCGAAGCCCGCGCAGAAGACGATCGCGGTGGAAATCAGGAGGCGGTGGAAGGGGATCATACCACCTTGTCCACCACCATGAGCGTGAGCAGCGCCGGCAGGTAGATGATCGAGACCAGAAACACGCGCCACGCGCGTGCGGTGGTGACGGCGGTGGTCATCGCGACGGACACTCCCGCATAGGCGAGGCCGAGGGTGAGCGCCCCGAAGAAGTACAGAGCGCCCGTCACACCCAGCAGGGTCGGCAAGAGGCTCACTGGCAGGAGCGCCATGGCGTAGAGCAGCACCATGCGGCCCGTGTGACGGCCGTCGGGGTCCCCGACCGACAGCATCGCGAGGCCGCCGCGCTGGTAGTCCTCCCGATAGATCCACGCGAGCGCGAGGAAGTGGGGCAGCTGCCACAGGAACAGGATCCAAAACAGCGCCGCGACTGCCGGTCCCATCGCGCCGCCGGCCGCGGTCCAGCCGCCCACGATCGGGAGCGCGCCGGGCACGGCCCCGATCAGCGTGTTGAGGGTCGTCTTCCGCTTGAGCGGGGTGTAGAGCAGCACGTAGCTCGCGAGGGTCAGCGCGGCGAGCCCGGCCGTGAGCAGGTTCACCGCGAACGCCAGGAAGAGGACGCCGGCGACCGAGATCACGCCTGCGAACAGGGCGGCGGCGCTGGGGGTGAGGCGCCCCGAGGGTAGTGGCCGTCGCTCGGTGCGGCGCATGCGCCCGTCGACGTCGCGCTCCCGCACCTGGTTGAAGGCGTTGGTCCCCCCCGCTACCAGCGCGACCCCGATGAGGGTCTGCACCAGCAACCAGACGTCCACGCCTCCGCGCGAGCCGAGATAGAAGCCGGCTGCGGCGGTGAGCAGCACCAGCTGCGTGATGCGCGGCTTCGTGAGCTCCAGGAACGCTACCAGATGTGCTCCGACATCCCCGCCAAGATGAAGATCACGGCGAGTGGCAGCGGAATGATCGCCATGATCCGCAGATTCCAGCGCTCGAACTTCAGATGCATGAAGAACAGCCCGACCAGCGCCGCCTTCCACACAGCCAGGAAGAGGAGCAACAGGAGCTTCAGGTTGCGCGAGATCGGCAGCTCGAACGCGAGCGCCAGCTCGGCGGCCGTGAGGACCGCCAGATACACCCAGATGAGGATGTAGTTGGGACGCTTGTGTGCGGTCTCCATAGCCCCTCAAATCAGGTAGACGATGGTGAACAGGATGATCCACACCAGATCGACGAAGTGCCAGTACAGGCCGACTGTCTCGATGCCCCCGTAGTCCTGCTTGGAGTACTTGCCCGGCAGCGCCTTCGTGAAATACAGGTAGGTCATCGAGATCACGCCGCACGTGACGTGGAAGCCGTGGAACCCCGTCATCGTGAAGAACGTGGAGCCGTACAGGCCCATCGTGGCCGCGGGCAGGGTGCCGTTGGCCACGAGCTCCGCCAGCTCGCTGCCTTCGCGCACGCCGCTCGGCACGAAGCCGTGCTCCACCAGGTGGACGTACTCGTAGACCTGGATACCCACGAACGTGGCGCCGCCCAGAATGGTCATCAGCAGCCAGAAGCGCATCTTCTTGGGGTCGCCGTCCTGGATCGCGGCGTACGCCTTGACCATCGACACGCTCGAGCAGATCAGCAGGAACGTGTTGAAGGCGGTGATCTTGATGTTGAGCACGATGCCCGGCTTGGCCCACTCGCCCGTGGCCCCGAACCGGAGGATGACGTACGTCCCGATCAGGGCCGCGAAGAACATGACCTCCGAGGCGAGGAACACCCACATCCCGAGCTTCTTGTTGTAGACGTCGAGCCCCCGCTCGGCCGGATAGGGGGGCCGCATCTGGTCGACGGTGGCGGCGGCATGCGTCATCGGTCGTCCCCTCTCCCTCGGTCAGTGGCCCGCGACCGGCGCGCGGGCCGGCTCACGGTCGGTGGGCAGCTTCGTGTACTGCGGCAGGAAGTCCTCGGCCGCCTGCGGCGAGCTGAACTCGTAGGGACCCCGGTACACCGTCGGCACCTTCTCCCAGTTGCCGTGCGGGGCGGGGCTCGGCAACGACCACTCGAGCCCGTTGTCGTGCCACGGGTTCTGCGGCGCCGGCTTCCCCTTCTTGAGGCTCCACCAGAAGTTCACGAAGAAGATGAGCTGCGTCGCGAACAGCAGGAACGCGCTGATCGAGATGAACACCCTCATCGGCTGGTATGGCTGCAAGAAGAGGTACTGGTTCGGGTCGTAAAGCCGTCGCATCTCCCCGGCCATCCCCGTGATGTGCATCGGGAAAAAGGTGCAATTGTAAAAGATGAATGTGAGCCAGAAGTGCACCTTGCCCCACGGCTCGCTCATCATCCGGCCGAACATCTTTGGGTACCAGTACACGATGGCGCCGAACAGGGCGAACAGGCTGCCGCCGAACAGCACGTAGTGCAGGTGGGCGACGATGAAATACGTGTCGTGGATTTGCATGTCCACCGGCGTCGCCGCCATGAAGATCCCCGACAGCCCGCCGATCGCGAACATCGCGACGAACGCCACCGCGTTGAGCATGGGCACATGGAAGCGGATGTTGCCCCGCCACATCGTCCCCATCCAATTGAATACCTTCACCGCCGAGGGGACGGCGATCACGAGCGTCGATACCATGAAGGACGACCCGAGCGTCGGGTTCATCCCGCTCACGAACATGTGGTGGCCCCACACGATCCAGCCGAGGAACGCGATCGCGACGATCGCGAATACCATCGAGTGATAGCCGAAGATCGGCTTGCGGCTGCCGTTCGCGATGATGTCCGAGACCATCCCCATGGCCGGCAGAATCAGGATGTAGACCTCGGGATGCCCGAAGAACCAGAACAGGTGCTGCCACAGGAGCGCCTGACCACCGGCGCCCGGATCGAAGAAATGCGTGCCGATGATCTGGTCGAACAGCAGCATGATGGCCGCGCCGGACAGCACCGGCAGGGCCAGGAGTCCCAGGATGGCCGTGATGAACAGCGACCACACCGACAGCGGCATGCGGAACCACGTCATCCCCGGGGCGCGGTTGTTGATGATCGTAGTGATGTAGTTGAGCGAGCCGAGAATCGAGGACAAGCCCACCAGGATGATCGAGACCGACCAGAGCTCCTGCCCGAGCGACGCGCCCGAGTAATCGTGCCGCGCCGACAGCGGCGCGTACATCGTCCACCCGGCGCGGGCCGCGCCGTCCGGCACGAACAGGCTCGACAGCATCACGAGGCCGGCCGCGAAGAACGACCAGAACGACCACATGTTGATGCGCGGGAACGCCATGTCGTGCGTCCCGATTTTCAGCGGAATCAGGAAGTTCGCAAACACCCCCACCAGCAGCGGCATGATGGCAAAGAACACCATGAACGTGCCGTGCATCGTGACCAGCTGGATGTAGTACTCGGGGAGGATCACGCCCCCCGGCGCCATGGTCTCGGGCAGGATCCCGCCGCCGGGCATGGGCTGCCCGGGAAAGCCGAGCTGCCAGCGCATCTGCATCGCCAGGAGCCCGCCCACCAGCAGGAAGAACAAGCTGACGAACAGGAACTGGATCCCGATGATCTTATGGTCGGTCGAGAAGATGTACTTCCGGATGAAGCTCCGGTCGTCGTGATGCGCCGGTGCGCCATGCGCCGTCGCGGCAACGGTCGTCATTGCGAGGCCTCCTGGGCAGCCTGCTTCATCCAGGCGTCGTAGTCCTCTTGGGTCTGCACGAACACCTGCGCCCGCATGCGGTAGTGACCAAGCCCGCACAGCTGGGAGCAGCCGAGCTCGTACGTCCCGGGAGCGGTCGCTTGGAACCAGGCTTTGATGTCCATGCCCGGAACCACGTCCTGCCTCACGCGGAACTGCGGCACGTAAAACGAATGGATCACGTCTTCGGACGAGAGCTGCACCACGATCGGCCGACCCACGGGCAGGTGGAGCTGGTTGCGCACCGTGAAGTCGTCCCCGGTGCCGAGCTTGCCGTCAGCTCCGGGATAGGTGACCTGCCACTCGAACTGCTTGGCGTGGATCCCGATCGGGTAGGCGTTGGGCGGAATGCTGTGGCGCCCCTTGATCTGGACCCAGTAATGGTTGCTGATGAGACCGAGCGCCACCATGGTGACCGCGGGGATCGTGGTCCAGATTATTTCCGCGCGCGTGTTGCCGTGCGTGTAAAACGCCTTGCGACCCGGACGGTGCCGGTATTGGACGGCGAACCAGATCAACCCGACCTCGACGAGCACGAACGCGATGCCGGTGATGATTAAGATCGCCAGGAACAGGCCGTCAATCGGTCCGGTGAATGTCGAAGCCTTGAGCGGCAGCCACCAATGCATGGGGCTCTCTCCTCGGTTAGTTCACCTGGCCGCGAAGCTGAAGTCCGCCGTCTTGGTTTCGCTGCCCGCCACCGTCACGGTCGCGGTCTGGATGCCGTACTTCTCATGCCACGCCTCGATCGTGTAAGTCCCGGGCGGCAGGCCCTTGAGCGTGAAGCTCCCCTCCGCGCCGCTCACCCCGAAGAACGGATGCGGCAGCACGCCCAGCCACGCGTGCATCCAGCCGTGCACGTTGCACTCGAGCGGCACCATCACTTCCGGCGCGGTGAACGTGCGCTCCGACACCATATTCGTCGGCTGACTGATGTTGAAGGGTCGGTTCTTCACGCCCTTCGCCTTGATGTTGTGCAGGATGCCATCGGAGTTCTTGATGGCGAGCTTCTGACCCACCAGAATCCCGAACACGTGCGGATGGTAGCGGCAGCCGTCCTGATCGAGAGTCACCGGCCCCGTGGGCGCCGCCGTGTAGCTCGCCGGGAGACCGGACTTCACGTAGACGAACACATTGGCGAGGGTGCCGTTCGGGTTCACCACCACGGTCTCCTCCGTGGGCACGCCCTGGTACTTCGCCTTGCACTTGGGCTCCTCGGTCATGTCGATCTTCGGCATGGCGGGCTTGGTGCCGGTGACCTTTACCTTCCCGCTGATGGTCCCGCCGCCCTGCGCGGGTGGGGGGGGCTGGCGCATCCACGCCGCGAGGGCCAGCGCCAGCACCGCGCCCGTCGCTGCCACAGCTCCAAGCTTCCGCATCCTGCCTCCTCGATGAGAGTCCTGCACGCTATACCCCCGAACGCGCCGCGCCGCGCCGCTGGACCCGCCGTACGACCACGAGCCCGAGCCCGAGCGTCACGAGCATTGCCACCACCGGAGAAATGAACACGCCCGGCGGCGTGGCCCGGTCGAGCGCCAGGAAGTACCAGGTGCTCACCGCCATGCGCGAGCCGTGTTCCCCGCTGGAGCCGTCCCAGGCGAAGAAGGCCATCGGAATCGCCCGGCCAGCCTCAAGCTGAACTTCGTTGGCGGTATCGGGCGTCGCAAGGGCGCGAGTGAGCACCAGGCGCCACTCGCCGTGCTCGTAGATCGCCTCTCCGGCCGGCGCGCCCGCAAGGGTGTCGAAGCGCTCGATGCCGCGGGCCAGGCCGGCGAGGGCCCGGCGCGGCCGGCTCATCCAGCGCCATTGATACACGGGGTCGGTGGCGGCCCCCATCAGGAAGTAGGGCCGTTCCATTTCCCCCGACCCCCCC